>JAESFR010000243.1_pt1 | contig 20882 bp, 10 predicted proteins | sample 9266191 | NCBI WGS metagenome assembly JAESFR01 (sample SAMN14503063, study PRJNA617104) | algae metagenome | isolation source: Pleurocapsa minor HA4230-MV1 and co-occurring heterotrophs from cement on... | place: USA: Nuuanu Pali Lookout, Hawaii | collected 2009-07-20
GATCACGACGACGACCGCGATGAAGAGCGTGCGAACCGCCGCAGGCCCGGCCTCGCCCTGGAAGGCTTGAACGAAGTTCTCGAACCCGACGAAGTCGGGCGGGGAGTTGATGAACGACCAGTTGGTGAATGAGGAGAGCATCCCCACCACGGATGGGACGATCACAACGTACGCGTACGCGGCGACGGCAGGCAGCGCAAACCACCAGAGTCCCCGTCCGACGGTGCTGGACCGCCTCCGGCGACTCCCCGTCAGGCTGTCCCTTGTAGAGCGGGGCGCTCTGCGCACTGGGGGAGTAGTAGTGGTCACCGTTGACTTCTCTTCTATCAGTTGGAACGTATTTCCATGTGACGGCAGGTTACTCCGAGGTTACCCGTCGCGACAACCCGCGCAAACGTTGTTGCGCAAATATCCACCGACTCTCGTCCGGCTTCGGGGCGCACATTCCCTGGCGCGGGCCGGACTCGGCTATTGCGCAACTTCTTGTCGCGGAAGCCGGGCATCGACACAGTTGAGTGGCGCGGACGACCGTGCCGGCCACCGAGGGAGTCACCATGCCGCGTTCGTCTTTCAACAGCGACTGGACAATCAAGTCGAAGGTGAGCATCTTCACTGAGCTGAACGACGATCCAGATGACCGAATGGCCGTGACGCTGCCGCACGACGCGATGCTGGCGCTCGAGCGATCGCCTGAATATGGACCGGGATCCGGCTACTTTCCCGGCGGCGCGGTCGAGTACCGCAAGGTGTTCCAGGCGCCGTTGGACTGGCGAAACCGCCGTGTGACGTTACAACTCCAAGGTGTTTACCGCGACGCCGTCGTTCTCGTCAACGGAGCCTTCGCGGCGCAGCGGCCGAACGGCTACTCGGTCTTCTCGGTTCCGCTCGATCCATTCCTCAACTACGGCGCAGAGAACTCGGTTGTCGTTGAGGCTCGAGCGCACCAGGACTCCCGCTGGTACTCCGGTCTGGGCATCCACCGCGACGCGGTCTTGTCCGTGACTGAACTCGCCCACCTCGCCACCGACGGCGTGCGGATTTGCACGCCCGAGATCGACGAAGACAAGGCGGTCGTGGCGATCAGCGCCACGATCGTGAACGAAGACGTCGTCACGCGCACCCTCTCGGTGCGCTCGAGAATTCTCGACGCCTTGGGTTCAGAGGTGACGGGGACCTCATCGCCGCTCACCGTCCGGGCTGGAGAGTACGCCGTCGTCCGCCAGCGCGCATACGTGCCCTCACCGAGACTGTGGAGCGTGGAGAACCCCCACCTGTATCGCGCCGTCACGGAGGTCTGGGATCGCGATGAGCAAATCGACGTCCTCGAGACCTCCTTCGGCATTCGGAGCCTCTCGCTCGATCCGATCGACGGACTCCGGATCAACGGCGAGGTCGTCAAGCTGCGTGGGGCATGCATTCACCACGACAATGGCATCCTCGGAGCCGCAGCCATCGGCCGCGCCGAGGAGCGGCGCGTCGAGATCCTGAAGCAGGCGGGTTTCAACGCGATCCGCGCCTCGCACAACCCGTTGAGCATCGCGATGATCGAAGCCTGTGATCGTCTCGGGATGCTTGTCGTAGACGAGACGTTCGACATGTGGACGACCGCCAAGAACTCCTTCGACTACTCACTCTCGTTCCCGGAGTGGTGGGAACGGGATGTCGAATCGCTCGTCGCGAAAGACTTCAACCACCCAAGCGTCATCGTCTACTCGATCGGGAACGAGGTTCTCGACGCCGGAAATCCCCACGGAGCGCGTTGGGGTCGCCAACTGGCCGAGAAGGTTCGCTCGCTGGATCCGACGCGCTACACGACGAACGCAGTCAGCGGCTTCGTCGGTACGATCACGGCGCTCCTTCCAGATCTCAAGTTGAGGGCGGGCGAGCTGCGCGGGAAGGTCGGCGTGAACGATCTGCTGGGCGAGCTGCACCACCTCTTCGATGAGTTCAGCCTTTCCGACCGCGTCACCGATATGACGGAGGAGACACATTCCGTGGTCGATGTCGTCGGACACAACTACGCCCACAGCCGCTACACCGCTGACCGCGAGCGGTTCCCCCAGCGGATCGTCGTGGGCTCCGAGACGCTTGCGAGAGACATCGACGAGTTGTGGAGCTTGGTCACCGCGCACCCGCACGTGATCGGAGACTTCACCTGGACGGGTTGGGACTACCTCGGCGAAGCCGGCCTCGGCAGTACGCGGTTCGACGACGAGGACTTCGCTCCCTACCCCTGGCTCACGGCGTGGTGTGGTGACATCGACATCACCGGTTACCGTCGCCCGGCGTCTTACTATCGGGAGATCGTTTTCGGCCTTCGAGCCGAGCCGTACATCGCGGTGGAACGACCCCGGGGCGCCGGCCGCTCGGCGCATGGTCTGGGCTGGTCGTGGACGGACTCACTTTCGTCGTGGGACCTGGCGTTGGATGCCGGCGCTCCCGTGCACCTGGAGGTTTACAGCGGCGCCGAGGAGGTGGAGCTCACGCTGAACGGCCGCTCGGTCGGCTCTGCGCCGACCGGTCCCGCGCACCGCTTTCGTGCGGCATTTGATCTCCCCTACGAAGCGGGAGAGCTCGTCGCCGTAGCCCGCAGCGGAGGCCGGGAGACAGCACGCACGCTGCTCCGCTCCGTTTCCGGACCTCTCGTCCTTCGCGCGAGCGCAGATCGTTCCGCCATCCAGGCTGACAACCACGATCTTGCCTACGTGACCATAGAGCTACTCGATGCCCACGGCACCATGGCTACTTCCACCGATGTGACGGTGAAGGTCACCGTCGACGGCTCCGGAATCCTGCAGGGGCTGGGCAGCGCGCGCCCTGACACGGAGGAGTCATTCCTCATCGCTTCGACCACGACATTCGAGGGACGCGCCCTCGCAGTAGTGCGACCCACCCAAGCGGGTGATATCACGGTCACCGTGTCCGCCCTGGGCTTCAAGGACGTGCTCGTCACCGTCATCGCTCACGAGACCGATCACAATTCCGAACTGCGCTGAGGGTTCCACGCGCATGGCCGCCTGAGTGCTTGCGCAAAAGGTCGCCGTCCGCGGTGCGGTCCGTTTGGATGAGAGGAAACCGTCATCTTATCTACGCGTTGGGCGCCGCGCGCGATCCCCTCGGTGATGCTTCGTCATCACGGAAAGTCCGAATGCCTGCAATCGCTGTGTCACACCGTGACCACACGTCGACCGCGTCGATCCTCACCATCGCTGCCGGCCGGCCGCTGCGCCCAGTCGTGTTCATCATGGTTCTCGGCGGGCTCACGGCGCTCGGCCCGTTCACGATGGACCTGTACCTGCCGGCGTTTCCGCTCATCGAGACAGACCTGCACACCACGACGACGATGGTGCAACTCACGCTCACCGCGACAGCGATCGGCTTGGGGATAGGTCAGCTCGTCGTCGGGCCCTGGAGCGACTCGATCGGCCGGAAGGTTCCCGTGGCTTCGGCGACGGGGCTGCACATCGCGTCCAGCGTCGTGATCGCAATTGCTCCGAGCATCGAGATCGTCGCGTTGGCGCGATTCGGTCAAGGGTTCGGCGCCGCAGCCGGCGCGGTGGTGGCCGCGGCGATGATTCGAGACCTGTTCGGAGGCAAACGGCTGGTGCGAATGGCGGCGCGCATCGCCTTGATCAGCGGCCTTGCGCCGATCGTGGCGCCGATCATCGGGTCTCAGCTCCTCCTCTTCACCGACTGGCGCGGCGTGTTCTGGCTGCTAGCGGGGTTCGGTGTCCTGGTGTTGACAGCCGTCGTCATTGTGCTGCCCGAGACATTGCGGCACACGGTTCGCGGCGGCGCGCAACGCCGATGGACCGACCGCATCGCCGTATTGGCCCGCGACCGGGTCTACCTCGGCGCGGTGCTCGTCGGCGCGATGGTCTTCGCGGCGATCGTGAGCTACCTGTCCGCCTCGCCGTTCATCTTCCAAGACGGCTATGGCTTCTCCGAGCAGACCTTCGGGCTCGTCTTCGCTGTGAACGCCGTCGGGCTGCTCGTGGCGACGCAGGTCTCGGCGCGGCTCATGCGACGGTTCCGGCCCGCGAGCCTGCTGTGCGTTGCCCTCCCGGCCCTGGTTCTGAGCGGGGCGGGCTTCGTCGCGGTGGGCCTTTTCGACGGCGGATCGTGGTGGGCCCTAGCGGCGTCGTTGCTGTTGGTCGCGATTCACGGCTTCTGCGGCCCGTGCCTGAATGTCCTCATCCTCGCGCGCCATCAGCAGCAGAGTGGCACTGCCGTTGCGCTTGCGGGTTTCGTGAACTCCGTGGTGGGCGGCATCCTTTCGCTCATTCCCGCGCTCCTTGGTGGGGTGAGTGCTCTCTCCCTCGGCGTGGTGGTCGCGGGCAGCGGTGTTCTCGGGCTGGTCGCACTGCTGATCGTCGTGCGTCCCTCATCCGTGCCGGAGCTGACGGCCGATTGACAGCCGGCTGGCTTCACGCCCCTTGTCATCCGTCCGCTCGAGTCAAGGCATCGATCGGGTCGACGACCGGACGATCAGCTCAGTTCCCAGCTCGACACGCTCGTAGGGCGGAGCATCGTGGTACCGCAGCTCTCTTACGAGCTCCACGGCGCGCGCAGCCATGGCCGTCAGTGGTTGGTTGACGGATGACAAGGGCGGAGTGGCAGCCGCCGCGCGCGGCTCGTTGTTGAATCCCACGACGCCGATCTCGTCGGGGATCTTCCGACCGAGCATGAACGCGACGCGGTAGACCGCGAGTGCCATCTCGTCGTTGCAGGCGAAGACTCCGATGGGTGAGGGGTCCGTCGCGAACGGCCGAACCAACGCTTCGGTCAAAGGCGCCTGACTCCATTCCGAGTTCACGAGAGTAACCGGGGCGCCCGGCCGATGCTCTTCAATGGCCGCTCGGAAGCCCTCCTCCCGCGCCCGCCCGAAGCGATACTGTGGCATGCCCGTTACTACCGCGAAGCGATCGTAGGCACACTGCGAGAGGTGAACACCGGCATCGTAGCCGCCCTGCCAGTCTGTCGTGCCCACGCTCGGGAGTAAGCCGCCCGGGTCCGATCGTGGATCCAACAGCACCACGGGGATTCTCAGTCCCTGCAGTTCGGCGAGTTGCCGCGCGGTCGGGGTGATGATCCCGATGATCACCCCCGATGGGCGGCGGGTGGCGACGCGTGTGGGCCAGTCATCGCTGGGATCGGGTCGTTCCAGCGTGAGTACCAGATCGAAGCCGGCCGCGAATGCTGCCTCTCGCGCCCCTCCGGTCATGGCATCCGTCCACGCGTCGTCAAAGCTGCCCAGCACGAACTCTATGAGCCGTGGGTCCAACGTCGTCGGACGGCCTCGACCGCCTCCCGCGCGTTCATACCCGAGGCGCTCCGCGGCGGCAACCACCCGGCCCCGGGTCACGCGCGATAGATCGCCGCGGCCGGAAAGCGCGCGAGACGCGGACGCGACCGAAACGCCGGCGGCTTCCGCGACGTCCCTGAGGGTCGGAGGCTCGTCGTCAGGCAACCTGGGCATCGATCCTCCTTATTGCGCAAGCAGTCTATGGCGTTTGAGTGGCGCACACCGACGAATTCCGTCTTCGGCGTGACAAAGAAGGTTGCGCAAAAAGGGCGAATCGCGTTGGTGCTCTGCGGCGACGGACGTAGTCTCCTTCATCAGATACCGCGCCCCTACGTCCAGTGGCGGGTTACGTCGGTCCCCTCCGGCCAGAAGAGATCCACAGTTGTCTTTGCATGCACCACCGACCTCGCTCCGATTCGAATACTTCGACGGAGAGCGCGACGTGCTGGGCGTCGGCACTGCGACGCCACGCCTGTCCTGGCAGATGCCTATGGCGGCGGCAGGCTTCGTTCAGGTGTCGTACGAGATCGAGACCGATCGTTCCGGCGCCATCGACACGTTCACGGTCGAGTCCGCGGACCAGGTGCTCGTGCCGTGGCCAGCCACTCCGTTGAAACCACGGGAGCAGGTCGTTGTACGCGTGCGTGTGCGCGACCGATCGGGTGATTGGAGTGGCTGGAGCAAGCAGGTGCGCGCCGAGGCCGGACTTTTCGATCGCGCCGACTGGACGGCTCGTTTCGTTTCCCCACGCGACATCGGCGGATTGGGTAAGCCCGCTCCCGTCGTGTCCACGCAGTTCGATGTGCCCGTGGGCGTGATGTCGGCGCGGCTCTATTCGACGGCGCACGGAATCTACGTCGCCGACCTCAACGGGCGCCGCGTGTCCGAGGATCAGTTCGCGCCCGGCTGGACCGCCTACGGCGCGCGTCTTCGGTACCAGGTGTACGACGTCACCTCTTACGTCCAGCCCGGGCGAAACGTACTCTCTGCCGTGCTCGGCAATGGCTGGTACCGCGGCCGACTCGGATACCTCGGCGATCGCGCGGTGTACGGGGATCGGCTCGGCTTCCTCGCGCAGCTTGAGATAACCATGACATCCGGCGACGTGATCACCGTCGCCACCGACGCGAACTGGCGCAGCGCCGAGAGCGCCATCCTGGCGGATGACTTCTACAACGGCCAGATCACGGACCTGCGGCATGCGCTCATACCTGCAGCCACGCATGATGTCGACGTCATCGAAACCGATCACGCTCTGCTGATCGCCGCCGAGGGGCCACCGGTTCGGCAGACCCAGGTGCTTCACGCTCAACGAGTGTGGCGGTCGCCGTCTGGTCGCACGCTGGTCGACTTCGGCCAGAACGCCGTCGGCCGGGTGCGGTTACGCATCCGTCAATCAACCACGGGAGAGCACGTCGTCATCCGCCACGCGGAAGTGCTGGAGAACGATGAGCTCGGGACGCGGCCGCTACGAGCCGCCGAGGCGACCGACAGGTTCGTCTTGAAGGGCGGGACGAGCGAGATCTTGGAGCCGCTCTTCACGTTCCACGGCTTCCGCTACGCCGAAGTGACGGGGATCGATGACCTTCGTACCGACGACATCGAACTCGTCGTCCTGGGCAGCGACCTGCGGCGCACGGGATGGTTCACTACTTCGGATTCGGACCTCAATCAGCTGCACCAGAACGTGGTGTGGGGAATGCGGGGCAATTTCCTGGATGTGCCCACCGATTGCCCCCAGCGCGACGAACGACTCGGGTGGACGGGCGACATCCAGATCTTCGCGCCCACCGCCTCGTATCTGTACGACGTGGGCGGCTTCCTCAGTTCCTGGCTTGCCGATCTGTCCGCCGAGCAGCTGCCGGACGGCACGGTCCCGCACATCATCCCGGACATCTTCAAGAGCGACGTGTCTTCGTGGCCCGCCGCGGCATGGGGAGACGCCGCGACCGTCGTGCCCTGGGTGCTTTACGAGCGCACCGGCGATCGCGGAATCCTCGAACGCCAGTTCGACAGCGCCCGACGATGGGTCGAAGCCGAACGCGAGCGGGCTGGAGCCGACCTGATATGGCGCGGTGATCGCCAGTTCGGTGACTGGCTCGACCCGACCGCGCCGCCGGATGATCCCTTCCACGCCAAAGCCAATCCCGACGTGGTCGCCAGCGCGCATTTCATACGCTCCGCCGACATCGTTGCGCGGATCGCCGCGGTACTCGGCCGAACTGAAGATGAGGCCAACTACGGCGAGCTTGCAGCAGCAGCCCGAGACGCGTTCATCCGTGCGTTCGTCGCCGCGGATGGCACCGTTCACTCCGACTCGCAGACCGCGTATGCCATGGCTATTCTCTGGGACCTGCTCCCCGACGAGAAGACGCGGGATGCCGCGGGGGAGCGCCTCGCGCAGCTCGTCCGCGACAGTGACTGGCGCATCAGCACGGGGTTCGTAGGCACGCCGCTGATCTGCGACGCGCTGGAGGCCACGGGTCACATCGACGACGCGCACCGCCTGCTGTTTCAGTCCGAGTTGCCGTCCTGGCTCTACCCCGTCCGGATGGGTGCCACGACCATCTGGGAGCGGTGGGACAGCATGCTTCCCGACGGCAGGATCAATCCGGGCGAGATGACCTCGTTCAACCACTACGCGCTGGGAGCAATCGCGGACTGGATGCATCGGAGCGTGGCCGGTCTCGCCCCCGCCGCGCCGGGATACCGTCAGATCTCTGTCCGCCCGCGCCCGCCGGCGCAGCTTGATTTCGCCGAAGCGCGACACGATACCCCGTACGGCGAGGCGGCGGTGCGCTGGGAGCGGACCCCCGCGGGCATCGAGCTCTCGGTCACCGTCCCCGTTGGGGTCACCGCCGTCATCGAACCCCCCGGTGCCAATGAGATCCACCGCGTCGGTGCCGGCATCCATCGCTTCATCTCCCCGAACCAGAAGGACCACCGATGACCGCCAGCGAACCCCAGGTCGCGATGCCCGGACCGCACGTCGTGACACGAGGCAGCGGAGCGGTCCGTCCCATCATTCCGGGGTTTCATCCCGATCCGACGATCTGCCGAGTCGGCGACGACTACTACTTGGCGACGTCGAGTTTCGAGTACTTCCCCGGGGCGCCGATCTTCCACAGTCGAGATCTGGTCACATGGCGGCAGATCGGCAACATCCTCGACCGGCGGTCCCAGTTTCGTCTCGGCAACGGCGGACCCTCGACCGGCATCTACGCCGGCACTCTCCGGCACCACGACGGCCGGTTCTGGTTCATCACCACGAACGTGAGCGAGTTCGGAGAAGGACACCTGCTCGTCCATGCCGAAGACCCGACCGGCCCGTGGAGCGAACCGATTCTCATCCCCGAAGCGACGGGCATCGACCCGGACCTCGCCTGGGACTCGGACGGCACGTGCTACCTCACCTGGCACGCGCTCGACTTCACGCGTGGAGGCTATGGCATCCACCAGGCGCCCATCGACCTCACCACCGGTCGCTTCCTGGAACCTGCCTACCCTGTGTGGCAGGGGAGCGGGATGGCGGCCGCCGAGGGTCCGCATCTCTACCGAATCGCGGAGTACTGGTACCTCGTCCTCGCTGAGGGAGGGACCGAACGGGGCCACTCCGTCACCGTCGCCCGGGCGCACAGTCCGCGCGGTCCGTTCGAGGCGTGTCCCCGGAATCCGGTCTTCACCCACCGCAGCAGCACTCACCCCGTCCAGAATGTCGGCCATGCCGACCTCGTGCAGACCACTGAAGGCGACTGGGCCGCGGTCTATCTTGGGGCGCGTACGCGCGGCTCGACCCCGGGATTCCACGTTCTCGGGCGGGAGACCTTCCTCGCCGGTGTCGACTGGTCAGACGGCTGGCCAGTCTTCGATGAAGCAAGATACGACGTTCCCGAGGTGGATTCGGGATTCACAGACCGATTCACCGATCCGCGCCTTGACCCGCGGTGGGTCGTGCCGGGTGGGGAGCCCAGCGCGGTCGCCGCCATCGACGCCGACGGCCTCCGGCTGTTCGTGCGCGAGCGAGGCACGGCTCCCCTGTGTGCTCGCGTGCGCGACCTCGCCTGGTCGGCCGACGCCGTACTCCACGGTTCGGGACGGTTCTCCCTGCGTGTGGACGAACGCCATTGGACAGGACTCGCCTACGACGGCGAGAAGGTGGTGGCGGAAGTACGGATCGGCCAGATGCGCCAGGTGCTCGCCACAGTCGACGTGCCGCCCGGGGAGGTGACGGTCCGCATCCAGTCGACCACGCCTCTTTCCTCGCCTGTCCCGATCGGCAACGCTGGGCCTGACGACATCGTCCTGTCCCTGGTCCGCCCCGACCGCAACCAGGAACTCGCACGACTGGACGGGCGCTACTTCTCGACCGAAGTCGCATCCGGATTCACGGGACGGATGCTGGCATTGAGTGCCGTGCAAGATGACAGCCGGGTGCGGCAAGTCAGCTACCGCCCCACGATGTCTGTCCAAAACGACTAGGAAGCATTCATGATGGCAACTTTCCACTCACGCTCGGCACTCAAGGATGTGCTTGCTCAGGCAGATTCGCGCGCGGTCGTCGGCGAGATCGCACCGGAAGTGCTCGACTCGCCGTTGGCGAGTGGCGATTCCTTTCCGCTCGGGTCGATCCTGGGGGTGATTCTGGAGCCTTCGGACCCGCGTATCGCGCAACTCCTGGGTCGCCTGACGCAGATCGAGGATCTGACCGCCCGCCCGCAGGAAGTTCCGCCGATCGTGCCGCCCGCTGACTACGAGAGCGCGGACACCGCGCGAGCGAGCGCGTCGACCCTTCTCCCGTCTGGCGCCGTCGCGAACCGGATGCTGGAGATCACCATCGCCGGTCCGTCGCACGGTAACCCCTTCACCGACGTCGAGCTGACAGCTCGATTCTCGAACGCTGGACAGAGCGTCGACGTGGGTGGGTTCTATGACGGCGACGGACGCTATGGGTTGCGGTTCCTTCCCGCGGAGGCGGGGACGTGGGAGTTCGTCACGAAGTCCAACGCACGGTCGCTCGACGGGTTGTCCGGCTCCGTCAATGTCGCCCCGTCAGATGCTCGAGGTGCTGTGCGCGCCGACGGATTCCACTTCTCGTTTGCCGATGGCTCTCCGTTCGCTCCGCTCGGGACCACCGCGTATGCCTGGACGCACCAGGACGAGGCGCTCCAACAAGAAACACTCGAGTCGCTGGCGGAGACATCGTTCTCGAAGCTGCGAATGGCACTCTTCCCAAAGCACTTCCTGTACAACGCCAACGAGCCGGACCGGTTCGTCTTTCCACGAACGGATGGCGGTTGGGACCTCGAGCGGTTCGACCTGGAGTACTTCCGGGTACTCGAGAAGCGCCTGAACCAACTCGCCGACCTCGGGATCGACGCCGATCTGATTCTTTTCCACCCCTACGACAGGTGGGGCTTCTCGCGGCTCGGAAAGGCCGCGGACAACCGCTACGTCAGCTACGTCGTGCGCAGACTCTCAGCGTTCCCGAACGTCTGGTGGTCTCTCGCCAACGAGTACGATCTTTTGCTCGACAAGAACCTCGAGGACTGGGACCGTATCGGGAGGCTCGTGCGCTCCAACGACCCCTACGGGCACCCGATCTCGATCCACAACTGGGTGGAGATCTGGGACTACGCGTCAGAATGGGCGACCCATTGCAGCATCCAATCTGGAGAGGGACTGGGCGGTCAGGTCCGCGAGTGGCGCCGGCGATTCAACAAGCCGGTCATCATCGATGAGTGCGGGTATGAGGGAGACCTCGACCAGGGGTGGGGCTTCCTCACGGCAGAAGAGCTCGTCGGTCGTTCATGGGCGGTGGCCATGAGCGGCGGCTACGTCACGCACGGCGAGACCTACTATTCGGATGACGAGACGGTGTTCTGGGCCAAAGGCGGACGGCTCCGCGGTGAGAGTCCGGCTCGACTCGCGTTCCTCCGGCGGATCATCGAAGAATCCCCGTCCGGACGGCTGGATCCACTGCCCTCCGATTTCGATGCCGCGCACGCCGGTGTGCGCGGCGAGTACCAGCTCATCTATTTCGGGGCGGGGCAGCCCGCTTTCCGTACGGTGACGATTCCGCGGGGTATGACGGCGACCGTCGATGTGATTGATTCCTGGAACATGACGGTGGAGCGACTGCCCGGCGTTCACGAGGGAACCGTCCGGTTCGATCTGCCGGCGCGCCCGCACTGTGCGCTGCGCCTTGTCTCGGTGTGATCGCTGATGGCGGCCGCACTGTGAAGCCCGACGACGCCGGATCGGTGGCGGACCCACGTCCGCATCTGCGCTCGCTGGGGCGCTCTGGTCCATACGTTTCCGAGCTGTGCATCGGGACCAGTCCTCTCGGCGGCATGCCGACGCTCTACGGCCATGACGTCGACCCCGAGACGGCGATCACCACCGTCCAATCGGCACTCGAGGCGCCTGCCATCACCTTTCTCGACACTTCCAACAATTACGGCAATGGAGCGAGTGAGCGAAGGATCGGCGAAGCCATCCGTCGGATCGGCGGCTTGCCCGACGGCTTCGTCGTCGCCACGAAGGCCGACCCGCGTCCTGGAGAACGCCACTTCACCGGTGCCCGCGTGCTCGAATCCTTCACCGAGAGCATGGATCGTCTCGGCCTGGACCGCGTCCCCGTCTATTACCTTCATGACCCTGAAGTGTTCGACTTCGACGACCTCGTGGCCCCGGGTGGAGCGGTCGACGCGATGAAGGAGCTGAAGCGGCGAGGGTCGGTGGACGTCATCGGCGTAGCCGGCGGTGACCTGAATGCCATGCGACAGTACGTGGACACAGGCGCGTTCGACATCCTCCTCAACCACAACCAGTACACGCTTCTCGATCGGAGCGCCGATCCACTCATCGATCATGCGGTGGGCGCCGGGCTCGCCTATGTCAACGCCGCGCCCTACGCCAGCGGGTTGCTCGCGAAGCCGATCAAGGATCGCCCCCGCTACCAGTACCGCGACCCGACCCCCGAAATCCTCGCCCGGACGCAGCGGCTGAGGGATGTCTGCGATCGATTCGGCGTACCCCTCGCTGCGGCGGCTCTCCAGTTCTCGACAAGGGATCCGCGGGTCAGTTCCACGGTGGTGGGCGTGTCCTCGCCCGCACGGGTCACGGAACTCGTGCGCAACAGTGCGACGCCGATTCCTTTGGAGCTGTGGGCTGAGTTCGAGGAGGTTGTGGACGTGTCAGACCCGCACGGTGCTCGCTAGCGCGCACGGTGATGGTGTTGCCGGCCACGATCGAGCGCTGTCGTGGCGCTGCCGCGCCGGGCCCGGGAGACGCTGCCCAGGGACACGACAATGTCGATGTTTGTCTTGGGCAGCGCGTCCAGCGCGAGGTCATCATGACGGTTCAGGCACAGCGCATGCGGAAGGCGGTTCGGGTTCGGCGCAGCTGATGAATGGCTGCGCTGCGATGCATGCTTTCCGCGCCTATCCGAGTGCGTTGCGAAGCGCGTTGACGACGCTGATGCCGCGCTCCATGTCGACGAGCCGATTCGTCACGTACGCGAACCCGACCCGGGCATCCAGGTCCGCGAACGCCACCTGTCCGCCGGCACCGTCGTGGCCGAACGAGGCGTGGCTCAGGTATGGGTCCCATCCGGAGGGAATCATCACGCCCGCACCCCATGCCTGGTACGGCGGCGGGCCACTGTCGAAGAAGGGGGTCCCCACGCTGCGTGGCTGCGCGAAAGCTCGTGCCGTCTCTGCGTTCCAGAGCCGGACACCACGCGTTTCCGCGACGGTTGCGGACCATATGCGAGCAAGACCCGTGGCGCTCGAGATGCCACCGGCTCCACCGATCTCTGCGGCGTGCAGTTCGCGATCGTTGAAACCCTTTCCCGGCCCGAGCAGGTTCTGAGGCAGCGCACCACCGAGATTGATCGCCCGTTCCAGCCACTTGAGGTCGGGATTCGTGTCGCTGAGCGGCGTGGGCGGGGCAGGCTGACCCTCGATCATCTGGGCGACTCGCGGTTCGAGTTCGACCGGAAGGCCGATCCACGTGTCGGCCTCGAGCGGCCCCGCGATCTCGGCGGCTAAGAAGCCGCCGAGAGAGCGGCCGGAGAGGCGCGCCACGATCTGAGCGCTGATAGCTCCCACCGTGACCGCGTGATACTGGTGTGAGCTTCCCGGCTTCCAGAATGGTTCCTGCTCGGCGATGACGTTGGCGAAGGCGGCGCCGTCGAGCAGTTGCGCGAGCGACACATCGGCCCTAGGTGCCGGCACACCCGCACGGTGCGCGAGAGCGTCGCCGACCGAGACGCGGCCCTTGCCGTGGGCGGCGAACTCTGGCCAGATCTCGGCGACAGGGATCTCGAGTGAGGTCAGTGCTCCGGACTCGAGCAGACGTCCGATGGCGATCGCGGCAAGACCCTTCGTACAGGAGAAGACGACCGCGAGGGTATCGGGCTGCCACGCCCGGCCGGTACGGCCATCGGCGGTACCGCCTCGCGCCTCGATCACCGGCTGTCCATCCATCCACACGGACAATGCCGCGCCGCTCCGATCCGTTTCGTCGAGCGTTTTGGTGAACGCGTCGATGACCGGTGCGAATCGGCTCTCCGCCAGCAGGTCCACCGTGGTGCCGTGTGTCATGCGCACTGTCTCCTCATTATGGGTGCTGCGAGTGTTGTCGGGGAGCCAAGGCGGCCGCCGCACAAGCTCTTCGTGCGGCGGCCGCCTTGCCTCTCTCAGTCAGTCACGCGCCGCGATGACCTCGGTCTCACTCGTCTTACCGGAGTTGTCCGTGGCCCGGTATTCGAGAACCGCCTTGGAGTCGGTCAGCTTGACCGGCCCGCTGTACGTCTGCCACGCCGACGGCGCGGCTCCGGGCTTCTTGATGGTGCGGTACTCGATGGAGGCCACCCCCGAGTAGTCGTCGGTTGCGGCCAGAGTCACGGTTCGGCCTTTGGACCTCTCAGCGGTGACGAGAGGTGCCGTGCCATCGTGCACGACGATACGAACCCGGTCGAGATTGAGGAGCTGGGCGTTGGGATCGGAGATGTCTCCGTTGCGGTTGGCGGCGACCCGCGCGCCGGCGAAGATGGTGCCGACGGTCGTGTAGGTATGGGTGCTTGTGGTCGTCACCTCGTTCGCGGGGTCTCCGAAGGGAACGTCTTCGAAAGCTCCGGTCCCGAGATAGTCGAACCAGGTCTGCACCACCTTGCCGAGCCCATCGGGCGCGTCACCGGTGAGCGTCAGATTCACGGGCTGACCGGTCTCCACTTCGGCCCGATCCGCGCCGTTGATGGTCAGGGTCGCGGTGGGCTGAATTCCGCCGCGACTGTCGGCGTCCTCTGAGCGGACGACGACCTGCGAGTCCTTCATGTCGTACTGCGTGGATGCGGGCGCCGGGACGCCCTCCTCGACCCAGCTCGCCAAGTCCCGGAGAGCCTGCTCGATGATCCCGGTATAGTCGACGAGACTTGCCGCGCGATCTCCGACGGTGCCGGGCAGATTGTGGTCGGCCCGGTCGTTGAAGTAGACCCGATACGAGTCGGCCGCGGCGGCGCCAAGGCTCTGTTCAACGCGTTTGCGGTACCAGTCGGTGTGCAGCGGCAGTGCGTCGACGTCGTACAGGTTGGACACGACGATCACCTTGCCGTTGACCGAGCCGTCGAACGCCGTGTCGCCGGTTACCGAGTTGAAGCGCGGGGGCTCGAAAAGCTCGGGGGCGCGCTGCGGGTAGAGCGGGGTTCCGTCCGCCTCGCGGAACTGGTCCAGCGCGATCCATCCGTCGTCTTCTGCGGGGAGCTGGTAGCGGTACGCGAACCGCTTTGCGATGTTCCAACGGTGTCCCAGGGTGTCGCCCATCTCCACCAATTCGGCACGGACCCTTGCGCCGAGTGCCGAGTCCTCGGTACCGAGATATCCTGCAGCATTCCAGAAATCGTCGACGTAGGTGGGGTCGTAGGTCAGGGGCGCGTCCGAATCCAGCCCGGCGCCGTAGAACCTGCTGTCGTTGCCCAAGAGGTAATCGGGGTTCTCCCACGCTTTCCAGGGGATGCCGAGCAGGTGCAGTTCTGTGAGCATGGCCCGCTCGGCCTCATCGAGGGTCGCATAGGGGTCGCCGCTGCCGCCGGGCATCAGAGCATCTCGGATTTCCGCGGCCTTGTCAGTGAGGACCAGTTCGGCTGCTGATCGGCCGTTCGTGGGATAGCTGTTGGGTTGCGGCACCGCCTGAACGACCGGTACGAAGCCTTGCCAGACGCCCTGGACGTTCTCGGCGGCGCCGATCGTCTGAAGGGAGCCGCCGCTCAGCCCGTACAGGTAGCCGAAGATGTCTCGTTCGGTCCCGTAGTAGTCCTTCGCGACCTGCTCGGCGAACTTCGCAGTAGCAGCCGCGTGCCGGTAGCCCAAGGACAGGAAGGTGTTTCCGGCCTGCACGGTGTAGCCCCCGCTCGCGAAGCCGAATTCGATCGCCCGGTCTGTGGCTTGCGACAGGTTCTCTCCCGGCGTGAAGGTGATGGGATACGTGTACTGGAAGAAGCGCCCCTCCCACTTGTCCTTGTCGGCTTCGGGGTGAAGATAGATCGTGAACTGAATGTTCGTGCCCTCGAAGTGGCCCGAGACGCGGTGGTGAGGGACGGGCGCCGTCTCGTCGGTCTCGGCATCGATGACTGGCTGCGTGTACAGGGGATCGATGCAGTCGGCGCTGATCTGCCAGGCGCCGCCCGCGTCGGGCGCACACTGCTGAGGTTCGACTGCGACTGCGGGTGAGCCCGTGAAACCGGCAGCGACGAGAGCGACGATGACTCCGGGGATGACGGCGAATGGCTTCCGGCGTGTGGGTCTAGCCGCCCATGCTGTGCGGGGCGGAAGGTTTGACTGGTTCACGTTTATTCAACTTCCTCGTTGACGGCAGAGACACCCGCGCCGAAGTCGGAAGGATTCCGATAGGCGGAACGTCGTTCTGGCAGGGGCTAGTTGATCGTATTTCTCGACCTGCCTAGCGGCAACCGTTCCGCTCCGCCTTGCGCAAAAAACAAAGGGCCGATTGAAGTGTCCCGTCGCAGGCAGAGTCGAGGATGCGTCCCTGATGTGTGGACAAGGCCAGAAACGAACGCAATCACGGGAATTCAGGCGAAGAAGGCGCCGCCTTTGGACCAGAAGATTGGCGCGATCGAGGACGCGGAAAGGTCGGCGCCCACGTATACGCGGGCGAGGAAAGCTTTGCACAGCGGGGAATGGTCACTGGATGTGAGTTCAAATCCCACCGCAGGTCAGCAGGTACCGCGTGGGGCGTGCCCCCCGATTGCGTCTACGGCATCCGGGACCCGAAGTTGGACTCCCAAGATTCGGTGCCGACGTGCCGGGCGTACAAGGGGTCGCAGGTTCAAATCCTGTCATCCCGACCACATACGAGAGAAGGACCGGCCCCGGCCGGTCCTTCTCTCGTATCCCGCGGACTACTTGAGCTTGAAGTAGGCCACCAGAGTCGCGTCATCCTGCGTGGTCATCGTGACGCGGTAGCACTTGCCGGCCGTGGTCGGCGTCTTCCAGTTGTAGATGTACTGGCCGGCGCTCGAGTCGTAGCGCAGCACGGTCGCCCCGGTCGCCACGGTCTCGATCTCGTCGGTCAGGGCCGTCGTGTTGCAGGCCGTCTGGACGTAGGTGAGTGACTTGACCGCATCCACAGTTGTCTTCTCGGTCGAGCCGGCGAAGATCTCGAACTTCAGCGGCACCGTGCTGCCGTTCTTGACGCTGTTGTAGACGACGGTGTTCCCCACGCTCATGTCGACGGGTTGGTAGAAGCCGTTCAGCGTCCATCCGAGCACGGTATAGCTTCGCGTGATCGACGTCGTTCGCCCGGCGTTGTCCCTCGCTGTCGCCGTCATGGTGTGCGTGCCGACGGCCGACGAGTAGCCCGTGACCGTGCAGGAACTGAGGCCCGAGACCGCGTCGGTCGCGGTGCACGACGGCGCCGCGGGCACCTGGCCGAAGTAGTGGCTGCTGCCGCCGGTCGGACCGTTCACGAACGACACATCCGTGGGGTTCGACAGGTCGATCTTCAGCGCGACGCTGTCGATGCCGGCTGCCTCATTGCCGGCGTTGTCCGCGACCGCACCGGACGGGATCTTGACCGTGGCACCTTCCGCGACGCCGGAGTCCCGCTGGAAGTCCGCGGCACCGGCGACCCCCGAGGTGGCGTCGGTCGCGGTGAAGCGGTTGGTGACAACGCTGATGTACCAGCCGTTGGTGCCTGCCGTCGCGCTGATGACCCCCTCATCGGTGATGGTCGGCGCCACCGTGTCCCGCTTGACCGTCAACGGCGCGGCATCCGTGACCAGGCCCGCTTTATTGGTGCACGAGCCGTCGAAGACCGTGCCGGTGGAGTCGGAGGTCAGGAACTGGTCGGCGGTGCAGGTCGGCGGCCCGCTCAGCGTGTCGCTGCCGCTTGTTGCGATCGTCACGTCGGACACGTACCAGCCGTTGTCTCCCGGTGTTCCGACGTAGACGGCGAGGTTCGCCGACGGACCGCTCTTGTCGAGATCGATGCCGGTCTGCGTGTCGGAGGCCGTGTTGCCCGACGTGTCGGTGCACGTGCCCGTCGCCGACAGGTCGGCCCCCTCCTCGCTCAGCTCCTGGCTGACGGTTCCCGCCGTGACCCCGACGATGTCGGTGCACTCCCACGTCACGGTGACGTCGGAGCTGTTCCAGCCCTGAGCATTCGGCGCGGGCAGCGTGCTGACCCACTCGATCTCGGGGTCTGTCGTGTCCACGACGGTGACCACGAAGCTTCCCTCCGACTGATTGCCGAACTGATCGGTGGCCGTGCAGGTGACCGTCGTGGCGCCGAGCGCGAAGAGTGCTGACACGTCCGGCAGGCACTCCACGATCGGCGCGGGGTCGACCAGGTCCGTGGCGGTGGGAGCGACGTACGCTCCGAGCGCGCCGCCCGCCGTGTTGCCCTCCAGCTCGAAGTCCGCGGGCAGGCCGACGATCGTCGGGGCGGTCGTGTCCTCGACCGTCACCGTGAAGGTCTTCGGGTCGGACGTATTGCCGGCGGCGTCGGTCGCGGTGCACGACACCGTGGTCGTGCCCAGTGCGAACGTGCCGGGCAGCGGCGTGCACACGACTTCGGGCTCGGCATCGACCGCGTCGGTCGCCGATGCCTCGTAGTCCACGTTCGCGCCGTTCGCCGCGGTGGCCTCCTGTGTGATGTCGCCGGGGACGGTCAGGGCCGGGGCGGTGGTGTCGACCACATGGACCGTGAACGATGTCGTTCCGGTGTTGCCTGCACCGTCGGTGGCGGTGCACCCCACGACGGAGTCGCCGAGCGGGAACAGGCTGCCGGATGCCGGAACGCACGTCCCTGCAATGGCCCCGGACACCGCGTCCGTCGCCGTCGGGACATCGAATGTCACTCCGGCTCCGTCGGCCGATGTCGCTTCGACGGTCACATCAGCATGCTGCTCGAACGCGGGCGCCGTCTTGTCCTGCACGTTGACCTGGAACGAGGTGGAGTTCGAGTTCATGGAGCCGTCGGTCGCCATGCAGCTCACGGTCGTCGCGCCCAGCGCGAACGTGCTCCCCGAGGCGGGTGTGCACGTCACTCCGACTGCGCCCCAGACGACGTCGCTGGCCGTCGGCGCGACGAAGGTGTGGGTCGCACCCGAGGAGGAGGCGGCCTCGAGGGTGGCACTCCCCGGGGTTCCGCTGATGACCGGCTTTGTCGTGTCGACCACGGTCACGACTCCGGAGTCGGTCGCGGTGAGGTTTCCGCTGTCCTTGGCCGTGCAGGTGACGGTGTTGGGGCCGAGCGGCAGAAGGCTGCCGATGGCCGGGGTGCACGTCACGGTGGGCGCGGGATCCTGAGCGTCGCTCGCGCTGCCAATCTCAGCGAACGCGAGGGTGCGGCCCCCGAGGACGTTGCCCTCCAGCGTGACGTCCTGCACCGTCACGGTCGGCGCCGTGTTGCACGACACCGCGTTCGCCGTCCACGTCAGCACCGCCGGCCGTGACAGAACCCCGTTCTTGTTGGCCCCTGTCAGCGTCACTGTGAGACTCCCGCTCAATGATCCGGGAGTGGTGGGGGTGACAGTCAGACGCACGGCGGCGGTGTCTGAGGCGTAGGTCTTGTTCGCGGCTCCCTCCCAATTGGTGGGCAGAAGTATCGACGAGTCGGTCAGCTCGGCAACGGCGATCCCGGTCACACTAGTCGTAGCAGTCAGCGTTGCTCCGTTGACCCAGATTGCGTTGCCGCCGCCCTGCCGTTCTGCAGCAACCAGCATCGACGTGGCCTTCGACTGACCCGTACAGACATCCCCGAAGGCGATGGTGCTCGAGGCCACGATGGGGGTCGCGCCGTCGCCGTCCACCACGATGTCGTCGGCGAGCGCCGCCGTCACCCCGGACAACGACAGGACGATGGCGCTGGCCACCGCGACGACTTGCATGCGAATCCGTCGCCGACGGTGCGCCGACGCAGTCGCGTCGCCGGTCGCGTGAGAAAGGATGAACAAATTCTTCGACGCCATCGTCGAACCCCCTGGTGCTCGGGTCGCTGGCTCGACAATTCATCCCTGAGGGCGACGAGGCATCTCGATTCCCCAAAGAGCGAGACGCCTAGCGGGGACTGTAACGATGGATTCGCCAGAATGCAATGAAAGCGTTCAAGAATTTCCGAAAGTCGTGCGAATTGAATTGTCGCGCTGCATTCTGCGCCGCCGTCATCTTGCGGCCGCAGCGCTCGGCGTCAGCCGCGCGGGGTCCGCACGGCGAGGTACAGGTCGACGAGCCGATCTCCGAGCTGACGCCGCAGCAGCGCGGATCGGTCGAGCTGGTCGAGCGCGTCCTCAAGGGTCGACGGCAGCGAGCGGATGCCGCGGCTCTCGCGTTCGGCATCCGTGAGTCGTGCCGGGCTGAGTTCGATCGGCGCCGGCGGGACGGACGCGCCCTCGACACCGTCGGCGGCCCCGGCGAGCAGGGCGGTCACCGCCAGGTACGGGTTGGCGCTCGCATCGCCGGGCTTGACCTCGATGTTCGCCCCGGCCGCGCCGGCCGCCGCGGTCGCCGGCACATACCGGACCGCCGCTTCGCGGTTGCCGATTCCCCAGCACAGCGTCGCACCCGACCACCGCCCGGGCCTCAGCCGCTCGTAGCTGGGCTCGCTGCCCGCCAGCAGCGCCGTCGCCGCCGGCAGAGCCTCGAGCACCCCGGCGATCACCGCGCCGCCGTCCGACCCGGGCTGTCCGCCGGCCGCTGGTGAGAGCAGGTTGTCGTCGCCGCGCAGCACGGAGAGGTGGATGTGCATGCCGTTCGATGCAGACCCGACCGGCGGGATCGGGGCGAAGTGCACCGCCATGCCGAAGCGAAGGGCCGTGCGCTCGACGACGAGTCGGGACAGGAGGTAGTCATCGGCCGCGGCCAGGGGATCGGCTGCGCCGAGCGAGAGCTCGAACTGCCCGAGGCCGTGTTCGGCATGCAGCGCGAGCACGGGAGAACCGGCCTGGTCCAGATCGTCCAGGAGCGCCTGAAGGAACTCCTCGTTCGCCAGCAGCGGGCGCTGCCCGTACGCCGGACCCATGTGGGCGGGGCGGGGCCGCCCGTCGGGATCCTCCATT
>JAESFR010000244.1_pt1 | contig 20657 bp, 20 predicted proteins | sample 9266191 | NCBI WGS metagenome assembly JAESFR01 (sample SAMN14503063, study PRJNA617104) | algae metagenome | isolation source: Pleurocapsa minor HA4230-MV1 and co-occurring heterotrophs from cement on... | place: USA: Nuuanu Pali Lookout, Hawaii | collected 2009-07-20
CGGCACGCAGTACGGGCCAGCACTCGTCGTGATCCATGCCGACGGTGTCCCAGGTGAGCGCTCCCGCCTCCCCTGCAACGTCGATCCGGGTGACAGAGGCAGACCCGGCAACTTTCCCGGACAACGCCAACTGGCTGATCGCGCCGGAGTCGTGCTCGCACGTCAGCGTCAGGTAGGTATGCCGATCACCGGACGCCCGGACCGACATCACCGCACCGAGCACCGCGTCGGCCAGGTCCAGCAGATGAGGACCGAGATCGGCGAGCGCTCCGTCTTCCAACCGCCAGCCGTGCGCGAATTCGCCGCCGAGCAGGCCGCCATGCAGATACCGACCGTCGAGTCCCCACAGCGGACCACGGCCGCGAAGGTCGTCGACGCCGGCGAGGAACGCGCGGGTGCGGGGGTGAAAGCGTTTGGTGAGCACCACGATCGACGCCACCCCGCTCGCCCCGACGGCATCGGCGAGGCGCCGAGCAGATGCAAGATCCCGCGCGATCGGTTTCTCCAGCATCACGGCCTTGCCGCGGGCAACTGCCCGGGGTGCGAGCTCTGCCTGCACGTCGGGCGGCACCGCGAAATCGACCGCCTCGCATCCATCGAGCAATTCGTCGAACGACGCCGCAGCAGAGGTCCCGAACGCAACCGCCAACTCCGACGCGGCAGATGACCGACGCGCCCATACCCCGGCCAGCGTCGTCTCCGGACCGCTCGCCAGCATCGGCGCATGCATCCGCCGCGCCCAGGTGCCGGCACCCACCAGCCCGACCCGCACCGGCGGCAGAACCCACGGCCCGACAACCGTCACGCCTGCAGCCGCCGGTTGACTGCCGCGGCGTTGAAGACACTGTCGACCAGCAGCCGGGTCAGGCCGGCGAACGACGCGGCCTGGCCGTGGCGGCCGAGCCGCACGTCGAGGTTGCGGGTGGCGCGGGGAAGCGAGAGTGGGTAGAGCGTCTCCCGGATCCCCGACAACAGCGCATTGGACGCGAGGTCACCGCTGATCACCAGGACGGCGGGGTTGAGCACGCAGACGACGGCCGCGACGACCGCGCCGATCTCCCGGCCGGCCTGCCGGGTGAACCGCACGGCATTCGGCTCACCGGCGCTGAGCAGATCCCGGACATCCCGGCCCGATGTCGCCGGCACGCCCGCCTCGGCCAGCTGATGCGCCACCGCCCGGCCGCTGGCCACCGCGGCCAGGCACCCGCGGGAGCCGCACTGGCACAACGCGTCGTCATGGCCCACGGTCCGCACGTGCCCGATATCGCCGGCGCCGCCGTCGCTGCCCGTGTAGATGGAACCGTTGATCACCACGCCGGAACCGATCCCCGTCGAGACCTTCACCAGGCAGAGCGAATTCGTGTCCGGGTGCTCGAGAGCCTGCTCACCCAGAGCCATCACGTTGGCGTCGTTCTCCACGACGATCGGCACGGCGAACGTCGCGGACATGTGCGCGGCGATGGGGTAGGCGTCCCAGCCCTGCATCATCGGAGGCTCGCTGGGCCGTCCGGTCTGCGGGTCGACCGGCGCCGGCACCGACACCCCGATTCCGGCGATGCGATCGGCATCCAGTTCGGAGTCGGTCATCACCTGCCGCATGGTGTTCTCGATGGTGTTCAGGACGTTCTCCGGACCGTCCAGGATGGAGATCCCGATCTCCTTCTCGGCGAGCACGCTGCCCAGCAGGTCGACGGCCGCGACACGGGTGTGCATCGTGTCGATGATCGCGAGCAGCAGGATGGCGTGCTCATGGTCGAACATCAGCTCGGTCGGTCGCCGCCCACCGGTGGAACGGCCGACGCCGGCCTCACGGATGAGGCCGGCGGCGAGGAGGGCATCGACGCGTTGAGCGACCGTCACCCGCGACAGCCCGGTGATCTCCTGGATTTTCGCCCGGGTCACGTTTCCGCGGCGGATGAGCGCGAGAACATCGCCGGGTCCGGCGGGTTGCGTCATCGGTCCCTCCGCGGACGTATTCGTATCAGCCTTTGTCGGCGCCCGCGGTTGCGCCCTCCGTCAGCGTGCGTTCGGCGATACCGTACAGCAGGATGATGGGCACGGTGAGGAGCACCGATCCGGCCATCAGAATTGTTTTCGGTACCTCGATACCACTGGTCAACTGGGACAACCCCAGCGAGACGGTCCATTTGTCGCGGTCGCCGGTGAGAAACAGCAGGGCAAACAGGAATTCGTTCCAGGCGATCATGAAGATGTACAGCGCGGTCGACATGATCGCCGGAATCGACAGCGGCAATGTCACGTGCCGCAGCATCGCGAACCGGCTGCACCCGTCGATGACGGCGGCCTCCTCGACGCTGACCGGAATGGTCTCGAAGTGCTGCCGCAGCATGTGCACCGACACCGGCACCGTCAGTGCGATGTAGACGATCGTCACACCGACCAGGGAACTGGTGAGCCCGAGCCGGGCGAACGCGATGTAGAGCGGACCGGCCAGGATCACCGCGGGGAACAGGTACACCGACAGGAACATCGTGCCGATGTGCTGGCGGCCGCGGAACCGCAGCCGGGCCACGGCGTATGCACCGAGCACCGAGACGGCGAGCGTCAATGCCACCGTGGCGAAGGCAACCAGCGCCGAGTTCAGCATGAACTGCAGGAAGCCTTGACCACCCTCGGAGACCGGGGTCAGCACCTCCTTGTAGGAATCGAAGGAGATCTCGCTCGGCGGCACCCACAGCCTGCCCGGATCCTGCAGCAATTGCGAGATCGGCACCAGGCTGAGCAGGACCATGTAGTAGAACGGGAAGATCGTGATGACGGCGAACACCACGATCGACACCCAGCGCAGGACGGCGAACGTGTTGCGCTGCAGGGTGGCGTTGTCCATCACGATTCCTCCGTTGCCCGCTTGCTGACGAATCTGACGTAGAGGAACAGGAATCCGGCGAGGATCACCGACAGCGCAAGCGCCTCCGCGGCGGCGCCGCCGATGTCGAAGGAGGAGTTCAGGGTGTCGATGACCCGCACCGCCGCGACCTCCGTGCCGGCCGTACCACCGGTGAGCAGGTACACGTCGTCGAACTTGTTGAACGTCATGATCATGCGCAGCACCGACAGCAGTGCGATGGTGGGCATCAGCTGCGGCAGGATCACGAACCGGAACTTCTGCCACACGGTGGCGCCGTCGACGGTGGCCGCCTCCTCGATGTCCGACGGCACCGCGAGCAGGCGGGCGGTCAGGAACAGGAACGCGAAGGGGAAATACCGCCAGATCTCGAAGGCGATCACGGTCATCAACGCGTACGGCTTCGTGCCGAGGAAATTGATGGTGTTGTCCCAGCCGAAGAACGTCGTTCCCCAGTAGTTGACGATGCCGGACTGCTCGTCCAGCATGACCTTCCACACGAACGTGGCGGCCACCACAGGTGCGACGTAGGGCAGCAACATGAAGGCGCGCAGCACGCCTCGACCGGGGAACGGCCGGCGCAGCGACAGGGCGGCGATCAACCCGACGGCGATCGACCCGATCGTCGAGGCGATCGAGTAGACGACCGTCGTCCACAGCGACCCCCAGAACGACGGGTCGGTGAACACCTGCCGGAAGTTGTCGAGGGTGAAGTTGCCGAACAACCCGCGCTTGCGGATGTTGAACAGCGAGAGATCCTGGAACGCCAGCACGATGTTCCACAGGACCGGCACGACGACAACCGCGACGACGATGATGACCGTCGGTGAGACCAGGACCCAGCCGTCCCGGTTCTCCCGCCGGCGGGCGAGGCTCTTGCGATCCGGCTCTTCGGTGGGCAGCTGCGGGGTCTGAGAGGGGGCGATCGCGGTCATTGCTTCAGGTTGTCCTTCACCTGGGCGACCTCTTCCTGCGCCGCGGCCTGGGCGCCAGCGACATCGGTTCCACCGGTTGACATCTCAGCGATCACCTTCGGGATTGTGAGTTCGGCGTTGATGGCGCCGAGGAGGTTCCCCTGGCCCTGCGGGATGGCCCACCGATCGATGTGGTCGGCGATCGAGGTGATCTGCTCGAGGGTCTCGGGGCTGTAGACCTCCGACAGCGGTTTCTTCGTGTCCACACCGGCCGGCAGCTTCGCCCACTCGTCGGTGTACTTGGTGGGGTCGGCGGCGTCGCCGGTGCGCACCGGGAATTTGCCCTCCGGCGCCATCCCGAACCACTTGGCATAACCGTCGGTCATCATGTATTCGATGAATTGCTTGCTCGGTGCGGTCTTCCCGTCGGCCACGGTGACATAGGACCCGATCTCACCGAAACTGCCGTTCGCCCCTCCATCCGGGCCGGACACGGCGCTCACCACGCCGCTGTTCTTGGACAGGAACGTGGGGTCCGCCTTGCATTCCGGGCACGTCGGCAGGGCATCGTTCCGCAGGCCGGCCATTTCGTCGAGCAGGAAGGTCGACCAGATGATCATCGCGGATTTCCCGGCGAAGTAGGACTCCCGGGTGCTGTCGACCGATTGGCCGCCCTTCGGTGAGGCCGTTGTCGCCAGGGTGTTGTAAAGCTCGAACGTCGTCGTGCATTCGGGCGAGTCCAGGGTCACGGTTCCCTCGGGGTTCACCACCTGGCAGTTGTTGCCCAGGGCGAGGGATTCGAAGGTCTGCGCCGTGAAAACGTCGGACGGGTCGGTCGCCAGGGTGATGCCGAACCTGCCGTCCTTGGTCAGCGCCTCGGCCGCGGCCTGGAGTTTCTCGTACGTCGTCGGGGGTTCCAGGCCTGCGGCCTTGAACAGATCCGCCCGGTACACGACGATCTGGCTCCAGGCGTCCGACGGCACCACCAGCTGACGGTCGCCGTCCGAGGTCAGCTTCAGCGCCGACGGCGCAAAGGTCTTCACGCCCAGAGAATCGACAATCTCCTTCGCGGCGGCACTGTCGAGCAATTGCTGGGTGTCCAGCTGCCTGACGGCGGCGAGCGGAACTCCGGCGATCACGTCCGGCAGCGTCCCGGCCTGGGCGCCCTGGGCGATGAGCTGGGGCAACTGACTCTCGTCGACAGCCTGCAGATCCACGGTGATACCGGTCTTCTGGCTGAACTCCTTCACGTTCGCCTGGGTCGCGGTGAACCGGTCGGTCTGGTTCTCCAGGCTCCACACCTTGATCGACGTCATGTCGTTCGGGTCGCCGGTGTCCGCGCCGCACCCGACCAGCGCCGTTCCCAACGCGACCACCGCGGCGCCGACAACCGCGGCTCTGCGGCTGCGCTTTCTCATCCCGACGGGCTCCCTTGTTCGGCAGGACATGCATCTCGTCGGATCCAATCACTGCTTCTGCATACTTACAAGGCTTAAGTTCTGTACAGATCAGCGTTAAGATCCAAGGATCAGCAAAATCGGAGGACAAATGCCCCAGATGATGCGGTTCACCGCACCGAGGGCCGTGGATCTCGTCGATACGGCATCGCGGCCCTTGCGGTCCGGTGAGGTTCGTCTGCGGACGATCGCATCGGGCATTTCGGCGGGGACCGAGTTGACCGCCTATCGCGGCACCAATCCGTACCTGACGTCGACCTGGGATCCCGAGCTTCGCCTGTTCCGGGACGCCCACCCGGACACCCCCGCCTACCCGCTCGAGGCCTGGGGCTACTCGGAGGTCGGAGAGGTCATCGAGGTGGCTCCCGGGTCGGTCGACGGCGGTGCCGATGCCGGTTCCCACGATGATGCCGACAGCCGGGGGCGCATCGCGGTGGGCGACATCGTCTGGGGGGTCTGGGGGCACCGCTCCGAGGGGGTCGTCGCGACGGCCGCAGTTCGCGGGCACCAGCTACCGGCGGAGGTCGACCCGGTGGTCGGCTGCTTCGTGCGGGTCGGCGCCATCGCGCTCAACGCCGTACTGGAGGCGGACGCGGGCATCGGCGACGTCGTCGTGGTCTTCGGGCAGGGGGTGATCGGCCTGCTGGCCACCCACTTTGCGACCATGTCCGGGTCGACCGTGATCGCGGTGGACGGCATCGCGGCGCGCCGGGACGCCGCGATACTGCTGGGCGCCGCGCACGTCCTTGCGCCCGGGCCGGACACGGCGACCACCATCCGGGCGTTGTCCTCCGGCCGGGGAGCGGACGTCGCGATCGAGCTGTCCGGCTCGTATCAGGCACTGCGCGAGGCGATCCGCGCGGTCGGCCCGGATTCCACGGTGGTGGCCGCGGGCTTCTACCAGGGACCTGCCACTCCGCTGCTGCTCGGAGAGGAGTTCCACCACAACAGGATTCGCGTTGTCGCGTCACAGATCGGTGCGGTCCCCGGACGCCTGCACCCACGGTGGGATCGTGAGCGGTTGCAGGCCACGGTGGCGGAACTGCTCGCCCGGGGCCGCCCGGACGTGCTGGGACTGATCAGCCATCGCTTTTCGCTGTCCGACGCGGCCGACGCGTTCCGGCTTCTGGACGAGCACCCGGACCAGGCGCTGCAGGTCATCCTGGACGTCGCGTGATGCGCCTGTGCTGCCAGGAGCAGCACCTGCCGGGCAGCACACTGGAGGAGAAGTTCGCCGCCGCGGTCGACTTCGGCTTCGACGGCATCGAACTGCGCGGCGCGGGCCATCTGGCGTTCGCGGCCAGGCTGCCCGAGTTGAAGCGCGCCAGCGCGAACGGGGTGGTCATGCCGACGGTGTGCGTCGACATGCCCCACTTCATCGGCGCTTTCGACGACGACCTCCGAAAAGACGCCATCAACCAGATGACGTCTCAGCTCAGCGTCATGGCCGAGATCGGCGGCACCGGTGCAATGACGCCGGCGTCGTACGGGATGTTCTCCCGACGGCTGCCGCCGTTCGAACCGCCGCGCAGCGCCGCCGGCGACCGGGCGATCCTGCTGGACGGCCTGGGCCGGCTCGGGGCACACGCTCGATCCGAGGGCGTCACGATCTTTCTCGAGCCGCTGAACCGGTACGAGGATCACATGGTGAACACCCTCGGAGACGGGATCTCGTTGATCGAGGAGATCGGCCTGCGGTCGGTGCGGCTTGCCGCGGACACCTATCACCAGAACATCGAGGAGGCCGACCCGGCGGCGGCTCTGCGCGCCGCGGGGCCCTACCTCGGGCACGTCCAGGTCAGTGACTCCAATCGACTCGAACCCGGTGCCGGGCATCTGGACTGGCCGCTGTTCGCCGCGACGCTGCGGGACATCGGTTACGCCGGCGACATCACACTGGAGAGCAGGCTCTCCGGGCCCGCCGACGAGGTACTTCCCCGCGTCCCGGGCTTGTTGCGCAGGTACCTGTGACCGGGTTGGCCGATCGGGCTGTCGTCGCCACGCAGGGTCCGGCGAGCCGGTACCCGGCGGGGGCGGCGGGCGTGCTCGGCGGTAACTGGCACCGGCTGCACACGCTGCCGGCGACCGGGCTCTACCCGCACCAGTGGAGCTGGGATTCGGCCTTCATCGCCATCGGCACCCGCCACCTGTCACCCCGGCGCGCGCAGCAGGAGTTGGAGAGCCTGTTCGGCGCGCAATGGTCGGACGGCCGGTTGCCGCAGATCGTCTTCGACCCCGCCAGGGACGACGACTATTCGCCGGGCGCCGCCTTCTGGCGCAGCGAACGGATCCCCGGGTCACCGCAGGTTCCCACGGCCGGCCTGGTCCAGCCACCGAATCATGCGTGGGCCGCCCTGCTGGTGCACCGCAGCGATCCCCGCGAGTCCGATCGCCGCGGGTTCCTTCGCCGCGCCTACCCGCATCTCGTTGCCTGGCACGGCTATCTCGCTGGCCGCCGGAACCGGGGCGGCACCGGACTGGCCTGTGTGTTGCATCCGTGGGAGAGCGGCATGGACAACGCGCCGGCCTGGGACGAGGTGCTGGCCGGTGTCACCCGCACCCGGCCGGCGGACGCCCGTACGCGGCCGGTCGCACACATACCGCGTCCGGACCTGTTGCACGCCATGCCCCATGAACGCCCGACGACCGCCGAGTACGAGAACTACATGTACCTGGCCGGCCGCTACCGGGATCACCGTTGCGATGACGCGGACGCCGGGTACCCGTTCGTCGTCGAGGACCCCGCCTTCAACGCCCTGTGGGCGATGTCCGAGCTGGCCCTGGCCCGGATTGCCGAGCACCTCGGGCAGCCGGCCGAAGTGCACCGCGAGCGGGCCCGTGCGCTGACCACCGCACTCGCGGAACTCTTCGACCAGGACCTCGGCGTGTACGTGCCACGCGATGTCCGCACCGGGGCGTGCCTCCGGTACGCCGGTATCTCGGGCGTCCTCCCGCTGATGCTGCCGGACAACCCCTTGGCGGCAACACTTCTCGAGACCCTTCGGGGGCCGCGGTTCGGGCTGGGGCAGGTGATCATGGTGCCGAGCTTCGACCTCACGGCGCCCGAGTACGACGGTGCGCGGTACTGGCGCGGCCCGTCCTGGTTCAACACCGCGTGGCTGATCGTCCAGGGTCTGCGTCAGGCCGGCGCCCATCGAGAGGCCGATGCGCTCGCCGCGCAGGTGATCCAGTACGCCGTCGCCGGCGACTACCCCGAATACGTCGACCCGGTGACGGGCGCCGCGCACGGCACCCGGCTGTTCAGCTGGACCGCGGCGCTCGCCCTGGATCTCGCCGTCGCCCGCGATCCGATGGCCGGACTGCCGTGACCGTCTCCGATCACATGATCCTCGCCGACGGCACGCTGCTGGCGACGACGGCGATCGGTGACGTCGATCTCGGTCAAGATCCGGCATACGGCTTGTGGTTCGGTGACACCCGCCTGCTGTCGCAGTGGCTGCTCTCCGTGGGCGACCGACCGCTGGATGCGGCAGCCGCACAAATCGGGGTTGCCGCGCGGCGATGGGCCCTGCTGCCCCGGGCGATGCGCAATCGTCCGGACCCGTTGTTCGTCGAGCGGGATCAGCGCGTCGACGCGTCCGGAATGGTGGAGACCGTCACCGTGCGGAACACCATGGGTTACGCGCTGTCGACGACCGTCACACTGTTGATCGCCGCCGATTTCGCCGATCAGTTCGCGGTTCGTTCCGACGGCCGGCGCTACGACCTGTCGGCGGCGCAACGCTCGATCTCGATCGGTGACGGCGGCGTCCGCTTCGGCTATCGCAACTCGCTGCGCGGCAATGACTTTGCGGCGGCCTGCCGGGTCACCGCGAATCCGCCACCGCTGGTGACAGCGGCCGATGGCGGGCATCTGCTGACGTGGACCGTGCAGCTGCCACCCCACGGCGGGCACACGATCACGATCACGGCCGGACCGCAGGCCACCGAGCGGGGTCGCGACGTCAGCACGCCGGCCGCACATCGCCCCGGCACGACCGGCGACGACTCGGACGACGCCGCCCTGACCATGCTGCGCGCGAGGTGTCTGGATGACCTGGACGCCTTGATGATCGATGCGCCGGGGGTTCCCGGGCTGCGCGTACCCGCGGCGGGCGCACCCTGGTTCCTGACCCTGTTCGGCAGGGATGCGCTGATCACCTCGGTGCTGGCCGGCGGTGCCCGCCCGGAGTTGGCGCCGGCCGTGCTCCGTGCCCTGGCCGCGAGCCAGGGGACCGGCACCGACCCGCGCACCCTGGCGCAGCCCGGCCGGATCGTCCACGAGATCCGGGTCGGCCAACTCGCGAGACTCGGGATGGTGCCGTACGGGCGCTACTACGGCAGTGTCGACGCCACCGCGCTGTTCCTGGCGGTCCTCGGCCGCGCCGCGGTGGACGGATCGGACAGGGCTGCCGGGGTCGCGCTCGGCCGGGAGCTGCGGCCGCCGGCGTTGGCCGCCGTCGACTGGCTCCGCGGACCGGGTGGGCTGGCCGACACCGGTTTCGTCACCTACCGTCCCGACCCGGCCGGGCTGGCCAACCACGGATGGAAGGACTCCGAGGATTCCACGGTGTTCGCCGACGGGGGCCCGGCCGAGGGACCGATCGCCCTGTGCGAGGTGCAGGGTTACGTGTTCGACGCACTGCGGCGGACCGCGGGCCTGGCGAGATCGGTGTGGGACGACCCTGCCCTGGCTGACGATCTCGACGGCGAGGCGACCGCGCTGCGGGAACGGTTTCTCGATCGATTCTGGTTGTCGGACAGGCGATTCCCCGCGCTCGCCCTCGACGGTGTCGGGCGGCCGGTGGACTCACTGTGTTCCAACGCCGGGCATCTGCTGTGGTCCGGGATCCTTCCTGATGCCGAAGCCAGATGCGTCGCGGACCGGCTCATCTCCCCGGAGTTCCTGACGGGTTGGGGTATCCGCACCTTGGCCGCCGGTCAGCGGCCGTATTCGCCGCTGTCGTATCACAACGGATCCGTGTGGCCGCACGACTCGATGCTCGCCGCCATCGGCATGGCGGACTACGGGCTGGTCGACCACGCCCTCCGGATTGCCGGCGCCGTCGCGGCCTGCGGCGTTCACCTCGGGGGCCGGCTCCCCGAGGTGATCGGTGGATTCTCCCGGGACGAATTCCCCGAGCCCGTCCGGTACCGGCTGGCCGGTGTGCCGCAGGCGTGGTCGGCGGCCGCGGGTCTCGCGGCGTGCCAACTGCTCTCCACGCTCCGCGGAGCAGCAGGCGACGGACCGCGCCACGCCTGACCGCGACAGTGGGCCGCGCGCCCCCGGCCTGTCGGCGCTGTTCGGAGTTGTCGGCGCTATTCGGTGTTCGCGTGCGCCCTGGCCGCCGAAGCGTTGTCCACCCCGCGCGCACCGGCGATCGTCAGGCAGACCACGTCCAGCGCGATGTGCGTGGCCTGGTCGAAGAGGCTGGACAGGGGCTGGATGGTCGGCGCCTCATCCGGCCGGCGGTACTTGGTTGCCGCGGGGATGACCAGTTGCCCGGTGGCGGTGGTGCCCAACGGCGATGCGGGGTCGGTGGTCACGGCCCAGACCTCGGCGCCGAGGGCGGTGGCCTGCTCGGCGACCCGGACGGTGCCGCCGGTCGTGCCGGAGCCGGACACCGCGACGACGGTGTCGGTGCCCTTCACCGCGGGGGTGGTGGTCTCGCCGATGACGAACACCGGCAACCCGAGGTGCATCAGCCGCATCGCGAAGGCGCGGGCCATGAAGCCCGAGCGGCCCTCGCCGGTGACGAACACCCGGTCCGCCGCGATGAGCGCTGTTGCCAGTGCGCCGATCTGCCCGGGCTCGACTTTCGCAGCCACACCGCGGATCTCGGCCAGCACCACATCGAGCAGGTCTTCTTGTCGGGCTGTCATGACGGCTCCTTGAGGGTCAATGAATCGATGGCATCGCGCAGCGCGGCGGCGGCGCGGGCCGGATCAGGGGCGGCGGTGACGGACGATCCGACGATCAGCCGCACGTCCCCCCACGCCGCCACGGCGGGGACATCGGCCACACCGAGTCCGCCGGCCAGGGCGAGCCGCCGGCCGGTCGCCCACGCGCCGAGCAGGGCGGCCGGGTCGGTGTCGGTGGTCTGGGCGTCCTTGGGCACGTGCGCTGCCAGCACGGCGGTGTCGGGCATCCGCGCCGCCACCCGGGCGCGACCGTCGGCGTCCAGTGCCATCAGGTCGACCATCAGCTCGATGTCCAGGTCAGCGGCGACCCGAACCGCCAGGTCGAGTGTGCTGGGGGTGGAGACGCCCAGGACAGTCACGGATCTCGCGCCGGCCTCCGCGGCCATGGTCAGCTCGGTGCGGGCGTCGTCCGCGGTCTTGAGGTCGGCGAGCACCGGGGTGCTGCCGGCGGCGGCGGCGATGCGCTCGACCCCGCTCATCCCGTACCGCTTCACCAGGGACGTTCCGACCTCGATCCAATCGGCGGCGCCGGACACGTCGTGGGTGATGCGCTCCGCCCGATCGAGCGGGATCCGGTCCAACGCGATCTGCAGGGAGACCGACGTCGTCAGCAGCGGGGTCATCGGGCCGCCGCCAGGGCGGCGGGGGCGGTGCGCCTGCCCCGCTTGGAGTGATCGCGCAGGAAGGTGGTGAGCTGCAACCGGTTCGGCAGGCCGTCCCGGTCACCGGGGCTGGTGGTGGCCATGGCGCCGACGGCGCAGGCCCGGCGCAGGCACTGTCGTGGCGTCAGCCCGTCCAGGGTTCCGCTGATGTACCCGGCGGCGAATCCGTCGCCGGCGCCGACGGTGTCGACCACCTGCACCGGGAAGACGTTGCGGTGCAACACGTCGTCGGCCGTCACGGCGGTCGCTCCCGCACCGCCGTCCTTGACGATGACCGTGCCGGCGCCCATGTCCAGGTAGGCGCGGCCGATCTCGACCGGGTCGGAGGTGCCGAGCAGCACCCGGCCCTCGCTGGCGCCGGGCAGGACGATGTCGGCGAACTGCACCATCTGGTGGGTGACGTCGATCATCTCCTGGGTGGACGACCACAGCACGGGACGCAGGTTCGTGTCGAAGGAGACGGTGACGCCGTGCTCCTTGGCGACCTTCACTGCGCGGAAGGCGAAGTCGCGGGTGGTCGGGGACAGGGCCAGGGGAATGCCGGTGACGTGCAGGTGCCGGGCCGCACCGATGTAGCTCTCCAGCGCCGGATCCCAGGCGAGCCGTGATCCGGCGGAATTCTTCCGGAAGTACACGACCTCGGGGTCGCCGCCGCCGGCGTGAGACTTGATCTGGAAGCCGGTCGGCGCCTCCGGGTCGATGGTGACGTGCCCGGTATCGATGCCGGTGCCGGACAGCGCGGTGTGGATGAACCGGCCGAACGGGTCGTCACCGACCCGGCCGATCCAACCGGTGCTGTGCCCGAGCCGCGCCAGGCCGGTGGCGACGTTGGTTTCCGCGCCGGCGAGCGAGCGGCTGTAGTGCTCGACCTCGTCCAGTGATCCGGGGGTGTCGGCCACGAACATGGCCATGGCCTCGCCGAAGGTGATCACCTCGGGTGCGGGGCGTGCGCTCGTCATGACTGGCCCACCTTTCCGGACGTAGGGGTGGCGCCGACGAGATGGCTTGCCGCGACGGCGTTGTCACTGAGCTGCACCGGGTTGACGAGTTCGCCGATGCCCGGGATCGACACCCGGCTGACGCCGCCGGCCCGCAGCCGCAGGCTCGGCCCGGGCGCCCCGACCAGCACCACGTCGCCCGGATACAGGGTCAGGATCGACGTCAGGTAGACGAGGACCTCGGCGACGTCGCGGGCGAGATCGGTTGTTCTGGCGACGGTTCCGGGGTGTTCATCATCGGACAGCAGAACCGTCAGGTCCGTCGGGTCCAGGTCGGTGCGGATCCACGGGCCCAGCGGGGTGAAGGTGTCCCGGCTCTTGGCCTCCGTCCAGCGGCTGTCCGATACCTGAGCCGCCCGGTCGGTGACGTCGTTGGCGCAGGTGTAGCCGTACACGGCGGCAAGCGCGGTCTCCGGGGTGAGGCGGCGGGCACGGGTGCCGATCACGACGGCGAGTTCTGCCTCGCCGTCCACCTCGGTGTCCTCCGGTTCCAGTTCGATGGGCCGGCCCGGCCCGATGACCGAGTGCGGGGACTTGTGAAACGCCTGCGGGGCAAGGAGCCGGTCGGCGGGGCCGGTGTTGTGCGCCATCCCCAGGAGCACCCGCGGCTCGCACGGGGCGAGCAACTCGGCGTGCTCCGCCGGCACACGTCCCGTGATGCGGCTGGTGGCGGAGTCGGGCCGGAACGGGTCGGCGATCGGCAGATAGCTGACACTACCGTCAAGGCCGTGCTCGACCGTGGCGTAGGTGGCGGCTCCGCGCTCGGGGCCGTCGGTGAGCCGGATACGGGCGACGAGCATCAGATGCTCGCCTGGACCGGCGCGACGCGGGTGCGGTTGATTCGCGCGACCAGCGGCATGAGCGCGGCGGCCACCGCCAGGCAGGCAGCCATCAGCAGGAAGGAGGCGTCGGTGTCACCGGTGCTGTTGTTGAGCCAGCCGATGAGGTACGCGCCGGCGAACCCGCCGAGTGCTCCGAAGGAGTTGATCAGCGCGATGGACGCGGCCGCGGTCTGCCGCGGCAGGAACTCGGGGATGTAGGCGAAGTACGGGCCGTACGGCGCGTACATGGCGGCGCCGGCGACGGCCAGCAGCAGGAACGACCACCAGAAGTGGTTCGGCCCGATCAGGTAGGAGCCGTAGAACGCGATGGCGCCCAGCGCGAGCCACGGCCAGACGAAGTTGGCGCGGTTGCCGGCGCGGTCGGAGGCGCGGGAGTTGATCAGCATCAGGACGGCGGCCAGGCCGTAGGGGATCGCGGAGATCAGGCCGGTCAGGCCGATGCCGGACTGGGCGCCGGCGGAGACGATGGACGGCAGCCAGAAGACGAAACCGTAGATGCCCAGGCTCCACAGGAAGTACTGAACGGACAGCAGGACGACGTTGCGCGAGGTCAGCGCCTTGAGGTACCCCCCGGCCGGCTTGATCTTCGCCTGTTCGGCCTCGATGGCCGCCTCGACCGCGGCGGCCTCCTGCGCGTCCAGCCACGCGGCGTCTCGGGGCTTGTCCCGCATGATGTATCGGAAGACGAAGGCCCAGGCGATCGCCGGCACGCCCTCGATGATGAACATCCCTCGCCAGCTGGTGAGCTCGATCAGGTAACCGGAGACGGCGGACAGCCACATCACGGTGATCGGGTTGCCCAGGATGAGGAAGGTGTTGGCTCTGCCGCGTTCCTTGGCGGTGAACCAGTTCGCCAGCAGGATCACCATGGCCGGTAGCACCGCGGCCTCGACCACTCCGACGCCGAATCTGACGATGATCAGCCAGGTCGCCGAGTGCAGCAGACCCTGCAGCGAGGCCAGCGCGCCCCACGCGATCAGCGACCAGAACACCAGACGCACGGCGCTCTTGCGCTCCGCGTAGATCGCGCCGGGGATCTGGAAGAAGAAGTACCCGAGGAAGAAACTCGCGCCGACCAGCGCGGACAGCGCCGCGTCCAGCTGAAGGTCGGACTTCAGGCCGCCCGCGACGGCGATCGAGAAGTTCGACCGGTCCAGGTAGGCCAGCGAATAGGTGACGAACGCGATCGGGATCAGCTTGGTCCAGCGCTTGCTGGCCAGGAAACCGCGATCCAGGATCTCCGCCTGCGACGAGGCGAGCGTGCTGTCCGGTGGCTGCTGCACCGGGGACACATCGTTGGGCATGTGCACGTCCTTGGGCTCCGCCGACTTCCATCGGCTGTGATGGTTGTTGACGCTAGCGCTTCCGTGATATGGAAGGAAGCTCTGCGATGTGGAATAGTCTGGTGGCGCGCAGAACCCATGTCAAGGGTTTTCCGCAAAGTAGTGTTAGCTTCCACATGACGGAAAGAACGATCGCTGGAGGTACGACGTGGCAGTCCGGTCCACCGAGGACGTGGCAGTACCGACCACCGACGCCGCGGCGGACGGCAAGTCCGCGCGGCCGTCCGGTGACATGGTGGCCAAGGCGCTGTCGTTGCTGGATCTGCTGGGCGACTACCCGCACGGTGCCGCACTGTCGGACCTGGCGGCGCGGTCCGGGTTCCCACTCAGTACGACGCATCGCCTGCTGGCCAGCCTGATCCGGGGCGGCTTTGCGTCCGTCGATGGCGATCGTCGGTACAACCTGGGCTTGAGGGTGTTCGCCCTCGGCCAGCAGGTGGCCAGCGCTCGCGGCTTCGCGGGAACCGTTCTGCCGCAGATGGAATGGTTGTCGGAGCAGACCCAGGAGGCGGTGCTGATGTCCGTGCTGGACGGTGATCGCCAGCTGTACGTGCACTACGTGCCGGGGCCGCAGCAGGTCGGCGTCATCGGTGAGCGCGGCCGTCACGGGCCGCTGCACTGCACGTCGATGGGCAAGGTGCTGGTCGCCTTTGCCCCGGCGGAACAGTCCGAGCGGCTGGTCGAGACGGTCAGCCTCGACCGGCTCGGACCGAACACCATCACCGACCGCGCAGCCTTCCGCGCCGAGATCGAGAACGTACGCGCCCGTGGTTATGCGATAGCCGACGAGGAACACGAGACCGGGATCCGAGCCATCGGGATGCCCATCATCGACAACGGTGGTCGGCTGCGGGCGGCCATTTCCGTTGCGGCGCCGGCTTTTCGGGTGACCACCGCCGATCTCGAGGCGTTCGTTCCCACCATCCGGACAGCTGCCGACACCATCCGGACACTGCTTCCCGGCTGATCAGCCGATTGTCCGGGGCTTGACACTCCTGGTCGATCTCGACAGGTGAATCGCTGAAAATCGCATGCTGTCCCGGCGGCCGTCTTCGATCGGTGGCAGTGAGGATCGAGCTGCGGCACACTCCTGCGATGGCATACGACCACGAGCTGGCCGACCGGATCCGCGAGCGCGTCGCGGGAGAGAAGAACGTCACCGAGAAGGCGATGTTCGGTGGGCTCGCCTTCCTGATCAACGGCAACATGGCGGTCAGCGCGAGTGGTCAAGGTGGCATGCTGCTGCGCGCCGACCCCGCCGACACCGAGGCCCTGCTGACGAAGCCGGCGGCGCGCCCGTTCGTGATGCGCGGCCGGGAGATGCGCGGCTGGCTGTACGTCGACGGGTCAGTGTCCGACGAGGAGCTGTCGGACTGGGTCAGCCGGGGCGTTGGCTACGCGAGGTCGTTGCCGCCCAAGTGAGCGGCGCTGGCGCGGGCCTCGGCCGCCTGACGAACCAGGTGCGCGCGTTCGGTAATGTCGTTGGCGCGCCGAGCACCCTCCGAGTAGGCGGCCGCGGCGGCGGTGAGGTCCCCGTCGAGCTCGTGCAGGTAGCCACGAACGGCGTGCCACCGGTGACGCTCGCCCAGAACGTCCCGCAGCCGGTCGGTCTCGCGGAGCCCCGCAGACGGCCCGATGACATGGCCGACAGCGACCGCCCGCCCGAGGACGGCGGCCGGGTCGTGGCGCACCGGATCGTCGGTGAGCGCGACGAGATCGTCGTACCACGCAAGGATCTGCGGCCAATCCGTCTCGGCAGCCGTTGCCGCGTCGTCGTGCAGGGCCGCGATCGCTGCCTCGATCTGGTATCGCCCTGGCCTTTGCCGGGCGAGCGCCGACTGCAGAATGCGCACCCCCTGGGCGATCTCGGTGGTGTCCCATGTGCCGCGGTCTTGACGGTCGAGGGGAACGATGCGACCGGCATGGTCGAGCCGGGACGGGAGCCGGGCGTGGTTGAGCAACATCAACGCCAGAAGCCCGCGCGCCTCGGGCTCGTCGGTTGCCAGCGTGAGTTGTCGCGCGAGCCGGATTGCCTCGGCAGCAAGATCAACCCGACCGCCGTGGCCGGTGGTGTAAATCAGGTACAGCACCCGGAGCACCACCGCGAGGTCGCCGGGTTCATCGAGCCGGCGACCACGCAGCGCTCGCTTCGCCCGGCTGATGCGCTGCGCCATCGTCGCCTCGGGAACGTAGAAGGCGTCGGCGATTTCGCGCGTCGTGAGGCCACCGACCGCTCTCAGGGTCAGTGCCACCTGGGATGCGGGCGACAGTTCCGGGTGGGCGCAGCAGAACAGCAGGAACAGCGTGTCATCGCCGGTCTCGCCGGTGGCTGCGGCGGCGTCGGCCTGCGCGTGGATGATGTCCTCACGGCCGCGCCGGGCGGACTCGCTGCGTCGGGCGTCGATGAGTCGCCGGACCGCCACCGCACTGAGCCAGCGCTTCGGGTCGAGCGGTGGGTGCTCCGGCCACACCCGCAAAGCCTCGAGGAGTGCCTCCTGCAGGGCGTCCTCGGCGGTATCGAAGTCCTCACCGCGCCGGACGAGCCCGGCCAGCACCCCGGGAACGAGGGCGCGGAGTTCGCCGTCGTTCACCGGGAGCGCCGGTCGGCCGGTCACGTCCTTCAGCCTCCGGTCATCACTTCGCGGACGTCGATCCACTCGTACAGCGGCTGCCCACCCGGACCCGGTTCGGACGACACGTACGCGGCGAGCTCGAGCGCGCGTTCGCGGGAGTCGACGTCGATCATGTACCAGCCCGCGACCAGGTCGCTGGTCTCCGGATGCGGGCCCTCGGTGGTGACCGGGGCGGCGTCGGGTCCGCCGTACCGCACCCAGGTGCGGGTGGGTGTGAGCGCCTGCGCGTCGACGAACTCGCCGCGCTTCTCCAGCAGCTCACCGAAGTGATGGAGAAAGGCCATGTGAGCTTCGACGTCTTTCGGATCCCACTCATCCATCGGCGGGAACGGGTGGTGCGGGTCGGGTCCGCCGCGGTAATGCTTGAGCAGCAGGTACTTCGGCATGGTGATCTCCTGACGTCGTGGCCGCGGTTGTCGCGGTCCTCACGGGATGAGCGGAGCCCGTCGTCGCTTCTCGACATCGAACCACCGGCTTTCTCGAATCTTCTGAGCGAGGTGGCTGCCGCGACGGGTAGGTTGCACATCGACGGCTAGTCAACCGATCAGTTGAATAAGAGGAGACGGTGTCATGAAGATGAAGCTCGAGCTGGTGCCGGTGCCCGTGACAGACATCGACCGGGCGAAGAACTTCTATGTCGACAAGGTCGGGTTCGTGCTGGATGTCGATGTGCGGCCGGCGCCGGGTGTTCGCGTCGTACAACTGACGCCGCCCGGGTCGGCGTGCTCGATCGTCCTCGGTGAGGGTCTCCCCGGATTGGACCGACTGACGGCCGGCGGCCAGCACGGCTTGCATCTGGTGGTGGAGGACATCGAGACGGCGCGCCGCGAACTCGTGGAGCGGGGGATCGAGGTCGGTGACGTTCAAGATGTGGGCGGCGGCGTGAAGTACGCGTGGTTCGCCGACCCGGACGGAAATTCCATGACCCTGCAAGAAATGGCATGGAGAACCGGAGATGACTACTGAATAACGGACATTGAGCTGTCACTAGATCAGCGTCAAGATTGATACTGGTGCAGTCGGAAGTCCAACCATCACGGCGGCGTCGCCCCGCTGGATGGCAGCAGTGGGAAGTTCCCGGAGCGAAACCCCCTTGATCCCAGGAACTTCCCACTGCAGCAAATGCGCGGTGCACGATCACGATCAACACCCCGACCTGGCGCGTACCCCGCGCGCCACGCCACTGCGGCCGTGAACGGGCATTTGTTCCCCGCGTAACTAGTTGCCGACGCTCATTATGCTGATGGTGAGCGACATTGACAAGCACGACGAGACCGGCCGAATTGCCGAAGTGGATTGTCGGAAAACAATGACGCTTGTCGGGGCCGGGCATCACGAGGCGACCAGCGTGTTTCGCAGCCGGGCCATCAGATAGCTCATCTCCACCTGGTGTTGCGATCGAGGTGGCAGCGGCGGCTCGCTGCGAGCGGTGTGCCCGGTTGGTGTGATGGTCGTGATGCCGATTCCGTCGGGGTCCGCGGTAGCAAGCCAGCCTGGCGCCGCCTTGATGTAGTTGCAGCGTTCGCACAATCCTTGGCCGTTCTCGAGGCTGGTCGGACCGCGTTCGTGGTGGCTCTGTACGTGGTCGGCATGGCGGATCGCGGCGTCGCACCACGGTGTTCGGCAAATTTGACTCTCGCGATGAGGAACTGGCGCATGGTCGGGGTGAAGGCGCGCCGTTGTGCGTCTGCAGTGATCAGCTGGCCGGTGGTCGGGTGGGTGAACAGCCGGCGGATGAAGGTTTTGACCTGTGGCGGCGCGGTGCGGACGATTCGCCGCGCCAGGTCGGCGGGGATGGGCCCATATCCGGCGAGGACCGCCGGCTCCAGATCGCGTCCCAGTAAAGTGCTATCGGTCATCACCAGGTGAATGTTGATGTTGCCCCCGCAGGCACAGTGCCGGCGTCACCGACATCGTCGTCTGCGGGCTGCATTTCGGCGCCGGTGTCGGCATCCGATGCGGGGGTCGACGTTTCGCCCGTTCCGTCGTTGCACGCAGGGCCGGTCCAGCCCGGTGTATGCACGCCGGTCAGATCGTGACTCACTGCGGTGGCCGGGCGAGGTGTTCCGACACAGGTGGTGCCGGTCGTCCCCGTGCCGCCGGGCGCAGGCTTGCTGACCTCAGAGTCGGTGGTGCTGGCGCCAATGACGCGGCGCACGATCTCGTCGGCCATGATCTGCCCGCGGCCACGGGTGTCGCCGATCGCCGTGCTGCTGTTGGCATGTCGGGTCAGAGCGGCGTACACCGCGACACCCTGAGCGACCGGAAGCAGTGCGGTGAGGTAAGCCATGGTGTCGGGTGCGGGGCGGATGCTCACCCGTCGGTCGCCGACGGCCTTCCGGTGCCGCTTGACGCAGTTGGCCGCGTCCAGTCGTTGCGCGATCATCGCGGCCGCCTGGGCCGTGCGCTTGTCGCCCAACGAACTCAACCGGGGCGCAAGTTCGGCGTCGACCCGGCCCCGATCATCGACAGACAGGCAGGCCGTCTCCCGGACCATGAGGGTCGCACGCCACTCGCTGATCACACCTGCCTGCAGAGCTCGGTAGGTGTGCGGCATCGCCTGGATCAGCGCCTTGGCGAGACCGACGTGCCGGCCGCCTCGAAAGGTGAGTCCCTGCGGGCCAACGCGATCTGCCCGGCGATGCTGCGGTGCGTTCCTTCTTGCTTCTGCTGCGTCGTGGTCAAACCGGCCGTCTGTGACGTGACGAAGGCGAGAGTCAGGGCGGCCTGGGCTGCAGCGCACGCCGACTTGACCCGTTCCGGTTCAGCGATCTTGTCGATCAGTTCAGCGTCTGCGACTCCGACGTCCACGCTGCTGAGTCGATCCACCCAGCCGGCCAGCTCCGCAGTCGACGGGCTCATCGTCGCCGCTCTTGCGCATGAATCGAACATGTGTACTGGGTAGCTGCTTAAGTCAAGCTAGAAGGGCACTTCCGCAGCGGCGACCGGGTTGCGGAGTTGTGCGAGCGGGTGTGGTTCGGTTTCCACGGCTTGTTGGAGCAGTCGGTAGAACAGCAGTC
>JAESFR010000245.1_pt1 | contig 20378 bp, 18 predicted proteins | sample 9266191 | NCBI WGS metagenome assembly JAESFR01 (sample SAMN14503063, study PRJNA617104) | algae metagenome | isolation source: Pleurocapsa minor HA4230-MV1 and co-occurring heterotrophs from cement on... | place: USA: Nuuanu Pali Lookout, Hawaii | collected 2009-07-20
GTAGCCGAAGATCGGCTTGCGGCTGTAGACCGGGAAGATCTCCGAGACGATTCCGAAGAACGGCAGCGCGATGATGTAGACCTCGGGGTGCCCGAAGAACCAGAACAGGTGCTGCCAGAGGAGCACGCCGCCGTTCGCCGGGTCGTAGATGTGCGCACCGAGCACGCGGTCCGCCGCCGCCGCGAGGATCGCCGCCGCGAGCACCGGGAAGGCCATCAGGACCAGGATGCTGGTCACCAGCGTGTTCCACGTGAAGATCGGCATCCGCCACATGGTCATGCCCGGGGCGCGCATCGTGATGATCGTGGTGATGAAGTTCACGGCGCCGAGGATCGTGCCGAAACCGCTCATGCCGAGGCCGAGCATCCAGAGGTTGCCGCCGACGCCGGGTGAGAAGCTCGCGTTCGCGAGCGGCTGATACGCGAACCATCCGAACGCCGCGGCGCCCTGGGGCGTGAGGAATCCGGCGACCGCGATCGTCGAGCCGAAGAGGAAGAGCCAGAAGGCGAACGCGTTCAGGCGCGGGAAGGCGACGTCGGGCGCGCCGATCTGCAGCGGCATGATCACGTTCGCGAAGCCCGCGAACAGCGGAGTCGCGAACATGAGCAGCATGATCGTGCCGTGCATCGTGAACAGCTGGTTGTACTGCTCCTTGGTCGGGATGATCTGCATCCCGGGCTCGAACAGCTCGGCGCGCATGATGAGCGCCATGACGCCGCCGAGCATGAAGAACAGCACCGACGCGATGAGGTACAGGTAGCCGATCGTCTTGTGGTCGGTGGAGGTGATCCACTTGACGACGATGTTGCCCTTCTGCTCGACGCGCGACGCGCTGAGCAGGGCGGCCTGGCGGGGCGGCAGCGTCGTCGGACGGCCCGGGGTGTCGCCCTGGAGCGGGAGTGTCGTCGCCATGATCAGTCGCCTTCCTCGCGCTCATCGGCGCCCGTGCCGGGATAGCTCCCGAGACGGTCGTACTCGTCGTTGATGTCACCGGTCTGGCCGGCGGCGCGCAGCGTCTCGAGGTAGTCCTCGTACTCCGCCTCGCTCACGACCTTGACGTTGAACAGCATCGCGGAGTGGTACTCGCCGCACAGCTCGGCGCACTTGCCGGCGTACGTGCCCTCACGCGTCGGGGTGAACGACCAGTGGTTGTCGCGCCCGATGTACATGTCCTTCTTGTAGAGGAAGTCGATGACCCAGAAGGAGTGGATGACATCGCGCGACTGCAGGAGGATCTTCACCGACTTGTTCACCGGCAGGTACAGCGTCGGCAGCTTCTCCTGGTCGACGTCGCCGTTCGCGGCCGGGTCGGCCTGAACGCCCATGCTCCAGACGGCATCCGTGCCGTCCTCGTCCTCGCCGTTGTACTGGAAGTCCCAGGCCCACTGCTTGCCGATCGCGATGATCGAGACATCGGGGTCTTCGGTCTGCGTCTCGAGGATCGTCTGGTCGCGCGCCGTGAAGGCGAAGAATCCGATCACGAGGATGAGCGGCACGATCGTGTAGAAGATCTCGATCGGCATGTTGTAGCGCAGCTGCACCGGGAGTCCGACCTGGCCCTTGCGGCGGCGGTACGCGATCGCCGCCCAGCCCATCAGGCCCCACGTGATCAGGCCGACCACGAGCAGGACGATCCAGGAGTTGACCCAGAGTCCGGCCACCATGTCCGTGTGGTTCGTCGCCGGCTCGGCGTTCTCCTCGAAGCCGGGCAGGTAGCCGTGGAGCTCAGCCTGCGTGCAGCCCGCGAGGGCGACGGCCGTGGCGATTCCGACGGGGAGCGCAGCCCAGCGCAGAAGGCGTTTCGAGGGCATTCGACTCGGGGGCACAATGCACCTTTCGGACGTGAAGCGGACATCGCCAGTCTAGGGCAACCTCCCAACGGATTCAGGCCATCCGTCCAGGTTGCACGGGTCGTTTCGGGGGTCGGAAACGGGCTCGGACGCGGCGAAAAGCGTCCGAGCCCGCTCGGATCTTCCCCGGATCGCCCGGATCGATCACCCGCGCGGTCGGCTCAGTGGAAGCTGTCGCCGCAGGCGCAGCTGCCTGCGGCGTTGGGGTTGTCGATCGTGAAACCCTGCTCGGAGATCGTGTCCTTGAAGTCGATCTTCGCGCCGTCGAGATAGGGCACGCTCATGTCGTCGACGATGACCTCGACGCCGTCGAAGTCGACGGTCTTGTCGCCGTCGAGGTACCGCTCGTCGAAGTAGAGCTGGTAGATGAGTCCGCTGCATCCGCCGGGCTGGACGGCGACGCGCAGGCGCAGGTCATCACGGCCCTCCTGCTCGAGAAGGCTCTTCACCTTCAGTGCGGCGGCGTCCGTGAGCGCGACGCCGTGTTCACGGACGGTCTGGTCGGTCGACAGTGCAGTGTCGGTCATGGCACTCCTCCTGATGGGCCGCAGACGCGGCGGATGCATCGATTCTACGCCCGGGCCCGGGCGTGAGGCTCCGCGACGGGCGGTTCAGCGGCCCCCGTCACGGGCGTCGAGCTTCTCCAGCAGGAGGGCTTCGGCGATCACCGCGTGGCGGAAGGTCTCGAGGTGCAGCGACTCGTTCGGGCTGTGCGCCCGCGCGTGCGGATCCTCGACGCCGGTCACCAGGATCTGCGCACCCGGGAACTCGCGCACGAGGTCGGCGATGAAGGGGATCGACCCGCCGACGCCGATCTCGACGGGCTCGACGCCGTAGGCCTCGTGCATCGCCTCGAGCGCCGTACCGACCGCCCATCCGCTCGTGTCGACCAGGAACGCGTCGCCGTAGTCCTGATCGGTGAACTCGAGCTGCGCGCCGAACGGCGCGTGCGCACGGAGGTGCGCTTCGATCGCCGCGTATGCGTCGCGCGCCGGCTGGCCCGGCGCGACGCGCGCGCTGATCACGACGGTGATCTCCGGGCTGAGCGTGTTCGAGGCGTTCGCGACGCTGGGCGCGTCGATCCCCGTCACCGTGATCGACGGCTTGTTCCAGATCCGGCTGAGGATCGGTCCGCGCCCGACCGGGCTCACCCCCGCCGGCAGCCCGGCCTCGTCGCGGAGGGTCTCCTCGCCGTACTCCGGGGTCTCGGCATCGCGCTCGAGCAGACCCTCGACGGCGACCGCTCCGTCGGCATCCCACAGCGTGGCCAGCAGGGTGACGGTCGCCATCATCGCGTCGGGAACCGCCCCGCCGAACATCCCGGAGTGCGACGCGTGCTCGAGCGTGCGCACGCGCAGGGTGAAGCGCGTGTTGCCGCGCAGCGAGACCGTGAGCGCGGGCGTGCGCGCGTCCCAGTTGCCCGAGTCGGCGACCACGATGACGTCGGCCCGCAGAGCGTCGGCGTGATCCTGCAGGAACTGGGCGAACGAGCGCGAGCCCGCTTCCTCCTCGCCCTCGATGAACAGGGCGACGCCGAGGTCGAAGTCGTCGCCGAGCGCCTCCTTGAGCGCACGCAGCGACGCGATGTGCGCCATGACGCCCGCTTTGTCGTCCGCCGCGCCGCGCCCGTACAGGCGTCCGTCGCGCACGGTGGGTTCGAACGGCGCCGACTCCCACAGGGCGTCATCGCCGACCGGCTGCACGTCATGGTGCGCGTAGAGGAGGATCGTCGGACGGCCGTTGCGCGCAGCGCGGGTGGCGAGCACTGCAGGCTGGCCGGACTCCTGCGTGCCGGGGATCGCCGACCGCCGGATCTCGACGCTGTCGAACAGTCCGAGACCCTCCGCGAGCGCCGCCACCGCTTCGGCGCTGCGCTGCACGTGCGCGCCGTCGAATCCGGGGAACGCGACCGAGGGGATGCGCACGAGGGCGCCCAGGTCGGCGAGGGCTGCGGGGATGCCGGATGCCGCAGCATCGCGCACGGCATCCTGGCGGGTGAGGTCAGTGGTCATGCGGGTAATCTTAAGGTGCTTCCATCTTCCAGACACCGAGGTTCCCACGTGGCCAAGTCACCCGCGCCGACACCCGCAGCCCCTCTTCCCGGAGATGCCTCCGCCGATTCGGCGGGCGGTAAGGGAAGGGCGACGCCCACCCGCGCGGAGCAGGAGGCGGCGCGGCGGCGACCGCTCGTGCCCGACACGAAAGAGGCGAAGGCTCGTGCGAAGTCCGAACTCGCCGTGCAGCGGGAGAAGGCGCGCATCGGCATGGCCGCCGGTGAGGACAGGTACCTCCCGGCGCGGGACAAGGGCCCGCAGCGCAAGTTCGTGCGCGACTTCATCGACTCCGGCTGGCACATCGGCGAGGCGGTCATGCCGGCGATGGTGCTCGTGATCCTCGCGACGTTCATCCCGGTCCCCGCGATCCAGTACTGGTCGTTCATCGGGCTGTGGATCTTCATCCTGTTCGTGATCGGCGACATGGTGATCGCGGCGATCCGCGTGAAGCAGGCGGCGCGCAAGAAGTTCGGCGACCGCATGGAGAAGGGTCTCGGATGGTACGGCGCGATGCGCATCATCCAGATGCGCTTCATGCGCCTTCCCAAGCCCCAGGTCAAGCGCGGACAGCACCCGGTCTGAGACCGGGGTCGCTCACCCGCGCGGCGCGAGCCCTCGGTTGATCTGACGCGCCCACAGCGGCCCGCGGTACAGGAAGGCCGTGTATCCCTGCACGAGGTCGGCACCGGCATCCCTCCTCGCGCGGACGTCGTCGGCCGTCTCGACCCCACCTGCGGAGATCACCGCGAATCCGTCGGGGACGCTCGCCCGCACGATGCGCAGCACGGCGAGCGCGCGCTCCTTGAGGGGCGCTCCGGACAGTCCCCCGGCGCCCGCCGCGGTCACGACCTCCGGGTCGGTGCGCAGGTCGTCTCGCGAGATCGTCGTGTTCGTCGCGATGAGCCCCGCGAGCCCGGTCTCGACCGCGAGGCGCGAGACCGCCTCGATCTCGTCGTCGGGGAGGTCGGGGGCGATCTTGACCAGGAGCGGGGTGCGGCCGGCCGCATCCCGCACCGCCTCCAGCAGCGGCCGCAGAGTCTCGACCGCCTGGAGACCGCGCAGCCCGGGGGTGTTCGGAGAGGACACGTTGACGACGAGGTAGTCGGCGAGCGGCGCGAGGAGCGTCGCGCTGCGCACGTAGTCCGCCGTCGCGTCGGCGACTTCGACCACCCGGCTCTTTCCGATGTTGACGCCGACCACGGCGCGCGTCCCCCGGCGACGGAGGGCGCGCAGGCGGTCCGCAGCGGCCTCGGCGCCGGAGTTGTTGAAGCCCATCCGGTTGATGACGGCGCGGTCGGGGATCAGCCGGAACAGGCGCGGGCGCGGGTTGCCCTCCTGAGGGATCGCGGTGATCGTGCCGACCTCGATGTGGCCGAAGCCCAGCGCGCTCAGTCCGCGCACGGCGCGGACATCCTTGTCGAAGCCGGCGGCGACGCCGAAGGGGCTTTCGAACCGGAGGCCCAGGGCGCGGGTCTGCAGGGCGGCGTCGGGTCGCGTCAGCACACGGGCCGCCCAGGAGAACGGCCGCACCCCGACGAGTCTGATCACGACCATCGCCGCGTGATGCGCGGTCTCGGGGTCCATGCGCGCGAGGACGGTCCGGAACAGGAGGGGATACATCACCCCCAGGCTATCGGCTCGCGAGCCCGCGTCAGGATGACGCCGGCGCCTCGGCATCCGCGTCGGCCGGCGCATGGTCGGCGCGCAGCTGACCGATCGCGGACTCGAAGTCCTCGAGGGAATCGAAAGCCTGGTACACGCTCGCGAAGCGGAGGTAGGCCACCTCATCGAGCTCGCGCAGGGGCCCCAGGATCGCGAGTCCGATCTCGTTCGTGTCGACCTGCGACGAGCCCGTCTGGCGCACGGCCTCTTCGACCTTCTGCGCGAGCACCGCGAGGTCGCCCTCGGTGACCGGGCGGCCCTGACACGCCTTCCGCACTCCCGACATGACCTTCTCCCGACTGAACGACTCGATCACGCCCGAGCGCTTGATGACGTTCAGGCTCGCGGTCTCGATCGTCGAAAAGCGACCGCCGCACTCCGGGCACTGCCGACGCCGGCGGATGCTGAGCCCGTCGTCGCTCGTGCGCGAGTCGATGACTCGCGAGTCGGGGTGGCGGCAGAACGGGCAATGCATGGCTCGGACAGACTACGCCAGTCGGGCGCGGGCGAGGCCGCGTCGTCGGTGGATCAGCGGTGCTCGCCCTCGAAGCGCGCTTCGACGGCCTCGCCGTGCGCGGGCAGGTCCTCCGCTTGTGCGAGGGTCACGACACCCTCGCGCACCTGCGCGAGCGCAGCGCGGCTGTACTCGATCACCTGCTGAGGACGCAGGAACGTCGCGGCCGACAGGCCCGGCGCGTAGCGGGCCTGCCCCCCGGTAGGAAGCACGTGGTTGCTCCCCGCGAGGTAGTCGCCGAGGCTCACCGGCGAGTCCGGGCCGACGAACACGGCGCCCGCGTGCACGAACGCCCCGGGGTCCGCTGCCTCCAGGTGAAGTTCGAGGTGCTCCGGCGCGTACGCGTTGCTGAACGCGGTCGCCGCGGCGAGGTCGTCCACCAGGACGATCGCCGACTGCGGACCCGAGAGCGAGGCCGCGACCCGTTCCGCGTGGCGGGTCCGCGCCGCACGCGCGGCGATCTCGCGCCCGACCGCAGCGGCGAGCGACTCGGAAGCCGTCACGAGCACCGCCGAGGCCTGCTCATCGTGTTCGGCCTGGCTGATCAGGTCGGCGGCGACGAGTGCAGGATCGGCCGAGTCGTCGGCGACGATGAGGATCTCGGTCGCGCCCGCTTCGGCATCCGTCCCGACGACGCCGGCGACCGCGCGCTTGGCCGCCGCGACGAAGTTGTTGCCGGGTCCGGTGACCACATCGACCGGATCGAGCCCGAGGCTGTCGACGCCGTAGGCGAACGCACCGATCGCGCCGGCACCGCCCATCGCGTACACCTCGTCGACGCCGAGCAGGCGGGCCGCCGCCAGAATGACGGGGTGCACCCTGCCGCCGTGCGCGCGCTGAGGCGGCGAGGCGAGAGCCACCTCGGCCACTCCGGCGACCTGGGCGGGCACGACGTTCATCACGACGCTCGACGGATAGACCGCCTTGCCCCCCGGCACGTACAGTCCCACCCGCCGAACGGGCTGCCAGCGCTGGCGCACGATCGCCCCGGGAGCCAGTTCGGTCACCGAGGGGGCGGGCACCTGAGCGGCGGATGCGACGCGCACGCGGCCGATCGCCTCCTCCAGGGCGGAGCGGACGACCGGGTCGAGAGCGGCCAGCGCCTCATCCAGCTGCGCCGCGGGGACACGGATGTCGTGACCGGTGGCCCCGTCGAACCGCTCGGCCTGCTCTCGGAGGGCAGCCTCGCCGCGCCGGGCGACGTCGGCGACCAGGCCGGCCGCGGCCGTGAGCGCGGCTTCGCGCGCCGCCGTCGCCCGCGGGACGGCGGCCAGAAGCTCGGCCGGCGTGCGGGCGCGACCGCGCAGGTCGATCGTGCGGAGCATCAGGGAAGCTTTCCTTCGGTGCCGGACGAGCGGGTCAGCCGCGCGTCACGTCGGACACATCGTGCAGGTAGCCGACCCGGCCGTCCTCGTGGCGCACCACGAAGACCTCGCCCCGATCCTCGAGCACGAGCGCCCAGGCCGTCGGCCCGATGCGGAACATCGGGACACCGCGATCATCGAGCACGTCGCGCTCTTCGGGCACGAGCGCCCAGAAGGCCTGGTGGGCGGGCTGCGACTCCCGCTGGGCCTCGACCGGCTCGAAGGTGTCACGCGTCTGCGAGGGCGCCCAGGCCTCCTGACCTGCCGCCGCCGGCTCCGCGAACGAGCGGTCACCCGAGAGGGCGACGGGTGCGGTGTCGCCGGCCTGCGCCTGCCCGTAGGCGTCCGCGCCGTACACGCCCGCGCCGTAGGCACCCGTGTCGAACACCGCCGTGCTGTCCGTGTGCTCGTCGACCTCGGCAGCCGCACGCGACTCGCGCGGCGGCCGCGGCGAGACAGCCCGGATGGGACGGGCGTTGCGGTGCGCCGTGACTTCGCGACGACCGGCGAAGTCCTCGGAGAAGGGCGGGATGAACGGTGCCGCGACCGTCAGCACGACGCCCGCCAGCATCAGGAAGAACTCGAGCCACAGCACCCAGCCGTAGATCCACACACCGGTCTCGATCGCCACGGCGATGTTGCGCCACAACAGGGTCAGCCACACCACGGCCGAGACGGAGAAGGCCACGGACGCGAACTGATCGACGGCGAGTGAGCCGACGCGACGGATGCCGTCGGGTGAGAACCGGCGGAGCACGAGCAGGAACACCGCGACGGTGGGCACGCCGATCGTCAGGATCCAGTCCAGTCCGTTCGTCCAGACCGAGCCGCCGAACAGCAGGCGCTCCATCGCCTGCTCGCTCGCGATCGAGAAGAACGACACGATGAAGGCGATGAGCCACACGGCGACCAGGGCCACCTCGCGGATGGAGAACGGGCCGACTCCGTACTGCGTCGATCCGTCGTCGCGGGTCTCTTCTGCCGTCTCGTCGACCTCGATGGACCCGTCTGCTCGCTCTTCAGTCACGATGCTCCTCTCCTGTCGCTCGCGCGACGCGCACCGTCCCGATACTACCTTCGGCGCATGAGATGGCGATGAGATCCCGACGCTTCGGCGTCGATCAGATCGTTGCGGCGCGGGGCCGGCTTCAGCCTCGTCAGCCCAGGCACTGCGGGCCGAGCAGGCCCTTGAGCTCGCCGTACAGATCGGCGGTCACGCGCACGTGGTGGGGCACCTCGAACACCTTCGCCATCGATCCGGAGTGCAGCTTCATGGTCACTTCGGTGTCGCCGCCGTGCCGCTGCAGCGTCTGCAGCAGCTCTTCAATCGTGGCCTCGCTCGCGCGACGCTCGGGCAGGACGAGCACGAGCGGGCCCGCGGCATCCACCGTGCCGAGATCCGGCGTGAACGCCGAGACGGCGTGCAGGTTCAGCCCGTCGTCGCGGCGGGAGATGCGACCGCGGACGACGAGGATCGCGTCGCCCTGAAGCATCGACTGGAACTCGGTGTAGGTCTTGCCCATGAACATGACGGTCACCTCGCCGTCGAAGTCCTCGACCGTGATCAGGCCGTACGGGTTTCCGCTGGACTTCGCGACGCGATGCTGCACGCTCGTGACCAGGCCCGCCACAGTGACCTGGTCGCCGTCGCCGAGATCGTCGGAGGCGAGCAGGTCGTGGATCGTGATGGACGCGTGCTTCGCGAGCGGGATCTCCAGACCCGCCAGTGGATGATCCGAGACGTACAGACCCAGCATCTCGCGCTCGAAGGCCAGCTTGTCCTTCTTGGTCCACTCGGGCCGCTCGGGGACCTTCGCCGGGAGGGGTTCCTCGGTCGCGTCGTACAGGCTGTCGAAGTCGAATCCGATCGCACCGGTCGCCGCCTTGCGCTTGACTTCGACCGCGGCCTCGGTCGCGTCCTCGTGGATCTCCATCAGGGCGCGCCGCGTCGAGCCGAGCGAGTCGAAGGCTCCGGCCTTGATGAGGGACTCCACCGTGCGCTTGTTCGCGACGTGCACCGGGACCTTCGTGAGGAAGTCGTGGAACGAGTCGAATGCGGCGTCGTGACGAGACGCCACGATCGCGTCGACGACGTTCGCACCGACATTTCGCACGGCACCCAGCCCGAAGCGGATGTCTTCACCGACGGCGGCGAAGTACCGGATGGACTCCCCCACGTCGGGCGGCAGCACCTTGATGCCCATCCGCCGGCACTCATTGAGGTAGACGGCCAGCTTGTCCTTCGCGTCGCCGACGCTCGTCAGCAGCGCGGCCATGTACTCCGCCGGGTAGTGGGCCTTGAGGTACGCGGTCCAATAGGCGATCAGCCCGTACGCGGCGGTGTGCGCCTTGTTGAACGCATAGTCCGCGAACGACTCGAGCACCTTCCACAGCGCGTTCTGCGCCTCGGAGCTGTAGCCGTTCACCGTCATGCCGCCGAAGAAGTCGGCCTGCTGCTTGTCGAGCTCGGACTTCTTCTTCTTGCCCATCGCGCGGCGCAGGATGTCGGCCTGACCGAGACTGAACCCGGCGAGCTTCTGCGCCGCGGCCATCACCTGCTCCTGATACACGATCAGGCCGTAGGTGGTGCCGAGGACGTCGGCCAGCGGCTCCTCGAGCTCCGGGTGGATCGGCTCGATCTGCTGCAGCCCGTTCTTGCGCAGCGCGTAGTTCGTGTGCGAGTTGACGCCCATCGGACCGGGCCGGTAAAGCGCGAGCACGGCCGAGATGTCCTCGAAGTTGTCGGGCTTCATCAGGCGCAGAAGGCTCCGCATCGGGCCGCCGTCCAGCTGGAAGACGCCGAGCGTGTCGCCGCGGGCGAGGAGTTCGTAGGATGCCGCATCGTCGAGCGCCAGATCCTCGAGCACGAGCTTCTCGCCCCGGTTCGCGGCGATGTTGTCGAGCGCGTCGTCGATGATCGTGAGGTTGCGCAGGCCGAGGAAGTCCATCTTGATCAGCCCGAGCGACTCGCACGCGGGGTAATCGAACTGCGTGACGATCTGGCCGTCCTGTTCGCGCTTCATGATCGGGATGATGTCGATGAGCGGCTCGCTCGACATGATCACGCCCGCGGCGTGCACACCCCACTGGCGCTTCAGGTTCTCCAGCCCCACCGCGGTGTCGAAGACCGTCTTCGCGTCGGCGTCGGTCTCGATCAGCGCGCGGAACTCCGACGCCTCCTTGAACCGCGGGTGCGCCTTGTCGAACATGCCCTCCAGCGGCATGTCCTTGCCCATCACGGCCGGCGGCATGGCCTTGGTGAGCTTCTCCCCCATGCTGAAGGGGAATCCGAGCACGCGGCCGGCATCCTTCAGCGCCTGCTTCGCCTTGATGGTTCCGTAGGTCACGATCTGCGCGACGCGCTCGTCGCCGTACTTCTGAGTGACGTACTGGATGACCTCGCCGCGACGACGGTCGTCGAAGTCGATGTCGAAGTCGGGCATCGAGACGCGGTCGGGGTTGAGGAAGCGCTCGAACAGCAGGCCGTGCTGCAGGGGGTCGAGGTCGGTGATCCGCATCGCGTACGCCGCCATGGAACCCGCACCGGATCCGCGGCCGGGGCCGACGCGGATGCCGTTCTTCTTGGCCCAGTTGATGAAGTCGGCGACGACGAGGAAGTACCCCGGGAATCCCATCTGCACGATCACGTCGGTCTCGAAGCGCGCGCGCTCCCGGACGTCGTCGGGGATGCCGGCCGGATACCGGTCGTCGAGACCGCGCTCGACCTCTTTCACGAACCAGCTCTGCTCGGTCTCGCCGGCCGGGACCGGGTAACGCGGCATGTAGTTGGCGGTCGTGTCGAACGCGATGTCGACCCGCTCGGCGATCGCGAGCGTGTTGTCGCAGGCCTCGGGATGATCGCGGAAGATGTGCCGCATCTGCGCGGGCGACTTGAGGTAGAACTCCTCGCCCTCGAACTTGAAGCGCTTCGGGTCGTCGAGCGTCGAGCCCGACTGCACGCACAGCAGCGCGGCGTGGCTCTGCGCGTCGTGCTGGTGGGTGTAGTGCAGATCGTTCGTCGCGACCAGCGGCAGGTCGAGCTCCTTGGCCAGGCGCATCAGGTCGTTCATCGTGCGTCGCTCGATGTCGATCCCGTGGTCCATGACCTCGGCGTAGAAGTTGTCCTTGCCGAAGATGTCGCGGAACTCGGCGGCGGCGGCCTTCGCCGCGTCGTACTGTCCGAGGCGTAGGCGCGTCTGGACCTCGCCGCCGACGCATCCCGTCGTGGCGATCACGCCCTTCGCATAGGTCTGCAGGAGCTCGCGGTCGATGCGCGGCTTGAAGTAGTACCCCTCCAAAGACGCGTAGGACGACATGCGGAACAGATTGTGCAGACCCTCGTTGCTCTCGGCGAGCAGGGTCATGTGCGTGTAGGCCCCCGAACCCGAGACGTCGTCGTCGGTCTGATCGGGGCCGCCCCAGCGCACGCGGGCCTTGTCGGCGCGGTGGGTTCCGGGGGTGACGTAGGCCTCCATGCCGATGATCGGCTTGACGCCCACCTCGGTGGCCGACTTGTAGAACTCGAACGCCCCGAAGGTGTTGCCGTGGTCGGTGACCGCGATCGCCGGCATCCCCTGCGACGACGCCTCCTCGATGAGCGGCTTGATGCGCGCCGCGCCGTCGAGCATCGAGTACTCGCTGTGGACGTGCAGGTGGACGAAGGAATCGGCTGGCACGGATCGAGTCTAGGAAGGGCCACCCCCACGTCGTGCCGCACACAGCGAGGTTCCCGCACCTGTACGGGAAGGTCGTTTCACCCTCGAGTTGAAGGTGAGGCCTCGATCAGCGCAGGTCGAGCCGCATGACGACGCGCGGGAATCCGTTCAGCACCGACGTCGTGTCGGCGGCCTTGCGGAAGCCGGCCTTCTGGAACAGCTTGCGCGTGCCGACGTAGGCCATCGTCAGATCGACCTTCGCCCCGCGGTTGTCGACGGGATAGCCCTCGATCGCCGGCGCGCCGTTGCTCCGCGCGAAGTCCACGGCACCCTCGAGCAGGGTGTGCGAGATCCCCTCGCCGCGGTGACCCGGCCGTACGCGGATGCACCACACGCTCCAGACATCGAGATCATCGACGTGCGGTATCCGCTTGTTCGTCGCGAACGACGTGTCCGCGCGCGGATGCACGGCCGCCCAGCCGACCACCTCGTCGCCGTCGTACGCGAGCACCCCCGGGGGACCCTCCCGCATCAGTTCGCGCACGCGGTCGGCGCGTGCGGTCCGGTGCAATGCGAGGTTCTCCTTGCTCGGCACCCGGTAGCTCAGGCACCAGCACACGTCGGATGTCGGCTTCTTCGGTCCGACGAGCGTCGCGACGTCGTCGAAGTCGGTGGCCGGCTTCACCTCGATCGGCATGCCGCCACTCTGCCCCCGGCATCCGACATCCGTCCACCCCGCCGTAGGCTCGAGACATGCCGATCCCCGACTTCATCGTCGAGCTCCGACGCCACATCGGCACGGCGCCTCTGCCGCTCACCGGGGTCACCGCCGTGATCGTCCGCGGCGACGAGATCCTGCTCGGCCACCGCAGCGACAACGGCGCCCTCACGCCGGTCACCGGCATCGTCGACCCCGGAGAGGAGCCGGCGACCGCAGCCGCGCGCGAGGCCCTGGAAGAGGCGGGGGTCGTGATCCGGGTGGATCGCCTCGCCTGGGTGCACCAGATCGAGCGCATCACGTACGAGAACGGAGATCAGAGCGATTATCTCGACCTGACTTTCCGATGCACCTGGATCAGCGGGGAGCCGTGGCCCGCCGACGGCGAGATGACCGACGTCGGCTGGTACGCGACCGACGACATCGCCGATCTGGACGACGACATGCAGGAGCGCGTGCGGCTCGCGCTGCCACAGCACGGCGAAGCCCGCTTCGTCTGATCGCCCCGCCGCGGGCCGGCCGTCGGGCGCCCACCGAACACGGCGCCTCGTCCGCCGCTTCCGTCCCGTTCGTCACACGGTTCCCGACGACCGGCACGGCACCCGACCCGACGGGCATCCCGCGCCGCCGACATCCACTCTTTACAACGTAATATTACATCGTTTACCCTGACCGCGACGGGCCGCTGACGTGGCGGGCCCGAACGCTATTCGAGGAGGAACAGCGATGAGTCCCCAGCAGGTTCACGAACGGATCGAAAGCGCGCCCGAGAGCCCGGGTCGCTCGAGGCGCTTCCGCGCCCTGGCCACCCTGGCGGCCGGAGTGCTCGCGGCGGCGATGACCCTCAGCATGGCGCCGACGGCGGCGTTCGCCGAAGATGCGGCACCGACCCCCGGGCCGACGGTGGTGGCGGACCCGAACTCGCCGACCGGGTACACGGGTCGTTTCGTCTTCTACAGCCCGACCGCCACGAGCGTGCGGTTCGTTGCGGACATCATGCTGCGCAACTGGGAGGACCGCACCGACACGAAGGTGTACAGCCCGTTCGAGTACAAACCGGGCCTCATGCGGGGCGGCGGCGCGTACGACGTGCAGATGACCAACCTGGGCGACGGCTACTGGTCGACCGAGGTCCCGCTCGCCGCCGGACCCAACCAGTACTGGTTCTACGTGAACAACAACACGAACCTCTGGGTGGCCGACCCGGCGAATTCGCCGATCTTCGCTCCCGACGGACTGACCGGCACGCAGCGCCGGGCGTTCAACGCGGTGTACGTGCCCTATGACGCCGCGAAGCAGAACTACACCCCGCTCGCGGAGCGGGTCATCGCGAACCCGCGGCCCGACTCGGCCAAGGGCTCGTGGAGCTACGTTCCGGTCCCGGGTCTGGCGCCCCTCGCGAACGGCACCCAGCGCACGCTCGGCGTGTATCTCCCGCCGAACTACGACCCGGAGCGCGCTGAGCCGTACAAGACGATCTACCTGCAGCACGGCAGCGGACAGGACCAGTCCGACTGGCTCAACATCGGCAGCGTCCCCATCATCATGGACAACCTGCTGCAGGACGGCGCCACCGAGCCCGCGGTGATCGTCACGACCAACTCGACGTACATGGGCGCTGCGCCCTACAACAACCTGACGAACATCATCGTCCCGTTCGTCGAGGGCAACTACAACGTCTCGACCGATCGGATGGACCGGGCGTTCGCCGGGTTGTCGATGGGCGCGTCGATGACGACGCAGATCATCAACAACAACCCGCTGCGCTTCGGCTATTACGGGGTGTGGAGCTTCCGCGCAGGTGTCAATCCCTCGACGCCCAACCTCACGCAGGCATACGTGCACATCGGATGCGGCGTGTGGGACAACCTCAACCTCTGCCCGACGACGGCGCAGCTGAACGTCCTGAACGGAGCAGTGAACTACAAGTACACCGCGCTCGCCGGAGGGCACGATTTCAACGCGTGGCCCCAGCTCTTCGCGATCTTCGCGACGGACCACTTGTGGCAGCCGCGGTCGTTCGTGAACGGCGTACCCGTGTTCACGGCCGGAGGTGAGACGCAGGCGGTCGACGAGAACCGCGCGCTCAGCTTCGCTGTCGAGGCGACCGACCCCGACGACGATGCGCTCACGTACTCCGCGAGCGGCCTGCCGGCGGGAGCCTCATTCGATCCGGCCACGCGCCAGTTCGCCTGGACCCCCTCGTACACCCAGGCGGGCCAGTACACGGTGACCGTCACGGCCGTCGACGGCACCGACCGCTACGCGCTGTCGGCGACCAAGACCGTCACCATCACGGTCCGCGACGTCACCGTGGCCGAGCAGATCAGCGGGCTGAAGAGCGCGGTCGCCGCGATCGGGGCCAACGGGGGCATCAAGAACGCGCTCACGGTGAAGCTCAACCAGGTCGAGAAGCTGCTGGCGGCGGGCAAGAAGGCCGACGCCGTGAGCGTGCTCCAGACCGACTTCATCGGACAGGCGACCGGTCTGCGCGGCGTCAAGCTCACCGCCGCTGAGGCCGATGCCCTGATCCTGGCCGCTCAGGAGGCGATTCAGAACATCTCCTCCTGAGTTCCTCAGGACTCGAAACGGGATGCCGCCAGATCACAGGATCTGTCGGCATCCCGCATTTACAACGTCGTAAGAAATCTCTTTACAACGTCGTAATACATCGATTACCCTGGCCGCGACGGGTCCCCAACTCCGTCGTTCGAATCCCATTCAAGGAGGAACGGTGATGACAGTTCTGCAAACCAGCGAACCGGACGGAGGCGGGCGCAGCGCGCGCACGCGCGGCCGGTACTGGCGCCCGCTCACGACCCTCACGGTTGCGGCCGCGATGGTGCTCGGATCATCGGCGGTGGCGGCTCAGGCCGCCGTCGAATACCCGCCCGGGCCGACCGTCGTGGCCGACCCGAACTCGCCGACCGGCTACACCGGCCACTTCGTGTACTGCAACCCCAACGCCACCAGCGTGCGGTTCGTCGCCGACATCATGCTGCGCAACTGGGCGGACCCGACGGACACGAAGGTCTACAGTCCCTTCGAGTACAAGCCGGGCCTCATGCGCGGGGGCGGCGGGTACGACGTCGAGATGACCAACGCCGGCGACGGCTGCTGGTACACGAGCGTGCCTCTTGCCGCGGGTGCCAACCAATACTGGTTCTACGTGAACAACAACACGAACGCATGGCTTGCCGATCCGGCGAACTCGCCGATCTTCGCTCCGGACGGCATCGCCTTCCCCGCGCGGCGCGCGTTCAACAAGGTGTTCGTGCCGTACGACGCGGCGAAGCAGAACTTCGCACCGCTGGAGGCTCGTCAGATCGAGAACCCGCGGCCCGACTCCCCGAAGGGCTCGTGGAGCTACGTCCCGATCGACATCCCCAACCAGACCGGTCGCACACTGGGCGTCTATCTTCCCCCGGGCTACGACGCGAACCGCTCCGAGCCGTACAAGACGATCTACATGCAGCACGGCGGCGGTCAGGATCAGTCCGACTGGATGAACATGGGCGACGTTCCGGTGATCATGGACAACTTGATTCAGGACGGCACCACCGAGCCGGCGGTCGTCATCACGACGAACACGAACTACCTCGGCGCGGCCAATCAGGGCTACCCCAACCTGCGCAACGTCGTCGTTCCGTTCGTCGAGGCGAACTACAACGTCTCGACCGCGCCGATCGACCGCGCGTTCGCGGGTCTGTCGGCGGGCTCGATCGTCACGCAGGGCCTTCTGCGGTACGACGCGACGTACTTCGGATACTGGGGCCCGTGGAGCGGTGGCATCAGTGTCACGCCGACGACGGCGAACATCGACAAGCCGTACATCCAGTACGGCGGCGGGGCGTGGGACTTCGGTCTGCCCAACGCGAACCAGGTCGCTGCTTTGGACCAGGTCGCCTTCGTCGAAAACTCGGTGGTGTCCGGTGCGCACGACTTCAACGCCTGGAACCAGCTGTTCACGATCTTCGCGCGAGACTACCTCTGGACTCCGGAGGCATTCATCGCCGATGAGATCACGCAGCTGAAGAACGCCGTCGCCGCCACCTCGCTGAACAAGGGCAACGCCAACGCGCTGACCGTCAAGCTCGACCAGGCCCTCAAGCTGGTCGGCAAGGACGACAACGCCGGTGCCGTGGAGGTCCTGAACGGCCTGCGCGACCAGGTGAACGCGTTCACGAACAACGGGAAACTGACCGCGGAGCAGTCCGCGGCGATGCTTCCGATCATCGACCAGCTGCTCTCGAACCTCGGGTACTGGCAGTAGGACCGCACGCGAAGAGGGTGCCGGCGGAGACGATCCGCCGGCACCCTCTTCGCATCGCGCGCTCAGTCCGCGCGAAGGATCTCCAGGGCGGCGGCCAGGTCGGCGGGATACTCCGACAGGAACGTGACCCGATCCCCCGTGGCGGGATGCGCGAACGAGAGCTCGCGGGCGTGGAGCCACTGCCGGGTCAGCCCGAGGCGCGCCGCGAGCGTCGGGTCGCCGCCGTACAGCGGATCGCCGACGCACGGATGCCGGTGAGCCGCCATGTGCACGCGGATCTGATGCGTGCGGCCGGTCTCGAGATGGATCTCGAGCAGGGCGGCACGCGGGAACGCCTCGAGCGTCTCGTAGTGCGTGATCGAGTCCTTGCCGTCCGGAGTGACGGCGAACTTCCACGAGTGCGACGGATGCCGCCCGATCGGCGCATCGATCGTGCCGACGAGCGGGTCCGGGTGGCCCTGCACGACGGCGTGATAGATCTTCTCGACCTCGCGCTCCTTGAACGCGCGCTTGAGCGCCGTGTACGCGCGCTCGGTCTTGGCGACGACCATGAGTCCGCTCGTGCCGACGTCGAGACGATGCACGACGCCCTGGCGCTCCGCCGCGCCGGTGGTGGCGAGGCGGATGCCGCCCGCGGCGAGTGCTCCGAGAACCGTCGGGCCCTCCCAGCCCACCGAGGGATGCGCCGCGACCCCGGCGGGCTTGTCGACCACGACGATGTCGTCGTCTTCGTACACGATGCCGAGATCGGGCACCTCGAGCGGGATCACGCGCGGCTCGGCCTTGGGCTGCCACGAAACGTCGAGCCACGAGCCGCCGCGGAGGCGATCGGACTTGCTCAGCTCGCGGCCGTCCATCACAACGCCGCCGGCGTCGGCGACCTCCGCCGCGAAGGTCCGGGAGAACCCCAGCATCTTCGCGAGCGCGGCATCCACCCTCGTCCCGTCGAGCCCGTCGGGCACCGGGAGACTGCGCGACTCCATGTCAGGAGTCCGTGTCGCGGCGGGGCTCGCGCCGGGCCGGCGCGCCGGCATCCGGATTCGCCACCGGAAACTCGTCGCCCTGGAAGCCCTCGACGCCGCCGTCGGGCGGGAACTCGTCGCCCTCGCCGAGCAGCGTGTCATCGTCCTTGCGGGCGCGCGCATCCCGCGTGCCGTCCAGGTGGAGACCGATCAGCACGAGAAGCGCGACGCAGATCATCATCGAGACGATGAAGATGTCGGCGACGTTGTAGATCGCCGGCATCATCCACGGCGTATTGATGAAGTCGATCACGTGACCGACCGGGAAGCCCGGCTCGCGCAGCATCCGATCGGTGAGATTCCCGAGCACGCCGCCCAGCAGGAGACCCAGCACGACCGCCCAGAGGCGCGAGCGCACCCGCGTGGCCGCGAGCCACACGATCACGACGGCGACGAGACTGAGCGCGATCGTGAAGATCCACGTCACTCCCTCGCCCAGGGAGAACGCCGCTCCGGGGTTCTTGACGAGGTAGAAGATCAGGAAGTCGCCGAGGATCTTCACCGGCTCCTCGAGCGGCAGATTCTGCAGCGCGAGGTACTTCGTGAACTGGTCGGCGGCCAGCACCAGAGCCGCGAGGATCGCGACGATGGTGCCGGCCGCCGCCTTGTGCAGGGGGGCTCGGCCTGTCAACAGACCGGCTTAGAGGCCGATGGCCGACACCGGGGTCGAACCCGAGGTCGTGCCGGTGGTCTCGAGGTCGCGCAGCTTGCCCTCGATGTATCCGCGCAGCTGTGCGCGGTAGTCGCGCTCGAAGTTGCGCAGCTCGGTGATGCGGTTCTCGAGGCTCGCGCGCTCCTTGTCCAGACGCGCGATCTCCTCACGGCCCTTCGTCTCCGCCTCGGAGACGATGGATGCCGCCTGGGACTGCGCGTCGGCGATGAGCTTGTCGCGCTGGGCGATGCCCTCGGCGACGTGCTCGTCGTGCAGGCGCTGCGCGAGCTCGATGATGCCGGCGCTCGCCGCGGCCGGCGCAGCGCCGCCCTCGGCGGAGGCGACCGGAGCGGCCGCGACCGGCGCGGGAGCCTCCTCGACGACCTCGGCGGGTGCGGCGGGTGCGGCGGCGGCCGGGGCCTCGCCACCGGACTCGTACGCGGCGAGCTTGGCCTTCAGCTCATCGTTCTCGGCGATCGTCTTGCGCCACTCCACGACGATCTCGTCGAGGAAATCGTCGACCTCGTCCGGGTCGAAGCCCTCCTTGAACCGGACGTGCTGGAACTGCTTGGTGACGACGTCATCGGGGGTCAATGCCATGGTGGTTCCTCTTTCGAGCGCTCTGGTCGCTGGCCGATGTCGGGGGCCGCTCCGCCGATCTCCGGCGGTCGTACCAGGCAAGCATAGTCGCGCCTCAGGAGTGTGTCGAAGGCCCGGCTCTGCGGGTCGCCGCGGGTCAGCGCATGAAGGCGCGCGTCACCGCGAGCAGCACGAAGCACAGCAGCATCGTGAGCGTGAACCCGAAGTCGATGCCGATGCCGCCGACGCGCAGCGGAGGGATGAAGCGCCGGAACATCTTGATCGGCGGGTCCGTGACGGTGTAGACGATCTCCGCAGCGACGAGCCCCGCGCCTCGTGGACGCCACTCGCGGTTGAAGAAGGGGATCCAGTCGAGCACGAGTCGCACCAGGAGCACGATCACGAAGAGCAGGAGGAGGCTGTTGAGGATCGTCGCGATGAGTCCGACGATATTCACGAATCGATCGTATCAGCGCGAAAAGCTACCCCTGCGCGAACGGGACCGACTCGGGGTCGGCCTGCGCGACGGCGCCGTCGCCGGAGACCGCGACGTTCTCGGGCGACAGCAGGAACACCTTGCTCGTGACGCGCTCGATCCGGCCGTACAGGCCGAGCGACAGCCCGCTCGCGAAGTCGATCAGGCGGCGCGCATCGGCGTCGCTCATCTGGGACAGGTTGATGATGACCGGGATGCCGTCGCGGAAGTTCTCGGCGATGACCTGCGCGTCCCGGTACTGCTTGGGGTGCACGGTGAGGATCTCGCTGATCGCGGCGGGCGTCACCTGACGCACGACGGCGGGGCGGTGCAGAGGAGTCACGGGAGCAGCCGCCTTCTCGATCGGGGCGGGCTTGCGGCCCGCCTGCTGGGGAGCGGGTTCTTCGTAGACCTCTTCCTCATCGGCGAGTCCGAGGTACACCATGGTCTTCTTGAGCGGGTTCGACATCGCATCCTCCTGATTGCTCACTGCGCTGAGTGCTCGCCTGTTTCGAGATTAACCGTGCGGGGGCCTGGGGCCCGTGATTGCCGAGCCGATC
>JAESFR010000246.1_pt1 | contig 20338 bp, 18 predicted proteins | sample 9266191 | NCBI WGS metagenome assembly JAESFR01 (sample SAMN14503063, study PRJNA617104) | algae metagenome | isolation source: Pleurocapsa minor HA4230-MV1 and co-occurring heterotrophs from cement on... | place: USA: Nuuanu Pali Lookout, Hawaii | collected 2009-07-20
TTCCCGCGCTGGCCACGGCGAGCGTCGACGACATCGTCGCGCGCGTCGGGCCGACCGTGCAGCGCTATCTGACCGATTGAGCCTCGCCCCATGCGGCGCCGACACACCATGAGGAGACTGCATGTCCTTCCAGGCATATCTCGACAACATCGAGATCAAGACCGGCCTCACGCCGCGTCAGTTCATCGAACTCGCGAACGAGAAGGGCTTCGGACCGGGCACGAAAGCCGGTGAGATCGTCACCTGGCTGGGGGAGGACTACGGCCTGGGCCGCGGCCACGCGATGGCCCTCGTGCACGTGATCACCAAGGGCGACAAGATCGACGCGAAGCACGTCGACTCCGGCACCACCCACAGCGACCCCTCCGACACGCTCTGGCTCGACGGCAAGGCCACCAACCCCGCGGGCTGACCTCGCCGCCCCGCCCGCCGCGACCTCTTGACGCCGAGGCGGAGCGCGAGCACAATTCATCACGTGATGAATAAATCGCCTGGCGGCGTGACCGCCGCCGCGGGCAACGCGATCGAGGTCCGCGGTCTGCGGGTCACCCGGGGCAAGAACGTGGTCTTCGACGGACTCGACCTCGACATCCCGCGCGGGCAGATCACCGGACTGCTGGGACCGTCGGGGTGCGGCAAGACCACGCTCATGCGCTCGGTCGTCGGCGTGCAGAAGATCGGATCCGGCACGGTGACCGTGCTCGGAGAGCCGGCCGGTTCCGCACTGCAGCGGCATCGCGTCGCGTACGACACCCAGGCGGCCTCCATCTACGACGACCTGACGATCCGTCAGAACCTGTCGTACTTCGCGCGGCTGATCGGCGCCCCGCGTGCCGACATCGACCGGGTGATCTCCGAGACGGGTCTGGTCGATCACGCCTCGCAGACGGTGGCGTCCCTGAGCGGCGGGCAGGAGAGCCGGGTCTCGCTCGCGGTCGCGATGCTCGGCGCCCCCGCCCTTATGGTGCTCGACGAGCCGACGGTCGGACTGGACCCGCTGCTGCGCTCCGAGCTGTGGGAGGTGTTCCGCCGGCTCGCCGACCAGGGCACGACGATCCTCGTGAGCAGCCACGTCATGGACGAGGCGCTCCGATGCGACCGCCTCCTGCTGATGCGCTCGGGTCGCATCATCGCGGACACGACCCCCGACGGGCTGCTCGCCGACACCGGGGCCGCGGATCCGGATGCCGCGTTCCTGACCCTCATCGAACGAGACGCGGCGTCGCACCACGCCGACCACCCGCATCCGCGACGCGAGTACCGCGAGACCGAGGGAGGCGACCGGTGAACGGCACGCGCACCGGGGCCACCGCGGGCCGCGTCTTGCGGCAGTTGAGTCACGATCACCGTTCGATCGCGCTGATGCTGATCGCACCGAGCCTGCTGGTCGGACTGTTCGCGTGGCTCTTCAGCGATCAGGACGGCGTCTTCGACATCTACGGACCGCCGATCCTCGCGCTGTTCCCGTTCATCATCATGTTCCTGATCACGTCGATCACGACGCTGCGCGAGCGCCGTTCGGGCACGCTCGAGCGTCTGATGACGACGCCCCTCGGCAAAGCCGACTTCATCCTCGGCTACGCGCTCGCCTTCGGCCTCATGGCGATGATCCAGGCCGTCGTCACTGTCTCGTTCGCCGTGTGGGTGTGCGGACTCGACACCGACGGACCGGTGTGGCAGCTGGGCCTCGTGGCGGTGACCGATGCGATCCTGGGCATGGCGCTCGGCCTGCTGGCGAGCGCGTTCGCGCGCACCGAGTTCCAGGCCGTCCAGTTCATGCCGCTCATCGTGTTCCCGCAGATCCTGCTCGGCGGCCTGTTCATGCCGCGCGATCAGATGCCGGAGGCGCTGTACGTCATCAGCAACTTCCTGCCGCTGAGCTACGCGATCGACGCGATCAACGCGGTGACGGCCGGCGACGAGGGGTGGGATGTCTTCGGTCCGCTGCTCGTGGTGGGCGCATTCCTGGTCGGCGCGCTCGTGCTCGCCTCGCTCACGCTGCGGCGGCGCACACCGTAACCGCCTCCGGCGGGGGAGGGGTCAGCAGCCCTCGGGCGCCTTGCGCAGCTTGGCCGTGAGGTCGCGCAGCTGTGCCAGCTCGGCATCGTCGAGCCGGGACATGCGCTCGGCGATCGATCGGCCGTGGGCCGACGCGACCCGGCGGAACGCCGACGCGCCCTCGGCGGTGGCACGCACCAGGGCGCCGCGACCGTCGTCGGGGTCGGCGCACTTGGAGATGAGCCCGCGCGCGGCCATCCGATCGACCAGGCGCGAGACGCTGGGCTGGCTGATCAGCATGTTCGCGGTGACATCGCGCAACCGCGCGGTCATGCCCTCGCCCCGAGTGACCGTCAGCAGCACGTCGTACTCGGCCTGCGAGAGGCCGGTGTCGTCGAAGTCGCAGCTGATCTCGTCGAACACTTCGTGCTGCGCGCGGAAGAGGCTCTCCCACGCGTCGATCGCGAGTCGACGGTCGCTCATAGGCACCACTGTAGGCGCTTTCGCGCCCCTAGGCTGGGCGGCATGTGGGCGAAATTCGGGCGTGTTCTCATCGTGCTCCTCGTCGCGTTCGCGCTGCCGGTCACCGTGCTCGCCGCCTGCTCCGTCAGCGTCTCGTCCGACGGCATCGCCGAGCCGGTGTCGACGAATGTCAACGACTTCTCGTTCGAGAGCCTCGATGTCCGTTACACGCTCGGCCGTGCGGACGACGGCACCAGCACGCTGCTCGTGGAGGAGACCTTCGTCGCCCTGTTCCCGGATTACGACCAGAACCGGGGCATGCGGCGCAGCATCCCGGATTCGTACCTCGGAGCCCCGCTGAACCCCCGTCTGATCTCGCTGACCGACGGTGACGGCAACCCTCGCGCCGCGGAGACCTCGTCGGAGGACGGGTACTTCGACATGACCTCCCGCGCCGACGACTACGTGCACGGCGCGCAGACGTACGTGTTCACCTACGAGCTCGAGAACGTCGCGCGCTTCTTCGGTGACACGGGCGTCGACGAGTTCTACTGGGACGTCAGCGGCACCGAGTGGCAGCAGCCCTTCGGGCGGGTCTCGGTCGATGTCGTCGTGCCGGCGGACCTCGTCGACTCTCTGACCGGCGCGCAGGCGTGCTACGTGGGCTACGAGGGCGGTGACCAGACATGCGAGATCACGACGGATGCCGCGGGCGACGGCTCGGTCACGCTTTCGGCCTCGTCCGCGCAGGTGCTGCCCTACCAGACCCTGACGGTGGCGATCGCGTTCGAGGAGGGGACCTTCGCGCCGTTCGACTCGTCGTACCTCGCCTCGCCCTGGGGGTGGATCAACGGCATCGCGGGTCTCGGCGCGCTCGGCGCGATCGTCTTCGCGGGCATCACCCGCGCACGGCATCTGCGCGACGAGCCCGGCCGGCCGACGATCATCGCGGAGTACACGCCCCCGCGCGAGGTCGACGCACTCGAGAGCGCCGTGCTCCTCGGCAAGACGACGAAGGCGATCCCGGCGGAGGTCCTGGAGCAGGCCGTTGTGGGCAGCATCCGGATCGTCGAGGGGGACCGCAAGTTCTTCGGCGGCGTGAAGCTCACCGCGCAGCTGATCGACCCCTGGCGTGCCGACGGCGACGGCAAGCTGCTGCTGTCGGGTCTGTTCCCCTTCCTCCGACCGGGTGACGAGTACGAGTTCGGCACCTCCGACACCCGCCTGTCCGCGGCGGCGCAGAACATCCTGAAGACCGCGCAGTCCGAGCTCGAGCGGCGCGGGCTGCGACGCAAGGTCCCGACGAGCGTGCGGGCGTGGCCGGTGCTCGCCGCGATCGCGGCGGAGGCGCTCGTGATCTTCACGTCGCTCTTCGCGCTCGGCGCAGCGGTGGATCCGCTGATCCCCATCCTCCTCATCGTCGGAGCGAGTCTCGGCCTGTTCATCGTGATCGGGATGGTCTCGCGCAAGCCGCTCACCGCGCTGGGCGCGGAGGTGCGGGACCACTTGAAGGGGCTCGAGGAGTTCATCGAGTGGGCCGAGGCCGACCGCATCCGGATGCTGCAGTCACCGAGCGGTGCCGAGCGTGTGCGCATCGATCCGAACGACCCCGCCGAGATGCTCAAGCTGTACGAGACGCTCCTGCCCTATGCCGTCGTGTTCGGTCAGGAGAAGGAGTGGGCGAAGCAGCTCGCGGTGCTCTACGGCGAGGGCAATTCGCCCGGCTGGTACGCCGGGACCCACGGCTTCAGTGCCGGGTCGTTCTCCTCCGGCATCAGCTCGCTGTCGGCGAGCTCGTCCTCGTCGTCGTCCACCTCGGGCGGTTCGAGCGGGGGCGGCTCATCCGGCGGCGGCGGCGGGGGAGGAGGCGGCGGCGGGGTCTGACCCCGGCCGGGGCTCTCGCGCACGCGCCCGGGTAAGAGTAAGGGCCGGTCGGAGAGGCTCCCGACCGGCCCTTGTCCCTTGCACCAAGAGTGTCCTGCAATCACATGCGGTCGTTGCCACAGCAAAACAACTTCCGTGCTCAGACTCTATAACGACCAGGTAACGGAAGGGAAGACCTTCTCGTTATCTTTTTGTGATTCTTGGCTCGTTCATAGAAACCCGCTACTTGTTGTGTGCCACCGTCACGGTGCCCGCGCCCGTGCCGGTCCCGCCGGCGCTGTCGGTCGCGGTGACGGTGAGCGTGTAGATCCGGCCGTCCTTGTCGTTGCCGCTGCGCTCAGCGCGCAGGTCGACCGACGTGGGGCTCTTGACCGTCCAGTCGACCGAGGTGTTCCCGTCGCCCTTGCCGTTGACCGGCTGGCTACTGGCGACCGTCAGCGCCACGACGGGTGTGCCGCAGTTGTCCGTCACGGTGTAGTTCACCTTCACCGCGTTCATCTTGTGGTTGGCCGGCCACAGATTGGCGGGGTTCGGCGTGACCGCGCTGACCACCGGAGGCGGGTTGGATGCCGTCACCGCGGCTGTGGCGGTGTTGTCGGACGTGTCGCGATCCGCCGGGTCCGAGGCCACCCGCGCGGACGCGGAGAGGATCGCGCCGTCGCTCACCTGGCAGGGCACGGCCACCACGAACGTCGCCGCGACCGAGGTGTTCCCGTCGATCTTGGCGAACGTCTGAGACGAGGTCTGCGCCGTGGTGCCGGTGGGCGGCGTGAACGACACCGTCACGTTGTCGGCGGGCATGGGCGAGGCGTTGCGCACAGTCACGGTGAACGTGGCGTTCGATCCGGTCAGCACGGGGTTCGGCGCCGCATCCAGCGAGATCTGCAGCTCCGGCAGGGCCGCCTCGGCGATCGCGCGCAGCACGACCTCGGCCGATGCCTTGTCGAGCTCGCCGATCGACGGGGCGGGCGAGAATCCCGCGCCGCCCGCGAGCGCACCCCGGAACTTAAGCGTGTGCCAGTCGTCGTAGCCGGTGAGCGTCGACACGTTCGCAACGTTGCACCGCTCGATCTTGTTGTTGGCATGGCTGAAGTTGTTCACGTCGACCGACACCGGGTTCTCGATGATCGGGGCGCCGGCAGTCGTCGTGTCGGCGTTCCAGTTGATCGGCCCGTTGCCCGCTGCGGTGCGCCTGTTGACCCCGCCGTCCGAGGTCCATACGGTCTGGTCGGTGCCGTCCTGGATTCCGAGGTTCTCGTCGAGGGCGGCCTCGTCGATCGACGGTAGCACCTGGCCCGAGTAGTCCAGCCTGATGCGCCGATCGGCGACGCCGTCGTTGTCCGTGTCGACGTTCGGGTTGGGCAGCGTCGGGTCGGGGATGCCGAACTGGAAGAGGTAGTTCATGCTGCTCAGGTAGTTGGGCTTGCAGTTGTTCGGTGCGTCGCCGGTGTCGCCGCCGTGCCCGAACCCGAGGGCGTGTCCGAGTTCGTGCACGAACGTCCCCGACTGCTCTCGCACCGAGCCGACGTCGTTGGTCCACCCGCCGAGCGAGACGAGGACGTCCTTCCCGCTGTCGCTGCAGCAGAGCCCCGAGCTCCCCTCACCCGCGGCCTGCTGGTGCATCCAGAGCGTGTAGTGCAGGAACGGCTTGAGGGCTGCGTCGAAGTTGGCGTCGCGCACGGCCTGGCCGGCGGCATCCCAGGTGAGGTAGTCCTGGTGCGCCAGTTCGTCATCCTTGATGTTGATCAGCTGGATGCCGGTGGGCTTGACCGGATAGCCCGCGTACGGGCATCCGAGATTCGTCGCCGTGGGCGCATCGTCGAAGACGGCGACGGATTCGGCGAGTGCGGCGTCGAGGGGCTGATGCGTGTGGACGCCCGGGTCGTTCATCCAGTCGTGCTCGACGATGATCGTCGGACGGCACGGGTCGGCGCCGAGCGCGCGCACGTCGAGCACGGTGTTGCCCGCGTTGTCCTTGATCGCGCCGAGCTCGACGAAGTCGGCAAGACCGTCCCCGTCGAAGTCGGGGACATCCGAGGAGACTTCGAAGTACACGCCGACGTGGGCTCCCCCGCAGTAGCCGTTGGTGGTATCGCCCGCCATCGCGCCGGTGGCGAGGGTGTAGCGGATGTCGATGTTCCGGTCGGGACCGGAGCACGCGTCGAGCAGGTCATCGCCGCTGCTGTCCTCGTCGTCCCAGATCTGGATGGCGATGGGCACGCTCCAGGCATCGCTGTCGACCTGCCGGGTGAACACCCAGTCGGCCGGATGCAGGTCATAGGGGCTCGGCGGGTTGTCGTAATAGTCCGTGTCCGGCAGCTGCTGCCCGTCGATGAAGACACGGGCGTACGGATCGTCGGGACACGGCACGAGCGCGCCCTCATCGCACCCGAGCTCGACCAGCCGCGTGATCTTCACCGTGACGGTGTAGCTGTAGCCGGCGGAGGCGGGCGACGCGATCAGCAGCGAGCCGATCAGCGCGAAGAGGGCGACGCCGACGATGGCGGCTTTGCGGGACGGTGCAGACATGGCGGAGACCCCCAACAGTCCGCGCGCGCCAGTCGGCGCGCGCCTTTCCGGCTCCCCCCAGGTGGATGGCGCCGAATCCGGAGAGGCGAGTTCCCCGCATCCTGATACATCCGGCGAGCGGGTTCGGACGCGACGCGTGCCGATCCGGCGCCGATGCGCGATGATCCTTGCGTGACGACGCACACCCGAGGACAGCGCGACGATCCCGAGATGCCGCGCTACGCGGGCATCGCGACCTTCGGGCTGCTGCCCCGACTCGAGGACGTCGAGCATGTGGACATCGCCGTGGTCGGCATCCCCTTCGATGCGGGGACGAGCTTCCGGCCCGGCGCGCGCTTCGGACCTTCGCATGTGCGCGAGCATTCGCGCCAGCTGCACCCCTACCACCAGCCGCACGACGCGTTCCCGTTCCGGGATCTGCAGGTGGCGGATGCCGGGGACATCGGCGTGACTCCGTACGACATTCCGCGGGCCGTCGCGACGATCGAGGCGCAGGCTCGCGCGCTGACCCGGTCCGGCACGCGCCTCGTGGCGATCGGAGGAGACCACACGATCGCCCTGCCGCTGCTGCGGGCGGCGGCACCCGATCGCGGTCCGCTCGCGGTCGTCCACTTCGACGCGCACCTGGACACGTGGGACGTCCTGCACGGCGCGACCCTCTGGCACGGCTCGCCGTTCCGCCGTGCCGCCGAGGAGGGGCTGCTCGATCTGGCGCGCTGCGAGCACGTCGGCATCCGTGGCGGCGTCTACGGGCCGGGCGAGTTGGACGACGACAGTCGCGCCGGATTCGAGATCATCCGCGCCGAGGAGTTCCTCGCGCGGTCGCCCGGCGACGTCGCAGCGCAGATCCGCCGTCGCGTCGGCTCGGCGCCCGTGTACATCTCGGTCGACATCGACGTGCTCGATCCCGCGTACGCGCCGGGCACCGGCACGCCCGAGGCCGGCGGAATCAGCAGCGCGCAGCTGTTCGGAGTGCTCCGGGCGCTGCGCGGGCTCGACATCGTGGGGTGCGACGTCGTCGAGGTCGCACCCGCGTACGACCACGCCGGCATCACGGGTCTCGCCGCGGCCCACACCGCCTGGGAGCTCATCACCCTGATGGGGCTGACGGCACCCGCCGGGCCCGAGGCGTAGCGGCCGCGTGCCATGGATCATTCGCCTGCTCCCGACCCAGGCCCCGTCGGCGCCTGCGAGGATCGTCGCATGGCACTCGGAGACCGGGACACGGCGAGCGGGCCGTTCGTCGTGACCCTCGTCGTCGACCTGCCGATCACGAAGCTCGATGCGCTGGATGTGATCGCCTTCGTCTCGGACGGGATCGTGGAGAATGCCAGAACCGCGCATCCGCGCGTTCCACTCGCACCGAGCGCGTGGGCCGAAGTTCAGATCCCGCGCTTCGCCGATCCTCCGCCGCTCGCCGTCGACGTGTGCTCCGATGCGTCGCCGGGCGTCGCACGCGAACACGCATTGCGACTCTCCGATGCACTGGAGCGCGTCGGCTGGACGGTGCGCGCGCCGAGCGACGACGAGATCTGATGCGCCGATCCGGAGGGGAATCGTCATGACCGCCGTGCCCGCAGAAATCGTGGCCATCATGCAGGGCGACCGGTACCCGCACGCGCGCTGGGGACTGGCGGTGCAGGACCTGGATACCGGCGAACGCCTGATCGACCTGAATCCGACCGAGTTCTTTCCGCCGGGATCGACGACGAAGGTCTTCACGGTGCTGCCGACGCTCGACGCGCTCGGCGCCGATCACCGGTTCGTCACCCCGGTCCACGCCGGTGCGGATCCGGTGGGTGGGACGATCGCCGGGGATGTCGTGCTGGTCGCTCAGGGCGACGTCTTCTTCGGCGGTCGACGCGCCTCGCGTGACGAGCTGTCGTTCTCGGACTTCGATCACATGGAGGCGAACGCGTTCCCGGGCCGCGCCGGGCTCGTCTCGGAGGATCCGCTGGCCGGCATCCACGATCTCGCGGATCAGATCGTCGCGGCGGGCGTGACCGGGATCACGGGGGATGTGCTGATCGACGACCGGCTCTTCCCCCGCGGGCAGGAGCTGTCGGGCATCGTGCTCGACCCGATGTACGTCAATGAGAACGTGATCGATCTCGTGCTCACCGCCGGTGACGAGGGCAGTCCCGCGCAACTGGACTGGCGACCCCGGGTGTCCACTCTGCTGGTCGATTCGGAGGTGACCACCGGCGCCCCGGACTCCCCGCCTCAGATCGCGATCACGTCGTCGGACGGACGGATCTCGGTGTCGGGCTCGATCCCGGCGGGCGGCGTTCCCGTCGTGCAGGTGGCGGAGATCGATGATCCGTCATCCTTCGCCCGCGCGGCTCTGATCGACGCTCTGCGCGCTCGCGGTGTGCTGATCGCGGCAGATCCGGCCGCGCCGAATCCCGCCGAGCGGCTGCCGGGCGCGGAGGACTATACGGAGGCGACGCTCCTCGCTGCGCACGAGTCGGCGCCCTTCATCGAGTATGTGAAGGTCATCTGGAAGGTGAGCCACAACCGCGGGGCTGACAACGACATGTGCCTGCTCGCCCTGCGCAACGGGTCCGACCAGAGCGGCGCGGGCCTCGCGGCAGTGGGGGAGGCGCTGGCGGCGATGGGAGTCGACCCGGGCGGCTTCTCGTTCGGTGACGGACGGGGCGGGGTGCCCTCGGATCTCACGACCCCGGATGCCGCGCTCCAGCTGCTCGTGGCGATGAGCGCGCGCGACGACTTCGAGGCCCTCAAGCATTCCCTGCCGATCCTCGGCGTGGACGGGAGCATCGCCGCAGACAACACCCGGACCGGGGCGACCGGACACGTGTACGCCAAGACCGGGACCGTCGCCGGCGGAGATCTCACGTCCGGGAATCTCGCCGTGATCGCCGAGACGCTCATCGGGTACATCGATGCCGCGTCGGGCAGACGCCTGGCGTTCGCGCTCTACGTCACCAACCTGAAGCTCCCGCAGCTGGATGACCTCTTCGCCGTGTTCGACGACGAGAACGAGATCGCCGGCCTGATCTACGAGCGGTACTGACGATGGAACCCGTCCGCTCACGAGCGGCCGGGGTTCCGTCGTCAGAGGAGGATCAGTACCAGTTGGTCGCCTGCGAGTGACCCCATGCGCTGCACGGCGAGCCGTACACCGACGCGATGTAGCCCAGCCCCCACGCGATCTGCGTCGCGGCGTTGGTCTGCCAGTCGGCGCCGGCGCTGGCCATCTTGTCGCCGGGCAGCGCCTGCGGGATGCCGGTCGCGCCGCTGCCGTCGTTGTAGGCCTGGTAGTTCCAGCTGGACTCCTTGTTCCACAGCGACTGCAGGCACGAGAACTCGCCGTCGCCCCAGCCGTACCGGTCGGCGGCCATCTGGCGTGCGACCGCCTGAGCGCCCTCGGGGGTGTTCGCGGCGGCCAGTGCGGCGGCAGCGGCTGCGGCGGCCTCGGCCTCGCGCTGGGCCTGCGCGGCGGCTTCGGCGGCGGCCTGTGCCGCAGCCTCCTCGGCAGCCTTCTGCGCGAGAGCGACCTCGAGCCGGCCGCGCAGCTCGCCGGCGTGGGCCAGCACGGCGCGCGTCTGCACCTGGGTCTCGTCGGTCAGGCCGGTCAGCAGCAGAGCGGGCATGACGTCGAGCGACGAGAGCTCGTCGATCGCGTCACGCAGACGCGACGTGTCGATGCTCGTGTCGGCGACGCCGATGTCCAGGCCGGATGCGGTGATGTCGGAGCTGACCGCGCGGGCCACGGTCATCGCCGAGCGCGCGTCGGCGAGACTCGACTGCGCCTTCTTCGAGATGTCGCTGAGGGTCGCGGCATCCGACCCCGTCACGGCGACGGCGGCGGAGCCGGACATCGCCGCGGTCTGGGCCGCGACGGCCGGAGCCGTCGCGCTCAGCGCGGTGAGAGCCACGAGGCCTGCGGCCACGATTCCGGCGGTGAGGTGGTTGCGCCGAGCGCGGCGGGCGCGCAGGGCGCGCCGAGTTTCCTGGCGGTGAAGCATGGGGGATGGTCTTCCTGAGGTATTCGGCGCCGTCGGGTCACGGCGCAGTGCGCCCTCGGGCGGACGCAAAGCACCGAGTCTGCGTGGTCCGTCTGGACGAATCCCCAGGGGAGCCTGGCAGAACCGTGGGAGCGCGGCGGTGCCGATCGGGCTCGGTCGCGCTCCGTCGCGCCGCTCCGAGGGCGGCATCCGTCGGCTCTACGCTGGCCGCATGGTCGCACCCCGCTCGCGCCGCGCACGCGCCGCCCGCAAGCGCAAACGACGTATGGATGCCGCCGACAACGACCTGACCGCGCTCGAGTGGTCCGAGATCCGTGCGGCCTGGGGCGGGTGCGCGTACTGCGGCGCTCTGGGTGTGCCGCTGCAGCGGGACTGCGTCCTGCCGCTGTCGCGCGGCGGCCGGTACACCGTCGAGAACATCGTGCCGGCGTGCCGCTCGTGCAACGCGAGCAAGAGCAACGACGAGGTCACCGGGTGGCTGCGGCGCAAGCGGCTGGACGAGCGGGCGTTCCTGCTGCGCCACCGGGCGTTCCTGGATGCGCTCAGCGCACCTAGCCTGGAGTGATGGCAGCCCCCACCGCCCGCACCGCTCTCGAGGTCGCCGACTGGCGACGCCGGGTCTTCGCCCTGTACGAGGCCGTGCGCGCGCAGGACGACCTCGAAGAGGCCCACGAGCTGTGGCGCATCGAGCGCGACGACCTGATCGCCCGGCATCCCGCGACGCCCCTCCTGGACGCGGACCGCCCGCTGTTCGAGGGGCTCACGATCGCGCCGTACGATCCGGCGTGGCGATTCGAGCTGCCCATCCTGCCCGCCGAGCCCGCTCGTTTCGAGTTCGCGACCGGCACGGATGGGGTCGTTCCGTTCGAGCGGGTCGGTCTCGTCGAGGTGCCGGACGCCGGCACGCTCGACATCTGGCGGCTCACGACGTACGGCGGCGGACTCTTCGTCCCCGTCCGCGATGCACTCGCCGGTCACGCGGGCGGCACCTACGGGGGTGGCCGGTACCTGATCGACACGATCAAGGGCGCCGACCTGGGCTCGGATGCCGCGGCGTCGAGGATCGTGCTCGACTTCAACTTCGCGTACAACCCGTCGTGCGCCTACGACCCCGCCTGGGCCTGTCCTCTCGCGCCGGCCGGCAACGTCCTCTCGGTCGCGGTGCCCGTGGGCGAACTGTACGGCTGATCCGGCGCCGCGTCGTCGGTCTCGGAGAGATCGCTCTGAGAGTCGTCGTCGCCGGTCGGCGGCGCTGCCGCGTACGCCGCCGACAGCTCGCGGTAGGGGCGTGAGAAGAACGCGAGCAGCACGACGACGAGCAGGATCGCGCTCGCCGCGACGAACGCGAGCGCGATGCCCCGCGCTTCACCCTCGCCGAGCAGCCAGCCGAACGTCTGCTGCCCGTCGGCGGAGTCCATGTAGGGGATGAGCCAGAACTGGGCGAGCGGTCCGACGAGGAATGCCGACACCGGCGCTGCGGCGGACTCCACGCTCGCGGCGAAACCGAACACGCGGCCCTGCTTGTCGAACGGCACGACCCGCTGCACGATCGTCTGCTCGGATGCCTCGGCGATCGGCATGAGGCACATGAAGATCAGGATGCCGACCGCGTAGATCCACCACACCTCGCGGATCGCGAACGTCATGCCGAGCACCGCGATGCCGACGTTGACCAGCAGCAGGGTGCGGACGGGATTGCGGCCGAGGCCGAATCGGGCCACGAGCGCACCGCCGAGGATGAACCCGAAGCTCGTGATGCCCAGAACGATGCCCCACGCCTCCACTGAGAACAGGGTCAGGCCGTAGGGGTCCATCAGCGCCATGAAGACGCCCCCCACCAGGTTGTTGAAGGTCGAGAACAGGATGAGCGCGAGAAGACCGGGTACGGCCATGACCGCCGGGATGACGCCGCGGAAGCCGTACCCCGTCGGCGCCCCCTCGGCGTGTGCGATGCCGCGCTCGGGGATGGGCACGAACAGCAGATGCAGGAGGGCGAGAGCCGTCGCCGCGATCGCGATCACGACGGTCCATCCCATGCCCAGCAGCCCGATGGACAGGCCCGAGAACACGCTCGTGACCATGAACGCGATGCCCTGCACGGCGCCGACCAGTCCGTTCGCGCGATCGCGGCGGTCGCTCGGCACGAGGAGGGTGACCGTGGTGGAGAGCGCGATGTTACGGAGGTTCTCGACGACCCCGCCGATCAGGATCACACCGGCGAACACCCAGAACCACGGTCCGCCCCAGTCGATCAGCACGCTCTCGGGGAACGCCAGGTAGATGGCGCCGGCGAGGAGATAGGCCGACAGCGTCACGGTGCTCGAGAGCACCATCACCGCCTTCTTCTTCATGCGGTCCACGAGCACGCCGAACACGACGCCCAGGGCGGCGACCAGCAGCATGTACGAGCCGCCGATGATCGCGGTCGCCATGACCGAGCGCGTCTCGAGGTAGGCCCAGAAGGTCAGCGCCCACCACAGATAGCTCGAGGTGACGTTCGCGATCGCGGTGTTCGCGAGCACCTGGTAGAAGTTGCGGACGCTGCGGGGGACCGGTGCGCGCGGTGCGCGCTGTGTCGATGCTGTCGTCGGCTGCTCCGGCACGAGGATCCTTTCCGCGCGGTGACACGGGGTGGTGGCGAGGAGGGATACAGTAGAAGTGGACGCCGTCCACATTCATGTTCACACCGTACACACCCGTTCGAGGCGGTGCAAGAGATGTCGCTGCAGGCCCGCGCGTATCACCACGGGCATCTGCGCGCCGCGCTTCTGGCCGAAGGCCTGCGCATGGCGCGAGACGGCGGGCCGGACGCGATCACGCTGCGCGAAGTCACCCGCGCGGCCGGAGTCTCGCCGAATGCGGCATACCGGCATTTCACCGACCGCGACGATCTGGTCCACGCGGTCGCCGCCGAAGCGCAGCGCGAACTCGCGCGGGCGATCAGCGCGCGGGTGGCGGGCACGCCGACGGACCTACCGGCGGCGGAGGCATCGATCGAGCGCCTGCGCCGCGTCGGCCTCGCCTACATCGACTTCGCCCGCGCCGAGCGGGGCCTGTTCGAGCTGGCGTTCTTCACCCAGGACACCCAGGCCAGCGAAGGCATCGTCACGCTCGACGACGAGGTCGTGGCGCCCTTCCGCCTGCTCATGGACACGCTCGACGCGATGGTGGATGCCGGCGCACTGCGCGCCGACCGCCGACCGCTCGCCGAATGGGCGTGCTGGTCGGCCGTGCACGGATTCGCCGACATCGCCGTACACGGGCCGGTGCGCTGGCAGAGTGCGGAGGTGATCGACGCCCTCGCGGCATCCGTCGTCGAGCGCGCGATCGACGGCGTGCGGGGCGAGCTCGACGCGTCAGCCGGCTGAGGGCCCGTAGAGCCGGGCGATGTCCGACGAATCGAGCCAGCGCTCGTAGGTCGGCGACTGCGGCCAGCCTTCCGGCGAGTCCTGCCACTCCTCCTGGCGACCCCAGGGGAGCAGGTCGATCATCGGGAAGGTGTGGCTGAGCTGCTCGGTGCCGCGGCCCGACGTGGTCCACGTGCGGTACACCGTGTCGCCCACGCGGAGGAAAACGTTGACCGCGAAACCGCCGCGCGGAGGCGCTCCGACGTCGGCGCCGAACGGGCTGTCCGCCGTCGAATACCAGTCCAGGCGGTTGCCGACCTTCTCGCGATAGGCGAGGGCCTCGTCGATCGGTCCCTGCGTGACGACCGCGAAGCGCGCGTCGTAGGGCGCCAGGAAGTCCATGCGCGTGAGCTGCGCGGTCCAGCCGGTGCAGCCGCCGCACTGCCATTCGGCGCCCGGGTTCCACATGTGGTGATAAGTGATCAGCTGCGACCGGCCCTCGAACACGTCGACCAGCCGCACCGGGCCGTCGGCGCCGACGAGGGTGTAGTCGGGCAGCTCGACCATGGGCAGGCGCCGGCGCTGCGCGGCGATCGCGTCGAGTTCGCGCGTCGCCGCCTTCTCGCGCACGCGCAGCTCGTCGAGTTCGCGCTGCCAGGTGGCGGCATCCACGACGGGCGGGAAAGCGGTCGGGGTCGAGAGGGTGTCGGTCATCGCGTGCCTCCTTCGGCGGATGTGCACTGCGTACACATCGATGTGGACATCGTACACATCTGATCTCGAGGAGTCGAGGGGGTCGACCGGCGCCCGCAGATCTCGTTTGCCGCGTCGACGCGTGAAGAACCGGGGACATTTCGACCTCGAAGAGGCGCTGGAGCCCCGAGAGGGCTGGAATCTCCCCGGTTCTTGACGCGCGGCGCCCGTCAGGCGCGGCGGTGCGCGGCGTAGTACTCCAGGAGTGCGCGGGTGGAGGCATCCTGCGCCTCGAGTGCCGCCTGGTCGCCTTCGATCGCCGGGGCGATCTGCAGCGCGAGCTGCTTGCCGAGCTCCACGCCCCACTGGTCGAACGAGTTGATTCCCCAGATCGTGCCCTGCGTGAACGTGATGTGCTCGTACAGGGCGATGAGCTGTCCGAGCACGCGCGGGGTGAGGGCGTCGGCGAAGATCGACGTGGTCGGGCGGTTGCCGGCGAATGTGCGGGCAGCGACGAGAGCGCCCGTCGTGCCCTCGGCCTCGACCTCTTCCGCCGTCTTGCCGAAGGCGAGCGCCTTGGTCTGCGCCAGGAAGTTCGCCAGGAACAGGCCGTGCACGTCGCGCCCGTCGTCGGCGAGCGGATAGGCCGGGTTCACGAACGCGATGAAGTCGGCGGGGATCAAGCGGGTGCCCTGGTGGATCAGCTGGTAGAACGCGTGCTGCCCGTTCGTGCCCGGCTCGCCCCAGAACACCTCGCCGGTGTCGGTCGTGACGGGGGAGCCGTCCCACCGCACGGACTTGCCGTTGGATTCCATCGTGAGCTGCTGGAGGTACGCGGCGAAGCGGCTGAGCTGCTGCGCGTACGGCAGCACCGCGTGCGACTGCGCCCCGAGGAAGTTGACGTACCAGACGTTCAGAAGGCCCATCAGCACCGGCACGTTCTGCGCGAGCGGCGTGGTGCGCACGTGCTCGTCGACGTCGTGGAAGCCGGCGAGCAGCTCGCGGAACACGTCGGGGCCGAGCGCGATCGCGAGCGACAGCCCGATCGCCGAGTCGACGGAGTAGCGCCCGCCCACCCAGTCCCAGAAGCCGAACGCGTTCTCGGGGTCGATCCCGAATGCGGCGACCTTGTCGAGTGCGGTCGAGACCGCGACGAAGTGGTGGGCGACGGCGTCGGTCTTCGACTCGGCGGATCCGTCGATCGCCCCGGATGCCGCGAGCCCGGCCCACAGCCAATCCCGGGCGAGCCGCGCGTTGGTGAGCGTCTCGAGTGTCGTGAAGGTCTTGGAGGCGACGATGAACAGGGTCGTCTCGGGGTCGAGGTCGGCGGTCTTCTGCGCGAGGTCGGTCGGGTCGATGTTCGAGACGAACGACGCCCGGATGCCGGCATCCGCGTACGGCTTGAGCGCTTCGTAGATCATCACGGGGCCGAGGTCCGACCCGCCGATGCCGATGTTCACGACGTGCGTGACCTTCTCACCGGTCACCCCGCGCCAGTCGCCCGAGCGCACGCGCTCCGCGAACGCGCTCATCTCGTCGAGCACGGCGTGCACGTCGGCGTCGACGTCCTGGCCGTCCACGACGAGCGCCGGTTCTATGCCCTGGGGCCGGCGCAGAGCGGTGTGCAGCACGGCGCGGTCTTCCGTGGTGTTGATGTGCTCGCCGGCCAGCATCGCGGCATACCGCTCGGCGACCCCGGTCTGCTCGGCCAGAGCCACGAGCGACGCCAGGATCTCATCGGTCACGAGGTTCTTCGACAGGTCGACGTGCAGGTCGGCGAGCCCGAAGCTCAGCCGGTCGACTCGACCCGGATCCGACGCGAACCAGCCGCGCAGATCGGGGGTGAACGAGTCGCGACGCGCGCGCAGCTCGGCCCAGGCGGCGGTGGACGTGGGATCGATCGGAGCGGTCACCCTCACCACGCTATCCCTCCGTCCGGGTGCGGCGCGATGCACTGACGGAGCACCGGCGGGGTGTGTCAGGCTCGGAGGATGCCGTCGTCGAATCCGTACTCCGCGCGCCCCTGGCTGTCCGCTTACGCCCCCGGCGTCCCGGAGTCGATCGACGAGGTCACCGAGACGCTCTCGGACATGATCGAGGCGAGCGTCGCGCGGTACGGCAAGACGCGCGCGCTCGAGTTCTTCGGCGCCTCCACCACCTACCGCGAGCTCGGTGAGCAGATCGAGCACGCCGCCGAGGGGCTGCGCCGGCTGGGCGTCTCCCACGGCGACCGCGTCGCGATCGTGCTCCCGAACTGTCCGCAGCACGTCGTGGCGTTCTACGCGGTGCTGCGGCTCGGGGCGATCGTGGTCGAGCACAACCCGCTGTACACCGCGCGCGAGCTGCGTCACCAGTTCGAAGACCACCAGGCGCGCTTCGCGATCGTGTGGGACAAGGTGTACGACACGCTCGCGGGATTCCCGAAGGACCTGGAGCTCGAGCACATCGTGAGCGTCGACATCACCCGGGCGATGCCGTTGTCGACCCGCCTGGCTCTGCGCCTGCCCGTCGGGCGAGCGCGCGAGGCCCGTGCCCAGCTCACCGCCACCCCGAAGTCCCGGCGCGTGCGCGAGTGGAACTCGCTCGTCGACGGGCGCCGACTCGGCCGTCGGCATCCGCGTCCGGTCCTGGACGACATCGCTCTCCTCCAGTACACGAGCGGCACCACGGGCACGCCCAAGGGGGCGATCCTCACGCACCGCAATCTGCGCGCGAACGCGATGCAGGGGCGCGCGTGGGTTCCCGGTCTTCACGAGGGCGAGGAGATCTTCTACGGCGTGCTGCCGCTGTTCCACGCGTACGGGATGACGCTGTGCCTCACGTTCGCGATGAGCATCGGCGCGACCCTGGTGCTGTTCCCGAAGTACGACGCTGCTCTCGTGACGGATGCCGCGAAGAAGAGCCCGCCGACATTCCTGCCGGCGGTCCCGCCGATCTACGACCAGCTGGCCCGAGCGGCCGAGCACGGGACGATCGACCTGCGCACCGTGCGGTTCGCGATCTCGGGGGCGATGAGCCTGCCGGTCGACACGGTCGCGCGGTGGGAGGCCGTCACCGGCGGGCTGCTGGTGGAGGGCTACGGCATGACCGAGACTTCGCCGGTCGCCCTCGGCAATCCGATCGGGCCGTCCCGGCGGCCGGGCACGGTCGGCGTGCCGTTCCCGAGCACGGACATCCGCGTGGTCGACCCGGACGATCCGCACACCGACCGACCGTTCGGCGACGCGGGCGAGCTGCTCCTCTCCGGTCCTCAGGTCTTCCAGGGCTACTGGCGGCGCCCGGCCGAGACCGCCGACACGCTCCTGCCCGGCGGCTGGGTGCGCACGGGCGACATCGTGACCGTCGCGCCGGACGGATTCGTCACGGTGGTCGACCGGCTCAAGGAGATCATCATCACGGGCGGCTTCAACGTCGCTCCGACCGAGGTCGAGGCGGCCCTGCACGCGCACCCCGATGTCCTCGACGCCGCGGTCGTCGCGATGCCGCGGCCGGGTGGCGAGGAGGTCGTGGCCGCGGTCGTGCTGCGCGAGGGCGCCGAACTGGACGTCGAGGCGCTGCGGGAGCATTGCCGCCAGCACCTCGCGGCGTACAAGGTGCCGCGGCGGTTCTTCGCGGTCGACGAGCTCCCGCGCTCGCTCATCGGCAAGGTGCTGCGGCGCCAGGTGCGCGAGCAGCTGCTGCGCGAGCAGGCCTGAGCGAGGCGGCACCGCGCGGGCGGCCCGGCCGTCTCAGGGAGCGGATCCGCGTCAGACCACTTCGATGATGAGGTGCGGCACACCGACCTGGAACTGGCCCCCGGCGGCATCCAGCCGGACCGATCCGCTCGTGGCCTCCCACTCGGTCAGGAGGGCGACGTCGATGAGCACGGACGCACTCGCCGGGATGCTGAAGGCCGAGCCGATGAAGAACTCGTTGCTCGCGATCGTCGTGCTGTCATCGCCGCCGAAGAAGCCGCCCGTCGCGTTGACGCTGTCGAGGATCACGTCGCTGACGATCGCCTGCAGCGACGAGTCCCACATGGCCATCACGGTGGTGCGGGCACGCACGGTCGCCTGGGCCTTCGACCCGCCGATGAACCACGCGGCGACGCCGTTCCACTCGGCATCCGCCGACAGGTGCGCGTTCGTCACCACGCGCGCGCCGATGCGAGCCGTGATCGGCTCTGTGCGCGGATTGCGCCACAGCGTGAAGAAGCTCAGCCGCCCGGTGCCCGTCTCGCCGATGGACGACGAGGACTCCTCGAACCGGTACTTCGCCCAGCTGTCGAGTGAACCGATGTGCGAGTCGGTCACGGCCCCGGCCCCCGCGAACGAGCGGATGAAGGTCACCCGGTCGAGGATCACGTTCATCCGATCAGGTGGATCCGGCAGGACGGGGGTCAGCGCGCCGAGTCTCTCCCACAGAGCGGCCGACTCGTCGACCGCGTGACGGCGGCCGTCGTCGATCCGCCGGCGGCGCTCCTTCTCCCGATCTCGTGCGAGGGCATCCAGCCGGTCGGGATGCACGCCCTCCTCGAGCGCCCGCCGCGCCACATCGGCGGACTCGCGGTCGGCTTTCCGGCGCGCTCGGCGGGCGTCGTCGTCCGCCTTCGCCTTGGGCGCCTCACGGCGCATCGCAGCCTCGATGCGCCCGTTCACTTCGTCTTCCGAGTACTCGGTCATGATCGACCTCCGGAGCATGCCCGGCACCGGGCGGTGCCGGTGGAACGGCTCCGATGGTAGACCCGTCGATCGCGCGGGTCTACGGGGCTTCGCTCACCGAGACCGGGGATTCCGCCGAGACGGGGGTGCGCGTCGCCCGGTCTCGGCGAGACGCCTGGCCTCGGCGCCCAGCGATCGCGCCTACAGCTCGGGCGTGCGCGGCGGGCGGGTGCGGCGCGGGCGCAGCGCCTCGAAGCCCGCGGCCCAGCGCAGCAGGTCGGCGTCGGCGTACGCGGGTCCCGCGAACGTGAGACCCACCGGCATCCCGATGTCGGCCATCGTCCCCATCGGCACGGTCACGGTCGGGATGCCGAGGTGCCGGATCGCGAGGTTGCCGTTCGCGACCCAGACGCCGTTGCGCCACGCGGCGACCGCGGACTCCTCATCCACGTCTGCGTCGGCCGGGCCCACGTCGGCGACCGCGGGGAAGATCACGGCATCCAGGCCGCGCTCGGACATCCAGTCCTCGAGGTCGATCCGCCGCGTGCGCTCCAGGCCCTCGAGTCCCGCCCGGATGACCGCTGCGCGCGGTCCGCGCAGCGGATCCGAGATGCCGTTCGCGCGCGCACGCGTCACGTACTCCGAGATGTCGAGATCGAAGGACCCGTAGCGATCGGGGAGTGCCCCGGCGGGATGCGGGAAGATGCTCGGACCGTCGACCTCGGCGAGCGACGAGAGGCCGGGCTGCCCGTTCGCGGCGAGGAAGTCGTGCCAGGACCACATCGAGAGGTCC
>JAESFR010000247.1_pt1 | contig 20196 bp, 19 predicted proteins | sample 9266191 | NCBI WGS metagenome assembly JAESFR01 (sample SAMN14503063, study PRJNA617104) | algae metagenome | isolation source: Pleurocapsa minor HA4230-MV1 and co-occurring heterotrophs from cement on... | place: USA: Nuuanu Pali Lookout, Hawaii | collected 2009-07-20
CTAATTATTGTAACAAGCTAAAATTATACTGCATAAAAAAAATGTGTCTTTGTTGTTGTTGTTTATTATTAATTTTTTGTATTAAATAAGTGGGAGAAACGATGCAAACTGCCAAAGCTAGATGGAATGGGACGCATGACTGTAAGGACTATGCGATGAACTATGTCGAGCTGCATCGTAAATATGACCTAGAAACTAAGATGTGTAGTGCTTTTTGGTACGATACCCCAGAGAACAGGACGGCACGATTGAAGCTAGAAAGTGCCTTGATTAATAGATGGCAATCGCCGTTTAATAAAGAGAATTGGAATAAATACGGGAAGCCGTTTGGCAATATTTAAAGCAATGTTTACACCAGAATTAATAGCTACAGTATTCTATGGACTTCTCAGTATAGGAGGAGGAGTTATGGGCTATACCAAGAGTCAGAGTAAAGTATCTCTAATTTCTGGTGGAGTTAGCGGTTTACTGCTGTTGATTTTAGCTGGCATCATGAATGCAGGTAATCAATGGGCTGTAATTGCTTCTGCTATCATCATCTCTCTTTTGATTGTGGTGTTCATCATCAGATGGTTTAAAACTAAAAAGTTCATGCCTCCAGTACCGATGATCTTTTTTGGTGTTGTCTCACTTATTCTTATCTTGAGTTGAGTAATGCGATCGCCTTCGCTTAATAGATGTCCAAATTTTAGTTATCTGTAGAAAAAATCAGACCATGTATAGATTATTACCTCATTAATTCAAATTTACTATATAGCTGTTTAGTATATTTGTTCTTAACAGATGTGGCAGCTAGAGTACGGAATCAACCCCGATGGCGAACTAATAACAATTGAAGAAGTTACTTCAGGTAAAACCAATCTCGTCTGTCCTTTCTGCGATCGCGCTCTTACAGCCAAAAAAGGCAAAATCAAACAGCATCACTTTGCCCACAGTGGCGAAACCTGTTTGAGAGTTAGAAAAGGCAAGCTGCCGTCTTTATCGTTATACGATAACTTTCAGATCCAGCTATCGAGCAAGCATTTTCAGCTACTCAAAGACCTGTGGCGGGAATACGGGCATACGGATTATCCCATCATTACCGTTCCTTTTGAACTGGAGATGAAAAAACTATTTGAATGGACACCACAAGGATATTACTTTACAGATTTAGGTAAGATTCCCGTCGGCGGGCTGTCTCTTACAAAGTTTAATCGAGTTCAAGAACCTTTAATACTGTCCGAACTCGATCGCTTGACTAATTCAGTTGAAATAGCTGAAGCGATTGGTGGAGAATTATTAGAAGAGAAACTAGCCGACTTAAAGATTTATCGATTGCAGTTACAGCGCATACTTAGATTTACTCTCTATTTTCTTCAGATTGATGTTGATGGTAAAACTTTGCATAAAATAGGCGTGACGAGTCGAACGATGAGCGATTGCGAAGCTAGCCGAAGGCATCGCTTAAGAGAAATAGAAAGAGACTTGAAACAACATCATTCAATCATTGAAATTAATGTGCTGGGTACATGGCAGCATAGAGGCAATGTAGAACTGTATTTCTTATATAGACTCTACGTTGTAGAAGACTTGTAAAATAATATTTTTTTTAGTTACATTACACAATGTAACCAAGATGGGTGTCCATTAGTTTTTGTTTTATATTTTCTTAGCTTTAGACTACTTTAAAGATAAAGAGTTTAATAGAGATCGATTAATTGTTATTGAAAATAACTTGCCAAAATCGGCTATGTAGGAGACTATCTCATGCCTGAAATGAACAATGCCCATGCGCTGGTAGTCGGTATCGCTAATTATCAAAACATTAGCAAACTACCGTTCACAGTTCTCAAGGATGCACAGGATATTTATGACCTGTTAATCGATCCGCATCATTGTGGATATTCAAAGGACAATGTGACTTTATTGAAGGATAAGGAAGCCACTAGAACAGCATTATGTGAGGCATTAACTCAGTTAGCGAAACAGAGTAACCAAGATTCAACAGTTTTTATTTATATCTCCAGTCACGGAGGACAGGTTGAATATGGTCCACACCAGGGAGAATATCTGTTGCCAGTCGATGCCGACTATGCATCTGGGGCATCTCTAGCACAAAGTGCTATTTCTGGAACTGAGTTCACGAAAGCTTTACGGGCAATTTCAGCTCGAAAAGTATTAGTAATTTTTGATTGCTGTCATTCTGGTGGTATTGGTCAACCGAAAGATTCTACTGCCCCCATACTGAAAACAGGATTATCTGAGAGTTATTATGACGCTTTAAAAGAAGGTATAGGAAGAGTAATTCTAGCTGCTTCCCGCAGTAGTGAATTTTCCTACGTGTTGTCTGGGGCAGAAAATAGTCTTTTTACCAAACATCTATTGGCGGGGATACGGGGTGGTATCCCTAGTGAAGATGGTCTGATTCGGATTTTTGACTTATTTGAATATATTCAACCCAAAGTTACTGGGGAGCAATCTCAACAGCATCCCCTATTTAAAGCTGAGATAGAAGAAAATTTTCCCATCGCTCTTTATCTAGGCGGTCAAAAAGGTATCGTTCCTCAAGTCGAACCAGGCTTTCGTTACGATGCCTATATTAGTTACGTCGAACGAGAACCAGATACGACCTGGGTTTGGGATACGCTACTGCCACGCTTAGAAGATGCGGGACTCAAAATAGCCGTTTCGGGTGATGTGGAAGAACCAGGTGTGGCGCGAGTCGTTAATATCGAGCGGGGAATTGAACAGGCAAAAAGAACCATTATTGTGTTATCGGAAAGCTATCTCAGCAATAATATGGCAGAGTTTGAGAATACGCTAGGGCAGACGATGGGGATTCAGGAGGGAACTTATCGCCTGTTGCCTGTCAAATCAAGGACTTTAGATAGTAATCGCTTGCCGACTCGACTGAGTATGTTGACAACCTTGGATTTGAGTCATCCTCGTCGTGCCGAAAAAGAGTTTCAACGTCTCGTCCAGGCGTTGAAGAATCCTTTACCTAAAATGGGATAGTAGGTTGTTGCTGGGATGAAACCGAACAATAGCAACTAATCAATCAATTTTGCCATTTCGTCAAAAAATATGAGTTTCTACATGAGTTTTATGAGATTGAGACCCCAAAAGTGCAATTAATATCAAACTTAAAACTTAGAAGACAGACTCAAATTTTGCATTCATAACTTAAAACTAATACTTGAGCGCAAATTTGTTGTTAGCTCTTAGTTTAAGAGAAAACAAATGAAAGAGAATAAGAATTACGAACTTTTTATTTCCTATGCTGAGGCTGACAAAGCTTGGGTAGAAGGCTACCTGTTGGACGCACTCGAAAAAGCAGAAGTACGCTGCACTTGCGAATCAGCTTTTATTTTAGGTGTGCCGCGCATTTTGGAATTTGAACGTGCCATTCGCCAAAGCCGATTTACTCTGTTGGTAATTTCTGAAGCTTACTTAGCAGATGACCTGACACGATTTACAGATATTTTGGCTCAGAGTTATGGGGAACAGGTAGGCACTTGGCCTGTCATTCCCTTGACTCTACAAGAAGGGTTTCAGCTACCCCCGCGCTTAAAAATGCTGGAAGGGTTAAAAGCCCACAGTTCTGAACAGTGGGAAGCTGCTATAGAACGCCTTTGTCATCAACTCAAACGCCCTCCCTCTCTTCCTTCTCAGAAACCTGCCTGTCCTTATCCAGGGATGAGCCCGTTTAGTGAAAATGATGAAGGACGTTTTTTTGGACGGGATGAGGAAATTGAGGAGTTGTTAGGAAGATTACGCTTACACCCCTTTCTCACAGTAGTAATTGGTCCTTCGGGGAGTGGCAAATCTTCTCTGGTCTTTGCAGGACTGATTCCTAAACTCAAGGTGTCAGGATTGTTTGGTACGGGTCAGTGGTGCATTCGTTCTCTACGTCCGGGGACAAGTCCTTTAGCTAATCTTCAAGCTGTTTTAGGAGGGGATGTCACCGGGTTAGAAGTAAGGATTCAACAATTACTGTCAACCCAGCCTGATGCTCGACGTTTGTTGTTAGTGGTAGATCAGTTTGAGGAATTGTTTACCCAAGCAGGGGCAGAAGCGATTCCCTTCCAGCAAGCACTCTTGAAGTTGATCGAGATCCCTAATGTTTACCTGATTCTGACCGTCCGCGCTGATTTTTATCCTGATTTAATGGGGTCTTCGCTCTGGAAGAAAATTCGTTCTCACCGATTTGAGGTGCTTCCTCTAGAAGAAGAAGGGTTGCGACAGGCAATTATCAGACCCGCAGAAGGAGTAGAGGTTTACATCGACTCAGCTTTAGTCGAGCGATTATTAGTTGATGCGAAAAGAGAGCCTGGTGTTTTACCGCTAATCCAAGAAACCTTAGTGCTGTTATGGGAAAAGCTCGAACGCCGCTTTTTACCCCTAAAAGCCTATGAATTTTTACTCTTACCTCGTTCAGCTTATGGTGCGACACCGACTCAACCTCGTACTGGTTTACAAGTAGCAATCGCTCGTCGGGCGGATGCTGCTTTAGCCGATTTAGAAACGGCAGCTAAACAAGCGATTGCTCGTCGCATTTTTTTGCGGTTGATTCAGTTTGGCGAAGGGCGGTCAGATACTCGTCGCCAGCAATCGGTTGACGATTTACGCATTGCTGATGATGATTCACCTCTGTTTGATCTGACATTGCGTCATCTGGTAGATTGTCGTCTGTTAACCCTTAGCGGAGAAGAAAATACTAGTAGAAAAGCAGACATTGCCCATGAAGCCTTGATTAGTGGCTGGCCAACCTTACAGCAGTGGATTACTGAGCGCAGAGAAGCAGAACAAACTCGTCGTCGCCTAGAAGCTAAGACTCAGGATTGGATTAAGCTTAATAAGAAAGGAGGATTGTTAGATACAGCAGAGCTAAAAGAGGTTAAACGAATCAATAGTTCTAATGCTACCGAATTTGGACTTAGTTCACATTTACATGAATTAATAAAAGCCAGTCAGCAAGCGGCTCAAGTAAGAAAAATAATTTTAGGGGTTTACATAGTACTTATAACTGGATTTGCAATCATTGCTGGGTTTCAGTGGAGAAATGCAGAAATTGGTCAAATTAAGGCTTTGAGTGAATCTTCAAAAGCAAAATTTACGTCGAATCGGTCTTCTTTTGACGCACTACTCGATGCGTTAAGGGCTGGTACACGTTTGAAGCACCCACTTTTACAAGTAGGATTGCCTTGGAGCAACGGAGAGACTCAACTTAAGGCTGATGTCATGACGGCTTTGACTGAGTCAGTATTCTGGGTCAAGGAAAAAAATCGCTTAGAGGGGCATGGTGGCGGGATTAATAGCCTCAGTTTTAGTCCTGATCGACAGACAATTGCCTCAGCCAGTGCGGACGGTACTATTAAGCTTTGGAAGCGTGATGGTGAATTAATTGACGCATTACTGGAAGGTCATAAAGATAAATTACAAGTACACAGTGTTAGCTTTAATAACGATGGGCAGATTTTTGCTTCGGGCGGCGATGACGGGATAGTAAGACTCTGGAAGAAAAAAGATGGTACTTGGAAGGAAGATAAAAACTGGCGAAAAACCTTGAGTGGTTCTAAAGAAACAGTTAACAAAGTGTTCGTCGTTAGCTTCAGTCGAGATGGTAAACTCCTTGCGGCGGCTGGTGAGGTTGGTACTGTGAGGATCTGGCAGTTAGATGGCAAATTGATAGCCAGCCTAACTGATCCTAACGAAACCGATCCTAGCGACCCCTACGAAGTTCGTAGCATCAGTTTTAACCCTATTAAGCCAATTATTGCCACAAGCTATGGCAACACGGTAAAACTGTGGCGGTGGAAAGATGGTAAAGGCGAAGTAATCCAAGTTTTAGATGAACATAAGCAAAATGTCACTAGCGTTGACTTCAGTTCTGATGGTCAAATTTTAGCTTCTGGTAGCCTCGACGGAACAATTAAACTTTGGCAATTGAATGGCAATCAAAAAACTCCGATAACAACGTTAATGGATGAGCATTGTGATGAACAGAATAAAAATGTGTGTGGGGTTAGAAGTGTTAGCTTTAGTAAAGATGGTAAAACCCTTGCCTCTGGCGGTCAGAACAACGCCGTAAAACTTTGGCAACAAGATGCCGATTGGAAGAAGAAAAAGCTACCAACGACATTAGCCGGGCATAGCAACTATGTTATCAGCGTTAGCTTTAGTAAAGATGGGCAAACTCTTGGCTCGGCTGGCAATGATAATACTATCAAGCTCTGGAAATTAAAAAACCAACGGCTGACTGTCTTAAATAACGATGCCCCAACCAATAGTGTCAGTTTTTGTCCTAATACTAATGCTCCGATACTTGCTGCTGCTAACAGCGATACTGTAAAGCTTTGGCGACTAGATAAGTCGCTGATGAATATGTCGCTGATGAATATTTTGTCTGTAGAAAAAAAGAAGGTGAATTCTCAAAGTACAATCCAAAAAGTCACATTTAGCCAAGAAAATTGTCGGTTACTTGCTTCCGCCAGTTCTAGTGAAGATCAAACAGGTGAGATTAATGTTTGGCAATTAAATGAGAATGGTATGCCTTTCACCTCCTCCCCAATTTTCGGAAAAGGAGAAAAAGATTTTACGGATGTCAGTTTTAGTCCAAATAACTCAATGATTGCGACCGCTGATCTTGATGAAATAAAACTCTGGCAACTAGATCTAGATCGACTAAAGGCTACTGTAATAACAGAACCAATGCTCAAGCGACACAAGGGAATTGCTTATGCCGTTAGCTTTAGTCCAGATGGGCAGATGCTTGCTAGTAGTGGCAGTGATGGCTTTGTGAACCTCTATAAAACAGATGGGACTCTGATTAAATTCTTTAAAAAACTTCAAGAAAATTCTTATCCCCTTCTTGATGTAAAATTTAGCCCTGATAATAAAATGATTGCTGCTGCTAGTACAGACGGTTCAGTGAAGCTTTGGAAGATTGATGAAACCTCAGTAAAACCAATAAAAAGCCGAAGTCAAAATAGCTCTCCAGTTACTAAGGTAAGCTTTAACCCCATGAAGCCATATCTTGCCTCTGGTAATGAGAGAGGTCAAATATTCCTCTGGAAGCTAGATGGAACACTCATTTCTGAACTTCCTGGACACAGTAAATATATAATGAGCTTGAGTTTCAGTCCCAATGGCAAAATTTTGGCATCTGGTAGTGACGACAACAGCACAATTCTGTGGAATCTAGACGATCCGAGTGACGATGAGCTGAGCTTAGATCACTGGCTGAGATTAGGCTGTAATTGGATGCATGATTATCTGAAAACTCATCCCCATACCGAAGATACAGGCGATCTCTGTCGATCAAAGGAAGTTATGTAACTTTGACGTATTTTCTATCCTGGAGTGATTTCTGTGAAGAAAACATCTACACAATAAAAAACAGCAATGATTAAGTACCTCAGCATGATTAATTTTCGGCATATAGTTAGAGAGTTAGCAGCCATCAAATCTCTTGTTGGCTATAGTTTATTCCTCTATGTTGCGTTAGGAGTTTTGGCTCCCCCTAAAGCTAATGCTGGAGCATCGTGTACACTAGCTTCTGGGAAAAGCGCTGCTATATTAAATAGCTCAGGACAAGTAATTGAGGTAGTTACTGGTCCCCAAGATTTTAGCCTCTATGATGATAGCGATAGCCCATCGCATCCAACAACGTACCGAATATATATCAACGAATGGATTACGGTGTATAGGAAAAATGATACGGATCAATATATTGATATAAATAGCTTAGGCAATTGTAAGGTGTGGTCACCCCCACCTGCACCGAACGACATCAGACGGAAGAATAGGAATTAAGCAACCCAGATTTGGTATTACCTATTAAGCTGTGCAGAATTTAAGTTGCATATTCTTAATAATTATTTTCACTTCAACCCTGGCAAACCCCATCCCTGAACCGTCTTAGTAATCGCATCTCTAGTCGCCTCAGCCCCAAAACCCCAAGCAAGCAGAGCAAAATAATCCTTCCAAGGATTTGCCCCAAAGGTTGGATTACCCACATAAAGTTGATTAAATCCTGCTCCTGTCAGAAACAGAAGCGCGATCGCATAGCTGACTTTTTTAAACCACCACAGTCGCCACCTTGCACCAGAAACCTGTCGCTCCCAACTTAAAGGACGAGCAGAAGGAGCGGGAGCTAGATGGGGTATGCTCAAGATACCCTTTGCCATGACCGATGTACCCGACTGTTGTGCTACTAATTGAGATATTTCCGCGATCGCCCCTTCCATCTCCTCTACCAGAGTCGCATCCTGCGCCAACTCAGACGGCTGAATTTGATTAATCTGTCTTTCCCAACCCCGAATTTTTGATTCCCAGTTCGATTTCTCTTCCGAGGGAAGTTGCCCCAACAAGTCTTTTAACTGCTTATCTAATGCTTGAAGTTGCAAGAATCGATTGATGTGTCCTGCTAATTCATCCAGGCGATCGCGCAATTTATGAGGCCCCTCCAAATTAGAGGCTTCTCGACTAGCATCTTCCGTGTCTCGGCGTACTATCTGCACGTAAGGAATATTAGGGTTTAAATCCTCTAGTTGCTGGTTTAGTTTCTCCCAGTAGGCAAATTGATTGAGCCAATCGGTACGTCCTTTAATCCACTTTGCCCAAATGTGTTCTGCTTTATCAATTCCAACACGCGCGGTTTCTAATTTATCTCCCTGAAGCCCCGCTTTGACATCATATAGGTGCGCTTCGATTGTGGTTACAAATGAAGGTGCTTTAATCAGTTCAATATCTTCCTGCATTTCTGTACGGATACGACCAACACGCACTAAAACTTCATCTCGTGGCTGACCCTGAGCGCGATAGGCGGAAACCGCAATTCCCAATCCAGTCCCAATTAGGAGAATAGCCAGTGGTAAGAACCAGTTATCTTTAACTTTCACAGTTACTGGAATTCCTACCGTCACTGGCAAATCTTCCCCTTCTGGCTGATAACTTAGGTTGAATTTTCCTTGAAATTCTCCACTGCTAGGAGCTTGTTGTAGATTAAATTCAATGGGAACAATTATTTCATTAGGCTGCTTTTGATTAGGTTGTGGTTGAATTGCCGTTATCGGGAAAACTGTCAGACCATCAGTTCGATAAAGCGATCGCGCACTGACATTGATTTGTAAATTTTGAATCGATTCATTAGGAGTTATGAAGATTTGACGGGTTTCGACTTGCGAGAAGCGCGATCCAGCGATAGTTAAATCTTCTGGCTCAATTGTCACCTTAGTCTGAGCATTGACAATAGCTGATGATAGTAGCCAAGAGATAGGAATAATAAATCCAATAAGACTTAATTTAATATTTTTCATTATTGTTTTCTTTAATATTTTCGCTTGAAATTCTGTTTATTTTGTCGATTAAACACCCATAAAATCTAATTATTTTTGAGACTCTAGATTACGAAAACTTCCTACAGTTGAATCAAACTTAACTTGGCACATCCCAGTAGCTCCATTACGATTCTTAGCTAGGTTGATTTCCATGACATTTGCTTCAGAAGAATTGGAATTATAATAAGCATCTCGGTAAAGTAACATCACTAAATCTGCATCTTGCTCCAAATCACCACTGTCTTTGATATCCGCTAATACTGGGCGTTTATCATTTCTCGTTTCAGTTCCTCGATTGATTTGTGCTAGAACAACAAACGGAATAGAGAATTCTTTGGCTATGTCTTTTAACTGACCGCTAATAGCACCGATGACTTGCGCTCGATTACTAGCTTCTCGGTTGCCCAGTTTTTGTACGTAATCCAATACGACTAACCCCAATTTACCGTCATATTTTGAGGCAACTCGCCTCAGTTCCGAACGAATTTTCGACGGAGTTAGAGAACTAGCTGGCGTGTCATTAATTTCTAAGGGCATTTCTTTGAGTTTAGTTATCCCCTCTACTAAAGTTTCATACTCAGATTCATAGATGATATTCTTGATTAATCTAGATGAGTCAATTTCCGTGTGCAGAGCCAGAAATCTTTTAGCTAAATGTTTTCCTGACATTTCCGCACTAAAAAAAACTACAGGTAATTGATAATTAGTGACTACATAATTAGCTAAGTAACAAGCCAACCAAGTTTTCCCCATTGAAGCTCTAGCTGCCACAATAATCAAGTCAGTTTTGTTTAACCCTCCAGTCAAACTATCTAAATCTGACAATCCAGTAGCATAGGAGGAAGATTGCTGATGGCTAATTTCTCCGAAAGCTTCTGCCAAGTAATCACGAACAGCTAAGGTTTGAAATTTACTGTTATTGTCTGCTGTCAATCCGTAAATTTTAGCTTCTGACTGGTCGTAGATATCCGACAAAGAAGAAGTTTCCTCATAACCCAATTCAGTTATTTCTCGTCCCTTGGCTATGAGTTGACGACGATAATACTTATCCATCACTATGGCTGCATATTGGTCGAGATTAACAGCAGAGACTGTTTGTTCTAGCAATTGAGTAATTTTTGCCTTCACCCCTGCTTTATTTAATTTCTTGTGTTTGAGCAGCCAGTCTTCAAGCTGTATCGAATCGGCTGGCAATCCTTGTTCGTATAATGCCAATACAGCTTCATATAAAATCTGATGTTGAGTTACATAAAAAGCTTCAGGAGTCAAAATATTAATAACTCGCTCAATTGCTTTTGGTTCGAGAATAATTCCAGCTATTATTGCTGATTCTGCTTCGGTATTATGAGGGAGAACTTTATCAATCATGATCTTGACTAAAAAGACTGCTTAATTGTTTCAGTTTGTCTAAGGAAACTAATTCTTTCTGAGGTTTATCGGCAGCAGTAACAACTTTTTGTTGAGGCTTACTAATAATTGGCTTACTCTCAGTATTTGGTTCGGCTTCATCACAAATCATTGATAATAAGCAAGCTTCTTGGCTTTTAACTTCATGATTGTCGCGATATTGTTTAAATGCTTCGATGGATAACTTGACTTGTTCGAGGTCGCGATTATCTATTTCTTCTCTCAATTTCTTGGTAACTTTAAGACCCATTTCTTTAAAAGAATTGATAATTTCTGGTTGGATATCTTTCGTAGCTTGTTTAGTATTAGAAGAAGTTTTCTTAGCTTTAATTCCTTTTTTAGAAGTAGCTTTTTCAGAAGTATCTACAGATGATTTAGTATCAGAAACAGCTTTCTTATCCTTAACTATTTCTGCTAATTTCATCTCTTCTAAATTCACTTTAGAAGCTTGAGATGAACGTATTGGTATGATTTTGCTCGATAAATCAGGACTGATTAACTCTCTTAACTGGGTTCTTAATCTTTCATTCTCATCTTTGATTTCATAGATTTCAGCTACATGACCTCGCAGAATCTCATTCTGATGTTTTAGTTGTCTAATTTCTTCTTCCAGTTTACGAATTCTGTCTTTAGCTACTTGATGTAAGGTTTTAAGACTGTGAGGCCGCTCTTTACCTTCTGGTTCTTCTAAAGAATTTAAAGTAGTTGATTTCTGATTCTGAAGTTCGTGAATGTAAGCTTTAATATCATCCCACTTGTAGAGATAGGATATCGAACAACCAGATACAGTAGCTATATTTTTAAAAGTCAGAGGTTTCTTTTGCTTTAAAAGCTCTTGAATCGCTTTTAATACCTGTTCTTTTTTCTGTTCCTTTCTCTTCGCTTGAGTGCGACGGAGAACATCAGCCTGTTTTTCTCGATTAACCATTAGCCAACCTCCTTAACTCAGGTAGCCATTTATCCATTGCTTCGATGGTTGCTTTGGCTTCTTCAGAGGCTAATTCTGCACCTGCTTTTTCGGCTTCAGTTAATCGCTGTTGTTCTCCTTGATACTGACGTTCGTAAAGAGGTAATTTACCCGTACTGGGACGAAAACTGGAACAGCCATAGCATTTAGGGAAAAGATTAACAGGACAGGGTGTTTTGGGGTCTAAAGCGCAGTGTCCGTAAACTACTAAACGGGGTGCGATCTCTAAATCAAGTTCGTGGGCTTTGGGATTTTTAAGAAGACTTTCTGGTAAAGATTGCCAGGGTAGGAATTTGTTATCGGGATTTAGTAGTAGCTCCTGAAATGGCAAATCTACCTTTGCTATTTGTTCTCTAGTAGGTGGTGCGTAATGTTGAAAAGTAGTGTTAGAACTTTTGTGACCTGCATATAGTTGTGCAGCTTCTATTCCGTATTTAGCTCGAACTTCTTGTAAACGACTGGAGCGAGTGATTTTACCTGTAAAATAGGGTTTTTGTCCATTAGCGTCTAAAATATTCTCTTTTTCTATTATCATCCGAATGATACTAACCATTGGGTTTCTGCCTCTATTATTTAGTGGAGGTTTTGGCAAAGGTTTTATGTTGCTAAAAACTGGATATGATGCTTCTTTGATGGAACGAAAATGACAGAACAAATATGAATAGTCTTCACCTAAAACTTCTCTAATCCACTGCTGTTGTTTTTCTATTACCTTCCTGATTTTTCGACTAGCGGGTATCCTGAGCCATCGCTTAACTTTCCTCCCTTGAAGGAATTTAATGTACCATTTTCCATTTTCCTCAATCAAACAGTCAAAACTTAGTTCGCACACATCTCCTGGTCTAGCAGCAATGTAAGCTTGAACGTGGTAATGACGTGCAATTGGGTCTGGTATCTTACTAAGATGCTGCTCGATACCTTGACGAACTATTTCATCTAGCCAGTCAGGAGCGTTTTTACTTATTTTTGAGGAGTCGCGACTGCGAATTAGATAAGCTGTTTCTAAATTTAACCACTCAAAGAAATCTCTGAGATTAGATAGCTTTTGATTGATAGTTTCATTATCATTATTTGTACAGCTACTTAAAAATAGGGTTATTGCATTCCTATCTATTTGGTTTTTATTCTTAAGCCCTATATTAGTAATTATTTCACCGAACTGCCTGTATGTTCCTGTTTTGCCATATACAGAGCCATTATCAAGCACCTTTAACTTAAGTAAATAGTGTAAGTATTTCTTGACTTCTTCTCGATACCAAAGAGGGTTAATAGTCTGAAAGTTGAGTGTCTTTCTAAAGGGCTTCTCAGAGAAATGTCTTAAGTCCCAAATATCATCATCAAAGCAAAAAGCAGATAGCTTTTCTTCTGTTTTTTTACTTATCCAGCTATTACAATAAGTTGATTTTGGATTAAAAGTAATACCGCAGAAATAGCATTTACAATCGTATCTAGATTCTTTGTATCTGTATACCCATCCTTTTTGTCCGTTGTGTCCTATACCATTACAAAGAGGGTTGGGACACTCTATTTCGGGGCGATAATTGTATATATAAACCGAGACACGATTGGTAAGACAAATATCTTTTTTGCAATATTTACAGTGTAAAGCTAGCTTACAAGTTACATTTTTCTTTTTTTTAAATCCATCGAGCTTATTTTCTTCATTTTTATTCTTTTTACATTTAGGGCAGTTATATTCTCCAAAGTATTCCCGCTCCCAATTTACTTCAATCTTCCCCTGCAACGTATTATGAACAGAAATTCTCGGCTCTTTGCGCTTAGACATGATTATCTCCTTGCAATTGTTCTAGCTTTCTTAAGCCCTCTAATCGGTCTTTTAATAACTTCAGTAAGCGATTAATTTCTGTAACTCTTCGCTCTTGTCCTACAGTTTGCGCTTGTGTTAGGTCTTTTTGTAAGCTTTCGACATCAGCTTCTAGTTCTGGCTTGTTTTCTAAAGTAACTCGATGATGGTCACAACTCAGACAGGAATAGCGATACTGACAATCTCCTAACATTGTCGGGCGATGACATTCACCTAGCAATGTACTAACTTTGAGCAATTCTGCTAGTCTTTCGTATCTACGCTTTCTTGGTTTAAAGCTAGTAAGCCTTCCATACTTATCTACATAGCCTTTAGCATTAGCTTCTTTTTCTAACCTTTCTAAAGAACGTTTGCGATAGTGAGGCAGCATATCTAACGAACCATGTCCTAGTACCGCAGCAATATATTCATCTTCGGCTTCACAGTAAGCCATGACGCTAGCTTTAGTACGCCGAAACATATGGCTTGTTAGTTCAAATCGATTATTGTGTTTATCTTTTAAATCGGCTATTTCTCTAAAATCCTGAAGCCAACAATGTATTGAAGTATAAGTAAGTACACTTGGTAGATAAACTGGCTTTACATCAAATCTGTTCGTGCCAGTTTTATTAATTCCTTTAACACCATCATGTGAAGCAATAGAAATTTTGCCAAACAATTTGTCAAATTCAGAGTTAGAACCAAGTTCTTTATCTAAAAACTTTTGCTGTTCCCTAATCAATTCAGCTACAGCAGGATGAACTTGGTAGAATCGCCAGTGCTTACGCTTTTCTATCCATCGAAGTAAAAACCATTGTTCGCCTTCTGTTTTGAGGCACCGACGAGGCATTCTGAGCATTTCTCCAATACGACATCCCAGAACAAGCTGTAGCCTAAGTAATCGTTCTAATGGGGGAGGAAAAAGGTCGAATTTCTCATATATTTGATGCAATACTTCTTCTGGAATTGCCTTGATTGATGGTGTTTTTGTCTTATATTTACGAGGGGTGTAGGGTAACTTCAACCACTGTTCTTCTGCCCACAGCTTTGAGACATAAGTAATGGTTGATTGTCTTTCTTGTTGGGAGTCAATAGTAATAAATTTTTCTATTAGCGAACCGCTTATTAATTCTGGCTGAATGATGCCTTCTTCTAATAGAAAACTATCAAATTGTTTTAAATAATTTACTCTTCTCTTAACTGTATCTAAACCAATTTTTTCTCTAACAATAGACAAAACTGTCAGCTTAGTCAGTAACTTCAGCCAAGATAAGGAAAATTTTTGAAAGTAGATATTTCTAATCGTTTTTATCTTTGATTCTTCTTCGCTATAACCTAGTTCTTCTACTGACCAAACATCTTTATTTAGCAAAGGGTTATTAATCCACTCTTTACCCAACTCAGACTTGGCAATTCTTTCCTGTAAAGCCTTAATAGATAACATTCTATTCTTCTTCCTTTGCTAGATAGGCATCTAAACTCATTTCATCTAGTACATGAGAGTAGATATCTTTAGTTGTGGCAATGGATTTATGTCCTAATAGCTGCTGTATATATTGGTCTAGATAGCCAGCTTGCAGCATTCGAGTAGCAAAGGTATGGCGAAATAAATGAGGATGAGCTTCAATTCCCGTTCTCTCTTTAAGTTGGTAAAACAGATTATTCAACCGCGCACTGGTCATCGGTTTTCCCGTATATTTGCCATCGAGATTGACGAATAACATTCCATGTCCTTGTTGTTCGGCTTCTAATGGATATTCTTTTAAAAGATAAGCTTGAAATGTTTCTTGTATGGTTTCTCGATTGTGTAAAACGGGAATTTCTCGGTCATGACCTTTGGCTTTTGCACCATTAGGATTATTATTTCTGCGTACAATCCTGATTCGTCCTTTACTATCAAAGTCTCGAACGTCAACTAGATGTAAGCCTAATAGTTCACCACGTCTAATTCCTGTTTCTCTCAACAACATGACTATCAGCCTGTCTCGATAGGTGTAACAAGCATCGGCTAACTGAGCTACTTGTTTGTCGGTAAGACAACCAGGGAAGTTTTTTGGTTCTTTTACCTTAATTCGTTTTCTTTTATCTGGGGTACTCTTGACAATTCCCCTTAAAAATCCGCCACGTTTACCCCATCCATGAGCTAGTTTGCTAAATTGTTTTTCGTTAACCCTACCTTCTACAACGTGAAACTCATACATCTTTTGAATAGCTGTTACAGCCAAATTAACAGTGCGAGAGCTACGTTTAGATACAGCTTCTCTAACCTCTTCTGAAATGACTTCTATGTCTCCACCGAGAAGATACCAGTTAACAAAATCTGCTAATTCATTTAGACCGACTTCTTGCCAGTCAAGAGATTTGTACTCTAACCAGTGCCAGAAATCTACTAATCTACAGGCATAGGTATTGACTGTATTAGCTGCTAGTTGTCGCTTACGGCAATAGTTTAAGTACCGTTGGATGGGTTCTATGGGTAAGCAAGTTTCGGTGTCGAATACGCAGTAGAATCTCTCCTCTGTTTGAGGAGCGATTGCTTTTTCTATATTTATCACTGTTACTTTGTAGAAAACTTTGATAGATTTACTCTACCATAAAAAATATCCTGTTGTTGTTGTTTTTCTATATTAAGCAATATAATTATTTTGTTGTTATAATATTTCAAGCATCGCTATAAAAAGTTTAATTATCGTATTGAAAAGCTGACCGAATATTACAGGTTTAAGGATGTTGATGCAGTGTTAGAAGATTTATTTTCTATGGAGCAGAAGGTTTTGAATAGTCAAGAATTAAAGATTTGGCAGGATAAGACCAAACCTTTTGTTTGAATAATTTGAAGAACATCATAATCGAAGAGGAAAATATTAAATGGTTTCGCGAATTGGGTCGCTACATCTAATTAACATTTCGTTTCCGATTAATTCTCCTGTTGACATTTAAGATAGCCAGTAGTTGAGACATTTGGCTGTTTTTTTCCAACTGTTAAAGTTGGTGCGAAGCCTGGATAACATCTAACCAAGACGGTATCGCCAGAACGAGTAATGAATAAAATATTTTCGGTTTCGCCATTCACTTTTGTCTGAGTTAGTTGGGGTGGAGATGGTGCAGTAGAAAATGCTGGAACTATCCAAAGTAAAAGAAATAAGCTCGCAGCTATTAACCATCCCCGCTTTAACAAATTAAACATTTGGATACTCCTAGTTAATAATCTTTCTCAACCGAATCATCTTGATATTTTAGTTTGATTGAACAAATAAAGCGATCGCACTAGTTACGATACAATTATCTGAGCGCGATCGCCAGATATAAAATGCCTGTAAATCCAAGTCTTTACCCCGATAATTGGCAAGAATTAGCTCGGACAGTGAAAGAGAGTCAAAATTGGTGCTGTGAATGTTGTGGTAAGAGATGCTACAAGCCAGGAGAAAGACCAGATGACTTAACCCGTTCTGAGTGGACGGCTGATATTTTGCAGGTGCATCATAAAAATCATGACACGAGAGATAATCGACTATCCAATCTGTTGTCTGTCTGCGCTGCTTGCCATCTAAATTTACATCGGGGGCGGTATAGTAGCGTTAGTGAGGGTCAGTTGTCTTTGTGGTAAGTGCGATCGCGAAGCTAGTCCTTTAGGGGAGTGTAATCGTTACTTTATTTCATTTGCTGTCCCACCAATTAGTAAATTTGTCTTTGTTATCGATAACGCGGTAATCAATTCCAATAGCTTTGAAATGTCTCTCAGCACAACCAATTTTTAATGGTTCATGGACAAATCGAAGATTCTCGGTATCGGTTGTTCCTTTAGTTTCTCTAATCAGTTCTAAGGTTTGTTTACCGTTTTCATCTTGTCGGATAATGCCCCAGTCTGGATTGTAGTTACCAATAATTTTAGGAAAATTGACCTTTTCGTATGGCGATCTCCGACTAATCAAGTAATAGCAAAACAAAGAAACGGAAAAAATGAGGGGTTGAGGACATAACCCATAAGGGATTGGTCATGGCTCAAGTCTGAGCCAAGGTATAGCTCTAATCGAGAACAGCACAAACTGAGTACAGTTGAGCTTTTGGCTCTGTCGAGCCTTGTTTGGTGAAATTTTTGAAAATAAAACTAAGGAATAAACCTATGTATACTCCAGTACTTAAAACTCAAGCTCAAACTTTCGTTCCTGCTCAATTTGTTCAACTTCAAGTTAAACAAGTTAAAGAATTAACTAATGAACAATTGGTCTTCACCATTATTAATAGTGAGATTGCTCGGTTCAAGCGTGAAAAAGTTAATGTTGATGCCAAAACAGTTAGAGAAAGTTATCAAGCTTTCTATGCTGGTTGGACTCAGCCACAACTGATGTAGGCTGCGATGAATGTAGTCCAGATTTATGACCAAACAACCAAAAATTGGCGTTTAGTCACAAGTAAAGCTGAAATCAGACAAAAGCAAACCGAATTCTCAAAAAGATATCACTTCTTTAAAAATCGTGCTGCTAATGCTGCTTAGTTAACATAGAGAGTGTTTAGTTAGATACTCTCTATCTAAAAACATCTTCATAATGAGTATTGTTGTTTAACTGACAATATTGAAACTGAAGATTAAAATAACGCTAAGTTTGTTTATATACTAACTTTTAATTGACTGACCTCTGCCAAAGCTGGTGGGGGTCAGTTTTTTTAAACTTCTACCTATGACGATTAAAAATAGGCTTTATTGGAGCCCTGGCGGACTGGAGTTGGCGATTTATTATGTTGTTATTTTGAAAATGAGTTTAAAATTTATTGCCAATATTTGCGATCGAGGTCAAGCCTATCATAATTTTTATCAATACTGTATCAGTCAATTAGTACCTAAAATGAGTTTAGATGTCTCGCGATATGCCCGCGATCGCTACCATCTGTGGCTAATTAACGAACCGAGCTGGAGCAGACAACCAAGATTAACTCCTGCTTATAATGATGCTTATTTAAATAAAGTAATTCAGTGGCTATATCCTGATTGCAATACGGCTTTAATCAGTTTCCACGGACGCCATAATAATGTTTGCAGTAACGCTCAGATAGAGCATCATCGAGATACTAGTTTTGCCTTTAATACTGCGAGATTATTAAACTTAGGCGATGTGGCTAATTTCAGCTATAGTGATTGTCGAATCAACAATAGTTCTAATGCCTGTACCAATTATTTACTCCATCCTGGTGATTTAATTGAATTTCACTGTAAGCATCTCCATGCCTGCACCTATGCCGCCCCAGGACGAATCAGTCTTGTAATGTGGCGATTAAAGCCAGAATATCAAAAGCCTATGAGTAACTAGACTTCATCTTATCTGTATCCATACTCAGGATAATAGATAATACTAAATACGCACAGGATTTAGTATCAATAGTTCGGACAATTTTTTAAGTTCCTTTTTAGCATGGCGATCTGCTGCATTTACTTAAGTTTAATGACTTCCAAAGCTCAACTTCTTTCAGATTCTTATGGTGTTTTATCAGATTCTTACGATCGAGGTCTAATCTGCTTTGGTGTCATTCCGGTAAATCGCTTAAACTGTTGCGTCAGATGACTTTGACTGGAGAAGCCGACTTGTAAGGCAATGTCCGCGATCGCTAAGTCCGTTTTCGAGAGCATCAATTTTGCTTGTTCCACTCGCTGTCCAATTACATACTGATGTGGCGAAATTCCCATTGCTTGTTTAAACAAACTCGCGAAATAAGTTGGGCTGATATTGATAACGCTGGCAAGTTCAATTAGTGATAAATCGCGCTCGAGGTGAGCGTGAATATAATCGATCGCTTGTCGCAACTGAGTACGAGTTAAGCTTCTCTTAGAAGAGGTGATGATGTGTGCCGAATCAGCATAATGTCGCAGGAGATGAACGACTAACGCTTGAGTCAAGGATTCAACATACAATTGTCCCATTATGCCACCCGATCGCACCTCAGCTAAAAGCAGCATGGCAATATGCTGAAGATTTAAGTCTTGCTGAACGAAACGGTTGACCAACCTAAATCGTACTGTATCAATTTCAGATGAATCAGCAACTTGTGCCACCAGCTTTGGCTGTAAGTGAATATTGAGTTCTGTTTGGACAGTCTCACTGGCTGGACAACGCCAGTAGCTCTGCTGCTCTGCTGGAACTAGGAGACTATCGCCTTGTTGAAAAATTGATTCGTGCCAGCGATCGTCAGATTTTTGGTTCACATAACTAGGGTAACCCATCGGTAAGATCAGCCAATGATCGGATAAGGCAGGAAGTTCTTTTTCTTCTACTTTGTCAGGAATTGAAGAATAGTGATGCTGCTCAACCAAAATGCCATTCCAGCCCAACTGCTGGCTAGACAGCGCCGAGGTTCTATTGAGTCGTTGGCTCAGTTCACTGGGTTTAAGAAGGGTATTGGTCATTGGATTTATCTTCATCTAATTGTACAAGTTAGCCTGAACAATAAATACTTCTGATTTTTTCAGCCTGTGGCATGAGTCCATCATGACGATTAAAACATTGAACTATTGTCTTGCGCTCGATGCTTCTTCCATTGGAGAGATTTTGCCAACCCAGCAAGCGCTCGATAAATGTGCAGAACTAGCAGTCTTGGTCAATCGGCACACGGATGAATTGGCGATCGCTACACCAATCGAGTTTATCGCCGTGATGGGTCACGTCAGTGCTGCTGTTGCCTCAATCTCAACCAATACTTCTGGATAG
>JAESFR010000248.1_pt1 | contig 20109 bp, 15 predicted proteins | sample 9266191 | NCBI WGS metagenome assembly JAESFR01 (sample SAMN14503063, study PRJNA617104) | algae metagenome | isolation source: Pleurocapsa minor HA4230-MV1 and co-occurring heterotrophs from cement on... | place: USA: Nuuanu Pali Lookout, Hawaii | collected 2009-07-20
GCCCGAAATCACCAGTGCGCCGGTCGCGGCGAGAGCCACCGCGGCCGAAATGCGCTTCATTCTCACTGAATCCTCCTGTGCAGGGTTGTGCGCACACATCAGGACGGATCCTGACCGGGGCGCGGATAGGGAAACGATAAGCACGGCATGTGGGATGTTCAAACCGACTCGCGAAAACGTTACAGAGCCTTAACTCAATTGTTCTCGGATGTGGCAATCTGACAACATGACCTCGCCTGCGGGCCCTCCGGATGTGAGGGTCGCCACTGACCCGGCTGCGCGCGCACGGCTCTGGTGGGAGATCGGGATCGTCCTGGCGGTCACCGTGGGGCAGTCTGCGCTCTATTCCGTGCTGTCCCTGGTGCGCGCGTCGCTGCGGACGACCCCGATCGGTCAGCAGCAGACGCAGCTCAATCCGAACCGGGATGCCGAGATCCTCTGGAACGTGCTGTACCAGTTCCTGGGCATCGTGTTCGGCCTGGCGCTGGTCGCCCTCGTCGTCTATCTCCTGTGGGAGCCCGGGCAGAACGCCCTGCGCCGGATCGGGCTCGATTTCTCGCGGTTCGGCGGTGACCTGGGACGCGGCATCCTGCTCGCCGCGGTCATCGGGATCCCGGGTCTGGGGTTGTACGCGGCGGCCCGCACGCTCGGGCTCAACGTCGCCGTCGTGGCCTCGCCGCTGGATGCCGCGTGGTGGTCGGTGCCGCTCCTCGTGCTCGCGGCCGTGCGGGCGGGACTGACCGAGGAGGTCATCTTCATCGCCTACCTGTTCGACCGGCTGCGGCGGCTGGGCTGGTCGTGGTGGGCGGTCATCCTCTCGACCGCCGCGCTGCGCGGCGCGTACCACGCCTATCAGGGTGTCGGCGCGATCGTCGGGAACTTCGTGATGGGCGTCGTGTTCGGCTGGTGCTACAAGCGCTGGGGGCGCGTGATGCCGCTCGTGATCGCCCACACGCTCCTGGACATCGTGGCGTTCGTCGGCTATCCGGTGGCCGCCGCGCTGTGGCCCGGGGTGTTCGCCCCGGCGCCGTCTCCCTCGCCGACTCCGACCCCGACCGGGAGCCCGACCGGGTAGGTGCGCGGTCTCGGTTGTTCGCGAGACTGCATCTGCGCGTCGAGACTGAGGCGAATCCCCTACGGCTCGCGTTCCCGGTGCAGTCTCGCGGTCGTGTGGGGCGCGGTCTCGACAGCGGCTCCTCCACAGGCGTGGAATCGGCCACGGTACCCACCGGGGACGGATGCCGGTCGAACCCGGAGCCGCATGGCCGGAAGAGTGCCGGGATGGCGCTCAGCATCGATCCCTTCCCTGATGTGCTCGCCCCTTCCTCACCCATTCCGCTCATACGCTCGGGATCCGTCGCGCACGCGGAGCGCGAGGTCCACGCCGGAAATCTGGTGCGCGTACGCCGCGGCATCCTCGCGTCGGCGCAGCTCTGGGCAGCCCTGCCGCCGTGGGCTCGTTACGCCGCGCGTGTCCACGCCGCGACGATGACGCATCCGCACGCTGTGCTGTGCCTCGAGTCGGCCGCGGTGATGCTGGGTCTGCCCACCATCGGGGAGCCCCGCGACGTGCACGTCCTGGACGATCCCGGCAGCACCTCTCGGCTCACCGGCGGCATCCGCCTGCACACCACCGTGAGCGACCGCATGATCGTCGACGTGGGCGGCATCCTGGTGACGTCGATGCTCGACACTGCGATCGACATCGCGAGGTCGCGGCATCCCGCCGTCGGGCTCGCGGTCGCCGATGCTGCGCTGCGTGCAGATCCGCTCCTGTCCATCGGCATGCTGGTCGCTCAGAACGAGAGTCGACTCAGCAGCCGGGGTCGCCGTCATGCGCGATGGTCGCTGCATCGGGCCGATCCGCGTGCGGAGACCGCGCTCGAGTCGATCAGCCGCGCGGCCGTGGAGTGGCTGGGCTTCGAAGAGCCCGTCTTGCAGCGCGTGTTCGCGGGTGAGGGCTTCACCGATCGCGTCGACATGTGGTGGCCTGCGGCACGGGTGATCGGCGAGGCCGACGGCGACGTGAAGTACGACGGCTCACTCCAGGACCCCGTTGCGGCAATCCGACGCGAGAAGACGAGAGACGCGCGGCTGCGGGAGGTCTCCTCCGGCGTGGCGCATTGGGGATGGGCGGATCTCGCACGGGTGGCCCCGTTGCGGTCGGCCTTGCAGAACGCCGGTCTCCGCCCCATGCGGCCGGAGTCATCGCCTGACCTCCACGCGCTGAGCGCGCTCCTGAGTCGCCCGCGCCCCTACATCGGCGAGACTGCATCGGGGCGCCGAAACTGAGGCGAATCCCCACAGTTTCGGCGCCCCGGTGCAGTCTCGCGGTCGGTGCGGCCGAAAGGATGCCGCTACGCGAAGGCCTCCACGGGCGGGCAGGCGCACACCAGGTTCCGGTCGCCGTATGCCTGGTCGATCCGGCGCACCGGCGGCCAGTACTTCGTCCGCACCAGGGCGTGCACCGGGTACACGGCGCTCTCGCGCGAGTACGCGTGATCCCAGTCGCCCGCCACGACGGATTCCGCGGTGTGCGGGGCGTTGACGAGCGGATTGTCGGCGGCCGGCCACTCCCCCGCCGCGACGGCGCGGGCCTCGGCGTGGATCGCAATCATCGCCTCGATGAAGCGCTCGATCTCGGCGAGATCCTCCGACTCGGTCGGCTCGACCATCAGGGTGCCCGCGACGGGGAACGACATCGTCGGCGCGTGGAAGCCGTAGTCGATCAGCCGCTTCGCGACATCGTCGACGGTGATCCCGGTCTCTTCGCGCAGCGGGCGCAGATCGAGGATGCACTCGTGTGCGACGAGCCCGTTCTCCCCGGTGTACAGGACCGGATAGTGCCCGCGCAGACGCCGTGCGATGTAGTTCGCCGACAGCACCGCCGCACCGGTCGCCTGGCGCAGTCCCTCGGCGCCCATCATGCGCACATACGCCCACGAGATCGGCAGGATGCCGGCCGACCCGTGCGGCGCGCCCGACACGGCCCCGCCGTCGAAGCGGTAGCCGCCGGCGTGGTCGGCGCGCTGCGAGAACGGGTGCCCCGGCAGATGCGGAGCCAGATGCGCCTTCGCCGCGACCGGCCCCACGCCCGGCCCGCCTCCGCCGTGCGGGATCGCGAACGTCTTGTGCAGGTTCAGGTGCGACACGTCGCCGCCCAGGTCGCCGAAGCGCGCGAATCCGAGGAGCGCGTTGAGATTGGCGCCGTCGACGTAGACCTGCCCGCCGGCGTCGTGGACGGCCTGGGTGATCTCGAGCACGTCCTGCTCGTACACACCGTGCGTGGACGGGTACGTGATCATGAGCGCAGCGAGCGCGTCCGCGTTCGCGGCGATCTTGGCGCGCAGATCCTCGAGATCGACGTTGCCCGCATCGTCGCAGGCGACGACAACCACTTTCATGCCGGCCAGGACCGCGGATGCCGCATTGGTCCCGTGCGCGGACGACGGAATGAGACAGACCGTGCGCTCGTGCTCGCCGTTCGCCCGGTGGTATCCGCGGATCGCGAGGAGTCCGGCGAGCTCGCCCTGCGAGCCCGCATTCGGCTGCAGCGAGACCGCGTCGTATCCGGTCACTTCGGCCAGCCACGTCTCGAGCTGCTCGATCATGGCGAGATAGCCCCGCACGTCGGCCTCGGGAGCGAACGGGTGCACGCGCGAGAACTCCGGCCACGACACCGCGGCCATCTCGGTCGCCGCGTTCAGCTTCATCGTGCACGAGCCGAGCGGGATCATGCCGCGGTCCAGCGCGTAGTCGCGGTCGGCCAGCTGCTTGAGGTAGCGCATCATCGCCGTCTCGCTGCGGTGAGTGTTGAACACCGGATGCTCGAGGTAGGCGTCATCGCGCAGGAGCGCGTCGGCGACGCCCGCGAGCGGGGCTGCATCCGCGAACGGCACGTCGCGCTCGCCGTGCTCATCAGCGGACGGCAGCCCGAACGCCCACGCCACCGCGGCCAGGTCGGCGGCGGTCGTGGTCTCGTCGACCGCGATGCCGACTGTCGCGTCGTCGACCCAGAACAGCTGGTAGCCGCGCGATCGCGCGCGCTCGATCACCCGCTGCGAAGGACCGGGCGTCACGACACGGATCGTGTCGAAGAACGCGTCCGACACCAGATGCAGGTCGTACGACCGCAGCCGCTCCGCAAGGGCTTCGGCCTTGCGGGCGACGTCGGTCGCGATCGCATGCAGCCCGTCGGGCCCGTGGTACACCGCGTACATCGCCGCCATGACCGCGAGCAGCACCTGGGCGGTGCAGATGTTCGAGGTCGCCTTCTCGCGGCGGATGTGCTGTTCGCGGGTCTGGAGCGACAGGCGATACGCCGGGTGCCCGGCGGCATCCTGCGACACGCCGACCAGTCGGCCGGGGAGTTGGCGCTCCAAGCCGGCCCGCACCGCCATGTACCCCGCGTGGGGGCCGCCGAAGCCCAGCGGCACGCCGAAGCGCTGCGTGGTGCCGACGGCGACGTCGGCGCCGAGCGACCCCGGGGAGCGCAGCAGCGTGAGCGCCAGCAGGTCGGCGGCCACGACCACGAGCCCGCCCTGCGCCTTGACCGCGGCGATGACCTCGCTCGGATCCCACACGCGTCCGCTCGCACCCGGGTACTGGATGAAGGCGCCGAACACGTCGAGGTCCGCGGGCGGAGGGCTCATGTCGTAGGACGTGTAGTGGATGTCGATGCCCACGGCCGCCGCCCGGTGCTCGAGCACCGACTTCGTCTGCGGGAGCGCGTCGGAGTCCACGAGGAAGACCTTCGACGCCGACTTCGACGCCCGCCGGGCCACCAGCATCCCTTCGACGACGGCGGTCGGCTCGTCGAGCATCGACGCGTTCGCGGTCGCGAGACCCGTGAGGTCGGTGACCATCGTCTGGAAGTTGATGAGCGCCTCGAGCCGCCCCTGGGAGATCTCCGGCTGGTACGGCGTGTACGCGGTGTACCAGGACGGGTTCTCGAGGACGTTGCGGGCGATGACCGATGGCGTGAACGTGTCGTAGTAGCCGAGTCCGATCATCGGGCGCGCAGCGCGGTTCTGCGATGCCAGCTCGCGCAGCTCCGCGAGGGCCTCGGCCTCGGTGGCCGCCGGCGGGATGTCGGACGTCGACCTCGGGTGCACGTGGATGGATGCCGGGACGGCCGCCTGCACGAGCGCGTCGACGCTGTCGTACCCGAGTGCGCCGAGCATGAGCTCCTGCGCGGCGGCATCCGTCCCGATATGACGATCGACGAAGCCGCGACCGCTCCGATCGCCGGGGCCGCTCACTCCTCGCCACCCGTGAGTGCGACGTAGGCCTCGCGATCGAGCAACTCGGCGGGGGCCGATCCGTCGATGCGGATCTTGACGAGCCACCCCCCGCCGAACGGGTCGCTGTTCACGAGCGAGGGGTCGTCGACGACCTCCTGGTTCGCAGCGACCACGTCGCCGGTGAGCGGCGCGTACAGCTCGCCGACCGACTTCGTCGACTCGATCTCGCCGACGACCTGGCCCGCCGACACCCCCGAATCCACCGCGGGCAGTTCGACGAACACCACGTCGCCGAGCTTGTCTGCGGCGAAGTCGGTGATGCCGACCGTGGCGACGTCGCCGTCGATCGCGATCCACTCGTGCTCGGCGGTGTACTTGAGGCTGTTCAGATCGGTCATGATGCGTTCCTCTGATAGAAGGGCAGGGCGGTGACGGTGGCGGGGATGCGGGTGCCGCGGACATCGATGAACAGCGACGTCCCCGGCCGGCTGAGTGCGGGGTCGACGAACGCCATGGCGATCGGATGCCCCAGCGTGGGGCTGAGTGCGCCGCTCGTGATCTCGCCCACCGGCGACCCCTCGGCGGGCTCGGCGAACACGGCGTAGCCGGCGCGGCCGGCGCGCTTGCCGTCGCCGGCGAGGCCGACCAGCACGCGGGCATCCGCGGTGACGACCGCGGCGAGCCCGGCGCGGCCGACGAAATCGTCCTTGTCCACCGCGACGACGCGGCCGAGCCCCGCCTGAGCCGGCAGGATCTCGAGGGACAGCTCGTGCCCGTAGAGCGGCATGCCGGCCTCCAGTCGCAGCGTGTCACGCGCGGCGAGGCCGGCGGGCACGAGGCCGAGCGGCTCACCCGCCGCCAGGAGCGCGTCCCACAGCGCGCCCGCCTGCGCATCCAGGACGAGCAGCTCGTAGCCGTCCTCCCCCGTGTACCCGGTCCGGGCGATCAGCACGGGCGACCCCCGGAACGACGCGCTCACCCACGCGTAGTACTTGAGCTCGTCGAGCGGGAACGCGAGGTCCTCGAGCGCGGCGGTCGCCTCGAGCACCGCGCGGGAGCGCGGACCCTGTACGGCGATCAGCGCGTAGTCGTCGGTCGCATCGGTCACCTCAGCCGCCCGATCGCCGACCCGCTCGGCGAGGGCTTCGGCGACGGGCTCCCGATTGCCGGCGTTCGCGATCACGAGGAACCGGTCCGGCGCCAGCCGGTACACGATCACGTCGTCGATGATCCCGCCGGTCTCATCGAGCACGAGCGAGTACTTCGCCTTGCCGACCGTCATCGTCGACAGGCGCCCGGCGAGCGCGTAGTCGAGGGAGGCCGCCGCGTCGGGGCCGTCGACGAAGACCTCCGCCATGTGGGAGATGTCGAACAGGCCCGCCGCGGTGCGCACCGCGTGGTGCTCGGCGAGGTCGGAGCTGTAGCGCACGGGCATCGCCCAGCCGCCGAAGTCGGTGAAGGAGGCGCCGAGCGCCTCATGACGCTCGCGGAGCGAGGTGTAGCGGGGGTCTGACATGAGTTCTCCCGGTCACGGGCGGGCAGACGCCGGACGGCGCCTGTGAACTCCCCCTCTGTCATGGGCCTGAGAGTTTCGTCTCGGCATCCGTCGGATCACGGATGCCGGAACTTTCACCGTCGGCGGACCCCGAGGGATCGCTTTCCAGAGTGGCCGTACCCGGGCGGTACGCGGAACCTGAGAGATTGGCGGGGAGGCTTGCTCCTTCGGTGCTCGGCGGCGTGCGGACACGCGGTGCCGAGGCTCTCCCGTCCGGGTTGATGGCCGGTATTGACTTGCGCCTTCAGCATAGCGTCCAGGTCCTTCCCCACGGGTACCCCGCTCGGGTCGACCTGCCGAGGCCGGACGTCGGCGGCGGTCAGGCGGTGCACGCCCCGGATGACACCGGTTCCGTCCATCCCGAAGCGCCGGCGAGCACCGGTTCGAGCTCGGCCGTGGTCATCGCGAACCCGCGGTCGGGGTCGTCCTCGGCGCGGGCGAACACGACCCCCGCCACCTCTCCGTCGGCCGTCAGCAGCGGCCCTCCGGAGTTGCCCGGCTGCACGGTCGCGGCGAGCGCGTAGATGTCGCGCATGGCGTCGGAGTCGCCGTAGATGTCGGGCACGAACACCGACCCCCGCGACAGCACCTCGGCGTTCACCATCGTGAACGGGCCGCCGTAGGGATATCCCTGCACGACGGCCGGCGTGCCGGCGCCGAGGGGCGCGATCACCGTGAGCGGACTGGCACCCAGTCCGTCGACCGCGATCACCGCGAGGTCGTCGATCGGATCGAAGTACACCACCCGCCCTTCGCGTGCGGACTGCCCGGGCAGTTCGACGAGCGGCACCTCGACCCCCGCCACGACGTGCGCGTTCGTGACGATCCGGTCGGGCGCGATCACGAACCCCGAACCGGTGGCGCTCACGCCGCACGCGTACGCCACGCCCGACACCCGGGCGACGGATGCCGCGGCCAGGGCCAGCTCGGGATCATCGAGGGCGACGGGAGGCGCGGTGGGCTGCACATCCAGATCGAGCAGCTCGCCCAGCCGCGGAAGGCCGTCATTCAGAACGGCGGAGCGCACGCGGGCGAGGGTCTCGGCGACGGAGCGCGGGGTCCACGCGTTGATCGTCGTGATCACCTGCGAGGATCCGAGCGCGCTGGAGATGACCGGCGTGCCGGTCGGGATCAGGCTCGCTCCGACGAGGCTGAGCGCGAGGGCACCCGCGAGCACGGCGAGGGCGCCGCCGAGGATCCGGTCGACGACGCGCAGGGGCGCGCTGCGATCCACACCGCGGCGCAGCGCGGAGCCCAGCGCGCCGAGCCCGGCGGCGCCGCCGCCCACCAGGATCGCGATCACGGCGATCACCGCGAACACCCGCGTGTTCTGCCACGGCCACCAGTCGTTCACGATCGGGACGAGCCAGAACGCCGCGAGACCGCCCAGCACCACGCCCAGCAGGACGCCGAGGCTGGCCAGCAGCCCGCGCTGCACGCCGATGATCAGCGCCACGAGCAGAATCCCGATCAACACGATGTCGACGATCAGCACCGAGAGCCTCCTCCCCGGTCGGCGGTCCTGGGCGTCAGCGTACGCACCCCGGCTGTGGCCGCGCTTCGAGACGCGGCGCAGCAGCAGAATCCGTCGGGTGTTTGCACTTCGTGTCACGATGACACTAAGATCGATGCCGAGGTAATGGTCATCATGACACGAACAGACTTGAGTGCCGGCATCCCCGGGGCGACGACAGTCGTCGACGATGTCACGCGCGTCGCGGTGTCCACGGTGATCTTCACCCTGCGTCGCGACCCGCGGACGGATCGGTCGACGATCGCGCTCCCGCTCGTCACGCGCACACGAGACCCTCACGAGGGGCTCTGGGCGCTCCCCGGCGGGTGGCTCGATGCCGCCGAGAGTTTGGATGCCGCGGCGTCGCGCACCCTCGCCGAGACGACCGGCATCGCCCCCACGTATCTCGAGCAGCTGTACGCGTTCGGGGCGGTCGACCGCTCGCCGGCGCGCGTCGTGTCGATCATCTACTGGGCGCTGGTCCGCGCAGATGAGATCCCCCAGGCCGATGTCGAGAACGTGGCGTGGTTCGATGCCGCCGCGCTCCCCCGACTGGCGTTCGATCACAACGAGATCGTCGAGTACGCGCTGTGGCGCCTGCGCAACAAGGTGGGCTACAGCCGCATCGCGCACGGTCTGCTCGCCGACGAGTTCACGCTCGCCGAGCTCCGCGAGGTGTACGAGTCCATCCTCGGCCGCCGCCTCGACCCGGCGAACTTCCGCCGCCAGGTCGAGAACTCCGGCACCCTCATCCCCACCGACCGCTTCCGCACGGGCAGCCATCGGCCGGCCCGCCTCTATCGCTACAACCAGGACGTCGAGCTGGCCGACCGCGGCCCGCTCGATGTCGGCGACTGAAAACGAATCGAGTACGCCATGTCCGCCACATCCGCCACCTTGCCGCCGCTGCCGGTCGACCCGTCCGTCGACCACGAGATTCAGGCGATCGTCTCGGGCGCCTCGACGGCCGAGACCTGCAACACCGACCTCGCCGCGGGCCCGTGGAACTTCGACGACCGTCCGGGCTACGGCCCCGGGTCGTCGATGGGCGATGTCATCCCGGTCGGCTCGCCACGGCAGGGCGAGCTCCCGCTGGAGTACCGCGAAGCCACCCCCGATGCCCTCGATCTGCGTGTCCGCGCCGCGAAGGAGAAGCTCGGCGACCGGGTCGTGATCCTCGGCCACTTCTACCAGCGCGAGGAGGTCGTCCGGCACGCGGACTACGTGGGCGACTCGTTCCAGCTCGCGAACGCCGCGAAGGCCCACCCCGAGGCCGAGGCGATCGTCTTCTGCGGCGTGCACTTCATGGCCGAGACCGCCGACCTGCTCTCCCAGCCCGAGCAGGCGGTCATCCTCCCCAACCTCGCTGCCGGATGCTCGATGGCCGACATGGCCGACATCGATCAGGTCGAGGAGTGCTGGGAGCAGCTCGCCGACGTCTACGGCGACATGGACGCGCCGGATGCCGAGGGACTCGTGCCCGTGATCCCGGTGACCTATATGAACTCGTCGGCGGCCATCAAGGGCTTCGTGGGTCGGCACGGCGGCATCGTGTGCACCTCCTCGAACGCGCAGACCGTCCTGGAGTGGGCGTTCGAGCGCGGTCGCCGGGTGCTGTTCTTCCCCGACCAGCACCTGGGCCGCAACACGGCGAAGGCGATGGGCGTGCCGCTCGAGCAGATGCCGATGTGGAACCCGCGCAAGCCGCTGGGCGGCGCCTCGACCGAGGACATCGAACACGCGCGCGTGATCCTGTGGCACGGGTTCTGCTCGGTGCACCGCCGGTTCACGGTCGACCAGGTCGACAAGGCGCGCGCGGAGCACCCCGGCGTGCGGGTCATCGTGCACCCGGAGTGCCCGATGGCCGTGGTCGATGCCGCGGACGAGTCGGGCTCGACCGATTACATCCGCCGGGCCATCGAGGGGGCATCCGAGCCGACCACCTTCGCGATCGGCACGGAGGTCAACCTCGTCCAGCGCCTCGCCGCGGACAACCCGCAGCACGAGATCTTCTGCCTCGACCCGGTCGTGTGCCCGTGCTCGACGATGTACCGGATCCACCCGGGCTACCTCGCCTGGGTGCTGGAGGGCCTGGTCGACGGCGAGGTCCGCAACCGGATCACGGTCACGCAGGACGTCGCGGACCCGGCCCGCCTCGCGCTGGAGCGGATGCTGGCCGCCAAGCCTCCGGCCGCGCCCGCCGCCGCGTGGGAGAACGCGTCATGACGGGGGCCGTGCACGCCGTCGTGGTGGGCTCCGGCATCGCCGGGCTCATCACCGCTCTGCATGCCGTCGAGCACGGCTGCCGGGTGACCCTGGTGACGAAGGATGTGCTCGAGCATGCGAACACGCGCTACGCGCAGGGCGGCATCGCGGGTGTCATGTTCGAGGACGACCGGGTCGAAGACCACATCCACGACACCCTCGTGGCCGGTGCCGGCCTGAGCGACCCCGCCGCCGTGCGCGTCCTCGTGGAAGAGGGACCGGCCCGCATCCGCGAACTGGTCGCGCTCGGGGTGGCCTTCGACCGTGGCGGCGACGGCGAGTACGTCAAGGGGCTCGAAGCCGCGCACTCGTATCCGCGCATCCTCCACTCGGGCGGCGATGCGACCGGCACCGCGATCGAGAAGGCGCTCGTCGCGCGGCTGCGGGCCAGCGACGTCCGGGTGATCGAGCACGCGTTCCTCGTCGACCTCCTCATGGACTCGGGCCGGGTCACCGGGGTCGATCTGCTGATCGGGGATCGGCCGGCATCCGCCGATTGTGCGGCCGCGCAGGGGACTCGCGAGCGCGTCGAGGCGGATGCGGTCGTCCTCGCGACCGGTGGCGCGGGCGAGCTCTACGCGCACACCACGAACCCGCCGGTCGCCACCGGGGACGGCATCGCCGCGGCGCTGCGCGCCGGCGCCGACGTGACCGACCTCGAGTTCTTCCAGTTCCATCCGACGGTGCTCGGCGGATCGACCGACGGCCCCGCGGCCGGTGAGTCGTTCCTGGTCTCGGAGGCCGTCCGCGGCGAAGGCGCGGCCCTGATCGACGAGACCGGACGGCGGTTCGTCTTCGACGCCCACCCCGACGGCGAGCTCGCACCGCGCGACGTGGTCGCGCGGGCGATCGCGCACCAGATGGAGCTCCAGGACGGACGGCCGGTGTTCCTCGATGCGACCCACCTGCGACCGACACCCGACGAGGTGGCAGCCTTCCTCGCCCGGCGGTTCCCGACGATCGACCGCGCCGTGCACGACCGCGGACTGGACTGGGCCCGGCACCCGATTCCCGTGACGCCAGCTGCCCACTATCTGATGGGCGGCGTCACGACCGACCTCGAGGGTCGCACGAGCCTGCCCGGCCTCTACGCCGTGGGAGAGGTCGCACGAACCGGTGTGCACGGCGCGAACCGTCTCGCGTCCAACTCGCTGCTGGAGGGCGCCGTGTTCGGCGCCCGAGCAGGCGACGCGATCGCCCGCGACGCCGCGTCGACAACCTGGCCGAGCGTCAGCGAGCACTCCGCCGGTCCCGCGCGCACGGACGCTCGGAGCGAGGCGACGGCGGCGCCGGAATCGCCCGTCCCTCCGTTCAGCCGTGCGGCGCTGCAGGAGCTGCTGTGGGCGGACGCCGGCCTCGTGCGGGATGCCGCCGGGCTCGAGCATGCGGCATCCGTCATCGCCGCATGGCGCGGCGCACGACGCACCCCGCGGAGCGAGGCAGAGTTCGAGGACGAGAACTTGGTGATCGTCGGCGAAGAGCTCGTCGCGGCGGCCCTCGCACGGAAGGGATCGGTCGGCGCGCACTTCCGGGCCGATGACCCGGCCGGCGCCGCCGCGTCGCCGGGCGTGTCGGAGTCCGCGGTCGTCGGCGCGCGCGGAGCGTCGGCATGCTGACGCGCGCCGTGATCGACCGGACGGTGGCCGCGGCACTCGAGGAGGACGCCCCGTGGGGCGACATCACGAGCGAGATGCTGATCCCCGCGACGGCGAGGGCCCGCGCAGAGCTCATCGCACGCGAACCGGGGATCTTCAGCGGCGGTGAGGTGTTCGCGGCCGCGTTCCGGCTCACCGACCCGACGATCGAGGTCGACCTCGACGTCGCGGACGGCGAGGCGGTCGCGGAGGGCGTCGTGCTCGCCGGGGTCGCGGGACAGGCGCGGGGCGTGCTGACCGCGGAGCGCATCGGACTCAACTTCGTGCAGCGGATGGCCGGCATCGCGACGCTGACCGCGCGCTACGTGGCGGAGGTCGCCCACACGGGGGCCCGGATCGCCGACACGCGCAAGACGACCCCCGGGCTGCGCGCATTCGAGCGGCACGCGGTCGTCAGCGGCGGTGGCCACAACCACCGGTACTCGCTGTCGGACGCCGTGATGGCCAAGGACAATCATCTCGCCGTCCTCGCCGAGTCGGGTCTGTCGGTGACCGCCGCACTCCAGGGGGCGATCGCCCGCCTTCCGCACACCACCCACGTCGAGGTGGAGGTCGATCGGCTCGAGCAGATCGACGCCGTCCTGGCGGCGGGGATCGGCACGATCATGCTCGACAACTTCACGCTCGACGACCTGCGCCGCGGCGTCGAGCACATCGGCGGTCGTGCGATCGTCGAGGCATCCGGTGGCGTCACCCTCGACACGGTGCGCGCGATCGCGGAGACCGGGGTGGACGTCATCTCGGTCGGCGCCCTCACCCATTCGGCGCGTGCGCTGGATCTGGGCCTGGACATCCGGATCGTGGATCCCGACGCACCCGTGCGATGAGCATGCTCTACCTCGACAACGCCGCCACGACTCCGGTGCGCCCCGAGGTGCTCGAGGCGATGATGCCATTCCTCACGCGGTGGTTCGGCAATCCGTCGAGCCATCACACCGTCGGTGAGGCGGCGGCCGGCGCCCTCGCCGACGCGCGTGCGCGAGTCGCCCGGGTGGTCGGCATGCGCGCGAGCGATGTGGTCTTCACCTCGGGCGGCACCGAAGCGAACAACCTGGCGGTGAAGGGCATCGCGATCGCCTCGTGGCAGCGCAGTGGCGCGCGCCACCTCGTGACGACGCCGATCGAGCACGAATCCGTCCTGGAATCCGCGGCGTACTTGGAGCGCATCCACGGGTTCGCCGTGACGCGGTTGCCGGTCGACGCGCACGCCCGCGTGGATCCGGATGCCGTGGCCGCCGGCATCCGACCCGATACCGCTCTCGTCTCGTTCGGCTACGCGAACAACGAGGTCGGCACCGTGCAGGACGTCGCGGCGATCGCGGCCGTCGCGCGCGAACGCGGGGTGCCGGTGCACCTCGACGCGGTGCAGGCCGCGGGCTGGCTTCCGCTGGACGCCGGCGCTCTCGGGGTCGACGCGCTCTCCCTCGCCGGCCATAAGCTCGGCGCGCCGAAAGGCACCGGGATCCTCGCCGTGCGCGGACGCGTGCCCCTCGAGCCCCTGCTCCACGGCGGCGGACAGGAGCGCGGACGCCGCAGCGGCACGGAGGACGTCGCGGGAGCGGTCGGCATCGCCACCGCGCTGGAGCTGGCCGAGGCCGAGCGCGCCGAGTCGGCCGCGCGCGTGACGGCGCTGCGCGACGGGTTCATCTCCCGGGTGCTCGCGACGGTGCCGTCCGCGGCGTTGACGGGCGACCCCGTGCACCGACTCCCCGGTACCGCGAGCTTCACGTTCGCCGGCACGAGCGGGGAGGCGGTGCTCCTGGAGCTCGAGCGGCGCGGCGTCGTCTCCTCGAGCGGCTCGGCATGCGCGGCCGGCAGCGACGAGCCTTCGCACGTGCTGATCGCGATGGGGATCGCACCCGAGGTGGCGCAGACCGCGGTGCGCTTCACGTTCCCGCACGCGGCCGGCGAGCCGCTGGACGCCGTCGCCGACGCGGTCGCGGCATCCGTCGTCGCCGTACAATCGGGCGGGTGACCATCCCCGCCACCGCCCCCGCGGTCACCGTGATCGTCCCGGGTCACAACGTCGCGGAGTACGCGGCCGAGGCGCTGGATTCCCTGCGGGCGCAGACCCGGACGGACTGGCGCGCGATCCTGGTCGACGATTCGTCGACCGATGCGACGCGCGAGATCTTCGCGGCGGCGGCGGCAGCGGATCCGCGCTTCCGGCTGGTGCGCCACGAGCACCGTCGGGGTCTCGGTGCCGCGCGCAACGCCGGACTCGCGCTCGTCGACACGCCGTTCCTCGGCTTCCTCGATGCCGACGACGTCTGGACTCCGACCGCGCTCGAGCGGCTCATCGGCGTGCTCGACGAGACGGGGAGCGACTTCGCGGTGGGCGCCTACGTGCGGCTCCGACCCGACGCCGCCGGGGGCTATGCCGTGGGCGAGGTGCAGCCGTGGGTCGCCGCCTCCACCGCGCCCGAGCGGCGGGGCACGACGATCGACGAGCACCCTGAGGCGACAGGCAACATCGTGGCGTGGTCGAAGCTGAGCCGCACCGAGTTCTGGCGCCGGACCGACCTGCGCTTCCCGGAGGGCCGGCTCTACGAGGACCAGGTCGTCGCGCAGCAGATGTACGCGCGGGCGCGGCGCTTCGACGTGATTCCCGACGTCGTCGCGCACTGGCGCATCCGCGCCGACGGGTCGTCCATCACGCAGCGCGAGGCGCAGCTGGACGTGCTGCGGGACTGCCTCGAGGCGATGGATGCCGGCCTGCGCGTGCTCGAGTCGACCGGGCATCCGCTCGCCACGCGTGCTCGCGTCGGTCAGATCCTCCGGATGGACGTCCCCCGGCTCGCGGAGATCGCGCGGACCCACCCCGATCCGGCGTACCGCCGGCTGCTGGGCGCGTTCACCCGTGACGTCTGGTCGCGCGCGGGGACGGCGCGGGACGACCTGTCCGAACCCGCGTCGACCGCCGCGGCCGCGGCCCGCCTCTGGTAGCGGCGCGGTCCTGCCCCGAGTCAGGCGCCGTCGAGGCGCGGCCATGACCGCTCGTCGCGCGGTGCGTCGTCGGCCGGTACCGGCACAGGGCCGGTGAGCGACAGCGCACCGGTGAGCAGCACCGCCGGGTCGTCCGCCGGCACCGGAACGGGCTCGTCGGGCGCACGATCCGCTCGCCGAGCCGGGGCGGCGCCCATCGGCTCGGTGGCCTCGGTCTCCAGGATGCGCGACGCGGCGAGCTGCTGCGCGGCGAGTTCGGCGTAGAGCCCGTCGGCAGCGATCAGGGTCGCGTGGGTGCCCGACTCGACGATGCGGCCCGCGTCGACCACGTGGATGACGTCTGCGCCGATGACGGTCGAGAGGCGGTGCGCGATCGAAAGAGTCGTGCGGCCACGTGCGGCGGCATCCAGCGCCTCCTGCACGACGCGCTCCGAGACGGTGTCCAGCGCCGAGGTCGCCTCGTCGAGCAGCAGTACCGGCGGGTCCTTCAGCAGCACGCGGGCGATCGCGATGCGCTGCTTCTCCCCGCCGGAGAGCCGGTAGCCGCGCTCGCCCACGATCGTGTCGTATCCGTCCTCGAAGCCGGCGATGATGTGGTGGATGTTCGCGGCGCGACACGCCTCTTCGAGTTCGGCCTGCGTCGCGTCGGGCTTGGCGTACAGCAGGTTCTCCCGGATCGTCGCGTGGAACAGATAGGTCTCCTGCGACACGATGCCGACCGAATCGATGATCGACTCCTGTGTGAGCCGGCGCACGTCCTCACCCGCGAACAGCACAGCGCCGTCCGAGGCCTCGTAGAAGCGCGGCGTGAGATACAGCACCGTCGTCTTCCCCGCTCCGGAGGGCCCGACGAATGCGACGTGCCGGCCCGGCTCGGCGACGAACGAGATCCCCTGCAGGGTCGCGCGCGCGTCGGGCGAGGCATCCGGATAGCGGAACACGACGTCGCGGAACTCGATGCGCCCGATCGGACCGGGCGCCGCCGAGACCGGCACGGCATCGTCGGCGTCCTTGATGGCCGGGACGAGATCGAGGTACTCGAAGATGCGGGCGAACAGCGCCGCCGACGTCTGAACATCAAGCGCCACGCGCATGAGGCCCATGAGCGGCATGAGCAGACGGGCCTGCACCGTCGTGAAGGCCACGATCGTCCCGGCGGTGATCACGTCGGTGCCGCCGGTGATCAGGTACCCCGACACGAGGTAGATGACCGCCGGAACGCTGGCCATGAGCACCTGCACGACGGCGAAGAAGCCCTGGCCGCTCATCGCCCGGCGCACCTGCAGGCGCACCTGGTTGACGTTCTCGGCGCCGTACCGCGCCGACTCGGTGCGCTGCCGGTTGAAGGACTTCGACAGCAGGATGCCGGACACGCTCAGCGTCTCCTGCGTGATCGACGTCAGCTCCGACAGCGACTCCTGCGTCTCGCCCGCGATGCGGGCGCGCACCTGGCCGACGCGCCGCTGCACGAGGACCAGGAACGGCATCATCACGACGGCGATCAGGGTGAGCCGCCAGTCGATGATGATCATCGCGACGAGCGACGCGATCACCGTCACGACGTTGCCCAGGATGCTTGTCACGGTGTTCGTGAGCACGCCGGAGACGCCGCCGACGTCGTTCTGCAGGCGGGACTGGATCACACCGGTCTTTGTCCGCGTGAAGAAGCCGAGCTCCATCGCCTGCAGATGCTCGAAGAGTGTGACGCGCAGATCGCCGGTCACGCGGTTGCCGACAGTCGAAGTGAACCACGTCTGCGCGACGCCGAGCGCGGCCGAGAGCACGAACAGCCCGATCATGATCAGCACCAGCCGGATCAGGAGCGGGATGTCGGGTCCGCCGCCGCCCGTGGGGAACAGTGCCTCGTCGAAGATCTGCTGCACGATCAGCGCCGGCACCACGGCGATCGCCGCGCCCGCGATCACGAGGACCGCGGTGAAGGCGATGCGCACGACGTAGGGGCGGAACAGCGCGACCACGCGGCGGCCGAGATGCGGGATGCGGGGCGCCTCGGCGTTGAGCTTCTTCTGCGCCTCGATGTCGACCGGCCGGAAGCCTGCGCCCCCGCCGCCCCGTGCCGCCATGCTCATCTACGAAAGCGTAATCGGCGGCACGGACGCCTGGGCCGCCCTGGGCCGCCGCACCGCGGGGCGCTCAGCCCAGGTCGATCACGAGGTTCACGACCGTGCCGATGATCACCGCGCCGAACAGATAGGCCAGGAGCGACTGCGCGATGATCAGGCGGCGGATCTGATTCGTGCGGACCGCACTGTCGCCCACCTGATAGCCCATGCCGACACCGAGCGAGAAGTACGCGAAGTCGGTGTAGGACGGGTCCCCGTCCTGGTTGAAGTCGATTCCGCCGACGGGCTCGCCGTAATACAGGTGCGCCACGCGCAGCATGTAGTCGGCCTGGATCAGCGCCCAGGATGCGGCGACGCTGATCACCGCGATGCCGGCGAGGAAGTACGACTCCAGCTCCGAGGTGTTCTGGGTCTGGATCAGCACGACCGTGACCGCGCCAAGGCTCGCGCCGCTGCCGATGAGGGCGACGAGCCGCGCGAGCGAGCGTCCCGGGTCCTCCCCCGTGGCATGCGACCGGGTCTGCGCGGCATCCATCGGCCAGATCAGCACTCCGAGCCACACGACGCTCGTCACCGCGAAGCCCGACCAGCCGGCCAGCAGACCCGCCGCCAGTCCGAGGAACGGGGCGACCAGGAGGCCGCACGCGACGCCGATCACGGCGGCCACGATCGATCGGGTGAGCGCCGCGAGGCGCACGGGACTGATGGCCATGATCGAATGTTTCCACGGAGAACGGGAATGCCGTGTCCGACGAGGCCGTTATCGTTGGAGCCTGCCCATTTTCGTGTGACCCGCCTTCGGGACGGCCGTTCTGCACGCCGACTTCCGAGGAGACGCCTATGGCCGCCACCGACACCACCCCCGGAACCGGCAGCATCCGCACGGAGGCTGCGCATAGCCCGTCGCCGTCGGCGGTGCTCAGCCGCGCGGACAGCCGCATCATCTGGCTGCTCCTCGGCGCCGCCTTCGTGGCGATCCTCAACGAGACCACGATGGGCGTGGCGATCCCGCACCTCATCGACGACCTCGGCATCACGGCGGTCGCGGCGCAGTGGCTCACGACCGCCTTCATGCTCACCATGGCCGTCGTCATCCCGATCTCCGGATTCCTGCTCCAGCGCTTCACGACGCGGCAGGTCTTCATCACCGCGATGGGGCTGTTCTCGCTGGGCACGCTGATCGCGTTCCTCTCCCCCGGCTTCCCGATGCTCCTGGTCGCCCGCGTGGTCCAGGCGTCGGGCACGGCGATCATGATGCCGCTTCTCATGACGACGCTCATGACCCTCGTACCCGCGCATTCGCGCGGACGGATCATGGGGCGCGTCAGCATCGTCATGTCGCTCGCACCCGCGATCGGGCCCACGATGTCCGGCCTGCTGCTGGATTCCGTCGGCTGGCGCTGGATCTTCGGCATCGTGCTTCCGATCGCCCTGATCGCCCTCGGCGTGGGCGCGCGGTGGATCCACAACCTGGGCGAACCGACGCACGCGCCCATCGACGTGCTCTCGATCGTCCTGTCGGCGTTCGGCTTCGGCGGCATCGTGTTCGGCCTGAGCCAGCTCGGCGGTGCCGGTCACGGCGACGGCTCAGCCGACGCCGCGGCTGCCGGCGCGATGTCGACGGTGACCCTCGCGGTGTCGTTCGGCGTCGGCGCGATCGCGCTCGCGCTGTTCATCTGGCGCCAGATCGTTCTGCAGCGCATCGATCGCGCACTGCTCGACCTGCGCGTGTTCCGCTCGGCCAACTTCTCGCTCTCGATCGCCCAGATGGGACTCCTGTCGCTCGCATTCTTCGGTGCGATCACCGTCGTGCCGCTCTACATGCAGAGCGTGCTGCAGGTGACCGCGTTGGTCACCGGACTCGTCGTCCTGCCCGGTGCCCTCGCGATGGGGCTCGCCGGTCCCCTCATCGGCCGCATCTACGACCGATGGGGCACGCGGGTCCTGCTGATCCCGGGCTCGATCATCGCGAGCGGCACGCTGTGGCTGTACACGACATTCGACCAGTTCACCTCGATCTGGGTGATCGCGATCGCGCAGACCGTGCTCTCGCTCGGCCTCGCGATGTCGTTCACGCCGCTGTTCACCGCGTCGCTCGGCTCGCTGGAGCCCCGCTTCTACTCGTACGGCTCGGCCGTGCTCGGAACGGTCCAGCAGGTGGCCGGTGCCGCCGGCATCGCGCTCATGATCACCGTGATGGCCTCCGTCACCGCCGCCGGCGTGGACAGCGGAGCCAGCGAGGTGGCAGCCGGTGCCGCCGGGGCACAGGCGGCGTTCCTGATCGCCGCGATCGTGTCGCTGCCGCTCATCGTGGGCGCGTTCCTGATCCGCAAGCCCGCCGACCAGCCCTTCCCTGCGCCCGCCGCGCACTGACCCCGGCGGGCCGGCTGGTCGCTCTCGCGGCCCGCGACGTATCACGGCGTCCGCGACCCCCCTCGTCTGGGACGGAACACCGTGCCATGCTGGGGCGCGTCCGCCCCGACGTCGGGGTTCCGGGAGGAGTGCAACCGTGATCGTTCAGCCGCCGACCATCGATGAGGCCGAGGGCCACGTCGCGGAGATGTACGACTCCGACCTGCACGACGACGGTTTCGTCTTCAGCCACACCCAGGTCATGGCGATCAACCCCGAGGCCCACGAGGCGTTCCTGGCGCTGGTGCGCACGATCGTCCCGTCGATCGGCGTGCGCACGTACGAACTCGCGACGCTCGGCGCGGCACGCGGCATCCCGTCGCCGCATTGCCTGCTCGCGCATGGCCGCAAGACGCTGCGCACCGGCGATTTCGACGAGGACCAGCTCGAACGGGTCGCGATCGACTACGAGACGGCGGGGTTGAGCGATGCGGAC
>JAESFR010000249.1_pt1 | contig 20103 bp, 23 predicted proteins | sample 9266191 | NCBI WGS metagenome assembly JAESFR01 (sample SAMN14503063, study PRJNA617104) | algae metagenome | isolation source: Pleurocapsa minor HA4230-MV1 and co-occurring heterotrophs from cement on... | place: USA: Nuuanu Pali Lookout, Hawaii | collected 2009-07-20
ACTATTGGTTTGCAGAGATCGTTTACGAGATAACCCTGCATCCTCGGCCCGCTTCTCGCAGGAGCTCAGGCGATGTCGAAACCGATCATCCCCATGGTCTCCTCTGGTGTGCAGAGGGCCGCTGTCACGCGCTGTGGAATTGTCACGCTCGAACCCGAAGGTGCCGAGCATCACAGTCTACAACGGATGCCGCATCCGTCGCATTCCGGACCGGCCGTGCCGGCCGCTCACAGTTGCGGCACCAGCGCCTGGAACTGCGCTTCCTCCGGCACGACCGGTGCGTCGAAGCTCGTGCCCGCGGCTTCGGCGAGCGCCGCGGCGAATGCCTCCACGACGAATTCGCGTGGCGGGGTCGACGAGCCCGACAGACCGGTCGCCATCACGACGATCGTCGTCTGCGTCGCCGGCTCGTAGCGAAGGAGCGTGTTGTACCCCGGGATGTTGCCGTTGTGACCGATCCAGCCGCCCTGGCACACGATCGCCTCGCCGTAGAACTCCCCCGGCGCGAGGTCGGAGGAGCCGAACGAGCGCAGCCGGTCGACCTGAGCGCCCGCGGAGAGCACACCGTCGCCGGTCGCGAGCACGCGACCCCAGACCAGCATGTCGTCGACATCGCTGATCATGGCCCCGGCGGCACCCGCCGAACTCGGACTCCACTCGGTGGCGTCCATCCAGATGTTCGACCCACCGCCGACCGGATGGACGACGGCCGGCAGCGTGTAACCGGTCATGCGAGGCTCGGGCAGCGCGTTGTCGGCGGGGTACGTCGTCTCCGCAAGCCCGAGCGGCTGCATGATCCGCTCATCGAGCACCTCGGCAAGCGGACTGCCCGTCACCTGTTCGATGACCAGGCCGAGGAGCACGAAGTTCGCGTTCGAATACTCCATGTTCGATCCGGGCGCGAACGACGCCGGCATCGAGTAGGAGTAGGCCAGCAGCTGCTGCGGGGACCATTCCGCCTCGAGATCCGCGAGCACGGCCGAGCCCCACGCCTCGTCGTTCGAATAGTTCCCGAGTCCGCTGGTCATCGTGATCAACTCCCGCAGAGTGATCCGCGAGCCGTTGGGCACGTCCGGAACGTAGTCATCGATCGGGTCTTCGAGCGACAGCAGGCCGTCGTCGGCGAGCTGCAGGATGACCGTGCCGACGAACGACTTCGTGACCGAGGCGATGCGGACGTGGGCGTCGACCGGCACCGGCTCCCCCGAGACCAGATCTGCGGCTCCGTACCCCGCGGTCCACGTCCCCTCGGGACTGCGCACCCCGACGATCACACCGGGAACGACCTCCCGCACGCGTTCGTACACGGCAGCTGCCGCCGCGTCGTACTGCCCGGCGAGTCGGTCGTCGACGGAGTCGCTGGACTGGGCGTCTTCGGCTGCGACCACCGCTTCGGCATCCGGAACGCAGGCGGCGGCGGAACCCGGCACCGGCTCGTGTGTCGCGCTCGACGACGGTGACGGCGATGACGACGATCCGATCGTGCAGCCCGCCGTCGTCACGGCGACGGCGAGGATCAGCGCGACCGCGCCACAGCGCGCACGGCGCAGCACGGATCCCGCGTCGCTCATCCGGCTCCTCCGCCGCTCCCCAGAAGACGGCCACCGTGCCGTCGATCCAGACCCTATCGTCTCGGTGGTGACGCGTAGAGTCTCAGCCATGAGCGATGTCGTCATCACGGTCCGCGGCGAGCACGAGCGCCGGATCGCACCCGAAGAAGCCGTCGCGCACGTCTCGGTGCGCGCAGAAGGACGCGAGCGCGGCGGGGTGGTAGAGCGGATCGCGGCGCTGACGGCGCCCCTGCGCGACGACCTCGCCGCACGCAAGGATGCCGGTGGCCTCGTCGACTGGTCGAGCCAGCGCGTCTCGGTGTGGGCCAACCGGCCATGGAACAACGAGGGCAAGCAGCTTGCTCTGGTGCACTACGCGTCGGTCGAGATCACGGCGACCTTCACGGATTTCGCCGCTCTGTCGTGGTGGATCAGCGACGTCGCCGAACGCGAAGGCGTTCAGGTCGACACCGTGCAGTGGCGGCTCACGCCCGCGACGGCGAAGGCGACGGAGGCCGGCGTGGCCGCCCAGGCGGTGCAGGTCGCGGTCGACCGCGCCACGGCGTACGCCGGCGCGATCGGCCTGTCCAGCGTGACCCCGCTCGAGATCGCCGACCTCGGCCTGCTCACGCACGCGCCCGAGCAGGGCTCCCCGGCGCCCAAGATGATGATGCGCGCCGCCCCGATGGCCGCGATGGATGCCGGCGGTTCGGGTCCCGCAGTCGAACTGCAGCCCGAGGACATCGTGGTGACCGCGGCCGTCGAAGCCCGCTTCGCCGCGCGCTGAACCGGCATGCCGCAGCCTGACCTGCACGTCGACCCGCGCCCGGGCGTCGCCGATCGACTGTCACGGATGATCGCGCTGCCGACGGTGAGCGCGGAACTGGAATCCCGCGGCCGAGAGCCGTTCGAGGACTTCGTCGCACTCCTGGCCGACCTGTACCCGCTCGTCCATGCGCACCTGTCGCTCGAGCGCATCACGGACTTCGGCCTCCTCTTCCGGTGGCCCGGGCCGTCGGCATCCGCCCCGGTCGTGCTCATGGCGCACTACGACGTGGTGCCGGTCGATGAGAGCGACCCGTGGACGCACCCGCCGTTCGAAGGCCGCGTGGCGGACGGCTGGGTCTACGGGCGCGGCGCGCTCGATGACAAGGGCCCGCTCGCCGTCGTCCTCGAGGCGGTCGAGAACCTGCTGGCCGCCGGATTCCAGCCCCCGCGGGAGGTCTACCTGGCGTTCGGCGGGAACGAGGAGACGTACGGCTCCGCCGCCGCGGAGATCGCGGCCATCCTGCGTGCGCGAGGGATCGTGCCGTGGCTCGTGCTCGACGAGGGAGGTGCCGTCGTCGACGCGCCGCTCCCGTTCGCACTCGGAGACGCCGCGATGGTCGGCGTCGGCGAGAAGGGCGTCGCGACGCTGCGACTGAGCGCACGCGGCGACGGCGGACACCCGTCCGCACCGCCGCCCATGACCGCGGTCGGCCGCATCGCCCGCGCGGTGAGCCGGCTCGACGCGAGCACCTTCCCCGCGCGCACACCCGCCGCGGTCACGCGCATGCTCGGCCTGTTCGCCGACGCCGCCCACGGCGCGCCCCAGGTGCTCCTACGCACCCTCGCGACCTTCCCGTGGCTGACCGCACGCGTGTTCGCGCGCCTGGGCGGCGAGCCGGCCGCGCTCGTGCGCACGTCGATGGCCGCGACGATGCAGCACGGGGGGACAGCCGCGAACGTCCTCCCGTCGCAGGCGTCGGCGACCCTCAATATGCGCATCGCCCTCGGCGAGACGGTCGCCGGCACCGTCCGCCGTGTGAGGCGGCGCATCGGCGACCAGCTCGTCGACGTCGCCGTGGTCGAGTCGAGCGAGCCGTCTCCGGAGTCCCCCACCGACAACGACCAGTTCGGCCTGATCACCGCGGCGGTCGCGGCGTCGTACCCGGATGCCGCCACCGTGCCGTACGTCATGATGGCGGCGACCGACTCCCGGCACTTCCACCGCTTCGCGCCCGCCGTGTACCGTTTCGCGCCCCTGCAGATGACCGCCGCGCAGCGCGCCTCGATCCACGGCGTGGACGAGCGGGTCGAGATCGCGTCGCTCGAGCGCGGAGAGCTTTTCCATCGGACGCTGCTGCAGCGGCTACAGTGATCGCACCCGCACACCTGACCCGCAAGGAGCCGCGATGAAGCGCGCCGCCCTGGGCACCCTCGCGACCGTCGTCGGCTTCCTCGCGTTCGTCGAGTTCACCAGCGGCGTGCTGCAGGGGTACTACACGCCCATGCTCACCGACATCGCCCGTCACCTCGGCGTGCACGATGCCGACGTGAACTGGCTCGAGGGCGCCCAGCTGATGCTCTCCGCCCTCGTCGTGCCCGCCTTCGCCAAGCTCGGCGACATGGTCGGGCACAAGCGCATGCTGCTCATCTCGACGGCGCTCACCGCGGCCGCGGCGCTCGTCCTCCCGTTCACCGACTCGTTCCCGCTGTTCCTCGCGGCCTGGGCGCTCATGGGGTTCTACGTCGTGTGGCTGCCCCTCGAGATCGCGCTCATCTGGTCGCGCTCACGCCGCATGGAGGGCCGCTCGGTCATCACGGCGCGCGCGGCGGGACTGCTCGTGGCGGCACTCGAGACCGGCGCGATCGTGGGCGCGCTCGTCGGCGGCGCGCTCATCGACGCGCTTCCCCTCACCGTCGTGCTGCTCGTGCCGGCGGTGCTGATCGTCGTGTGCTTCTTCGTGATCCTGTTCGGCGTGCAGGAGTCGCCCGAGCCCACGGGCGGCGTCTTCGACACCGTGGGCCTGGTCCTCATCTCGCTCGCCCTCATCTGCTTCACCGGAGGCCTCAGCCTGCTCCGGCTCGACGGCGGGCTCGTGAACCCGTGGTCGTGGGCGGTCGTCGCGCTCGGCGTCCTGCTCGTCGTCCCGTTCGCGCTATGGGAGCTGCGCCACGTCGACCCCCTCATCGACGTGCGCATGTTCCGCTCGCCGTCGCTGGGGCCGGTGTTCCTCACCGCGGGCCTGTTCGGCGTCAGCGTGCTCGGCGCGCAGGCGCCCCTGTCGACATTCGCGCGCACCGATCCGTCGGTGTACGGGTACGGACTCGGGACGGCCGGCTTCGCGACGTCGCTCATCATCGGGATCTACCTGATCGCCATGATCACCGGCGCTCTGCTGTTCCCGCTGATCGCGCGGCTCACCGCGCCACGGCTGACCCTCATGGGCGCCTCGACCCTCGTCGGCATCGGCTTCCTGCTGTTCCTGCCGTTCCACGACACGTACCTGCAGGTGGTGATCAACATGGTCGTCGTCGGACTGGGGTCGGGCGCCCTGGTCGCCGCGCTGCCCGCCGCCGCGGCATCCGCTGCCCCGCCTACGCAGACCGGTGTCGCGACTGGCCTGACGAACTCGGTCAAGACCGTCGGCGGCGCGATCGCCTCGTGCGTGTTCGGAATCGCGCTGCTGCACGGCGCGACCGGTGCTGCCGCCGAGGGCACTGCGGGATCGTTCACCGGCTACGTCACCGTGTGGGTCGTCTGCGGAGTGACCGCGCTCGTCGCGGCGGTCGCACTCGCGTTCGTGCCGAAGACGGCGTTCACCGACCGAGCCGTCGCCGACAGCGAGACCCAGCCGGCGGTGCCCTAGCGACAGTCGCGCTCAGCGCGGGAGCGGATTCGGCCCGGTCGCGGTGACGAGGCGCTGCGGCATCCACCCCTCGACGTGATGGATCCCGTCGAACAGCCCGCCCTGCAACCCGATCACCTCGCGCAGCGACCGGCGGTGGAACTTCATGTGCGTGAAGTCCTCGAAGAGGACGTAGTAGGGCTCGTTCCAGCGGTTCTGGAACTGCTGACCCGTCAGCACCTCCCGGTGCCGCCGCGCGAACGCGTCCACGTCCTCGCCGACCACGACCCCGATGTGCTCCATCCCCATCTTGTAGACGCGCTGGTGCACGGGCGGGATGAGCTCGATCAGCGGAATCGTCTGATGATCGAGCACGCGCAGCGGCTCGGCGAGCAGGATCATCGACATCGGGCGCCCGTTCCAGACGCCTTCGACGTTCGCGACAGCATGACGCTCCAGCAGTGAGCGCACGTGGAGGTACTGGTCCCATTCGGGCATGCGGAACGCCAGGTGACCGAGCGCGTACGGCGAGATGTCGATTCCGCGCGTCCACAGCCGATCACGCTGCTGCGCGGCGAACGCGCCGTAGTCCCCGATGAGGTCGCCCACCGGATCGGCCATGACCGCTCCCTCTCCCCGGCCGTCATCCTACGGCGCGGGATGCCTCGGCAGAAGCGGGGTCGGCGACGTGCGTCAGTCGCCGAGTCGGTTGCGCGAACGCATCGCGCGCTCAGCCTCGCGCTTGTCCTGACGCTCGCGGATCGTCTGACGCTTGTCCCACTCGTGCTTGCCCTTGGCGATCGCGATCTCGACCTTCGCGCGGCCGTCCGAGAAGTACAGCTTGAGCGGGACGAGGGTGTAACCACCGGCCGAGATCGCGTGCGAGAGCTTGATGATCTCGTCCTTGTGCAGCAGCAGCTTCCGCGTGCGCTTGGTCGCGTGGTTCGTCCAATGCCCCTGCGAGTATTCCGGGATGTGCACCGAGTCCAGCCACGCTTCGCCACCGTCGATGTACGCGTAGCCGTCCGACAGGTTGGCGCGGCCCTGACGCAGCGACTTCACCTCGGTGCCGGTCAGCACGAGACCCGCCTCGTACGTCTTCTCGATGTTGTACTCGTGGCGCGCGCGACGATTGGTCGCGACGACCTGCTCCCCGCGTTCCCTGGGCATGACGACTCCTCGTGAATGGATGCCGCGGACTGCGGCAGCCCGCCAGTCTAGCCGACGACCGCGCCGGGCGTGTCAGGCGCGGAGCCAGCGACGGATCGCGAAGCTCGCCGAGAGCGCAGCCAGCACGATCCCGATCACGATCAGCACCGGAACGACGATCCACGCGTCGGCGACGCTCACCCACGTCGTGACGAAGTCGACCCGCTGCCGCAGGTACTGATCGACGCCGAAGTGCACGCCCGCGAGGACCGCGGCGCCCGCGAGGATCGAGCCGAGGAGCGCCGCGAAGACGCCCTCGAGGATGAACGGCGTCTGGATGAAGCGATTCGACGCGCCGACCAGGCGCATGATGCCCAGCTCCCGCCTGCGTGCATACGCCGACAGGCGGATCGTCGTGGCGATCAGCAGCACGGCGGCCACGAGCATGAGCGCGGCGATCCCGACGGCGATGTAGGTCGCGACGGTGAGCGCGGAGAACAGCGGCTCGAGATACTGCAGCTGGTCTTTGACCTCTTCGACGCCGTTCATGCCCCGGAACGCCTCGACGATCACGTCGGACTGACTCTGGTCGACGAGGTTGATCCAGTAGGTCTCGTTGAGCTGCTCGGGCGTGATCACGCCCGCGTAGTCCTCGCCGAGAAGCTCGAGCACGTTCGCGTACGCCTGCTCGCGGTCTTCGAACCGCAGGTCGCGGATGAGCGGTGCCAGGGCGGGGCCGTCGAGTTTGGCCTGCACCTCGGCGAGCTGCTCTTCCGTCGCCACGCCGTCGACGCACGTCGGCGACTGCGAGATCGCGGTGCACATGTAGATCGCCACCTGAGCGCGGTCCGCCCAGTAGTCCTTCATCTGGCCGATCTGCATCTGCATCAGGATCGCCGCCCCGACGAAGGTGAGCGAGACGAACGTGACGAGCACGACCGAGATCACCATCGACGCGTTGCGCCGCAGGCCCGAAAGCGCCTCGGACAGGACGAGCCCGACCCTCACGAGGTCGGCCCCACTTCGTTCTCCGAGTCGGCACCGCCGAGCCCCAGGCGGTCGGCGAGGCCGAGCTCGGCCACCTCGACCTCGGCGATGTCCGCGATCGGCACGGGCTGGGTGCGCGGCGCGGGCGTCTCGACTGGCGCGTGCGCATCGGCGGCCGCGTCGGGCGCCGACGCTTCGCCTTCTGCGACGGCTTCGCCGGCGGCATCCGCCGTCGCTTCGGTCGTATGCGCCGTCTGAGCGGTCACTGCGCTCACGGCTGCCGCTGCCGCGGTGGCCGCCGCACGTGCGGCGATCTCGGCGGTGCCGCCGTGGCCGTACGCCGTCGACACGGCGGCCGATGGGCTCAGCGCCGTCTCGCGCTGCACCTCGAGGACGGCGGTGAGAGCGGCGACCGCAGCCGCCCCGCGCTCCGGCTCGGGCGCGAGGCTCGGGAGGCTGGTGGTGTCGCCGTATCCGCCGTGGCTCTCGTCGCGGACGAGCTCACCGTCGACGAGCTCGATCACGCGGCGCTGCATCTGGTCGACGAAGCCGGCCTCGTGGGTCGCCATCACGACCGTGGTCCCTCCCGCGTTGATGCGGGCGAGCAGCTGCATGATGTCCACAGACGTTCCGGGGTCGAGGTTTCCGGTCGGCTCGTCGGCCAGAAGCACCTGAGGCCGGTTCACCAGGGCGCGGGCGATCGCGACGCGCTGCTGCTCGCCACCGGAGAGCTCGTGTGGAAGCCGCTTCTCCTTGCCCGCCAGCCCGACCAGCGCGAGCGCCTCCGGAACGGCCTGCTGGACGAAACCGCGCGACGAGCCGATCACCTGCAGCGTGAACGCGACGTTCTGGAACACGGTCTTGTTCGGCAGCAGCCGGAAGTCCTGGAACACGGCGCCCACGTGGCGCCGGAAGTAGGGCACCTTGCGGTTGGAGAGCGAGCGGAGGTCGCGACCGAGAACGACGACGCGACCGTCGCTCGGGGTCTCTTCGCGGAGGATGAGACGCAGGCACGACGACTTGCCCGAGCCGGATGCGCCGACGAGGAAGACGAACTCACCGCGGAGCACCTCGAAGTCGACATCGCTCAGGGCGGGTCTCGCGGTGCCGCGATAGCGCTTCGTGACGTTTTCGAACCGGATCATGGCCATCCGAGCCTAAGCGCGCGCATCGCCCGCGCCCCGAGCGACACCCGGTCGCCGTCACGTTGTCGGAAGCGTCAGTCCTCGGTCTTGCGCTTGCGCCAGCGGATGCCGGCCGCGATGAATCCATCGAGGTCGCCGTCGAAGACCGCGGTGGGGTTGTTCACCTCGTGCTCGGTGCGCAGATCCTTCACCATCTGGTACGGCGCGAGCACGTACGAGCGCATCTGGTCGCCCCAGCTCGCGGTGATCACGCCGGCGAGATCCTTCTTGATCGCGGCCTCCTGCTCCTTCTGCAGGATGAGCAGGCGCGACTGCAGCACCCGCATCGCCGCGGCACGGTTCTGGATCTGCGACTTCTCGTTCTGCATCGACACCACGGTGCCGGTCGGAAGGTGCGTGAGGCGCACCGCGCTGTCGGTCGTGTTGACCGACTGCCCGCCCGGACCCGACGAGCGGAACACATCGACCCGCAGATCGCTCTCCGGAATGTCGACCTCGACCGCTTCGTCCAGCAGCGGGATGACCTCGACCGCGGCAAAGCTCGTCTGGCGCTTGCCGGCGGAGTTGAACGGGCTCATGCGCACCAGCCGGTGCGTGCCCGCCTCGACGCTGAGCGTGCCGAACGCGTAGGGCGCGTCGACCTCGAACGTCGCGGACTTGATCCCGGCCTCCTCGGCGTAGGAGGAGTCCATGATCGTGACGGCGTACTTGTGCTGCTCGGCCCAGCGCAGGTACATGCGCAGGAGCATCTCGGCGAAGTCGGAGGCATCGACACCGCCGGCGCCGGCGCGGATCGTCACCACCGCCGGGCGCTCGTCGTACTCGCCGTCCAGGAGCGTCTGCACCTCGAGTTCGCCGATCACGTCTTCGAGCTCGGCGAGCTCGTGGCGCGCCTCTTCGGCGGCATCCTCGTCGTCCATCTCGTTCGCGAGCTCGACCATGACCTCGAGGTCGTCGAGCCTGCGCTCGATCGAGGTGAGACGCGCGAGCTCGGACTGCCGGTGGCTCAGCGCGCTCGTGACCTTCTGCGCCTTCTCGGTGTCATCCCACAGATCGGGGGCGCCGGCTTCCTCGCTCAAGCGCGCGATCTCGGCGCTCAGAGCATCGACGTCGACCACCGCCCGGATGTCGGCGAACGTGGAGCGCAGGGCCTGGATATCGGCGGACAGATCGAAATCGAGCATGACAGTTCAGACTAACGTGGATGCGGTGACCGACCGCGCCTCGACAGTGCTGTGGCGGTTCGGACCGATGATCTACGGCCCCACGGTGCTGTTCGCACTGGGCCAGGGCGCGGTCATCCCGCTGATCCCCATCATCGCCGCACAGCTCGGCGGCGATGTCGCGACCGCCGCGCTCGTCGCCTCGGCGCTGGTCGTCGGTCAGCTGTGCGGGAACATCCCCGCGGGGTGGGCGGTCGCGCGCATCGGAGAGCGGTTCACGATGGCGATCGCGGGCACACTCTCGCTCGTGGGCGTCGTCGGCATGGTCTTCGCGCCGATGCTCGGCGTGTTCGCGGCATCCGTCTTCCTGATCGGATTCTGCGCGGCGGGCTTCGGCCTGGCCCGGCACTCGTTCATGACCACACGGGTGCCGCTCGCCTTCCGTGCCCGCGCCCTGTCGCTCCTGGGCGGCACGTTCCGGCTCGGGATGTTCGTCGGGCCGTTCGTCGCGGCGGCGCTCCTGGCCCTCTTCGGCGACGAACACGCGGCGATCTGGTTCTTCGGGGCGTGTCTGGTCGCGACAGTGCTGCTCGTCCTGCTCGGACCGGATCCGGAGAAGGCGGTACCGATGCCTGCCGACGGCGCGGGCGCGGCGGGCTCGAGCATCGCGGAAGACACCGGTGAGGCGGTGACCGGCGCGATCCCGACCTCGGAGCGCACCGGCGTGTTCCGCACGATGTGGCGGTTCCGCGGGGTGCTCTCGCGGCTCGGTCTGGCGGCGGCATCCCTGTCGGCCGTGCGGTCGGCCCGGCAGGTGGTGCTCCCGCTCTGGGGGTTCTCGATCGGGCTCGACGCCCAGACGATCGCCCTCGTCGTCGGCATCTCGGGTGCGATCGACTTCGCCCTGTTCTATGCGAGCGGTCAGGTGATGGACCGGTTCGGGCGCCTGTGGGCCGCGCTGCCGGCGATGCTCCTCATGGGACTCGGATTCCTCGCACTCGCGTTCACCCATGACCTCGACAGCGCGGCGATGTGGTTCGCGATGTTCGCGGCCGTGCTCGGAGTCGGAAACGGCCTGTCCAGCGGCATCCTGCTCACCCTCGGCGCCGACGTCGCACCGAAGGCCGACCCGGCGCCCTTCCTCGGGTCGTGGCGCACCCTCACCGACGCAGGCGGCGCGGTGTCGCCGCTGCTGGTCTCGGCGATCGCAGCCGTGTCGTCGCTCGCGATCGCGACGGGTGCGGTCGGCGTCATCGGCCTCCTCGGCGCCGTCGCCTTCCTCCGGTGGGTGCCCCGGTTCGTCCCCCGATCATGACGATGCTCTTCTGCCTCAGCCGCAACGACGGGCGGCGGTGCACCCGCGAGCGCGGGCACCGCGGTCTGCATCGCTCACGCACGCTGATGTGGACGGATGCCGGTGCGGACGCGCCGGAATGCTCGGGTTCCGGCGCCGTCGCCGAGCCCGCCCAGCCGCTGCCCGATGGGTTTCCGGGCGGGCGGGCCCTGTGCCCGGTGTGCCTGCGATTCATTCCTCTCGATTCGCACGGTCTCCTCGAGGCGCACGATGCATCCGCGCACGCCGACGATCAGGACGCCGAGCGTCGGGCGGAGTGGTTCAACACGTTCGGGTGGCCGTGACCAGGTCGACGCGTTCGTGATCGGGAGGGTATTCGCGGTGCGGAGGGCCGATTCGCGGCATCCCCCCTCCCGTCGTCGGATCTCCTCCTGTTCGGCTCCTACACTCGGAGCACGGCGCTGCTCGCGGGAGGAAAGGAGAGCGGATGCTGTTCGTCTTCCTGGCTCTGTACGTCGCGCTCGGTATCGCGTGCGTGGTGATGGGCGTCGTGCGGCATCGCCGGGTCTCGGTGCTGCTGGGCGTGATCGCGCTCGGGCTGGCGCTTGTGTCGTTCGTCGTCTGGCTGCTCTCGGAGCTGGGATCGACCCACTGGAGCGTGTCGATGCTCGAAGTGCTGCTGTCGCCGATGCCGGAGTCGCTGCTGGACCCGACCTCGCTCGAACCGGCGACGCAGGGCGGCGTGCCGAATGCGCTCATCGCGGCCGCGGAACTGATCGTCGCGCTGATCCTGTGGGCGATCCCGGTGCTCGGCCTGGTGTTCGCCGGCCGCGGGTCGCGGCGCGTCGCGTGACCCTCAGCGCAGAGCCGTGCGACTCGTCGCCGTCGACTCGAGCGCGACGCCGTCCGGGACGAAGAGCGCCACGATCGGCGGACGCCACGTCGTCGCCAGCGTGACCCGCGCCGAGAGTCCGTCGGGGGCATCCGCCGCCACGAGCCTCGTTTCACCCCCCACATCCGCGATCAGGGCGGCCGCCTGCTCGCTCACGCCCTCCGCGCTCAGCTCCGCCTGCGGCTGCCCGTCATCCACGACGAGGGTGAAACCGTCCGCGCCGGCCAGGGCCGCGGCATCCGCGAGGGCATCGAGCCGCTTCTGCGCGAGATAGAGGCTCGTCGCGTCGACGCAGACGAGGATCACGGCGATCGCCAGCAGCGCATAGCCGAGCGTGAGGAGCAGCACGCTGCCGTCCTCGTCGCGCGCGATGTCTTCGCCGTCCCGCGGGGACGTCATTCCGCCTCCCAGAATCGCGACACCTTCTGCACCGCCGCCGCCTCGATCGGGATGCTCGCCACCCGATCCAGACCCAGCACGGGCGGCACGAGCGGCAAGGTCACCCGGGTGCTGACGGTGACGACCAGGGTGGCGCCCGCCTCGGGGCACGCCGTGCCGGCCGGCAGACAGTCCAGCGAGACCTCGACCGCGTCGGCCTCGAGAGCGTACTCGTCCACGACCGCGCGCAGGATCCGATCCGCGCTCCCGCGCGCGGCGTCGGCGTCCTCCGAGGTCGCCAGCGCGCGGGCGATGTGCCGGGCTCCCGCCTGAGCGCCGAGCGACTGCTCCTGGATGAGGCCGAGCGCGACGATCAGGTAGACCAGCGGGACGAGCAGCAGCATCCCGACCAGGATGAACTCGAGCGCGGCCGATCCTCGTTCGTCCTCGAGGATGCCGGAATCGCCGGACTCGCCGACGCGGCTTCCGATCGCCCCAGCGCTCTCAGTCGAACGACTCCACGGGAGCATGAGCGGTCACCTCCAGCGTCCGGGGCACGCCGAGCAGCCCGACGAGCGGGAGCGTGGCGCGCACGGTGATCTGCACCGCCGGGGCGCCGAGATCGCTCGTCTCCGTCGCCGCGACCTCCGCGGCGTACCCGGCGCCGACGGTGCGCGCCACGATCGCGCTCGTGCGCTCGGCACCCTCCTCCAGCGACGTGTCGGCCAGTGCCGCGTGGTACGCGCCCTCCACCGCCGCATCGTGCACGACGTTGCGCACGTATACCGTGAGCCCGAACTGCAGCACCCCGAGCGTCAGGAGTGTGAGCAGGGTGCCGACGAGCACGAACTCGACCGGGCTCGAGCCGGCCTCGTCGGCCGCGAACGCCGCCCAGCGTGAACGGATGCCGCGCACGCGCGAAGCGCGCACGGTCTACAGACCCGAGACCCGCTCGATGGCCTGCTGGAACAAGTCCGCGAGCGCGGGGCCCGCGAGCGCCCAGATCACGACGACCAGTCCGGCCGTCATCAGGGTGATCAGCACCCATCCGGGAACGTCGCCGCGCTCGTCGTCGTACGCATCCTGCACGAGGGCGCGAACGCGCGAGGCGGCTCGCGAGAGGACAGTGCGGAGCATGGTGTTTCTCCTTCCGGCGTCAGCCGATTCCGAGTCGAAGCATGAAGATCCCGGGGAACACCGCGAACAGCACGCTGAGGGGCAGGATGAGGAAGACGAGGGGGACGAGCATGTAGATCTCCTTGCGCCCGGCTCGCTCGATGAGGGTGCGCTTCGCGTCCTCCCGCGCATCGAGCGCCTGCGAGTGCAGCACGTGCGCGAGCGGCGCGCCGCGGTCGATGGCCGCGACCAGCTGATCGATGCTGCGCGCGACCGCGGCGATGTCGAGTCGTGCCGACAGGCGGGCGAGCGCCTCCGAGAGCGACGAGCCGGTCCCCACCGCGAGCACGACACCACGGAGTTCGCCGGTCAGCTCCCCCGCTCCGACGTCGCTCACGCGCCGCAGCGAGTCGAGGATCCCTTCGCCGGCGGACAGGCACAGAGCGAGGAACTCGAGCACGGTCGGCAGCTCGTCCTGGATGCGCGCGACGCGTGCGCGCGCCGCGTGGCTGAGTCGCGCGTCGTACGCGAACACCGCGATCACGGCGGCCAGCGGTGGGAGGAGCACGGCGGCGGGGCTCGCCCGACCGGCGAGGACGAGCGCGACCACCGCGGCACCGCCGAGTGCCACTCCCGCCACCGCCCATGCGAGCTGCCGACCGCGGAATGCGCCGGCATCCATCGTCCATCCGGCCTGGTGAAGCCGGCGATCCAGCGACGCCGACCCGCCGAGGAGGGAGACCGCGCGCTGCTGCACCGCCGACCACAGCGCCCCGAGGTCGGCGCCACGACCGATGAATCCCGGTGTGACACCGCGGCGATCCGTGACGTCGCGGATGTACGGGGCGATGCGGCGGGCCAGCGAGGGCGCGCCCCAGCGCGGTGTCAGGGAGATCAGCAGGCAGACGCCGAGCCCGAATGCGCCGCCGAGGACCACCGCATACGCGAGGTCGGTCGCGCCGAACGGGTTCATCCGAACCACCGCCGGGGCTCGGGCAGCCTGCCGATACGGAGCATCACGCGGTACGCGACGAACGACACCGCCGCGCCCGCGACGATGAGCGCGACGCCCTCCGGACTGCTGTACGCGCGCGCACCCTCCGGGCGCATCGCCAGCAGCCCCAGGATCACCCACGGCGCTGCGACGCCGAGGACGGCTGCCCCCCGGATCCACGACTGACGGGACTCCACTTCGGCACGCAGCGCCGCATCGGCGCGAACGGATGCCGCGAGCGCGCGCAGCACCGACGTGAGTTCGGTGCCGCCCACCTGACGCGCCATGCGGAGCGTCTCGACGATGCGATCGCCGACCGGGTCGGCGAGGGCGACCTTCAGCCGCTGTGCGCTCGAATCGAAGTGACCGGAGGCGGCCATATCGCGCCCGAACGCGGCGAACAGGGTACGCAGCGGGGCCGGGGCGGAGTCGGCCAGACTCGCGACGGCGTCGGGCAGCGACATGCCGGCGCGCACCGACGCGATCACCAGGTCGCAGACGTCGGGCCACAGCGCTCGGCGGGAGCGGGCGAGACGCGTCCTCCGCGCGCGCAGCCAGGCGAACGGCGCGAGGGCGCCGACGACCGCGGCAACGAGGGCGAGCGCGGGAACGGGCGCGAGGATCCACGTCCCGGCCGCGAGGAGAGCCGCGCAGGAGACCGCCGCGACGATCACGCCGATCGGCGGAATCCGGCCGAGTCCTGCGGACTCGAGGAGGCGCGTGAGCACACCCGGCCCCGCGCTGGACGCACGCGGCGGGCGTGCGGGCCAGACCCATGGCGACAGGACGAGCAGAATGCCGGCGGCGAGGACGGCGCCCCAGACGAACGTCATGCGCGCTCCGCCCGGTACAGGGTCCGCGCCGTGATGGTGGCGTCGGTGACCCCGGTCGGCTCCACGATCTCGACCACGCGCCGGCGACCAGACGCGTCGCGTTCGCAGTGGGCGACGAGGTCGACGGATGCCGCCACGGCGGGGAGCACGAATCCCGCGTCGATGTTGCGACCCGCCAGCAGCGGCAGCGCGGCCAGCTTCGCGAGCGCCTCTCGCGCGGAATTCGCGTGGATGGTCGCCGCACCCGGAACGCCCGTGTTGAGGGCAAGCAGGAGGTCGAGGGCCTCGGCATCGCGCACCTCGCCGACGATCAGCCGATCGGGCCGCATGCGCAGCGCCTCCTTGACGAGTCGGCGAAGCGTCACCTCGCCGGTGCCCTCGAGACTCGGCTGCCGGCCCTGGAGCGCGACCAGATCCGGCGCGTCGACCGCGAGTTCGAACGTCTCCTCGACCGTCACGATGCGGTGATCCGGCGGGCACGCCGAGATGAGCGCACCGAGGAGAGTGGTCTTGCCCGCGTGGGTCGCGCCCGAGACCAGGACGCTGCGACCGGCGATCATCGCCCCGCGCAGCAGCACAGCGGCCTCCGGCGCGACCGAGCCGCTCTCCTCGAGGAGGTCGAGGTTGCCGAACGCGGGCAGGAACTTGCGGATGTTGACCGACCAGTGACGTCGGGTGATGTCGGGGATCACCACGTGCAGGCGGCTTCCGTCCGGCAGCGAGGCATCGACGAACGGCTGGCTGAGATCCACGCGGCGGCCGGTGGCGTGCAGCATCCGCTCGACCAGGTCGCGCACCGCGACGTCGGTCAGCGTGAGGCGCACGCGCTCCGCGACGCCGCGCCGGGCGATGAAGATCCGGTCGGGGGCGTTGATCCACAGCTCCTCGACCGTCGGGTCGTCGAGGTAGGACTGCAGCGGTCCGTAACCCGACACCGCGGCCAGCACGTCCTGCACGCACGAGGCCTCGTCGTCGACGACCGTCAATCCCCGGGCGAGGGCGAAGTCGTTGTGCCGCTGGACCTCGGCGCGCGCGATGCGCAGGGCGGCGTCGGGATGCCGCGTCGGGTCGGTCTGCTCGGCCCGCAGTCGCTCGCGCACGCGCTCGGCCACCGCGGCGACGGGACTGGCGACCGGACTCATCCGAGCATCCTCGCAAGAGGCCCCGCCAGGCCGCGGAAGTTATCCACAGCGAGCGTCCGCTCCGCGCGGCGGGTGCGCGATCACCCGCGCCGAGGCAGGATGGAGACAACGGACGGAAGGGATCCCGATGACGCACACCAAGAAGGAACTGGCTCCCGCGCAGCGCGTGGTGTTCGGCCTCTTCGGGGTGGTCCAGGCGGCGCTGGCATTCCTGGCCTTCTGGGACCTCACCCACAGGCCCGCGTCTCAGGTGCGCGGACCCAAGCCGCTGTGGGTGCCGGTCATCCTCATCAACTGGATCGGGCCGCTTTCGTACTTCTACGTGCACCGCAACCGCTGAGGGGCACGACCACCCTCGCGGACCGCGATCACCCGGTCGGCGGCGACAGCCCCAGCACGGGGTACAGCACGGTGAAGCCCTCCTGCAGGCCGCCGTTCAGCGCGTCCACGACGTGGCCTGCGCCGGGGACGATGTAGGTCGTCACCGACATGCCGGCGGCCAGCGCCGCGGCTGCGGCGTTCTGGGACGCCTCGATGTACTCGGGATCGTTCTCCCCCGCCGTGAAGATCGCGGTCACCCCGTCGTACTTCCCGGGGTTCGCCTGGAGGATGTTGACCGGCTTGGACGCCTCGAACGCGGCTTGGTCGCCGCCGTAGATCTTGGCGATCACGTCGTCGGGATCCTCGGACCCGGGGAACAGCTCTCCCGAGATGTCGAGGATGTTCTTGAAGACGTCGGGCTCCTCCGCCCCGTATTTGAACGCGCACCCGCCGCCGTTCGAGTAGCCGGCGATCACCCAGTACCTCGGGTCGTCGATGATCCGGAGGTTCTGCCTGGCCCAGTCGACGACGTCGGTCTTGATGTACGTTTCCGCCTCGCCGTAGGCGGTCGAGTCGGTGCAGGCGGGATCACCCGAGGTGCCGATCTGATCGGCCACCACCACGATGGGGGCGAGCCCCTTGTTCTGGGCGGAGAAGTCGTCGAGGATCGCGGCGATGTAGCTCTGGTCGGGGTTTCCCGGGTATCCCATCATCATGATTACGAGCGGAAGGGCGGGTGCGTCGGCGGCCAGGGCGGCCGGCGGAAGGTAGATGCCGGCATCCCGCGCCTGGAATCCCGACACGGTGCCCGGGATCGCCTGCGTTCCCTGCTGCCCCGTGGCCGGCATGTCGGCCGGCGGGGTCCACGTCTCGTACAGCGGACCGGCGGACGTCTCGGTCGGGTCCGGCGACGGTCCGGGCGTCGGGATGTCGATCGGATTCGCCGCGCTGATGCCGAAGATGCTGCCCAATGTCGGATTCAGTCCGTAGAACGCGTTGATGCCGATCATCGCCGCGACGAGGAACCAGACGATCGCGAACGCGGCGACGATCTTGCGCCACACCGGCGAGCGCCAGAAGTTCACGATCGCAAGCCCCACACCCGCGAACGCGGCGCCCGCCCACAACCCGACCTCCAGCGGCAACGGGCTGCCGAACGCGTTCAGCGCGTTCGCGAGCAAGTAGACGCCGAGCCCGATGATCGCCCCCGCGGCGATGCCGATGATCGCGGTGAGCACCCAGCGCAGCTTGGGCCTGCGCAGCAGCAGGATCAGGAAGAGCGCGATAGCGATCGCGTAGACGATCCACGGCACCGGGCCGCTGATCACCGGAAGCTGCCACAGCGCATCCATACGGACTCCCGAAAATCACAGTGTGCCTGCCAACCTAGCGCCGCAACCCGCCGGAACAGGCACCGCCGCGACCGCCGTCGGCGCGACTCCGATCCGGGGGTCGGCCCGACTGCCACCGCGGAAGGGCCTCGGTAGACTGTGGGTACCCGCGGGAGTGGTGAAACTGGCAGACACGCAGGATTTAGGTTCCTGTGCCTCCGGGCGTGTGGGTTCAAGTCCCACCTTCCGCACGCGAACCGCACTCCGTGGGCTCCGCATCCGACCGCCGACTCGAACGACCGACGGGAATCCTCTTGCATCACATCGCACTCATCCCCTGGCTCGACCCCGAGACGATCATCGCCGCGGCCGGCCCATGGGCCCTGCTGGTGGTGTGCTTCATCGTCTTCGCCGAGACCGGCCTGCTCGTGGGGTTCCTGCTCCCCGGCGACACCCTGCTGGTGATCTCGGGACTGCTGACCAACACGAGCAACATCTTCGGCGTCAACATCTGGGTCGTCTCGCTGCTCATCGCCCTCGCCGCATTCATCGGCGGTGAGGTCGGCTACTTCATCGGCCATAAGGGCGGTCCCGCCGTCTTCGAGCGCAAGGAATCCGGCGTCTTCAGCGTGAAGAACGTGGAGCGCACGAATGCCTTCTTCGAGCGCTTCGGCGGCCTGACGATCATCCTCGCGCGCTTCGTGCCGATCGTGCGCACGTTCGCGCCGGTCGCCGCGGGCGTGGGGCACATGCCGTGGCGGCGCTACACGCTCTACAACTTCATCGGCGCGATGTTGTGGGGCTTCGGCCTCACGATGGTCGGCTACCTGATCGGGTTCATCCCTTGGGTCGCCGACATCGTGACCGAGTACATCGACATCATCCTGCTGGTCGCGGTGGGCGGCACCGCTGTCGTGACGCTGTGGCACTACTTCAGCGAGCGGCGCAAGGCCAAGAAGGCCGCGGCCGCCGGCGAAGACGTCGTGACCGACCACGAGGAGGCGCAGCACCTCGTGCTCGACCCCGAGGTGTTCGACCACGGGCACACCGACGGCGGCTCCAAGCCGCAGGCCTGAGGAACCCCGCCGGCCTGAGGTGCCCGGCTAGGAGGCCTTCGCCTTCTTCGCCGTCGACGACTTCGCGGCGGACTTCTTGGCCGGAGCCTTCTTGGCGGGCGCGTCCTTCGCGGCCGCCTTCGCCGCGGGCTTGGACCCCTTTCCGGCGGCATCCTTCGATCCGCCGGACGCCGAGCCCGATCCCGACCGCGCGGCGCGGCTGCGCTCGACGCTCGCGCGCAGCGCTTCCATCAGGTCGATGACCTCGCCGCCGGCGGCCTCCTGGTCGCTCTCGCCGAACGTCTCCGTCGTATCCAGCGCGTCGCCCTTCTCGAGCTTGGCCTCGATCAGTGTGCGCAGCTCGTCCTGGTACTCGTCGGAGAACTCCGACGGGTCGAAATCGGCGGCGAAGCTCTCGACGAGGGATGCCGACAGCTCGAGCTCTTTCGCCGAGATCCGCACCGGCTCGTCGAGCGACGGGAACGCCGCTTCGCGCACCTCGTCGGCCCAGAGGAGGGTCTGGAGCACGAGGACGTCACCGCGGACGCGGAGCGCGGCGAGCCTCGTCTTCTGGCGCAAGGAGAACCGGACGATCGCGGTGCGGTCGGTCTGCTCGAGCGTCTTGCGGAGCAGAACGTAGGCCTTCGGCGATGCCGAATCGGGCTCGAGGTAGTACGCGCGATCCAGGGTCAGCAAATCGACCTGCTCGGTCGGCACGAACTCGACGACGTCGATCTCGCGGCTCTTCTCGGACGGGAGCGAATCGATGTCCTCCTTCGTGAGCACGACCGTGCGTTCGCCGTCGTCGTACGCCTTGTCGATGTCGGAGTACGGCACGACCTCGCCGTCGATCTCGCAGATGCGCTGATAGCGGATGCGTCCGCCGTCCTTGTTGTGCACCTGGTGCAGCGGCACGTCGTGATCCTCGGTCGCCGAATACACCTTGACGGGCACGTTCACGAGCCCGAACGTCAGTGCGCCTTTCCAGATCGCTCTCATCACACCAGTACACACCTGTCCCACCGTCCACGGCTAGTTGTGATGTCCAGGAACGTTGTTGTGTGAATCGCGTGTGATTCGCTGACGGGTGAAGGCCTCCCGTTGCGAGAGTGGAGCTGTCTGGAACCGCTCACGCACTCAGG
>JAESFR010000250.1_pt1 | contig 19836 bp, 20 predicted proteins | sample 9266191 | NCBI WGS metagenome assembly JAESFR01 (sample SAMN14503063, study PRJNA617104) | algae metagenome | isolation source: Pleurocapsa minor HA4230-MV1 and co-occurring heterotrophs from cement on... | place: USA: Nuuanu Pali Lookout, Hawaii | collected 2009-07-20
CGCGTACGGCGCCGCCCCGTACGCGTCCGCGCCGTACGGCGCCTACGCCGCCCCCAAGACGAACACGCTCGCGATCGTCTCGCTCATCTCGTCGCTCGTCGGCCTGTTCGTCATCCCGTTCCTCGGCTCGCTCGCCGGGGTGATCACGGGGCACATGGCGCTCGGTCAGATCAAGCGGACCGGCGAGCAGGGCCGCGGTCTGGCCCTGGCCGGAACGATCGCCGGCTACGTCGGGCTCGGGTTCGTGCTGCTCGGCCTGCTCGCCTTCCTGATGTTCCTTCCCCTCATCTTCGCGAGTGTCAATACTCCCGTCTGACCGGCCGCGCCTCCTCCCAGCGGGCGTACCCTGGGAGGACAGTGAAGAGTTCGTCGAAGCCGCAATCCGCCACGTCGTTGCCGCGTGCACCGCGAGACGACGAGCATCGGCGTTCGAGCAGATACCTCATCATGATGGGCATCCGCATCGCCTGCTTCATCCTCATGGTCGTGGTCACTCCGTACGGCTGGTACACATGGGTCTTCGGCCTTGCCGCCATCGTGCTGCCGTACATCGCGGTGGTGCTGGCGAACGTCGGTTCCGACGTCGCTCAGACGACGGTGGTCAACCCCGAGCGCGCGCTGCCCTCAGCTCCGTCCGAGCGACCGGCCACCGGCCCGTCGGACGCGCCGGTGCTGCGCATCCAGGAGAGCCGCGCGATCGAGGATCAGCCCGACGAGCCGGACGACCGCGCGTGATCGAAGGCCCCGCCCCGGTCTGCTCGCGCGCCGGATGCCGCAACGCCGCGCGCTGGCGCGTCGAGTGGCGCAACCCGAAGATCCACACGGCGGACCGCGTGAAAGTCTGGGTCGCGTGCGATGAGCACCGCGAGTTCCTCCGCGACTACCTCGCGGCACGCTCCTTCCCGGTCGCCGTCGCGCCGCTGGACCAGGCCGGTGCTCCGCCGGAGGCCCGGCAGTGAGCCGGACTTCGGCGCCGGCGGCGGTCCGATGGACCGCGTACGTGGGCGTGGCGATCGTCTTCGCGATCGCCTGCGGCTTCCTCAGCAACTGGCAGTTCACCCGCAATGCGGAGCGCTCCGAGCAGCTCGAGCTCGTCGAGCGGAACTACGACGCCCCGCCGGTCGCGCTGGCCGACGTGCTTCCGCCCGGCGGCGTCCTGGCGGCGGCGGACGAATGGCGACCGGTCGCGCTGACCGGCGAGTACCTCTCGGAAGACCAGGTGCTGGTGCGCAACCGCCCGCACGGAGGGACCGCCGCGTTCGAGGTGCTCGTGCCATTCCGCCTCGACGACGGCCGGGTGCTCCTGGTCGACCGGGGCTGGGTGCGCCCCGGCGAGGATCAGCCGCTGCCGGATGAGATCCCCGCTCCGCCCGAGGGGGCGGTCGAGGTGATCGTGCGGCTTCGGCCGGCGGAGCAGCTGCCCGCGTCCGGGCGCTCGGCGCCCGAGGGCCAGGTGCCCTCGATCAACCCGGCGCGGGTGGCCGAGGTGATCGGTGGGGCGGAGGGCTTGGAGCAGAGCGCCTACGGCGTGCTGGTCTCGGAGGATCCTGCCCCGGCATCCCGGCCCGCCGATTTCGATGTGCCTTCGGAGGATCCGGGACCTCACCTGTCGTACGCGATCCAATGGATCCTGTTCGCCATCATGGGCTTCGTCTTCATCGGGTACGTGATCCGCACGGAGCGGCGCCATCGCCGCGAGGATGCCGAAGACTGGGCGCGCGGCGAGGCACCCCGCTCGCGGCTGCGCACGCCGGCCCGCAAGAGCGATCAGGACATGCAGGAAGAGGACTCGATCCTCGACGCCGCGGGACGCTGAGGCTACGCCAGCGCGATCAGGTCCTGGTAGTCGCGGTTCCACAGATCCTCGACGCCGTCCGGCAGGATGAGCACCCGCTCGGGGTTGAGCGCCTCGACGGCGCCCTCGTCGTGCGAGACCAGCACGACGGCACCTTCGTAGTGCGCGAGAGCACCGAGGATCTCCTCGCGCGATGCCGGATCGAGGTTGTTGGTCGGCTCGTCCAGCAGCAGCATGTTCGCCGAGGACACCACGAGGGTCGCGAGGGAGAGCCGGGTCTTCTCGCCGCCCGAGAGGACTCCCGCGGGCTTGAGCACATCGTCGCCGGTGAACAGGAACGACCCGAGCACCTTGCGGGCCTCCGTCGCGCTGATGTCCGGCGCGGCGGACATCATGTTCTCCAGCACCGACCGCGAGACGTCGAGATTCTCGTGCTCCTGGGCGTAGTAGCCGATCTTCAGGCCGTGACCGGGCTCGAGCTGCCCGGTGTCCGGGCGGTCGACGCCCGCGAGGATCCGCAGGAGCGTCGTCTTGCCCGCGCCGTTGAGTCCGAGCACGACCACTTTTGACCCGCGGTCGATCGCGAGGTCGACGTCCGTGAAGATCTCCAGCGAGCCGTACGACTTGGACAGGCCCGACGCCATGAGCGGCGTCTTGCCGCACGCGGCGGGCTTCGGGAAGCGCAGCTTGGCGAAGCGTTCGACCTGACGCACGTCGTCCAGCCCCGACAGCATCTTCTCCGCGCGCGCGACCATCTGGTGCGCCGCCGCGGCCTTGGATGCTTTGGCCCCGAACCGGGCCGCCTGCAGCTGCAGCTGAGTCGCCTTCTTCTCGACGTTCGCCCGCTCCTTCTTGCGACGCTCTTCGTCGGCGACCCGCTGACGCAGGTAGTTCTTCCAGTTCATGTTGTACACGTCGATGACCTGGCGGTTGGCGTCGAGGTAGAAGACCCGGTTGACCGTCTCGCCCACGAGCTCGACGTCGTGACTGATCACGATGAGGCCGCCCTTGTAGTTCTTGAGGAACTCGCGCAGCCACACGACGCTGTCGGCATCGAGGTGGTTCGTCGGCTCGTCGAGGATCATCGACTCGGCATCCGAGAACAGGATTCGCGCCAGCTCGATGCGGCGGCGCTGCCCGCCGGAGAGCGTGCGCAGCGGCTGATCGAGGATCCGATCCGGAAGCGACAGGTTGTGGGCGATCGAGGCGGCCTCGGCTTCGGCCGTGTACCCGCCGAGGGACTCGAACCGCTCGGTGAGACTGCTGTAGCGCTTCATCGCCTTCGCCGCGACCGCGGGATCGTCGTCCGCCATCAGCAGCGACGCCTCCTGCATCCCGATCGCGAGCGTGCCGAGGCCGCGCGCGTCGAGGATGCGCGTGCGCGCGAGCATGTCGGGATCGCCCGTTCGCGGATCCTGCGGCAGGTAGCCGAGTTCGCCCGACCGGTCGACGCGTCCGTCGGAGGGGAGCAGGTCGCCCGCGAGCACCTTCGTGAGCGTGGTCTTGCCCGCCCCGTTGCGCCCGACCAGTCCGACCTTGTCTCCGTTGCTCACACGGAACGACACATCCGACATGAGCACACGGGCGCCCACGCGGATCTCGAGGTCGTGCACGGCGAGCACAGCGGAGGTCCGATCCGTAGAGGAGAGAGGAGGATTGCGGCCGAACGGCCAGCCCCCCAGTATACGGCGCTTCCGTCCGCCTTCAGTCGCCGAGCTCGATGGTCAGGGCCGCGCTGGCGCCGCGATACGAATTCCACGTGAGGGTGTACGTCCCGCTCGCAGGCGCGGGAACCGTGAAGCACAGCGGGTAGTCGTCGATCCCCTCGTTCACGTCGAACACGGTGTAGACGGTGCCGATCTGCGCGGCGACGGTGCCGTCCGGAAGAGCGAGGGATGCCGCGAGCGGTGTGTCGCCGCCGACGATCGACTGCGCTTCGTGGATGTCACCCCAGACGATGAACGCCGCCTCCCCCTCGCCTCCCGGCGCATACGTGATCCGCCCGGTCTCCGCCGGCCCGTAGTCATCGACGTCGTCGCAGGCCCAGGGAAGAACCTGCACCTGCGTGGCCGTGAAGCTCAGGCCCCCCGCGTCCGCGACGCCCGAGAAGGCATGGTCGGCCGGCTCCGTGCCGTCGGGCTGCGATGCGTCCGCCAGCGGGATGCGCCACGTCGCGAAGCCGGGTCCGCCCAGCACGAGCGACGCGTCGTCGAGTGCGAGCGGCGTCTGCGGCGCCAGCAGGAAGGTCAGCTCGATCGCGGTCGTGGACGAGGGCACCGCGACGGAGGAGACCGAGGACACCGGCGCGGGTGCGCCCTCCCCCGTGTCCAGGAGCAGGTATTCGTACAGATCCGCGCCGACCGACTCGGTGTTGGCGGTGTTCTCGACGTGGGTCTCGAGCCGCACCTCCCCCGTCTCGGAATCGTAGGACGCGGCATCCACGGTGATGTGATTGCCGGCCAGCCAGCCGGCTGACCGCGGTGCGCTGGCCTGCGGACCTGGAGCCGCCGACGCCGTGGCCGTACCGGCCGCCGCGGGTGGATCCGCGGATTCGGCGGGCGGTGCGCCGGCACAACCGACGAGCACCACCGCGAGCACTGCGGCCAGCACGACGGATCCGCCGCCAGGAAAGATGACGCGAGCGCGAAGGAGACCCATGTCTGTCAGAGCGACCTCAGCCCGCGCGTGATACGCACCGCCTCTAGGATGAGTCGCGACCGCCCGCACCACCCCCGGCCAGCGGGCCGCACGCCGAAGGAGACACCATGTCCTCGATCGCCGCCGTTCCGGCCGCGCCTGCCCGCCGCCGCGTCCTGGCCGACGTCATCACGCATCCGAGCTCACGCGCTCGCTCGCTCGCGGTCGATGCCGCGCTGGTCCTGGCGGGCGCTGCCGTCGTGGCCCTGCTCGCCCAGGTCGAGATCCCGCTGTGGCCGGTCCCGATCACCGGGCAGACGCTCGGCGTGATCCTGGTCGGCGCATCGCTCGGCGCCTGGCGCGGCGCCGCCGCTCTGACGACCTACATGGTGCTCGGGCTGGCCGGACTCCCGGTGTTCGCCGGGCTGACCGGCACGCTGGCAGCGGTTGCCAAGCCGAGCTTCGGGTTCGTGATCGGATTCATCTTCTCGGCGTTCGTCGCGGGCTGGTTCGCCGAGCGCGCGTGGGACCGCCGCCCCGCGCTCGCCTTCGTCGGGTTCGCACTCGCGAGCATCGTGCCGTTCCTGTTCGGCATCCCCTACCTCGCGGCGGTACTGAACGGCGTCATGGGTCTGGAACTGTCCTTCGTCCAGATCCTGGAGGCGGGCCTGTTCCCGTTCATCGTCGGCGGACTGATCAAGGCCGGCATCGCGGCGCTGCTCATTCCCGGCGCCTGGGCGCTCGTCCGCAAGGTCGACGCGTCGAAGGCCGCGAAGGGCTGAACGCCGCGCCGATGAGGGGCTCCGACCGCAACGGTCGGAGCCCCTCGTTCGTGACGTCGCGGGACGCGACGGATTGGCGTTCGTTTCCGAGCCTCACTAAGGTAAGGGTTGCCTAACCAAACCTGGAGGAACCCCGTGCATCGAATCCGTCCCGTCGCCACCGCTCTCGCGCTCGCCGCCTCGACCGCCCTTCTCCTGTCCGGTTGCGCCGGCCAGAGCGCCGCCGGGGCCGGTTCGGCAGACGCCGACGCCTCAGGCGGTGCGGGCTTCCCCGTCACGATCGAGCACGCGTTCGGCGAGACCGTGATCGACGCGAAGCCGGAGCGCGTCGCGACCGTGTCGTGGTCGAACCAGGAGGTGCCGCTCGCGCTGGGCGTCGTGCCCGTCGGCATGGCCGAGGTCACCTGGGGCGATGACGACAACGACGGCGTCCTGCCGTGGGTCGAAGACACGCTGAGCGAACTGGGCGCCGAGACGCCGGTGCTCTTCGACGAGACCGACGGCATCGACTTCGAGGCGGTCGCCGACACGCAGCCCGACGTGATCCTCGCCGCCTACTCCGGCCTCACCCAGGCGGACTACGACACCCTCTCCAAGATCGCGCCGGTCGTCGCGTACCCCGAAGTGGCCTGGGGCACGTCGTACGAGGACATGATCCGGCTCAACTCGACGGCGCTCGGGCTGGCCGAAGAGGGCGACGCCCTGATCGCCGAACTGGAGGGCGAGGTCGACGCCGCGCTCGCCGCCCACCCGGGACTCGCCGACGCGCGCGTGCTGTTCTCGTACATCGACCCGTCCGACTTCAGCCAGATCGGCTTCTACACGAGCCTCGACACGCGTCCGGGCTTCCTCGAAGGGCTCGGGTTCCCCGTCCCGACGGTCGTCTCGGACGAGTCCGACGGCGAGCAGTTCTACACGACGGTGAGCGCCGAGCAGGCCGACCGCTTCGCCGATGTCGACGTGTTCGTGACATACGGCGACGCGAGCGGTTCGATCATCGCGCAGCTGCAGGCCGACCCCCTGCTGTCGCAGATCCCCGCGATCGCGGAGGGCCGCATCGCGATCCTCGAGGAGTCCACTCCCCTGGCCGCGTCGGCCAACCCGTCGCCGCTGTCGATCGGCTGGGGCATCGAGGAGTACTTCGCCCTGCTCGACGGCGCGCTGCGCTGACCGCCGCCCCCATCGAAGGCTCGAAGGTCCTCGTCGCGTGACCGCCACCCTGACCCGCACCCCGTCACCGGATGCCGCCGCCCTGCGGCGTCCGGTGGCGGCGCGGCTCGCATGGCTCGGTGCAGCGATCGGGGTGCTGGCGCTCTTGTGCGTCGCATCGGTGGCCTTCGGCGTCCGCGATGTCGGCGTCGGCGACATCTTCGCGGGACTGGCCGGTGACACGAGCGGCCTCGCCCCCGCGGCGGTGGTCGCACGACTGCCGCGCACGGCGCTCGCGATCCTCGTGGGCGCGGCCCTCGCCGTGGCCGGCGCGTCGATGCAGGCGGTCACCCGCAATCCGCTCGCCGATCCGGGCATCCTCGGTGTCTCCGGTGGGGCGGCCCTCGCGGTCGTGATCGGCATCGCCTTCTTCGGGATCTCCGATCCGTATGCCTTCATCGGGACATCCATCATCGGTGCGGCCGGCGCGGCGGTGTTCGTCTACATCGTCGGATCCCTCGGCCAGGGCGGCCCGACTCCGCTCAAGCTCGCCCTCGCGGGGGCGGCATCCTCCGCGGCCTTCCTGTCGCTGGTGAGCGCGATCCTCCTCCCCCGAGTGGACCTGCTGGAGACGTTCCGGTTCTGGCAGATCGGCGGGGTCGGCGGTGCGACCTGGGATCGCATCGCCACGATCCTGCCGGTGCTCGCGATCGGCTTCGTGATCGTCCTCGTGTGCGCGCGCGGGATGAACTCGCTGGCCCTCGGTGACGACGTCGCCACCGGCCTCGGCGAGCACGTGCTGCGCACGCGGCTGATCGCGTCCGCAGGTGCGGTGATCCTGTGCGGCGCGGCGACCGCGATCGCCGGGCCCATCGCGTTCGTGGGCCTGATCATCCCGCACCTGTGCCGGTTGCTGGTCGGCACCGATCACCGGTGGCTGCTGCCGTTCTCGGCGGTGACGGGTGCGGCGCTGCTCGTCGCCGCCGACGTGGTCGGCCGCATCGTGGCGCGACCGGACGAGATCGAGGTCGGCATCCTCACTGCACTGATCGGCGCGCCGTTCTTCATCTGGATCGTCCGACGCCAGAAGGTGCGCGAGCTGTGAACGGCACGACGCTCGCCCCGCCGGTGACCCCGTCGGCGCAGGATGCCGCCCGAGCGGCGGCCCGTGCGGTCATGACCGGCCGCCGCCGTCGCGGTCGCCGGCGGGTGGTGGTCGCGGTCGCTCTCGTCCTGGCGGTGGTGGCCGTGTTCTTCGCGTCGCTCATGATCGGCCAGACCTTCTACGGCCTCGATCAGGTGATGCGCGTCATCGCGGGCGAGACCGTGCCCGGCGCGTCGTTCACCGTCGGGGAGCTGCGCCTGCCCCGCGCGGTCCTCGCGGTCCTCGCGGGGTTCGCGTTCGGCATCGCGGGCGTGACGTTCCAGACGATGCTGCGCAATCCGCTCGCCTCCCCCGACATCATCGGCATCACAGCGGGCGCGAGCGCGACTGCCGTGTTCGCGATCGTGGTGCTTTCGCTCAGCGAGACCTTCGTCTCGGTGCTTGCGGTGGCCGGCGGTCTTGCGACCGCCTTCGCGATCTACCTGCTCTCCGACAAGGGCGGGTTCGCCGGCACCCGGCTGATCCTGATCGGCATCGGCGTCGCGGCGATGCTCGACGCGGTGATCACGTACGTCCTCTCCCGCGCGGCCGCATACGACCTCCAGTCGGCGATGCGGTGGCTGACGGGCAGCCTCAACGGGACCACGTGGACCACCGTGGTCCCGCTGGCGATCGCCAGCCTCGTGTTCGTGCCGGCACTGCTGGCCAAGGGCCGCGACCTCGGCATCCTGCGCCTCGGGGACGACGCGGCCGCGAGCCTGGGCGTCCGTCTGCGGGGAACGCGCGTCGTGCTGATCGTCGCGGCCGTGGCCCTCCTCGCCTTCGCCACCGCGGCGACCGGCCCGATCGCGTTCGTCGCGTTCATGGCCGGGCCGATCGCCGCCCGCATCGTCGGGCCGGGCGGGTCGCTGCTGCTGCCGGCAGGCCTCGTCGGGGCGCTGCTGGTGCAGCTCGCCGATCTGCTCGGGCAGTTCGCGTTCGACAGCCGCTACCCGGTCGGGGTCATCACCGGCGTGCTCGGCGCGCCCTTCCTCATCTACCTGCTCATCAGGACCAACCATTCCGGAGGATCACTGTGACGCACTCCCACCGCCTGTCCGCGGAAGGCCTCACGCTGTCGTACGGCGACCGCACGATCATCGAGCATCTCGACCTCGTCGTGCCGCCGGGTCGCATCACGGCGATCGTCGGCGCGAACGGATGCGGCAAGTCGACGCTGCTGCGGGCACTCGCGCGCCTGCTCCCTGCCCGCGAGGGTCAGGTCGTGCTGGACGGCAGGGCGCTGCACGGGCGCCCGACGAAGGAGATCGCCCGCACCCTCGGTCTGCTCCCGCAGAACCCGGTCGCGCCCGAAGGCATCGCCGTCGCCGATCTGGTGGGCCGTGGCCGCCACCCGCACCAGAAGCTCCTCGCGCGCTGGAGCGCGCACGACTACGACGCGGTGGCGCGGGCGCTCGCGGCGACTGGGATCGAGGATCTGGCCGAACGGTCGGTGGACGAGCTGTCGGGCGGGCAGCGCCAGCGCGCCTGGATCGCGATGTCGCTCGCGCAGGAGACGGACATCCTGCTCCTGGACGAGCCGACGACCTTCCTCGATGTCGCGCACCAGATCGAGGTGCTCGACCTGCTCACCGACCTGAACCGCGAGCAGGGCACGACGATCGTCATGGTGCTGCACGACATGAACCTCGCCGCCCGGTACGCCGACCATCTGTTCGCGCTCCGCGAGGGTCGGATCGTCGCGTCGGGCGACCCCCACTCGGTGCTCACGAGCGAGCTCATCCGGCTCGTGTTCGACCTCGACGCGCTGGTCGTGCCCGACCCGGTCTCCGGTGCCCCGATCGTCCTTCCCCGCGGCCGTCACCACGTGACTCACGCCGCTCTCGAGCCCACCACGACAGGAGCCCTCCATGGCCGCGACCGTTGACGCCCACACCTTCTTCCGCGCGCGGGTCGCCCGGATCACCGACCTGACGCCGAGCTTCCGCCGGTTCACCTTCCAGGGCGAAGACCTCGCACACTACGGCGACCCCGGATTCGATCAGCGCATCAAGATCGTGTTCCCCATGCAGGACGCGAGCCTGGACGACATGCCGGTCGGCGAGGACTGGTACACGCTGTGGCGCGAGCTGCCGGAGCACAAGCGGCCGCCGTTGCGCACCTACACGACGCGTTACGTGCGCAACGACGCGCGCGAGGTCGACATCGACATGGTCTCCCACGACGTGCTCGGACCGGCATCCGAATGGATCGCCCGCGCCGAGGTGGGTGCCGAGGTGCTGATCTTCGCGCCCACCGTCGCGCACTCGGGCGTGAGCTACGGGATCGACTTCGTGCCGCCTGCGCGGGTCGACAGCATCCTGCTCGCCGGGGACGAGACCGCCGCTCCCGCGATCGCCGCGATCCTCGAGCAGCTGCCCCCGGAGGCGCGCGGCGTGGTCGCGCTCGAGGTTCCGCACGCCGACGATGCGGCGTACCTGCCGCTGCACCCCGGATTCCGGTACCGGATCGGAGCCCGCACCGCCGGCCAGCGCAACAGCCACCTCGTCTCGTCGGTGACGGATGCCGCCGCGGCGCTGGTTCCGGAGGGCCGGGGCGCCGATGTCGAGGAGATCGATGTCGACACCGACATCCTGTGGGAGGTCCCGCGCACGGCGAAGGGCGGGGCGGCGCTCAAGAGCGCGCGGCTCTACGCGTGGCTCGCCGGCGAGGCGGGTGCGATCAAGGCGCTGCGCCGTCATCTCGTCTCCGAGCGCGGCGTCGACCGCCGGGCCGTCGCCTTCATGGGGTACTGGCGTCTGGGTCGCGCCGAGAACTAGTCGCTCGCGGTGCGGCGCGCCTCGTGCGCGTGGCCCAGCCGCAGCCCGGGCACGAGCGCGAGAAGGCTCAGTAGCCCCGCGATCGCGAACACGACGGCGAATCCGGCGCCCGTGCCGACGAGCGCCGTGAACGTGAGGCCCATCACCGCGATCGCCATCGACGCGCCGACCGCGTCCGAGATCGACAGCGCCGAGGAATTGAAGCCCTGGTTCTGCGGCGTGGAGTACGCGAGCGTCAGGACGGTCAGACGCGGGTACATCAGCCCCATGCCGGCGCCGGCGAGCGCCCATCCCGCGATCAGGACCGCGACCGGCAGGTGCGCCCACGCGGTGAGGGTCGCGGTCGCGATCGCCGCGAACAGGAGCGCGGTGCCGATCAGGGTGATCCGGGCGTTGCCGATCCGGTCGCCCCACCGGCCCTGCACGTCGGCGGCCGCAGCCCACAGCAGCGCCGCGGCCGTGAGACCGAGTCCCGCCCACGTCGGCGAGAAGTCGTAGTCCTCGATCAGCAGATACGGGACGTAGATCTCCGCGCCGAAGAGCGCCCCCGCGATCAGGCCCCGCATGAGCACGACGCTGGGCAGCCCGCGGGCGGCGCGCAGCGTGCGGGGCGGGAGCAGCGGCCGAGCGGCGATCGCGATGACGACGACGGATGCCGCGATCGCCGGTCCCGCCCACAGCCCCAGCTCGCCCGCCAGGCTCAGCCCGAGCGCTCCGGCCGCCACCGCCACCGCGCAGGCCAGTCGTGCGGCGATGCGCCCTCGCTCAGCGGGATGGTCGGTGTGCAGGGGCGTTCCGTGCAGACGCAGCGCCACCATCGCGAATGCCACGAGCGTCAGGACGGCGACACCGAGGAACACCCACCGCCAGTGCAGATACTCGGTGACCGCTCCGGCCAGGAACGGTCCGATCAGCGACGGGATCACCCAGGCCGCGGAGAAGGCCGCGAAGACCCGGCCGTGCAGATGCGGCGGGTACACCCGGGCGACGACCACGTAGAGGGCGACCGTCTGACCACCGGTGCCGAGCCCCTGGATCAGCCTCCCCACCACGAGCACCGGCATCGTCGGCGCAAGGCCGGCGATGACGAGGCCGGCCACGAACAGGGCCACCGAGGCGTACAGCGGGCCGCGCGGACCCGACCGGTCGCTCCACGCGCCGACCGCGACCATGCCGATCACGCTCGTGGCGAGGGTGCCTGCGAACGCCACGGCGTACAGCGCGTCGCCGTCGAGGTCGTCGCTGACGATCGGCATGACCGTCGTGACCGCCAGCGCCTGGGTCGCCGCCAGGAACACGAGTGCGACCGCACCGACGGTCACCCAGACGTACCGGGCGTTCCATACGCCGACCGCGGGTCCGCCGCCCGCCGCACCGGATGGCGCGCCGACGCGCGTCACGATGCCGCGAGCGCGCCGACCCGCCGGACGGCCTCGGTCAGCATCTCGGGGGAACAGCCGAAGTTGATCCGCACGTGGCCGATCCCCTCGGTTCCGAACAGCGGGCCATGGTGCAGCGCGACCTTCGCCTCCCGCCGGATCCGCGGCGCGGGGTTGTCGCCCCACCCGTAGGCGGACACGTCCACCCACGCGAGGAATCCCGCATCCGGGGGCAGGAACCGGGCCTGCGGCAGGTGCTCGGCCAGCAGCGCCTGCAGCAGGGCACGGTTGTGCCCGAGGGCGGCGCGCAGCCCGTCGAGCCACGCGTCGCTGGCTTCCGAGTAGGCGGCGACGTTGGCCATCGCCCCGAACAGGCCGGTGCGCCATTCGACTTCGGCCGGCAGGCTGCGCAGCACCCGCGCCTGCTCGGGTCCGCCGGCGACCATGACGGCGCACTTGAGTCCGGCGAGGTTATAGGTCTTACTGGCGCTCGTCACGGCGTAGCTGCCGACCGCAGCCGCTTCGGAGGCCGCGAGATACGGCACGAAGACCGCCGGCTCGTGCGCGAGCGGACCGTGGATCTCATCGCTCACGACGGTCGCACCGAACTCGACCGCCAGGTCGGCCAGCGCGCTCAGGCTCTCGCGGCTGTGCACCGTGCCGGTCGGGTTGTGCGGGTTGCACAGCAGCACCGCGCGTGCGCCGGCCGTCAGAGCGTCGCGCACGCCCGCCAGATCGATCTCCCACCCCGTGCCGGTGCGCGCGAGCGGCACGCGCTCGACGACACCGCCGGCCTCTTCGACCGAGTCGTAGAAGGGCGGATAGACCGGGGTCATCACCACGACGCGCTCCCCCGGGGCGATCACCCGGCGGAGGATCTCGACGACGCCCATCATGACGTCCCCGGTCCAGAACACGTTCTCCCCCGGCACCTCCCAGCCGAATCGACGCCGGGAGAACGCGACGAACGCCTCGCGGATGCCGGGTTCAGGCGGGGTGTACCCGGTGTCCCCGAGCTCGACCGCGCGCGCGAGCGCTTCGGTGATCGCGGGTGCGAGGGCGTAGTCGGTCTCGGCGACGAACAGCGGCAGGACCTCGGGCGGGTACTTCCGCCACTTCGTGCTGGACCGCCGTCGCAGCTGTTCCAGAGGAAGGGCCTGCAGGGGGGTGACGCTCACTTCTCGACCCTATCGATGCGTGCGCATGCCGCCGATTCGGGCGTCAGACAGCGACTCAGATCGCGAAGCCGAGCGCCCGCATCATGTCGCGGCCGTCATCGGTGATCCGCTCCGGGCCCCACGGCGGCATCCACACCCAGTTGATGCGGAAGCGCTCCACGACGTCATCCAGCGCCTGTGCCGTCTGCTCCTCGAGCACGTCGGTCAGCGGACATCCGGCGCTCGTGAGCGTCATGTGGATCACGAGGGCATCGTTCTCGTCGTCCCAGCCGAGGTCGTAGATCAGGCCGAGGTCGACGACGTTGATCCCCAGTTCGGGGTCCATCACGTCCTTGAGGGCTTCCTGGACCTCGTCGTACTTCTCGGGTGCGAGCGTCGCGGTCATACGGCGATTCTACGCTTCACCCTCGGCGGCCGTCTCGAGCACCGGCTCGATGAAGCGGTCGTAGCCTTCGTCCTCGAGGCGCTCGGCCAGCTCGGGACCGCCCTCCTCGACGATCCGGCCGGCGATCATGACGTGCACGAAGTCGGGGTGGATGTAGCGCAGGATGCGCGTGTAGTGGGTGATCAGCAGCACACCGAGACCGGTCTGCTCCTTCGCACGGTTCACGCCCTCCGACACGATCTTCAGGGCGTCGACGTCGAGGCCGGAGTCGGTCTCATCCAGCACGGCGATCTGCGGCTTGAGCAGCTCGAGCTGGAGGATCTCGTGACGCTTCTTCTCGCCGCCCGAGAACCCCTCGTTCACGTTGCGCTGCGCGAACTTCGGGTCCATGCGCAGGTCCTTCATGGACTGCTTCACGTCCTTCGTCCACGTGCGGATGCCGGGCGCCTCGCCGTCGATCGCCGTCTTGGCGGTGCGCAGGAAGTTCGTGACCGTCACGCCGGGGATCTCGACGGGGTACTGCATCGCCAGGAACAGGCCGGCGCGGGCGCGCTCGTCGACGGTCATGGCGAGCACGTCCTCGCCGTCGAGCGTGATCGAGCCGCCGGTGACGGTGTACTTCGGGTGACCGGCGATCGTGTAGGCGAGCGTGGACTTGCCGGAGCCGTTGGGGCCCATGATCGCGTGGGTCTGGCCCGTGCGGATCGTGAGCGTGACGCCGTTGAGGATCGGCGTGGTTCCGGCATCCGTCTCGACCGTCACGTGCAGGTCGCGGATCTCGAGGACAGACATGGGGACTTCCTTCACAGCTTCTTGGTGACGGTGGGATCGATCAGCACGTCGTCACCGTCGATGATGACCTCGAATACGGGCACGGGCTCGTACGCGGGCAGGTTCAGGGGCTTGCCGCTCAGCAGGGAGAAGGCCGAGCCGTGCGCCCAGCACTCGATCGTGTCTCCGTCGACGAAGCCCTCGGCGAGCGAGATGTCGCCGTGCGTGCAGACGTCGCCGATCGCGTGGACGTCGTCGTTCGAATCGCGGACGACGGCGATCGCGACGCCGTCGACCTCGACGCGGATGGCGGAGTCCTGCTCGAGCTCGCTCAGGGCGCAGACACGGGTTGCGGTCACTGGGCCGCTCCTTCCTGAAGTTCGGCCTCGATCGCCTCGTGCAGCTCGGATTCGAGCGCCGGGATGCCGATGCGCTGAACGATATCGCTCAGGAAGCCGATGACGACGAGACGTCGCGCCTCCTCCTCGGTGATCCCGCGCGACTGCAGGTAGAAGAGCTGCTCGTCATCGAAGCGACCGGTCGCGCTCGCATGGCCCGCGCCGCGGATGTCGCCGGTCTCGATCTCGAGGTTCGGGATCGACTCCGCGCGCGCGCCGTCGGTCAGGACGAGGTTGCGGTTGGCCTCGTACGAGTCGGTGCCGACCGCGTCGGGACCGATCAGCACATCGCCGATCCACACGCTGCGGGCGCCGGCGCCCTGCAGCGCACCTTTGTAGAGCACGTCGCCGCGGGTCTCGCGACCCTTGTGGAAGAGGTACACCTGGCTCTCGAGGTGCTGGCCGGAGTCGGAGTACGACAGCCCGTACAGCTGACCCTGCGAACCCGCACCGGCGAGCTCGACGCTCGGGTTGACCCGGACGACACCGCCGCCGAAGCTGATCACGAAGTGGCGGAGGGTCGCGTCGCGCTCGACGCGGGCCTGGTGGGAGGCCGCGTGCACGGCGTCGTCGCTCCACCGCTGCACGGAGATCACAGTGAGATGGGCGCCGTCGCGGACGATGATCTCGACGTTCTGCGCGAGCTGGGCGGAGCCCTCGTGGCGGAGCACGATCACGCCGTGCGAGTTCGGCAGCGCCTCGATCACGATGTGGGCATTCGCGCGGCCGCCGTTGCCGGTGATCGTCACGACCGCGGGCTCGACGAGCTCGGCGCCGGCGGGGATGCGCAGGAGGTGGGCGCCGGTCTCGCGGCTCCAGGCGATCGCCGCCGGCAGGTCCTCGGGCGTGAAGACCTCACCGCGCGGCGCGTCGCCCACGGCGAGCGTCGCGTGCTCGAGTTCGGCACCGCTCAGCCGCACGGTGACCGCGTCGGGCGAATCGGGCTCGTCGCGCAGCACCGCGGCGATGCGCTCGATCGGCGTGTGCTTCCAGTTGACCTCTCGACCGGTCGGCGACGCGAAGTCGGCGGGGTCGTACGAGCGCGGCCGTTCGGAGCGGGTCTGGATCGGCGCCCACGCGCCGTCGGTGTGCGCGGTGGAACCCGGCACCGTGGCCGGTGCCTGCGTCGTGGTCGCCATCTAGCCGACCGATCCTTCCATGCCCATCTCGATGAGCTTGTTCAACTCCATGGCGTACTCCATCGGCAGCTCGCGGGCGATCGGCTCGATGAAGCCGCGCACGATCATCGCCATGGCCTCGTCTTCGGGGAGACCGCGGCTCATGAGGTAGAACAGCTGCTCCTCGCTGACCTTCGAGACCGTGGCCTCGTGGCCCAGCTGCACGTCGTCCACGCGGATGTCGATCGCCGGGTACGTGTCCGAGCGCGAGATCGTGTCCACGAGCAGGGCGTCGCAGCGCACGGTGTTCGCGGAGTGGTGCGCGTTCGCATCAACGCGCACTTCACCGCGGTATCCGGCGCGACCGCCGCCGCGCGCGATCGACTTCGACACGATCGAGGACTGCGTGTACGGGGCCATGTGGATCATCTTGGCTCCGGCGTCCTGGTGCTGACCGGGACCGGCGAAGGCGACGGACAGGGTCTCGCCCTTCGCGTGCTCGCCGACCAGGAAGATCGACGGGTACTTCATCGTGACCTTCGAGCCGATGTTGCCGTCGATCCACTCCATGGTCGCGCCCTCGTGGGCGACGGCGCGCTTGGTGACCAGGTTGTAGACGTTGTTCGACCAGTTCTGGATCGTCGTGTAGCGCACGCGGGCGTTCTTCTTGACGATGATCTCGACGACCGCGGAGTGCAGCGAGTCGCTCTTGTAGATCGGGGCGGTGCAGCCCTCGATGTAGTGCACGTACGAGCCTTCGTCGGCGATGATCAGCGTCCGCTCGAACTGGCCCATGTTCTCGGTGTTGATGCGGAAGTACGCCTGCAGCGGGATCTCGACGTGCACGCCCGGGGGCACGTACACGAACGATCCGCCCGACCACACCGCGGTGTTGAGCGCGGCGAACTTGTTGTCCCCGGCGGGGATCACGGTGCCGAAGTACTCCTCGAAGAACTCGGGGTGCTCGCGCAGCGCCGTGTCGGTGTCCATGAAGATGACACCCTGCGCCTCGAGCTGCTCGTTGATCTGGTGGTACACGACCTCGGACTCGTACTGCGCGGCCACGCCGGCGACCAGGCGCTGACGCTCGGCCTCGGGGATGCCGAGGCGCTCGTACGTGTTGCGGATCTCCTCGGGGAGCTCCTCCCACGAACCAGCCTGCTTCTCGGTGGAGCGCACGAAGTACTTGATGTTGTCGAAGTCGATCTCGCTGAGGTCGGCGCCCCACGTCGGCATCGGCTTGCGGCCGAACAGCTGATAGCCCTTCAGGCGCGTCTTGAGCATCCAGTCGGGTTCGCTCTTGAGCGACGAGATGCCGCGCACGACGGACTCGTTGATCCCGCGCTGCGCGACGGCTCCGGCGGCGTCTTCATCGTGCCAGCCGAACTCGTACTGGCCGAGGCTCGCGAGCTCGGGTCGATCGATCAGGACATCCGACATCGTCACACTCTCCTCCGGGCCTCAACGGTGTCATCCGCCCCGGCATTCCTGCTCCACCGGTGGAGTTACCGGTGAGGGATGCCGCTGGTGGGCCCTTTCGATCGGCGCCGTCCATCGCGCCTAAACTGTCTACGACGCGTCACGCCCGAAGCGGCCGCGTCCAACCCCTCGATTCTACAGGGTCAGCCCCGACGCCGGGTTGCCACCGATCGTCCCGCGCCCGGCGCGGGCACCACGCCGCAGGAGGCCGCGCGCATGACGCCGGAGCCCAGCCCCGTCGAGACACCGGGCGCGCTCGCGCGCCTCTGGCGCCGCCTGCCCGCCCGGGTGGGCCGGCCCGCCCGGGTGCTCGCCTGGCTGGTCCTGATCAGCAACGTCCTGATCGTGGGCACGGGGGGCCTGGTCCGCCTCACCGGCTCCGGCATGGGCTGCGAGACCTGGCCCTACTGCACGAGCGATTCGCTCGTTCCGACCCGCGAGCTCGGCATCCACGGGATGATCGAGTTCGGCAATCGCACGCTCACCGGCGTCCTCGTCGTGATCGCCCTCCTTGCCTTCCTCGCCGTGGTCCGGGTGCCGCGCCGCGATCTGCGCGTCCTGGCTTTCGCGAACGGCATCGGGATCGTCCTCCAGGCGGTCGTCGGCGGGATCATCGTGTGGCTGCACCTGCCGCCCACGCTCGTGGGGATCCACTTCGTGATCTCGGCTGCCCTGGTCGCGAACGCCGCCGCACTCGTGTCCCGCGCCTACGCGCACGTGGGACCCCGCGAGCGCGCGGTCGGTCCGGCGTTCCGCGCGCTGGCGTTCGCGACCGGCGCGGCGGTCGCGGTGACCGTGCTGATCGGCATCCTGCTCACCGGGTCCGGTCCGCACGCGGGAGACGATGCGGCCGCCCGCAACGGCCTGGACCCCGTGCTGTGGCAGCACATCCACGCGTGGCCCGCGTACCTCACGTTCGGTCTGACCATCGTGCTGCTGATCGCGGCACGCCGCACGCCGCCGCACCTCCGACTGCGGCTCTGGGTGGGTCTGCTGCTCGCTGTGGAGCTCGCTCAGATCGCGGTCGGCCTCTGGCAGGCGCGCACGGGGCTGCCGATCGTCCTGGTGAACATCCACATGGTTCTCGCGGTCTCGCTCGTGGCCGCGATGACGGCTGTGCTGATGAATCTGTCGGCGCCCACGGCGGTCGTCCAGGAAGAGGGCGCTTACGCTGGTTCGATGCCTGCCGCGTCGGCCGGTCGCTGAGAGCGACTCATAGCCGACTCATCGGATTCGCACACGTGCGGCTCGGGATGCCCGGCGAGGCTGTACCCGGCCGCGTCCCGCGCTCCGCACCCGGAGCCGCGCGCCACACCCCCTGATCGAGGAGTTCCCGTATGACCGTTCGTCCCAGTCTCGTCCGCAGCATCCCGTTCTGGATCCTTCTGGTCGGCTCCCTCGCGACCGGCGCGTTCGGCGCGTGGCTCGCGGTCGACAAGCTCGCCGTGATGTCCACCGCCCTCACCGACGGCACCGCGACGCCGGTCGACGTGTACGTCGGGCAGGTCTGGGCGATCGTCGGCGGCATCCTGATCGCCACCGGCATCATCGGCCTCGCCCTCGCGCTCGTCGTGGCCGCGATCCGCTCGTTCATGCCGGTCGCCGACGCCGAGATCATCGAGGCGCTGGAGTGGTCGGCCGACGACGAGGCCCCCGCGACCGACGCCGCCGCGACCGACGACGCGGCGGATGCGCCCGCCTCGGTGGAGCGCGCCGACGAGACCGCCGAGGTCGCCGCCCCGCAGCGCTGACCCGACGCACGTCCGGAAGGGCGGGAGCAGCTCATCGCGAGCGCTCCCGCCCTTCCTGCTCGATACTGACAACGTGGACCCTGTCGGCACGATCACCTGGATCGTCCTGTTCGTGCTCACGACCGTGGCCGTCACCGGGATCGTCGGTCGCCTCGGATGGTCCGCGCCGGTCGCCCTGGTGATCGTCGGCGGGGCCGTCTCGTTCATCCCCGGCGTACCCCAGGTGGAGGTCCAGCCCGAGCTCATCCTCTACGGCATCCTCCCGCCGCTGCTGTTCGCGGCGGCGATCCGCACGTCGGTGATCGACGTCCGCGCCCGCCGCGACAGCATCCTCCTGCTCTCGGTCGGCCTGGTCGCCTTCACGGTCGTCGCGGTCGGCTTCGCCGCGTTCGCCCTCATCCCCGCGATCACGCTCGCCGCCGCTTTCGCGTTCGCGGCCGTCGTCGCGCCCACCGACGCGATCGCCGTCACCGCGATCGCGGGGCGGCTCGGGCTCCCCCGCCGCGTCGTGACGATCCTCGAAGGCGAGAGCCTGCTGAACGATGCGACGGCCCTGGTCGCCCTCAACGCGTCGATCACGGCGATCGTCACCGTCGTCACGCCGGTCCGGATCGGGCTCGACTTCGTGATCGCCGTCGCCGTGGGGGTCGGCGTGGGGTTCGCCGTGGGCTTCGTCGTGTCGTGGGTGCGCTCGCGCCTGCACTCCGCGGTGCTGGATACGAGCCTCACCCTCGTCACGCCGTTCGCGGCGTTCCTGCTCGGCGATCTGCTGAAAGGGTCGGGGGTGCTCGCGGTGGTGATCGCGGGGCTCTACCTCGGTTACCGCGCGCCGGCGGTCTCGTCGGCCGAAGCGCGGGTCGCGGAGCGACTGAACTGGCGCACGATCCAGTTCCTGCTCGAGAACGCCGTCTTCCTGTTCATCGGACTGAACCTCTCGGGGATCCTCGCCGGGGCGCTGGAGAGCGGCCCGGGGCTGTGGCAGACCGTCGGGATCTGCGTCGGCATCCTGCTGGCCCTGGTCATCTCCCGCTTCGCGTGGGTCATGGGGACGACCCTGCTGTACCGCAGAGGACCGCGGCGCCTGCGTGAG
>JAESFR010000251.1_pt1 | contig 19567 bp, 13 predicted proteins | sample 9266191 | NCBI WGS metagenome assembly JAESFR01 (sample SAMN14503063, study PRJNA617104) | algae metagenome | isolation source: Pleurocapsa minor HA4230-MV1 and co-occurring heterotrophs from cement on... | place: USA: Nuuanu Pali Lookout, Hawaii | collected 2009-07-20
TCCCGCGGCGCGCTACCGCTGGGTCGCCGAGCTGATCGTGGTCGGGCTGGCCGCGGCATCCGTCGTTCTGCTGGCCCGGCGCGGCATCGTCGACTCCGCGGCGGGGGTGGACCCGCTCCTGGCCGCGACCCCGCTGCTGGTGGCGGCGGCGGGGACGCTCGGGATGCTGCGCCTCTTCCCTCTCCTGATGGGGTCGGCGCACGGCGCGGCGCACCGGGGGCGCGGTCCGGTCGCACTCGTCGGCGCGGCGCGGGCCGGGCGTGCGCCGACGCTCGGGTTCGCGACGGCGTTCGCGCTGATCGTCGGGATCTCCGTCTCGGTCTTCGCGGGGGGCATCGGCGTCACGCTGCAGCGCTCGCTCGCGCTCGTGGAGCCCGCCGCCCGCCGCGACATCCCGCCGCTGGATGCCGCTCATCCGCTCATCGCTGCCGTGTTCGTCCTTCTGTCCGCGTCGGTGGCCGTCGCGATCGGCTTCTGCCTGATCGCGGTCGTCCTCGGCGTCGTCGCCGGATCGCGCCGCCGCAACGCGGTGGTCGGCATCCTCCGCGTGCTCGGCCTGGAGACCCGGCAGCTGCGCGGCGTCGTGGCGTGGGAGCTCGCGCCGGTGACGCTCATCGCCGTGGTCACCGGGGTGCTTCTGGGCATCGCGGAGGTGTTCGTGGTCGGCACCGCGATCGATCTGCCGTCGTTCGTCGGGGCGGCTCCGGCGCCCCCATCGGTCGGGCTGGGTCCGACCGTCGCGATCGTCGCGGGGACGACGGCGGCGATCGCCGTGACCGCGGTGGTCGCCGCGCGCGTCGCGCACCGCCGTGCACCGGCCGGAACGCTGAGAATGGGGACGGAATGAGCGCTCAGATCAGCTGCACGGACCTGGTCCGCATCTTCTCCGCCGAAGGCGTGGAGGTGCAGGCTCTGCAGGGGCTGAACCTCGAGATCGAGGCGGGCGAGCTCACGGCGATCGTGGGGGCGTCGGGCTCGGGCAAGTCGACGCTGCTCACGATCCTGTCGGGATTGGACACACCGACCGCGGGGTCGGCGGTCGTCGACGGACACGATCTGCTCGCTCTTCGCGGCCACGAGCGCACCGTGTACCGCCGCGAGACCGTCGGTTTCGTGTTCCAGCAGACCGAGCGCAACCTGGTGCCCTTCCTGACCACCGCCGAGAACATCACGATGGCGCTCACCGTGGCCCGCGCTCCCCGGGCGCAGCGCGCGGAGCGGGTCGACGGCCTTCTCGACGTGCTCGGCCTCACGGCGCTGCGAGCACGGCGCCCTGCGGAGCTGTCAGGCGGTCAGCGGCAGCGCGCCGCGATCGCCGTGGCGCTCGCGAACGCCCCCCGTGTGCTGCTGGCGGACGAGCCGACGGGAGAGCTCGATGACGAATCGTCGGCGGAGATCCTCGAGGTGCTGCGCGAGGTGAACGAGAACATCGGCGTCACGGTGCTGATCGTCACGCACGACGAAGCCGTCTCAGGGCACGTCCGGCGCACGATCCAGATCCGTGACGGTCGCACCTCCACCGAGGTGCTCCGCTCGTCGCACACCGACGAGCACGGCGTCGAGCGCCATGTCGCGCGCGAGTACGCCGTGCTCGACCGCGTCGGTCGTCTGCAGCTGCCGCAGGAGTACCTGCACCGGCTGCGGATGAGCGGCCTGGTGCGCCTCGAACTGGAGTCGGACCATGTCGAGGTGCACCGGGCCGACAGCGCGACGCCGGGTCCGGGTCAGTAGATCACCACCGGTACGGGGAACACCGACCGCGAGTCCTCGTAGCCGTCGGCGCCGGTGAACGCGGCCTGCAGCAGGTGGATGCCGCGCGAGAGGGAGGGCAGCGCGAGCGAGATGCGCCCCTTCGCGTCGGCGGTGAGCTCCGTCGTGGCGATCACCCGGCCGCCCTCGGACACGGTGACCGTGCCCACGGGCGCACTCCCGTCGTCGGCGAGCACCCGGCCGGTGACCTTGACCGGCGTGCCCGACTTCGCGAGGACCTTGTTGGGCGCCGCGATGATCGACGTGCCGACGTCTTCGACGTCGACGAGCACCGCGACCGACCGCGCGGGCACGGTGACCGTGCCGGTCGCGGCATCCCACGTCGTCGTCTTGACCACGGGGTCCGCACCGTTCGCGAGCGCGGGAGTGAGCGCGAAGCCCCGGCCCGCGAGTTCCGCGACGGTCTGCGAGACCGGCTCGGTCGACGCGTTGAACACGACGAGCGCACCGTCGAGCTCGGGATCGGCGTTCTCGCCCACGAGGTCGTCGATCGCCATGACGATCACGCCGGGAGCGGCATCCGCTCCCCCGCCGGGGAACGTGACCTTCTGCTCGATCAGCTCGGCCGAGCCCAGGCGCAGGAGGTCGACTTCCGAGCGCACCCGCAGCAGGTCCAGCGCCGAGGCCTCGGCCGCGGCGATGTCGGATGCCGCCGGCTTGAGCGCCGGGTCGGCCAGCAGCGGCGCCATGATGGGCCACTTCTCGCCGTTGTCGGCCTCCATCGGCAGACCCGAGCCGAACGTCGAGCTCTGGCCGGTCCAGTCGATCCGGTTGAACCAGTCACCCGAGTTGTAGCTGTTGCGATCGAGGGACTTCGAGCGCAGCAGCTCGGTGCCCGCGTGCCAGAACGACACCGACTGCGACAGCGTCACCGTGGCCAGCGACAGCGTGTTCATGCGCACGCGGTCTGCCATCGATGTGTCGGTCGGCAGCTTGAAGATCGACAGGTCGTACAGGGTCTCGTTGTCGTGCGCGTCGACGTAGTTGATCACTTCGTCGGGCTGGTCGGCGTATCCCGCAGGCGAACCGTTGTAGTCCACCTCGGCCCCGGTCCTGACCGTGCCGTCGGAGGTCTCGAACGCGAAGTCCCGCAGGTTGCCGGCGAGTCCGAGCTTCACCAGGTCGGTCTGCTCGCCCAGCGTGCGGTCGGCCGGATCGATCGGGGATCCGTTCGGGTCGGTGCCGAGGCCCGTGCCGAAGCCCTGCTCGAACGTCGACGAACCGTCGACCGGGCTGCCGCCGTGCACGCCGTCGCGCAGCCTGTCGTTGAAGGTGCCGATGCCGGTGCCGCCGAGCTGCCCCTGCGTCGCCTGCTCGAACAGTGCGTTGTTCGCGACCTCGCCGAAGTTCCACCCTTCGCCGTACAGATAGATCGCGGAGCCGTCGACGCCGTCGTTCTTGACCGTCAGCTCGTCGAGGGCGGCTCGCACAGCGAGCAGGTTCTCCTTCGAGTGGTGACCCATCAGGTCGAAGCGGAAGCCGTCGACCTTGTAGTCGCGCGCCCAGGTGACCACCGAGTCGACCATGAGCTTCTGTGCCGCGGCGTGCTCGGTGGCGACGTTCTGGCAGCACGTCGAAGTCTCGACGGCGCCCGCGGCGTTCAGGCGGTGGTAGTAGCCGGGGACGACCTGGTCGAGCACCGACCGCTCGCCCTGTCCCGACTCGGCGGTGTGGTTGAACACCTCGTCGAGGACGACCTGCAGCCCGGTCTGGTGCAGCGCACCGACCATCGAGCGGAACTCCGCCACGCGTGCGCCGCCGTTCGCGTCCACCGCGTACGAGCCCTCCGGTGCGAAGAAGTGGAACGGGTCGTAGCCCCAGTTGAAGCCGTCGGCATCGCGGACCGCATTGATGCACGCCTGCTGTTCGGGCGACGCCGGGCCGAACGACGCGAGGTCGCATGCGGGCACCGCCTGCGCGGCCCGGTTCTCCTCGATCGTGGCGATGTCGAACGAGGGCAGCAGATGCACCGTGTTGATCCCGGCATCCGCGAGTTGCGCCAGCTGCGTCATCCCGGCGCTGTCCGCGTGGGTGAACGCCGAGTACGTGCCCCGCTCGCCTTCCGGCACCGAGGGGTCGGTGATCGAGAAGTCGCGGATGTGCAGCTCGTAGATCGCGCGGTCGACCGGCTGGTCGATCACGGGCGCCTTCGCCTTCTGCCACACCTTCGGCTTGTGCGCCTTGTCGGACAGATCGATCGCGACCGAGCGCTCCGAGTCGGGCGTGAGCGCGACGGAGTACGGGTCGGTGACCGTGTTGGTCTCGATCGTTCCGGTGGTCGGCGCGTAGACGACGACCTCCCACAGGTACTCGTCGCCCTTGAGGGCGTTCTTGCCCGCGACGGACCAGGTTCCGGATGCGGCATCCCAGGTCGCCTGGTGGCGCTGGGGGTCGCCCGTGGCGCCGGCGTCCCACGTCAGGAGCGTCGCGGTCTGCGCCGTCGGAGCCCAGAGGCGGAACGTCGGCTTGTTGCCCCGGAAGGTCACGCCGAGCTCGACCGAGTCGAGGGCGGCGGCGTAGAGATCGTCGAGAACGCCGGGGATCTGCACTCCGGTGAACGCGGTCAGCGTGTCGCCCACGCGCTGTGCGACCGCGAGCTGACCCTTCACGAGAGCGGCGGCATCCTGCCCGTCCACGCGCAGCGCGCGATACGACGCGAGCGCCGGGAACGCCGCCTTCTGAGCCTCGGTGAGCCCTCCCTCGATCGGTGCGAGCGCGATCGGGTCGGCACCGGTGATCTCGCCCTCGGCCACCGCGATCGAGGCGTCGGGTGAGGCGTACAGCTCCCACGCGGCGTCCGGGTCGCTCGAGCCGAGGTCGGCGGGCCACGCGATGGTCTGCGCGTCGATCCAGTGGGCGCGAAGCTCGCCGACGCCCGCGAGGGGCGGATCGGTGGTCGTGACCGTGAGCACGTGGGTCGCGATGTCGTACAGGAACGTCACCACCTTGCCCGCGCTCGCGGTGAACGCGATGTTCGCTCCGCCCGGAGCGCCTCCCGCGCCGTAGTTCTCGTCCCAGCTGAGGCCGTGCGTCACCTTGACCTCGTACGAGCCGGTCGGCAGGTCGTCGGTGGTGAACTGGAACACGCCGTCGGCATTGCGGTCGAACATCATCGCCGCGAGGCACGCGGGCTGCCAGTCGCCGCCGTTGTCGCCAACGCAGCCCAATTCGCTCTGGAACGACCCGGCGAGCGTGACGATCGGGCCGTCAGCGGTCGATCGGATGTTCTTCGTGCGCGGGTCGAAATAGAAGGTGATCGGCCCGCCCCCGTGCGTGAGGGTGATGTCGCCGCCGTTCGCGACGCCGCCGGCGCCGTAGTTCTCGTCCCACTTCTTCTCGGTCGCGATCTTGTAGGCGTAGGAGCCCGCCGCCAGTGCGGGGATCGTGAGGGTCCAGATCCCGTCCTTCTGGGTCATCTGCACGGCGGCGCAGTCGGGCTGCCAGTCACCCGGGCACCCGGCTTCCGAGTTGAAGCTGCCGGGGACGCTCACGGCGCCGTAGACGGTCGGCACCTGCGGCTCGGTCTCGCCGCCGCCCGGCTCCTCCGGCTCCTCGGGGACGGTCGGGGTGACACCGTTGCCGACCGACGCGTATGTGGATGCCGCGGAGCGGTGGCCGGCGGCATCCGTCGACACCGCGCGGTACTCCACGAGCGTGCCGCCTGCGAGGCCCGCCGTGTCGTGGAACACGCGCGGCGTGGTGTCCTCGGCCGTACCGAGCGGCGTCCACTCGCTGTCGCCGACGACGCGCCACGCGAAGCTCGTCTCCGCCCAGGCGTCGGCGATGTCGGCTCCCACGGGCGCGAGCCCGCTCACACCGGCTCCCGCCGAGGGAGCCGTCACCGCGATCTCGCCCGCCGTCTCGGGAGCCGTGACCGTCGTGTCGGCGGTGAAGACCACTGCCGACATCGCCGGCACCGTGACGGATGCCGCGCCGGCCGAATCCGTCGTGAATGCGGAGCCGCCGCCGTACAGGGGCGTGAAGGACGCGTCTGCGGTGAGCGTGGGGATCGAGACGGTCTGCTCGGTGGTCGCGTTGTTCGTCGCGACCAGGTATTCGATCTTCTCGTCGCGGTCGACGCGGCTGAAGGCGTACACGCCCGCACCGTCGGCGGCGAAGCGCTCGATCTGGGCGCCGCTCTCGATCGCCGGGTGGTCTGCGCGGAGGGCCGCGAGATCCGCGATGAGTCCGTACAGCGGGGCGCCGGTGTCGAAGCGGTCGGCGCTGCCGAGCGTCTCACCCGTCACGAGCGGCTGGTTCGCGTACTCGTCGACCTGCGTGGCGAACATCGACTGGCGGGCGTCCTTGTCGCCGCCCGAGCCTGCGAAGCCCTGCTCGTCGCCGTAGTACACCACGGGCTGACCGCGGGTGAGGTACATCAGCTCGTGCGCGAGCTCATCGCGCTGCAGCGCGTCGGCCCCTGCGACGAAGTAGCCGACGCGACCCATGTCGTGGTTGCCGAGGAACGTCGGCAGCGCGGTGGCCGAAGAATCCGGCGTCGCGTACATGTCATCGCCCGCGAACAGGGACTGCAGGCGCGCGGCCGACCCGCCCTTCGCGTAGGACGTGGCGTCGGACTGGAAGGTGAAATCCAGCACCGAGTTCATGTCGGTGTCGCGCACGTACGGCGACAGCTTCGCGGGGTCGGCGTCGTAGACCTCGCCGAACATGAAGAAGTCCGGCTTGCCCGCCGCGTGCGCGTAGTCGAGGACCTCGGTGGACCACTGCTCCCAGAACTCGAAGTTCACGTGCTTCGCGGTGTCGATCCGGAACCCGTCGATCCCGAGGTCGACCCAGCCCTGGTACACGTCGACGAAGCCGTCGACGACCGTGGGGTGCTCGGTCATGAGGTCGTCCAGTCCGACGAAGTCGCCGAACGTCACCGACTCGCCGGCCCAGGTCGAGTCACCGCGGTTGTGGTACAGCGTGAGGTCGTTGAGCCACGCCGGAACCTTGAGGTCGGCATCCGCGTCGGCGATGACCGGCGTGTACGGGAAGCTCGTCGCCGGATCCAGCGCGGGGAACGTGCCCGTGCCGGCGTACTCGCCCGGGTCGAACGCGGTGCCGGCGGCGTCGCGGTAGGGGCTCGTGGCCTGGTCGATGTACGAGAACTGGTTCTCCTCGTACGAGATCACATCGGCCGTGTGGTTGGTGATGATGTCGAAGTAGACCTTGATTCCGCGGTCGTGCGCGTCGGCGATCAGCGCCTCGAGCTCGGCGTTCGTTCCGAGGTGGGGGTCGATCTGCGTGAAGTCGGTCACCCAGTAGCCGTGGTAACCGGCGCTCGCGTTGTCCCCCGTACCCTGCACCGGGCGGTTCTTGAAGCTCGGCGTCAGCCAGATCGCGCTCGTGCCGAGGCCCTCGATGTAGTCGAGCTTGCTGCGCAGGCCCGCGAGGTCGCCGCCCTGGTAGAAGCCCTCGTCGGTCGGGTCGAGACCTGTGACGAGGCGGTCGCCGCTCAGGCCCCCGGTGTCGTTCGACGGGTCGCCGTTGGCGAATCGGTCGGTCATCACGAAGTAGAACTGCTCGGCGCTTCCCGGCTGGCGCACCGGGGCGCTGACCAGGGCGTCGTCGGCGGCGGAGTAGTCGCCCGCGAGCGAGACCGCCTCGAGGCCGACGCGCTTGACGTTGTCGTCGAAGACGAATCGCAGGGTCGCCGGGCCCGCGATCGTGAGCGGGATGTCGTCACCGCCCCCGTTGAGGCCGTACGACTCGTCCCACGTGTCGTTCGCGGCGACCTTGTAGGCGAACGACCCGGCGGGGACCTCGAACTCCGCGGCGTACACGCCCGCGGTGTCGGTGAGCGTGAGCTCGGTCGCCGCGCATTCGGGCTGCCAGTCGGCCGAGCAGCCCAGCTCGTCCTGCAGGCTGCCGACGAGCGCGAAACTGCGGTCGGCCGCAACGGCCGGTGCCGCGGCGAGCGCCGGAACGGCGACGGCGCCGGTGAGGACGAGGGCCGCGGAGGCGAGGCTGGCGATCACGCGGCGTGCGCGTGCAGAGATGGTCGTCTTCGACACTGAATGCTCCTGGGGGATGGAGAGGCACGGCGACGTGCCCGGCGCGATTCAGCGAACGTAACAGGAGATCCATAGGATTGCAAGCGCTTACATGTGGCACGGTAAGCGCTTGCATTGTCGCGGTTGGTGCCGTGCGGTCTCGATGAGACCGGTGTCTTCGCCGAAACCGGGCGGCCTGTCCCCCTGTCTCGGCGGAATCCCCCGTCTCGGCATCCCGACGGAATGCGCGTCGCTCAGGACTCCGACGGCTCCGTCGGCAGCTCGAGGCCGTAGTTCCACGACATGATCGCGGGCTGCTCGCGATAGAAGCTCAACACCGAGACGGATCCGGAATCCAGCGTGATCTGAGCCCCGAACCGCGGTGCCATCCGCAGGAACACGGCGGTCAGGATGCGCAGGAAGTGGCCGTGCGCCACGAGGGCGACATCGCCGTCCACCATCGCCGGCAGCACTCGGTTGAGCACGCGGGATGCGCGCGCTGCGACCTCCTCGACCGTCTCGCCGGGCGTGGCGCCGCGGATGACACCGTGGGTGAACGCGCTCCAGTCGTAGCCGAGCTCGGCGCGGATGTCGCGCGTCGTTCGCCCCTCGTATCCGCCGTAGTCCCATTCCACCAAGAGCGGGTCGATCTCGGCGTGGAGGCCCGCCAGCTCGGCCGTGCGTCGCGCACGCTCGAGCGGCGAGCTCAGCACCAGCCTGAAATCGTAGTCCGCGACCAGGCGGCCGGCCGCTCGTGCGAGGTCTTCCCCGTGCGGGGTGAGAGGGATGTCGGTCAGCCCGGTGTGCCGACCGATCTTCGACCACGCGGTCTCTCCGTGGCGCAGGAGCACGAGATTGCCCTGCGGGTTGTCGGGGGCGGGGCGGTCGGGCAGCGGATCGTTCACAGACACATCGCAACCGTACTGTCGGCGGGCGCAGGGATGCGCCACCGGCCGACGGCCAGTCGAACAGGACACACCAGACCTCCGACATAGCCCCGCGCGCGGCCAAGCGGTCACGGGGAAGGAACCCTGTCAGACGCGAAGCGCGATCTGATCTCGCCGCCTGGTCGGCGATTTCGTGGCCGGTCGCCACTTGACCTCGGCGTCCCACCAGTAGGGGCCTTTCACATGCGGGACCCCGTCGACCATCGCGACCTGCCACCCCCCGGTGTCGATGGTGCGATGGTGGAACCAGCACAACAGGACCCCGTTGTCTGTGTGAGTCGGACCGCCTCGCGAATGCTCGCGCACATGGTGGATCTCGCACCATTGGGGTGGTACTGAACAGCCGGGAATGAGGCATCCTCCGTCCCGAAGGGTGATCGCCCGGCGCTGATGGTGGTTGAAGACGCGATCGAGCGTGACGAGCGACACGATGCGACCGTTCTCGCCGAGTACCGCTCGCTGCACCGCCCCGGCGCAAGCGAGGTGTCGAGCCGCGCTGATCGAGATCGGCTCGTCGTCGCCCGGAAGGTGCGCATGCCCGCGACCCGCCGCGAGATCTTCCTCGCGCACGGAGACCACGAGCGTCGGCGCGGCGCCGCCGAGCATCGGCAACTCGCCGGATGCCGCGGCCGCCGTCAGCAGCACAGCCAGGGCATCGTGCTGCTTCTGGATGCGGCTCCGTGCATCCGCTGCGGCCTCGTATGGCGCGCTGCCGCCGACCTCGGCACCGGCCGCGGGGTCGGCGTCGGCGTTGGCGTCATCGACGAAGCACGGGCCCAGGGCAGGCGCGCCGTCGCCCCGCGGGTTGAGCACGCTGTCGAACCCGAGCTGCAGCTGTGCGGCGACTTCGGGCAGGAGGAGCCCGCGCACCGGGATCAGGCCGTCGCCATCACGCCGGCCGACGTTCAGTCCGCGCTTGCGAAGCGCCCGGGATTCGACCGGCTCGGCGCCGTCCTGGTCGAGGTATGCCGCCCATACCTGCGCCAGCGCGCGCAGTTCATCGGCCGTCACCGGTCCTTCGCCGTCAGGCCCCTCACCGCACGCCGCGGCTGCGAGTTCTTCATCGGCAGCGAGCACTCCGGCACGCCCGACCCCGGCCGTACGGAACGCCGAAGCCACCGCTGTCACCGCGTCGATACCGACCTTGCCCGCGACGAGAGCGGAGCGCAGAGCCGGGAACGCAGCGGGCAGCGTCTCGCCGGATGAGGGGGCCGCATTCTGCTCTACCGCCACAGCGGCAGCGAGAAGGTCAGCCGCCCTGCGACCGGAAATTCGAGTTGCCCGCTGCACCAGCTCGTTGAGGTTGCGGCATCCATACCGGGTCGTCGCTCGATCGGCGTGTGCCCGCAGACCGTCGCGCCCGTGCAACTGCGCCACGGCCTCGACCATGATCGCCTCGGCTCCGCGTTGAATGCGCCCTGCCGCCGCCAGCGCGGACAGCAGGTCGGCGTCATCGCACGCACCGAGCCCGTCGCTGGCGAACGCCGCCGCCACCACGCTCGCGAGCGCGTCGCCGAGGTCGGCGAGAGCGGAGGGAAGGTTGCTCATACCCCAATTCTGGCGAGGGGCTCCGACATTGAAATGCCCAGGTCATCTGGTTTTTCCGACCTGTGGATGAGTGGCTTTTCAAGTCACTGACGCGCCGCTGGGGAGGAGGCGAGATCGATGTCTGCCGCCCGCTTTACGGTGCCCTCATGACAGACACCGAACTCATTGTCGAGGGCGAACCGGCTCTCCTTCTCGTTGAAGCACTCGCAACCCTGATGGCGGACAGCGAAGAGCACGACGGGATGCTTCACTTCGAGGGAGTCATCGGCGGCGACGCCGGAGCCGCCCTCGTCCATGCACTCGGCAGAGTCACTGCTGAGCTCGCCGCACAAGATATGCGGAGCTTTGCGGCCGGCGGCGCTCATAGCCAACGCAGCGAGGAACAGCGTGGTGCCGATGCTCTGATCCTTCTCATGGAACGGGTCGTCGAGGCCCTGGAGTCCAAAGCCGCAGCATGAAGCCCCGAAGTCGCGCCCCGCGAAACGAGACTGGGACGACGAAGCCGAGTGGCGCGCGTTTCTCCGCGACAACCGCTACAACCGCTACAACCGCTCGATGATCGTCGCGTTCGCCATGCCGCCGCCCTCGCACATGGTCTGCAGACCGTACCGTCCGCCGGTGGCCTCGAGATACGCCAGCAGCGTGCCGAGCAGACGCGTCCCCGAGGCGCCGACCGCGTGTCCGAGGGCGATCGCTCCGCCCCACGGGTTGAGGCGGTCGGGGTCAGCGCGCACGTCGTGCGCCCAGGCGAGCGGCACCGACGCGAAAGCCTCGTTCACCTCGTACGCGTCGAGGTCGTCGATCTCGAGGCCGCTGCGCTCCAGGATCCGGCGGGTCGCCGGGATCGGACCCGTCAGCATGAGCAGCGGATCATCTCCCACCACCGCGAACGCGTGGAACCGCGCCCGGGGCGTCAGTCCCAGTTCGAGCGCCTTCTCCTCGCTCATGATGAGCGCCGCGGAGGCGGCATCCGTCAGCGGCGACGAGTTGCCCGGCGTGATCCGCCAGTCCAGGTCGGGGAAGCGCTCGGCCATCTCCTCGGTGCGGAACGCGGGCGACAGACCGCCCAGCCCCTCGATCGACGTGCCCGGACGGATCGTCTCATCGGCGGCCACCGCGTGCCCGTCGACGTCGACGGGCAGCAGCTGCGAGTCGAAGGAGCCGCGGGATGCCGCATCCGCCGCCCTCCGGTGCGACTCGGCCGAATACGCATCGAGCACCTCGCGGGAGAGCCCCCACCGCTGGGCGATCAGCTCGGCGGACACCCCCTGGTTCACGAGGCCCTCGGGGTATCGGGCGGACAGCAGCGGCGAACGCGATCCGCCGGTGCGGGACGACCCGAGGGGTACGCGGCTCATCGACTCGACCCCGCCGGCGATCACGACGTCGTACGCGCCGGCGATCACCCCCTGCGCCGCGAAGTGCGCCGCCTGCTGGCTCGAGCCGCACTGCCGGTCGATGGTCGTCGCCGGCACCGACTCGTCGAAGCCCGCAGCCAGCGTCGCCTGACGCGCGATGTTCATTGACTGGTCCGCGACCTGGCTCACACACCCGAGGATCACGTCATCGATCTGGGTCGAATCGAGCCCGTTGCGCTCCAGGACGGCCGTGAGCACCCCCGCGGCGAGATCCACGGGGTGCACCGACGACAGGGCGCCGCCGGGCTTGCCGCGCCCCGACGGGGTGCGGACGACGTCGACCAGGACGGCGGTGCGCGGCATCCGTCAGCCCTCGGCCTGCTCCGCGGGCCGGTCGGTCGTCGTCGCGGCGACCGGGACGTAGCCCTCGATGTGCCGTTCGTCGGGTCCGTTATAGGCCGACAGCGGACGGATGAGCGCGTTGGATGCCGCTTGCTCCATGATGTGCGCGGTCCACCCGGTGACCCGCGCCGCGACGAACAGCGGCGTGAAGGTCAGCGTGTCGAACCCCATCAGGTTGTACGCCGGACCTGACGGGTAGTCCAGGTTCGGATAGATGCCCTTGCGCGAGACGAAGTCGGACTCGAGCGCGTCGTACAGCGCCGCGAGGTCGCGCGCGCTGTCGCCCTCCGCGGAGTAGTGCTCGACGAGGGTGTCCAGCGCTGCCTTCATCGTCGGCACGCGCGAATCGCCGTGCTTGTAGACGCGGTGCCCGAAGCCCATGATCTTGCGCTTCTCGGCGAGCGCCGTATCCAGCCAGGCCGACACGTTCTCGGCCGCGCCGATCTCGTCGAAGATGTGCATGACGGCTTCGTTCGCTCCGCCGTGCAGGGGTCCCTTCAGGGCGCCGATCGCTCCGACGACCGCCGAGTACAGATCGGACATCGTGCTCGTGATCACGCGCGCGGTGAAGGTCGACGCGTTGAACGAGTGCTCGGCGTACAGGATCATCGAGACGTTGAACGCGCGGGCGACGACCTCGTCGGGTTCTTCGCCGAAGGTCATCCACAAGAAGTTCTGCGCGTAGTCGAGGTCATCGCGCGGGTCGATGTCGGCCAGACCGTGGCGGCGGCGCTGGTCGTAGGCGACCATCGCCGGGAGCTTCGCGAACAGCATGCGCGACTTCTCGAGGTCGGACTCGCGCGAGTTGTCGTACGCGGCGGGGTCGGAGGCTCCGACGAGCGAGACCGCGGTGCGCAGCACATCCATCGGGTGGGCATCCAGCGGCACGAGGTCGATCGCCTGCCGCACGTTCTCGTCGAGGCGCCGGTGCGCCCGCTCCTCAGCGACGAAGTCCGCGAGCTGCTCGTCGGTCGGAAGCTCCCCGTACCAGAGCAGGTACGCGACAGCTTCGAACGGCTGGGTGGCGGCGAGCTCCTGCACGGGGTACCCGCGGTAGAGGAGGCTGTTCGTCTCGGGGTTGACCTTCGACACCGCGGTGTAGTCGACGGTGACCCCCGCGAGGCCCTTCTTGATGTCGATGTCTGTCATGTCTCTTCTTCCTCGAGGAGGTCAGCGGGCGATCTGGAAGTTGAACACCGAAGTGTCGAAGTGGTTGTAGTCCTCGTAGTCGATCAGGTCGTACAGGTCGGCACGGTGCTGCATCTGGTCCAGCATGCCGGTCAGGTGGCCTTCGTCGATCAGCGTATCCAGCCCGCGGCCTGCCGCGCCCATCGCGAGACGCAGCAGCGAGACCGGCCAGATCACGATGTTGACCCCGACATCGCGCAGCTGATCGACCGGGAAGAGGTCGCTCTTGCCGAACTCGGTCATGTTCGCGAGGATCGGCACGTCCACGGCAGCCCGCATCGCGGCGAACTCGCCGAGGTCGCGCATCGCCTCGGGGAAGATCGCGTCGGCCCCGGCATCCACGAGCGCTTTCGCGCGGTCGGTCGCCGACTCCAGACCCTCCACCGCACGGGTGTCGGTGCGCGCCATGATGAGGAAGTTCGGGTCGCGCCGCGCATCGACCGCCGCGCGGATGCGCTTGATCGCCGTGTCCTGGTCGACGACCGACTTGCCGTCGAGGTGCCCGCAGCGCTTCGGGTTGATCTGATCCTCGATGTGGGCGCCGGCCAGCCCCGCATCTTCGAGCGTCTGGATCGTGCGGGCCACGTTCATGGGCTCGCCGAATCCGGTGTCGGCGTCGATGATCGCCGGCAGCTCGGTCATGCGTGCGATCTGCTGCCCGCGGCCGGCGACCTCGCTGAGGGTGGTGAGCCCGATGTCGGGCAGGCCCAGGTCGGCGGCGAGCACCGCACCGGAGATGTAGACGCCCTCGAAGCCCTTGCGCTCGATGAGCTTCGCGCTGAGCGGATTGAACGCGCCGGGGAAGCGCAGCAGCTCGCCCGACGCGAGCCGCTCGCGGAACAGCCGCCGCTTCTCGTGCGCCGTGGTCTGCGCGTACAGCATCAGAACAGCCCCTTCGGCGCCGGGGCGCCGGCCAGCACGCCGACCTTCGCGACGATCGTGAGCTGCTGCACCTCGTCGGCGGTGAGGTCGGGCAGGCGCTGGGCGAGCTCGAGGAACCGCTCGATCTCCTGCGGCTCGAGCACCGGCTCGGCGAGCAGGCGGAACTTGCGGATGTAGTCCGCGCGCGCGAACGGCCGCGCACCGAGCGGGTGCGCGTCGGCCACCGCGATCTCGTCGACCAGCTCGGTGCCGTCGGCGAAGCGGATGACGACCCGGCCGCCGAAGGCCTTCTCGTTGGGGTCGGTCGAGTGGTAGCGGCGCGTCCACTCGGCATCCTCCGCCGTCGCGACCTTGTGCCACAGGGCCACCGTGTCGTCGCGACCGGCGCGCTCGGGCGTGTACGAGTCGACGTGGTGCCAGTCGCCGTCCTGCAGCGCGACGGTGAAGATGTACGGGATCGAGTGGTCGAGCGTCTCGCGCGAGGCCGTCGGGTCGTACTTCTGGGGGTCGTTGGCGCCCGAGCCGATCACGTGGTGCGTGTGGTGGCTGGTGTACAGCACGACCGACTCGACGTTCTCCGGCGCGAACGCGTCGGGGTGCTCGTTGTGGAGCTTGCGGGCGAGGTCGATCCAGGCCTGCGCCTGGTACTCGGCCGAGTGCTCCTTCGTGTACGAATCGAGGATGCCGCGCTTGGGCTCGCCGGGACCGGGCAGCGGCACCTCGTACGCCGCGTCCTTCCCGTCCAGCAGCCAGGCGATCACGCCGTCCTCGCCTTCGTAGATCGGGCTGGGCGAGGTCTCGCCCCGCATCGCACGGTCGACTGCCTCGACGGCCATCTTCCCCGCGAACGCGGGCGCATGCGCCTTCCAGGTGGAGATCTCGCCCTTGCGCGACTGCCGCGTCGCCGTGGTGGTGTGCAGCGCCTGTCCGACCGCCTGGTAGATCGTCTCGACCGGCAGGTCCAGGAGGGTGCCGATGCCCGCGGCGGCGGACGGCCCGAGGTGTGCGACGTGGTCGATCTTGTGCTTGTGCAGCGAGATCGCGCGCACGAGGTCGATCTGGATCTCGTAGCCGGTCGCCAGGGCGCGCACGACCGCGCGCCCGTCGGAGCCGACGTGCTGGGCGACCGCGACGATCGGCGGGATGTTGTCGCCGGGGTGCGAGTACTCGGCTGCCAGGAACGTGTCGTGGTAGTCGAGCTCGCGCACGGCCACGCCGTTCGCCCACGCTGCCCACTCGGGGCTGGTGCGACGCTCGATCGCGCAGCCGAACACCGTGGCGCCCTTCCCGCTGACCGAGACGGCGTGATCGAGCGCCTGCTGCCGCGCGGCGCTGACGGGAGCGCGGGTGAGGGATGCCGCGGCCACGGCGGAGTTGTCGATCACCCGGTTGATGATCATGTCGACGACATCGGGCTCGACCTCGACGGGATCGGCGGCGATCTCGGCGATGCGCCAGGCCAGCTGGCCCTCACGGGCGAGGTGCTCGTCGCTGCGGTGGACGCGCAGGTGGTGCGTGACGGTCATGGGGTGCCTTTCAGAGTCGCCGGGGCGCCGGCATCGAGGGACGAGAGGATCGTGGCGAGCGCGTTGTGCAGGTGCACGTGCGTCGCGTGGGCGGCGAGGTCGGCATCCCGCGCGGCGATCGCGGACGCGATCAGCCGGTGCTCGGCGACGGATGCCGCGAGCCGCTCGGGGATGTCGCGCGCCAGGCGACGCACCCGCACGAGATGGGTGCGCACGGTGCGCAGCGCGGACGCGAGGTAGTCGTTGTCGATCGCGGCATCCAGCTCGGCGTCGAATCGGCCGATGAGCGCGTAGTACGCGTCGCGTCCGTCCGATCCGTGCACGCGGGAGCGGCTGAACTCGTCGGCGAGCGCGGCGAACGCGGGGGCGTCTCCGCGCTCGGCGGCGAGCCGGGCGGCGGTCTCCTCGAGCGCGCGACGGATCTCGAAGAGCGCGCGGATGTCGTCGGCGTCGACGTCGGTCACGACGGTCACGCGGGGCGAGAGCTGGGTCACCAGGCCGTCGGAAGCCAGACGGCCGAGGGCTTCGCGCAACGGGGTGCGGCTCACACCGAGCCGCGTCGCCTGCTCGACTTCGCCGAGCACCGTCCCGGGCGCGAGGGCGCCGGACTGGATCTGGTCGAGAAGCGCGCGATACGCGCGGTCACTGGCCCGCATCCGGCACCTCCTCGCCGACGATTGTATACACAAAGCGAGGAACGACCAAAAAAGCCACCCCCGAACCAACTCCACGTATACAAAGAACATTCAGGACACTGCATTCACAAATTATTGAAACGAGCGTATCGTTCGGTCCATGAGCACTGTCATCCGCACCTCGTCCCTCGCCAAGCACTACGGGCGCGTGCATGCCCTCGACGGTCTCGACCTCGAGGTCGAGGCCGGCCAGGTGCACGGCTTCCTCGGCCCGAACGGCGCCGGCAAGTCGACCACGATCCGCATTCTGCTCGGCCTCGCCCGCGCGACCTCCGGCGAGGCGCGCGTCTTCGACCGGGATCCCTGGCGCGACGCGGTGCCGCTGCATGGCCGGATCGCCTCCGTGCCGGGCGACGTGAGCATCTGGCCCAATCTGTCGGGCGGCGAGTCGATCGACGTGCTCGCCCGGCTGCGCGGCGCCGGACGCCGCGATGCGGGATTCCGGGCCGAGAAGCGACGGCTGATGGAGGAGTTCCAGTTCGATCCGCGCACGAAGGGGCGGGCCTACTCGAAGGGCAATCGCCAGAAGGTCGCACTGATCGCCGCACTCGCGGTGCCGGCCGAGCTCTACATCTTCGACGAGCCGACCAGCGGTCTCGACCCCCTCATGGAAGTCGTGTTCCGTCGCGAGGTGGCGCGGATGAGGGATGCCGGAGCCACCGTGCTCCTCTCGAGTCACATCCTCTCGGAGGTCGAGCTGCTGTGCGACCGCGTCAGCATCATCCGGGCCGGCCGCATCGTCGAATCGGGCACCCTCGCGGAGCTTCGCCACCTCACCCGCACCGAGATCTCGTTCGAGGCGGCGGATGCCGCCGCGGCGGACGGCATTCCGGACGCGCACGACGTGCGGCTGTCGGAGGGCCGCGCCCACCTCACGATCGACAGCGACCGGGTCGCCGCGGCGCTCCCGGAGCTCGCCCGCAGGAACGTCACCGGACTGCGCATCGAGCCGCCGTCGCTCGAGGAGCTGTTCCTGCGCCACTACGGCGATCAGCCGCAGACGGACGAGGCACCGATCGGATCCGGGCGATGAGCGCCTTCTCGACCCTGCTGCGCGAGCGGATACGCCGCGACCGCTGGCAGCTGCTGCTGTGGATCGTGGGGACGGCGCTGCTCGCGTACCTGACCTACGTGGGCGTCTCCCAGTCGTACGGCACGCAGCAGGATCGCGAGGCGCTGCTGGCGACGGCGATCGCGAACCCGGTCATCATGCTGTTCCGGGGTCTCCCGTCGGGCGCGGACGAGGGCGCGTTCATGCTGTTCCTGATCTTCCCGTTCCTGGCGCTCGACGCGGCGTTCATGAGCTCGTTCCTCGCGGTGCGCCACACGCGCATGGACGAGGAGCTCGGTCGCGCGGAACTCGTCGCCGCGACACCGGCCGGCCGCACGGTGCCGGTGCTGGCGACCCTCGCGCACGGCGTCCTCGCGAATGCGGGCCTGGCCGTGCTCACCGCGCTCGCACTGCTGAGCACCGGCCTGCCCGCCGCGGGATCGTTCGTGGCCGGCGTCGGGGCGGGCGCGGTGGGGTTGGCGTTCCTCGGCATCGGCCTGCTGTCGGGTCAGCTGATGCGCACGTCCCGCGGAGCCAATGCGCTGGCCGTCTGGGTCCTGCTGCTCACGTTCCTGCTCGCGGGTCTCGGCAATGCCCTGGGCACACCCACGGCCGACCTCCAGCGCATCGAGAGTTCGTGGCTCACGTGGCTCTCGCCGTTCGGGTGGGGCGAGCAGTCGCGACCGTTCGCTGACGACGACCTGTGGCCGCTCGTGCTGTGCCTCGCGTTCGGGCTCGCCCTGGCCGCGGCATCCGTCGCGATCCAGAGCACGCGCGACCTCGGAGCAGGCCTGGTGCCCGAGCGGCGCGGACGGCCCGACGCGCCCGCGACCCTCGCCGGCCCGACGAGTCTGGTGTGGCGTCTCACGCGCGGTTCGATCCTCGGCTGGGCCGTGGGGGGCCTGATCACCGGGCTCCTGGCGACGAGCCTGGCCGGCGTGCTCGCCGACGTGGTGACCGAGCTGCCCTCGGTGCAGGCGATCCTCCAGGTCATCAGCGCGAACGGGAGCATCGCCCAGGGAGCGGTGATCATCTTCTTCGAGATGCTGGGGATCCTCGCCGCGTGCGCCGCCGTGCAGACGGTGTGCCGCGCGCGGTCGGAGGAAGCGCACGGCACGGCCGAGTCCGTGCTCGCCACGCCCGTCGACCGCGTCCGCTGGCTCGGCGGGTACGTGCTCGTCGGCTTCGTCGCGATCGTGATCGTGGTGGCATCCGCCGTCGCCGGCGCCGCGCTGGGCATCGCCGGCCGGGACGGCGACTGGTCGCTGATGGGCGACGTCGCCGTCGTCGGAGCGGGCCAGGTGGTCGCCGCGACGGTCTTCCTCGTCCTCACCGCGCTGGTGTTCGTCCTCGCCCCGCGGCTCACGATCCCGCTCGGCTGGACGCTCGTGATGGTCGCAATGGTGCTCGGCCTGTTCGGGCCGCTGTTCGGCATGCCCGACTGGCTCGTGCACGTCGCGCCCATCGCCGTGGCGCCGACCGTCGACGGCGACGGCGTCGACCTGCAGGGACTGTGGTGGCTCCTGCTGGCGATCGCCGCGATCGGCGCCGGAGCGGCCGCGCTCATGCGCCGGCGCGAGCTGGCTCCGGCAGGATGAGACCGTGGAGCACCCCGGGAAGGAAGCCGCCGAGCAGGCCGCGGCGATGATGACGGCCGCCGGGATGCCTCGCATGCCCGCGCGCGTGATGATGGCCCTCGTCGGTTCTCCCGACGCCGGATACACCGCCGCCGAGCTCGCGGAGCGGCTCGGGGTCTCGGCAGCCGCGGTGTCCGGCGCCGTGCGGTATCTGCAGGCGGTGCACATCATTCACCGACTGCCGCACCACGGCGACCGCCGCGATCGCTACGACATCGCCGACAACGCCTGGCGTGTCGTCATCACCGCGAACCTGCCGCTGTACCAGCGCCTGGCCGACGTCGTCGACCGCGTCGCCGACGAGAACGTCGATGCCCCGCAGTCGGTTGCCCGCGCACGCGACATGTCCGACTTCTTCCGCTTCCTCGCCGTGCGGATGCCGGGGCTGCTGGATGAGTGGGAGGGGCAGCGCGCGGGGAGCTGAGGACCGCCCGCACCGCGCATCCCGGTCGTACGCTGGAATCGTGGGAGACGAGCCGCCGGGCGACGTCGCGCACGCCGGGCACGAGCTCGACGCGCTCCGTCGGCGCGCGTACGGTCCGGATGCCGACATCTTCGACGACCCTG
>JAESFR010000252.1_pt1 | contig 19512 bp, 16 predicted proteins | sample 9266191 | NCBI WGS metagenome assembly JAESFR01 (sample SAMN14503063, study PRJNA617104) | algae metagenome | isolation source: Pleurocapsa minor HA4230-MV1 and co-occurring heterotrophs from cement on... | place: USA: Nuuanu Pali Lookout, Hawaii | collected 2009-07-20
CGCTACCAGCCGCTGTTCGGCTCGACCGTGCGCACCCCGCTGTTCGATGTCGAGGTGCCCGTCCTCGCCCATCCCCTCGCCCAGCAGGACAAGGGGTCCGGCATCGCGATGATCTGCACGTTCGGCGACGTGACCGACATCGTGTGGTGGCGGGAGCTGCAGCTTCCCAATCGCACGATCCTCGGCCAGGACGGCCGGGTCCTGCCCGACGCCCCCGACGTGATCGCGACGGATGCCGGAAAGACCGCGTACGCCGAACTGGCGGGCAAGACGGTCTTCAGCGCGAAGAAGCGCATCGTCGAGCTCCTGCAGGAGTCCGGCGAGATGGAGGGCGCACCGCGCCCGTTCTCGCACGTCGTGAAGTTCTACGAGAAGGGCGACCGGCCGCTGGAGATCGTCTCGACGCGGCAGTGGTACATCCGCAACGGCGCGCGCGACGAGTCGCTGCGCGAGCGGCTCATCGCCCTCGGCGCGCAGATGTCCTGGCATCCCGACTTCATGAGGGTGCGGTTCGAGAACTGGACGAACGGGCTCACGGGCGACTGGCTCGTGTCCCGCCAGCGGTTCTTCGGTGTGCCCATCCCGGTCTGGTACGGTCTCGACGCCGAGGGTGAGCGCGACTACTCGCGTGTGCTCACCCCCGACCCGTCATCGCTCCCGGTCGACCCGAGCACGGATCTGCCGCCCGGCTTCACCGCCGAGCAGCGCGGGGTGCCGGGCGGCTTCGAGGGCGAGAACGACATCTTCGACACGTGGGCGACGTCGTCGCTCACGCCCCAGCTCGCCGGCGGCTGGGAGCGCGACCCCGAACTGTGGAGTCTGGTCGCGCCGTTCGACCTGCGACCGCAGGGGCAGGACATCATCCGCACCTGGCTGTTCTCGACCCTGCTGCGCAGCGCGCTGGAGGACGGACGTGCACCCTGGACGGATGCCGCGATCTCGGGCTTCATCGTCGACCCCGACCGCAAGAAGATGTCGAAGTCGAAGGGCAACGTGGTCACGCCCGCCGACATCCTCGAGCAGCACGGCTCCGACGCGGTGCGGTATTGGGCAGCGTCCTCGCGCCTGGGGACCGACGCGGCGTTCGACCCGCAGAACCCGACGCAGATCAAGATCGGCCGACGGCTGGCGATCAAGCTCCTGAACGCCTCCAAGTTCGTGCTGTCCTTCCCGGTACCCGAGGGCGCTGAGATCACGCACGCGCTGGATGCCTCGATGCTCGCGACACTCGATCGCGTGGTGGGCGACGCGACCAAGGCTCTCGAGTCGTACGACCACGCCCGCGCGCTCGAACTGACCGAGTCGTTCTTCTGGACGTTCTGCGACGACTACCTGGAGCTGGTCAAGGAGCGCGCCTACAACCAGGCCGACGTCGGTCAGGCGTCCGCGGCGCTCGCCCTGCGGATCGCCCTGTCGACCCTGCTGCGGCTGTTCGCGCCGGTGCTGGCGTTCGCGGCCGAGGAGTCGTGGTCGTGGTTCAACGAGGGCTCGGTGCACACGGCGGAGTGGCCCGAGCCGCTCGGCATCGACGGCGACCCGCGCGTGCTGGTGGCGGTGAGCGAGGCGCTCATCGGCATCCGTCGCGCCAAGACCGAAGCCAAGGCTTCGCAGAAGACCCCGGTGCGCACGGTGACGATCGCCGCTCCCCAGGCCGCCGCCGCGGCCCTGCAGCTCGCTGAAGGCGATCTGAAGGCGGTCGGCAGGATCGCCGAGATCTCGTATCGGGATGCCGAGACGCTCACGGTCTCGGGCATCGAACTGGAACCTCAGGAGGTATGACATGCAGCTCGGCACCCGCTGGATTGCCGGCGGAGAGCCTCCGGCGTCGCTTCCCGCCTCGATGCGCGATCAGATCACCGCGGTGGAGGCCGTCATGCCGACCGACCAGCTGGGTCAGCCCGCGCCGCGCTGGACGCTCACCTGGCTCGAGGGCCGGCCGATCGCCGAGCTCGACACCGGTGTGATCGTCACCCTCGACGAGTCAGGGGCGGCCGTCGTGCATCATGACCGCGAGGACGGCTTCGGCTGATCCTCGTCCATGGCCTCGGCCTCCGCGCCCGCGAGTCGGGTGCCGACGATCAGCAGTCGGGCAGCGACCACGGTCGCGACCAGAACAACCCCTGCCGCGAGCAGGAACGGCAGGCGCAGGTCGATCCGCGCGACCCATCCGCCCAGAATCGTCGCGATCGGGAAGACCCCCCAGGTCAGCATCCGGATGATGCCCAGCACGCGGCCGAACAGGTGGCCGGGCACGATCTGCTGCCGGAGCGCACCCCACGGCACGTTCCACGCCGACACCGCGAACGCGAACAGGGCGTACGCGAGGATCGCGGTCACCAGCCCGGGCGCGAGGCCTGTCAGGAGCATCGCGACGGCGGCGACCAGGTTCGCTGAGAACATGACCCACCCGCGGCCGACGCGCGCGACGATCGCGGGAGCGACGAGTGAGGCCAGCAGCGCTCCGAGGCCGATCCCGGCCGTGACGAAGCCGATCGCTGCCGGCGCGACGTCCTGCTCATCCAGGAAGTAGAGCATCGTGCCGGCCTGGGCGAACGAGAACGCCGATCCGACGAGAGAGGTGAACAGGACCATCGCCCTCAGGTACCGGTTGCGCCACAGGTATCCGATCGCCTCGCGCGCCGGCACGCGGGAGGCCGCGATCGGCGTCGCGACGGGCTCCGGCACGGGGCCGGCGACCTCGATGTCGGGGGCGTCGCGATCGGGGACCGTCGGGCGATCGGGCGCCGGGTCGCGCAGCGGCCGCGCGGCCGACAGCGGGAGCAGCAGGGCGAGGGCGATCGGGACCAGGTAGCCCACGCTCTCGATCCACAGCGGCAGAGCCAGGGCGACCGCGAACAGGACGCCCGCGATCGGGGTCGCGATGAAGCTGTCGATCGTGACCTGGGCCGCTTGCATCCGCCCGTTGGCGCGGTCGAGCTGTCGACGGGCGACGACGCCGGGGATCACGGCGTTCGTGGCGTTGTCGAAGAGGGTCTCGCCCAGGCCGAACACCAGCGTGCCCACGAACAGGGCCCACAGGCTGATCTGCCCGGTCGCGGTGAGGACGGCAAGCCAAAGGGCCACCGCGCCGCGGATGCCGTTCGCGACAGCCATGATGATGCGTCGATCGAAGCGGTCGACGAGCATGCCCGCCGGAAGCCCGAAGACGAGCCACGGCAGGAATGCGAGCGCCCCGATCACGGAGATCGCGAGTGGATCGCGGGTGAGCGTCGTCGCGATGAGCGGCACGGCCGTGCGCCCGAGCCCGTCGGCGAGATTGCTGAACGCCGCGGCGGTCCAGAGGCGTCCGAAGTCGCGTCCGAGCGGATCGCGGCGCCGCCGAGGTCGAACGGGCGGGGTGGGCGACGGGTCGCCGGGGCGCGCGTCCGCGTCGGTTCCGGCGGCCCGGCGATCGCTCATCGCGGGAGGATGCCGATGGCGCCGCGTGCCCGCGCGTCGTCCCGCGCGAGCGTGAACGAGGTCTGGGCGTCGAGGGAGCGCCGGTACGGTGCGCCGGCGCGCCGGGCGAGTCGGGTCGCCACGAAGGCGTCGAGGGCGGATGCCGCGTGCAGCAGCGTCCGTTCGAACGCGGTGGTGCGGCTGAGCGAGCGGGGTGCGGAGATGGCGGTCATGACTGTCCTCCCAGGTCGGGGAGCGGGAACAGGTCTGCCCGGATGCTCACGGGGCGGACGTCCTCGCCGGTCTGATTGCGGTACTTGTCCACGGCGTCGTCGATCAGCGCCATGATCTTCATCGAGAGCTCCTTGCTCTGCTCGGGGGTGAGACGCGCCGTTGCCGTCGAGATCATGCTCCCGTCCTGCCACGCCTCGTCGCTCTTGTTGAGTCCGTGATCGATGAACTCCAGGAGCGCCTCCTGCCGATTGCGCATGAACTCGCTCATCACGATCTGCGTCGCGGCGCGGCCGGACGGCGTCTTGATCGCCTCGGCGTTCGCGAACGACACCCCGCCGATCGGGCGCTCCCACCAGCGCTCGCGGCCGGTCCCCCGGTCGTCGCACTCGCGGATGAGGTCGTGCTTGGCCAGAGCGCGAAGATGGTAGCTCGTCGACCCGGAGGACTCCCCCAGCCGTTCCGCGAGGGAGCTGGCGGTCTGTGGTCCGTACTGGCTGAGGATGTCGTAGATCCGCACACGCAGCGGGTGGGCCAGAGCTCGCAGGGCGCCGGTGTCGAGGACCCGGTCTTCGGAGTGGCGCCGCTCGACGCGCGACAGGGTGTCGTCGGTCTCAGCGTGTGCATCGGTCATACCTTCACCATACGCTTGCAACGAGTTGTTTGCAAGTACTTCTTTGCAACGGCACGTTTGCAAAGGAATGTCGGGATGAACGTCGTCCATGGTTAGGCTGGGCGCATGGCGAATGAGAACCCTCTGCTGTCCGAAACCGCGCTCCCCTACGGTCTGCCCGACTACGCCCGGATCCGACCCGACCACTACCTGCCGGCGTTCCAGGAGGGTTTCGCGCAGCAGAAGCGGGAGGTCGACGCGATCACCCGGGTCCGCTCGATGCCGACCTTCGAGAACACGATGATCCCTCTCGAGACGAGCGGGAAGCTGCTCGGCGGCGTGGCGCGCACGTTCTACACCGTTTCCTCCGCTGACGCGACGGCGGACATCCAGGCGATCGAGGAAGAGCTCGCGCCCCTCATGTCGGCGCATCAGGACTCGATCGAACTCGATGCCGCGCTGTACTGGCGGATCAAGACCCTGCACGACCAGCTGCCGGACCTCGACCTCGATCCGGAGCAGGCCTACCTCGTGCAGCGCCGCTTCCGTGAGATGACGCACGCCGGAGCGGGCCTGGACGACGCGTCCAAAGAGCGCCTGACCGCCCTGAACCAGCGGCTGTCGACGCTCACCACGACGTTCGAGAAGAATCTGCTGCGCGACACCAACGATCTCGCCGTCGTGTTCGATGACGCGGCCGAACTCGACGGTCTGGCCGAAGGAGAGCTCTCCGCGGCCGCCCAGGCCGCTGCGGATCGGGGGCTGGACGGCAAGTGGCTGGTCACTCTCACGCTGTTCACCGGGCACCCCTATCTGTCGTCGCTGACCGACCGCGCGAGTCGGAAGCGCATCCTGGATGCGTCGCGGGCGCGGGGCTCCCGCGGGGGCGAGAACGACAACCGAGAGGTCCTCCGGGAGATCGTGAGCCTGCGGGCCGACCGCGCCGCACTCCTCGGCTACGACTCGCATGCGGCCTATGTCACCTCGGACGAGACCGCCGGCTCGCCCGAGGCCGTGCGCGATCTCCTGCGCCGGCTGGCAGGACCCGCCGCGCGGAATGCGAAGCGCGAGCAGGCCGCTCTGCAGGCGATCGTCGATTCCGGCCCCGAACCGTTCTCCCTCGAGGCGCACGACTGGGCGTTCTACACCGAGAAGGTGCGGGCGGCGGAGTACGACCTGGATCGCAGTGCGCTCCGCCCCTGGTTCGAGGCCGAGCGCGTCCTGCAGGACGGCGTGTTCCACGCGGCGACCGAGCTGTACGGCGTGACCTTCGAGGAGCGTCGAGACCTCGGCGCCTACCATCCCGACGCGCGCGTGTTCGAGGTGCGCAACGCCGACGGGTCGGAGGTCGGGCTCTTCGTCCTCGACCTCTACACGCGCGACACCAAGCGGGGCGGCGCCTGGATGAACTCGATCGTGTCCCAGTCCCGGCTCCGCGGCACCCTGCCGATCGTGGTCAACAACCTCAATGTGCCCAAGCCCGCCGCCGGCAAGCCGACCCTGCTCACGCTCGACGAGGTCACCACGCTGTTCCACGAGTTCGGCCATGCGCTCCACGGACTCTTCGCGACGGTCACGTATCCGCACTTCGCGGGGACGAACGTGTTCCGCGACTTCGTCGAGTTCCCGAGCCAGGTGAACGAGATGTGGATCTACTGGCCGGAGATCCTCAACACCTACGCGCGTCACGTCGAAACCGGCGAGCCCCTCCCCCAGGACATCGTCGACAAGCTGCGCGCCTCCGAGGCGTTCAACCAGGGGTTCGCGACGAGCGAATACCTCGCCGCGTCCTGGCTCGATCAGGCGTGGCACTCTCTGACGGCCGCCGATGCCGGCGCCGACATCGACGTGGCGGCGTTCGAAGCCGCCGCACTCGCCGACATCGGACTGGACAATCCCGTCGTCCCCACGCGGTACTCGTCGACGTACTTCGCTCACGTCTTCTCGGGCGGATACAGCGCGGGCTACTACTCCTACATCTGGAGCGAGGTGCTCGACGCCGACACCGTCGAGTGGTTCCGCGAGAACGGCGGTCTCACCCGGGCGAACGGCGATCGCTTCCGCGGACGCCTGCTGGGGGTCGGCGGGTCGAAGGACCCGCTCGAGGCCTACCGCGATTTCCGTGGCCGGGATGCCGAGATCCAGCCCCTGCTGGAGCGGCGAGGCCTCGCCGCCTGACGAGCGCGGTCGTGCTCAGGGCGGCGGAAGCACGCCGATCCGGCGTGCGAAGGAGCGCGTGCGCGCGGCCATCTCCGCGGGGGCCTCGGCGACCGCGAAGTGCCCTCCCTCAGGCAGCCGCTCGAATGTCCGCAGGTCGCGATAGAACGCGCGCGCCAGTGACTCCGGATAGTCGTACTCATGCCGCTGGATGTGCACCGCGGCCGGCACGGACACCGACTGCGCCGGCGAGGGCGTCGGATCCTCTTCGTAATAGGGCCGGAAGGACGATGCGATGCTCTGGGTGATCCAGTAGATCGTCGCCTCGGTGAGGATCCGTTCGCGCGAGAGACGGCGCTCGACCGCGCTCGGGTCACCGGAGGGGGTGTCGCTCCACTCGATGAGCTTCTCCGTCAGCCAGGCGAGCAGCCCCGCGGGCGAGTCGTTGAGTGCGGTCGCGAGCGTGTCGGGACGAGTCGCCTGGATGTGCGCGTACCCCCCGTTCGGGCCGCGCTCGGCGGCGAGTCGGTCGAAGAAGGCGCGCTCCTCCGGCAGCGTCAGCTTCTCGCGCTCAGCGGGGCTCGGGAAGTGCGCGTGGGTGACGACGATGCCCGCGACGTCCTCGGGGAAGCGGGCGGCGATGATGTCGCTCACGTTCGCCGACAGATCTTCGCCGTAGGTGAGGAAGCGGTCGTAGCCGAGCACCGACGTCATGAGTTCCCGCATGGTCGCCGCGACGCGCCCCTCGGAGTAGACCCCGCGCGCGTACGGGGTCGAGAACGCGAAGCCGGGCAGACTCGCGACGACCACGTGGAAGTCCGGAAGGAGGTCGGCGTAGTCCAGTTGCATGCTGAACAGGTGCGGCCAGCCGTGCAGGATCAGCAGCGCCGGTGCGGCATCCGTCTCAGCACGTCGATGGACGAAATGGATCGTCGCGCCGTCGATCTCGGCGACGAACTGCGGATGCCGGTTGAGCCACTCCTCGCGGGCCCGCCAGTCGAAGGCGACCCACGAATCGACGAGGTCTCGCAGATAGCCGGCGGTCAGGGACGACGGCGGGCGGTTCGGCGAGTCCGGCAGCAGCCGTGCCGTGCCGAGGCGACGGCGGAGGTCGGTCACGGTGGCGTCGGGCACGTCGATGCGGAACTGTCGCATCACCCGAGGCTAGAGCCGGCCTCGGACACCGCCGTGCGGGCGGCGGGAGTCAGGCGCTCTTGCGGGTGCGGCGCTGGACGAACGTGGGCGCCGCGCCGGTGTCGACCGACGCGCGGGTCACGATGACCTTCTCGACGTCGTCGTCGGAGGGGATGTCGAACATGATGGGCCCCAGCACGTCTTCGAGGATCGCCCGAAGGCCCCGGGCGCCGGTCTTGCGCTCGACGGCCAGGTCGGCGATCGCTTCGAGCGCCTCGGTCTCGAACTCCAGGTTGACGCCGTCGAGCTCGAACATGCGCTGGTACTGCTTGACCAGCGCGTTCTTCGGCTCCGTCAGGATCTCCATGAGTGCGGACTGGTCGAGCGGGGCGACGGACGCGACGACCGGGAGGCGGCCGATGAACTCGGGGATCAGGCCGAACTTGTGCAGGTCTTCCGGCCGGACCTCGCTGAACAGGCTGAGGTCGTCGCCCTTCGTGTGCAGCGGCGCACCGAAGCCGATGCCGTGCTTTCCCACCCGGCTCGAGATGATGTCCTCGAGCCCCGCGAACGCGCCGGCCACGATGAACAGGACGTTCGTCGTGTCGATCTGGATGAACTCCTGGTGCGGGTGCTTGCGACCACCCTGAGGCGGGACCGACGCGACAGTCCCCTCGAGGATCTTCAGCAGCGCCTGCTGCACGCCCTCGCCGGAGACATCTCGCGTGATCGACGGGTTCTCCGCCTTTCGGGCGATCTTGTCGACCTCGTCGATGTAGATGATGCCGGTCTCGGCGCGCTTCGTGTCGAAGTCGGCGGCCTGGATCAGCTTGAGAAGGATGTTCTCGACGTCCTCGCCGACGTATCCGGCCTCGGTCAGCGCCGTGGCGTCGGCGACGGCGAACGGCACGTTCAGGCGCTTCGCGAGCGTCTGGGCGAGATACGTCTTGCCGCATCCGGTCGGTCCGATCAGCAGGATGTTGCTCTTGGCGATCTCGACCTCGTCGGCGCGCTGCTCGGCGCTCTGGATCGTGCCGTGCGCCCGGATGCGCTTGTAGTGGTTGTAGACGGCGACGGAGAGGGCGCGCTTGGCGGCCTCCTGGCCGACCACGTACTCCTCGAGGAACGCGAAGATCTCGCGCGGCTTCGGCAGATCGAAATCGGAGACGACCCCGGTGGAGGACTCGGCCATGCGCTCTTCGATGATCTCGTTGCACAGCTCGACGCACTCGTCGCAGATGTACACGCCGGGACCGGCGATCAGCTGCTGAACCTGCTTCTGGCTCTTTCCGCAGAACGAGCACTTGAACAGGTCGGCACTCTCACCGATGCGCGCCATCAGGCCCTCCTCGTCCCTGCGGAGCCTCGACTCCGTCGCGTCGGGACGCCGCCCGACTCCTCCGAGCCTAACCTCTGAGGGCGACAAGCGCCGGGATTGCGGCGTCGATTGTGGACCCCGGGCGCCGCGCTCCGCTCACGGCGGAACGCGGGGCGCGCACGACGAAGCCCCGCCGCCTCCGCAGAGGACGACGGGGCTTCGATCGCGGGCTACTTGGTCAGCGCCGCGGGAACGCGCTTGCGGGTCGTCAGCACCTGGTCGACCAGACCGTAGTCGACGGCCTGCGTGCCGTCGAGGATCTTGTCGCGGTCGATGTCGCGGTTGACCTGCTCGATCGTCTGATTCGTGTGCTTGGCGAGGGTGGATTCGAGCCACGTGCGCATGCGCAGGATCTCCGCCGCCTGGATCTCGATGTCCGACGCCTGGCCGTGTCCGGCCTCCCCCATCGCCGGCTGGTGGATCAGCACGCGCGCGTTCGGAAGGGCCAGGCGCTTGCCGGGCGCCCCCGCGGCCAGCAGCACGGCGGCAGCCGAGGCCGCCTGACCGAGCACGACGGTCTGGATCTGGGGGGAGATGTACTGCATCGTGTCGTAGATCGCCGTCATCGCGGTGAACGAGCCACCGGGCGAGTTGATGTACATGATGATGTCGCGGTCGGGGTCCTGGCTCTCCAGGACCAGCAGCTGGGCCATCACGTCATCGGCCGACGCGTCGTCGACCTGCACGCCGAGGAAGATCACACGGTCTTCGAACAGCTTGTTGTAGGGGTCCTGGCGCTTGTAGCCGTAGGCGGTGCGCTCTTCGAACTGCGGCAGGATGTACCGGCTCGAGGGCATGGCCAGGCCGTTGCCTGCGGTACCGCCGAAGGTGGGGATGCTCATTTCGCTGTCGTTCCTTCTCATTCGCCTTCGGTCAGTCCTGGGTTCCGCCGCCGCCGATGACATCGCTCAGATGCGCACGGATGTGATCGACGAAGCCGTACTCGAGCGCCTCCTCGGCGGTGAACCAGCGGTCGCGGTCGCCGTCCTCGTTGATCTGCTCGACGGGCTTGCCGGTCTGCGCGGCGGTGATCTCCGCGAGGCGGTTCTTCATCGAGACGATCAGCTGCGCCTGCGTCTGGATGTCGCTCGCCGTGCCGCCGAAGCCGCCGTGCGGCTGGTGCAGGAGCACGCGCGCGTTCGGGGTGATGTAGCGCTTGCCCTTCGTGCCGCTGGTCAGCAGCAGCTGCCCCATGGACGCGGCCATTCCGATGCCCACGGTGACGATGTCGTTCGGGACGAACTGCATCGTGTCGTAGATCGCCATTCCGGCCGTGATCGACCCGCCCGGAGAGTTCACGTAGAGGTAGATGTCCTTCTCCGGGTCCTCGGCGGCGAGGAGGAGGATCTTCGCGCAGATCTCGTTCGCGTTCTCGTCGCGCACCTCTGAGCCGAGCCAGATGATGCGGTCTTTCAGCAGCCTGTCGAAGACGCTCGTCGCGACAAGTGGTTCGGCCATGTTCACTCCTGTTTCGGTGGTCGTGGCTACGAATCTACCGGCGCGTCCGCGCTCCCCCGCCCGTGTTCGCCCTGGGCAGAGAGGCGCGTCGGAAGCGGTGCCGACATGCCGGAGGGCGGATGCCGCTTGCGCCGCATCCGCCCTCCGTTCGCGTGGTGTGCCTACTCGGCCGCGTCCGCCTTCTTCTTGGCGGGCGCCTTGCGCTTCGGCTTCGCCGGCGCCTCCGCCGGAGCCTCTTCGGCCTCGATGATCGTATCGGCGTCGGCTGCGGCATCCGCGATCTCCTCCGCCTCTTCGACGACCTCGTCCTCGGCGGTCTCGTCGTCGGTGGCGACGAAGCCGGTCAGATCGACGACCTTGCCGTTCGTGTCGACGACGACGACCTGTCCGAGCGCGACGGCGACGGCCTTGCTGCGGGCGACCTCACCGACCAGCGAGGGCAACTGGTTGTTCTGCTGCAGGGCCTCGACGAAGTCCTGGGGTGCCATGCCGTACTGTGCGGCGGACTGCACCAGGTACTGGGTCAGCTCCTCCTGCGAGACCTGCACGTCGAGCTTCTCGGCGATCGCGTCCAGCAGCATCTGGGTGCGGAACTGCTTCTCGCTGGCCTCGGTCACCTCGGCGCGGTGCACGTCGTCCTCGAGGCGGCCCTCGCCCTCGAGGTGGTTGTGCACCTCGTCCTCGATCAGCGCCGGCGGAACCGGGATCTCGACCTGCGACAGCAGTTGCTCGATGAGCTTGTCGCGGGCCGCGGACCCCTGCGCGAAGCCGCCCTGCTGCGAGACGCGCTCGCTCAGGCTCTCGCGCAGCTCGGCGAGGGTGTCGAACTCGCTCGCGATCTGTGCGAAGTCGTCGTCGGCCTCGGGAAGCTCGCGCTCCTTGACGGCTTTGACCGTGACGGCCACCTCGGCCTCTTCACCCGCGTGGTCGCCGCCGATGAGGGTCGAGCGGAACGTCGTGTCCTCACCCGCGGTCAGCGATTCGATCGCGTCGTCGATGCCCTCGAGCAGCTCGCCCGAGCCCACTTCGTACGACACGCCTTCGGCGCGGTCGATCTCGGTGCCGTCGATCGTGGCCACGAGGTCGAGCTCGACGAAGTCACCGGTGGTCGCCGGGCGGTCGACCGTCACCAGCGTGCCGAAACGGGCGCGCAGGCGGTCGAGCTCCTCGTCGATCGCGGCGTCGTCGACCTCGACGGCGTCGACCTCGACCGTGGTGCCCTCGAAAGCGGGAAGCTCGAAGTCGGGACGCACGTCGACCTCGATCTCGACGAGGAGATCGCCCGAGAAGTCCTTCTCGTTCGGCCATTCCTTCACGTCGGCGCTCGGTCGTCCGAGGACGCGGAGTTCGTTCGCCTCGACCGCCTGGCGGTAGAAGCCGTCGAGGCCCTCGCTGACCGCGTGCTCGATGACGGCCGTGCGGCCGACGCGCTGGTCGATGATCGGCGCGGGGACCTTGCCCTTGCGGAAGCCGGGGATCTGCACGTCCTGCGCGATGTGCTCGTACGCGTGCGTGATGCTCGGCTTGAGCTCGTCGGGCGTAACCGTGATGTGCAGCTTGACCCGCGTCGGGGTGAGCTTCTCGACGGTGCTGTTGACCATGCCTGTTCGTTCTCCTTGTGAAGGGCCGCGCGCCCGCGCGGCAACTGAAGATGTGGGTTCTGGGGGGCCGGAGTGTCGGGGCGACAGGATTTGAACCTGCGGCCTCCCGCTCCCAAAGCGGGCGCTCTACCAAGCTGAGCTACGCCCCGGGCGGGTGCGCACGCGGATACGTGCTGATCGGCCCCCAGAAGTCTAGCCGACGGCCTGGTCGGCACAGGCACGCCGCGGTGCGGCATCCGTCGTGCACCGCTTTCGGCGTACCTCGGCGGATTCGGACGTCCTGCGCCTGCCGGCCCGAATCCGACGCGCTCATCCGAATCCGCTCGGCCGGCTGATGGGCGGGCCGGTCGGGGCGTGCTGCCGGCATGCCATAGAATCGTTGATGCCGCGGCCTTGCCGCTGCGGGGATGTAGCTCAATGGTAGAGCCTCAGTCTTCCAAACTGATGGTGCGGGTTCGATTCCCGTCATCCCCTCTCAAGGTCCGACGTGCCGCCTCCGGCGGCGCGGCGGGCCTTTCGCGTGGATGCCGTCGGAACTGATCCCGCGCGCGGGCGGGCCCCACCGCCCCGAGGCTCCGCCCGCCGCGCAGCGGCGAGTGGGGAGGGCGGAGGGACGATTCCCGTCATCCTCTCCATTCCGGGACGAGTCCTGCCCCGCACTCTCACCCTCGTCGGGCGATGCACCCGCCGTGAGCCCGGGTGAGTATTGACATGTCCACCGCCGTCTGGGACGTTCCAGATGGATCTTCGCGGTCGTCCGGGGAAGGGGTCCGGCATGGTCAAGAACGCCGAGAAGGCGTCGTACCGGCACCGCGCGCGCATGCACCCCCGTCGCCCGGCCTCGGGGCTCGCGGAGCGCTGGACGATCGTCGACGGCGTCGACGTCTTCTACCGCGAATCGGCCAACCCGCCCGACGCACGGGCCATGACCCATCTGCACGGGTTCGGGCTCTCCGGCCGGTACCTTCTGCCGACGGCGGAGCTGCTGGCCGACGAGTTCCACACGCTGGTGCCCGATCTGCCCGGGTTCGGCCGCAGCGGCAAGGGCGGTGCGGGCCTGGACATCCCCGACCTCGCGCACGCCGCCGCGCGCTTCCTCGACGACCGAGGGATCGCCTCGACCAGTCTCGTCGGCAATTCGATGGGATGCCCGGTCATCGTGGAGTTCGCGCATCTCTACCCGGAGCGCATCGAGCGGGCGGTTCTCGTCTCCCCCGCGGGCGGCATCCACAATCAGCCCCTCCGTCGCGCGATGAGTCAGCTCGCGAAGGACGGCGGCCGCGAGCCGCGCAAGATGATCACGGTCGCGACGCCCGACTACCTCCGTTTCGGTGTGCCGAGCACGTTCAAGATGTTCCGGGCGCTCACGCAGTACCCGTCGTTGCAGCGCCTCCTGGAGCTCAAGGTGCCGACGCTCGTCGTGCTCGGCACGCGCGACCCGCTGCTGCCGGGCCCCGCCCGGATCAAAGAGGTCGCGTCGCAGGATCAGAACCACGTGCTCGTCGTCGTCCTCGACGGCGCGGCGCACGCGATCAACTTCAGTCACCCGCGCGAGCTCGCGCACATCATCCGGCTCTTCATGGACGACCGGCCGATCGTGCCGCTCGCGGGGTCTCTCAACGCCCGGGTGTTCGAGATCCACCGCGGCGCGCATCACCCCGCGCCGAAAGAGCCCTAGGGTCGCGCAGGCAGGCGTCAGCCCGCGTGCTCGACGACGTGCTCGCGGTACGCCTGCGCGTTGCGGAGGATGCCGGCGCGCTCCTGGTCGGTGAGCTCGCGGCGCACTTTGGCCGGCACTCCCGCCACGAGCGATCCGTCGGGGATCTGCGAACCCTCGAGCACGACGGCGCCGCCCGCGATGAGGCAGCCCGACCCGATCACGGCGCCGTTGAGCACCACCGCGCCCATGCCGACGAGCGATCCGTCGCCGATCGTGCAGCCGTGCACCACCGCGTTGTGCCCGACTGAGACGTTCTCGCCGATCACCACAGGGCGGCCGGAGTCGACGTGCACCGACACGTTGTCCTGCAGGTTGCTCCCCGCGCCGACCGTGATGGTGTCGCCGTCGGCGCGCAGCACCGCGTTGTACCAGACGCTCGAGCCCTCGCCGAGGCTCACAGCGCCCATGACGCGCGCCCCCGCGGCCACGAAGGCCGTCGAATGGATCGTGGGCGTGCGGCCCGCAACGGTCAGGACGGAGGCTTCCGGGGCGATCGACATGTCCCGACCCTACGCCCGGCCGCCGTGCCGTCCGGCGCAGCGCACCCTCACGGCGTCCGTTCGGCGAGCGCCGCCGAGATCGCCTCGGTGTACCAGGGTGCGAGCGTGTCCGCGAAGGTGACGGTGAGATGGTCCTGGTCTCGGTACACGTTCGCGCCGCCGACGACCGGCGAGCACTCCTCGGCCCCGCAGAACACATCGGTGAAGTCCAGCAGCGTCACGCCGGACAGTCCGGATGCGGCATCCTTCAGCGGATCGTCGGCGACGAGCAGCTCCGAGCGCGGACCGTCGCACTCGCTCATCGCACGCGTGCGCAGGCACTTGTTCGGATCCGTCTCCCACACCGGGTTGTCGACCACGGTGATGACGGGGATGCCGCGGTCGAGCACTTCGCTCCAGGCGCCCCGGTATCCGGCGACCGCGGCATCGTGCGCCGAGTCGTAACCGGCGGAGGAATAGGGCGTCGTGGCGATCGCCGCGGTGAAGACGGCGTCGAGGTCCGCGTCGGCGAGGGCGTCGGTGACGCCGGATCGCCACTGGCTGCACGCGTCGCCGAAGGCTCCCGGGGTGGCGAGCGGCGTGGTGTTCCACGGACACGCGCCCTTGAACCACGTCGTCAGGTGCCAGCCGTTGTCCTCGGCCATGCGCTGGAAGGTGGAAAGCAGCTGGTAGGCGTGGCTGTCGCCGATCAGCGCCACCCGCGGGGCGTCGGGATCGTCGGAGCCGAATTCGCACGAGACGGGTCGCGCGTCGTTCAACTGCACGAAGCACTGCTCGTCGCTCGGGCGGTCCACGCCCGCGAAGCCCGGCGCCGGAAGGATCGTGTCGCCGAAATCGGTTCCGGCACATCCTTCGTCGAGCACGATCGCCGCGCCGAAGCACGCGGGCGGGTCGGCCCGAAGCTCCTGGATCGCCCGCACGCCGTCGTTGTACGCGCCCGCGTTCACCGCCCACGCCGCGCCCGCCGTCGTACCGACGACGAGCATCGCCGCGAGCGATGACCACAGCGTGACCCGCGCCGGCCGGGACGTCAGGACCTTCCACCCTCGCGCCGGGTCCTCCACGAAGCGCTTGGTGAGCCACGCGAGCACGAAGCACAGTGCCAGCAGCGCCACGCGGTGGTAGATCGTCAGGCCCCAGAACGGCACCGAGGGGGCGATGATGATGAGCGGCCAGTGCCACAGGTACAGCGAGTACGAGATGTCGCCCACGAACTGCGCGGGGCGCAGAGCCAGCAGACGCGTCGGGTACCACCATCGCTCGGTGTTGGATGCCGCGATCACCGCGGCCGCGGCCAGGGTGGGGATCGCGGCCATGTACCCCGGGAAGGGCGTCTGGCCGTCGAAGCGGAAGATGACCACCACGAGCACCGCGATGCCCGCCCAGCCCAGCACGAAGCTGCCGATCGCGTTGCGGATGCGCAGCGCGGGGATCAGCGCGACCATCGCCCCGGCGCCGAACTGCCACATGCGTCCGAAGGTTACGAAGTAGGCCGGGGCAGGGTTGGTCAGCGTGAACACGACGCAGAACACGAAGGATGCCGCGGTCACCACGCCCAGCGCGATCAGGACGGCCCGCCGGGTCGCCCCGCGGAAGTACTTCACGCCGATCCATGCGGCGGCCAGCATGATCAGCGGCCACATGACGTAGAACTGCTCTTCCAGCGACAGCGACCAGTAGTGCTGCACCGTGGCGGGGTCGCCCCCGTGATTCAGGTAGTCGGCGGAGTTGAGCGCGAGGTACCAGTTCTCCACGTAGAACGTCGAGGCGAGGATCTCGCGCACCTCGTTCGGCAGCGCCGATGTCGGAGTCAGATACGGCGACATCGCGACGAGCGCGCAGAACAGCAGCACCAGCAGGGATGCCGGGAGCAGTCGGCGCGCGCGGCGGGCCCAGAACTGGCCGAGGCGCACCGTGCCGGTCGCGGTGAGCTCGCGCATCAAGTGCGCGGTGATCAGGAAGCCCGAGATCACGAAGAAGATGTCGACCCCGACGTACCCGCCCGAGAACCGCGCCGGCCAGAAGTGGTACAGCACGACCGCGAGGACGGCGATCGCGCGCAGTCCCTGCACGTGCGGGATGAAGCGCGACGGCTCAGCGTGCTCCGGCGACCGGTTCACGGGCTCCCGACGCACCGTGCGCGACGGCTCGCTCAGGTGCTGGGGTCCGAGGTCGTGGTCGGCGGAGGGCACCACTCGACGCTAGTCGCTGGGCCTCGGCATCCGAAGTCGACGCGTCGCGCACGCCCGCACCCGACCGACGGGTTAGCCCAGCCTGTGCTTCCTTGCGGAATGCACGCGCGTGAGTAGCGTTGGAGCACGCAGACGGCCGGCGCACGCGACCGGACGACCCGCTCTCATGGAGGCGAAACGATGACGAAGATTCAGACCACCCCCGCGACCGCCGCAGACCCGACGGTCGCCGCCGGCACCGCCCAGTTCCTCACGCCCGTCGCGATCGGCCTGCAGGCCCTCGCCGTGAACGGCAAGCAGGCGCACTGGAATGTGCGCGGCGCGAACTTCATCGCGATCCACGAGCTGCTCGACACGATCGTCGCCCACGCGCAGGACGGCGCCGATCTCGCCGCCGAGCGGATCGTCGCTCTCGGCCTGCCGATCGACGCCCGTGCGTCGACCGTCGCCGCGAAGGCCGCTCCGACGCAGGTGCCCGCTGGGTTCACGCCGTGGGAGGACATGATCCGCGCGGTGATCACCGACATGGACGCCGTGCTCGTCGACGTCAAGGCGGCGATCGACGGACTCGACGAGGTGGACCTCGCCAGCCAGGACATCGCGATCTCGATCCGCGAGAGCCTGGACAAGGATCGCTGGTTCCTCTTCGCGCACCTCGCCGAGTAGGGCCGCGCGTCAGGCGCGCTGCAGGTAGGCGATCACAGCGAGCACGCGGCGGTGCTCGGTGCCGGACTCCTCGAGTCCGAGCTTTCCGAAGATAGCGCTCACGTTCTTCTCGACCGCGCCGACCCCGATGAACAGTCGCTGGGCGATGCTCGCGTTGCTGCGCCCCTCGGCCATCAGTTCGAGCACGTCGCGCTCGCGCGGTGTCAGCGCCGCGAGCGGATCCGGCCGGCTGGCGAGCAGGCCCTGGACCACGAGCGGGTCGAGCACCGTGCCGCGCTCGTGCACTCGTCGCACGGCATCCGTGAACTCGTCGAGCGACGTGACGCGGTCTTTGAGCAGATAGCCGACGCCGCCCTCTCCCGCCGCAAGCAGCTCGCGCGCGTACACGCCCTCGACGTACTGACTCAGCACGAGGATGCCGACCTCGGGCAGCGCGGAGCGCAACCGGAGGGCGGCCCGGATGCCCTCGTCCCGGAACGTCGGAGGAAGGCGCACATCGAGGATCGCGACGTCGGCGGCGGCATCCCGCACCCGCGCGACGATGTCCTCGGCATCGCCGTACGCCCCGGCGGTCACGTAGCCCGCCTCGTCGAACAGCCGGATGAGCCCCTCGCGCAGCAGGACGGAGTCCTCGGCGAGCACGACGCGCAGCGACCCTGCCTCCACCGGCTCAGGATAGGCGACGCTCATCCGAGGGATCCGCTCGGCGCGGGAACCACGGCCAGCGGAATGTGCGCGCCGGTGGTGGTCGGCCCGCCGAGCGGGCTCTCGACCACGAGCACGCCGCGCAGTCCCGCCAGACGCTCGCGCAGGCCGTCGAGCCCGTGGCCCGGCGCGAGGTGGGCTCCTCCGCGACCGTTGTCGACCACCCAGACGTCGAGCATCGGCGGCTTGTCGGCGGACCGCAGCGCGACCCGCAGAGTCGCGGCCGACGCGCCGGCGTGCTTGACGGCGTTCGTCAGGAGCTCTGCGACGACGAAGTAGACCGTCCGGCTCACCTCGGGCGGAACGATCCGGTCGACGTCGGGGTCGACCTCGACCGAGACCGGCAGGGCGCTCGCGGCGGCCAGAGCCGACAGTGCCGCCGCGAGTCCTCTGTCCTGCAGGAGCGGCGGTGCGACGCCGCTCGAGAGCGCACGCAGCTCGTCCAGTGCGGCCTTCGCGTGGGTGCGGGCCTCTCGTGCCAGTTCGGCGGCGGCCTCGGTGTCGCCGGACGCCGCGCGGCGCTCGAGGGCCGCGAGGTCCATCTGCAGGCGCACCAGCCGCTGCTGCGGCCCGTCGTGGATGTCGCGCTCGAGGCGCCGCAGACCGGTGCTCTCCGCGTGCACCGCCGCCGTGCGTGCGGTCGCCTCCGCCCGGGCCTCGGCGGCGAGATCGTCGCTGGTCCAGCGGCCGAGGAGTCCCAGCGCGATCGCGTGCTGCGCACGCGCCAGCCCGGCCATCACCCACGGCAGCGTCACGGCGAACAGGAGCCCGGCGACGAGGTAGAGCACGACTTCCACGGCCCAGCTGGTCCAGCCCCCGAAGAGCCACGGGACGGCCGCGGCCACATCGTCGCCCCACGTGCCACTGCGCGTGCGCGGGATGAACGACGCCCAGAACCAGTAGGTGGGCCCGCCCAGGCTCATCGCGAGCCACACCGTCGTGAGCGCGAACGTGATCGTGCTCACGATCGGGCTGACGACGAGTCCGTGCAGCAGATACGTCCAGTAGTGCCCGTTTCGCAGCGGGCGCACGAGGGTGGCCCAGAATCCGGTCGCCGGGGTCGCATCGCGATCCCATTCGGGCTCGGGGATCTCCGGGAGGCCGGTGAGATGCAGAAGGTAGCGGTCGGCGACACCGAAACCGCGCGCGACGAAGAGCGCGAGTACGACCAGCGGGAGGCCGATCACCAGGATGAACAGGCCCACACCGGTCCAGAAGAGACCGGAGAGCACGCCCACGGCGGTCATCGCGAGGATGAAGGCGAGTATCAGGTAGAGGGCTCGACCGGGAGTGAGCATCCACGCGTGGCCGTAGGCCGCCCATCGCGATCGTCGCGGGAGGACCGGCGGCTCGGGAGCGGTGGTCGGTGTCATCGGGTTCATCCTCCCAGCGTCGCCGGGGGCCGCGCACGGCGGCATCCGACCCCCACCCCGATCACGAGGGGGGCTATCCCCCCTGCGCCGGTCAGGCTTCGTGCGTGAGGCGACCGGCGAGCAGGGTCGCCTGCACGGCCGTCGTTCTGAGTTCGGGCTCCGACGCGGTGAGAGGGTCGCGATCGCACAGCACGAGGTCTGCACGGGCGCCCGGCTCGACGACCGCGCCCGCGGTCGAGCCGCCGTGGGTCGACGCCGCCAGCGCGACGGCGGCATCCAGGGCCTGCTCGCCATGCCATGCCGGTCGACCGTCGCGGGTGCGGTGGATCGCGGCGGCCATCGCCGCCCAGGGGTCGAGCGGGGAGACCGGGGCGTCGGATCCGAA
>JAESFR010000253.1_pt1 | contig 19159 bp, 17 predicted proteins | sample 9266191 | NCBI WGS metagenome assembly JAESFR01 (sample SAMN14503063, study PRJNA617104) | algae metagenome | isolation source: Pleurocapsa minor HA4230-MV1 and co-occurring heterotrophs from cement on... | place: USA: Nuuanu Pali Lookout, Hawaii | collected 2009-07-20
TGCAGTTCTTCGAGGAGCCGTACGTCATGACGCAGGGCGGTCCGCTGGATGCGACCCTCTCGTCCGCGATGTTCACCTACGACCAGTTCGGCTTCGGCAACTACGCCGTGGCCTCGGCGTCGAGCTACGTCCTGTTCCTGGCGATCGTGCTCCTGTCGCTGATCCAGTTCCGGCTGCTCGGAAGAAAGGACTGACATGGCCCTGTCCACCGAGATGACCGCATCCATCGAGGACGCGCCCGCGCCCCGTCGCCGGAGCGCGACCCGGCCCCGCCCCCGCTGGTGGCTCTACCTCGTCCTGACCGTCGGGGTCATCGCGATGATCATCCCCTTCGTCTGGATGATCCTCGGCTCCTTCAAGACCACGAGCGAGATCCGCCAGTACCCCACCGAGTTCCTGCCGAAGGAGCCCACCCTCGACAACTACGTCGAGCTGTTCGGACGTCTGGATTTCACGACGTTCTTCCTGAACAGCTTCATCGTCGCGCTGTTCGTCACCCTCGGGAACATCGTGTTCTCGTCGATGATCGGATACGCGCTGGCCAAGCTCGAGTTCCGCGGCAAGCGCCTGCTGTTCGCGCTCGTGCTCGGCACCCTGATGGTTCCGGGCGTGGTGACCTTCGTGCCGCTGTTCGTGCTGACCGCCAACCTTGGTCTGGTCAATTCGTATCCGGGACTGATCCTGCCGTTCCTGATCACCCCGCTCGGGGTGTTCCTCATGCGCCAGTTCATGCTCAGCCTGCCCGATGACATCATCGAGGCGGCCCGCATCGACGGGGCGAGCGAGTGGCGGATCTTCCTGCGCATCATCATGCCGCTGTGCGGGCCGGCGGTCGCGACGCTGACGATCCTCACGTTCCTCGGCAGCTGGAACAACTTCCTGTGGCCCCTCGTCGTGGCCACCACCGAGGACATGTACACCCTGCCGGTCGCGCTCGCGCTGTACTCGGTCGGACAGAACGCCGCCCAGTACGGACTCATGATGGCCGGCGCGGTCGTCGTGGTCGTGCCGGTGCTCATCGTGTTCGTCGTCCTGCAGCGCTACTTCGTGCAGGGCATCGCCCTGACCGGCATCAAGTGACCCTCATCCCGAAAGGATCCCCCCGCGCATGACCTTCCCTCCCGGATTCCTCTGGGGCGCCTCCACGGCCGCCCACCAGATCGAAGGCGGAAACGTCGGCTCCGACTGGTGGCAGCGCGAATGGGGGCACCTCCCCGGCGCTCCCGTGGAGTCGCCGTCGGGCGACGCGGCCGACAGCTACCACCGCTACGCGCAGGACATGGCGCTCCTTGCCGGGGCCGGCCTCGACACGTACCGGTTCAGCATCGAGTGGGCGCGGATCGAACCCGAGAAGGGGTGGATCTCCCGCGCAGCGATCGAGCATTATCGCCGCATGGTGGGCACGGCCCGCGACCTCGGACTCGAGCCGATGATCACCCTGCACCACTTCACGAACCCGGTGTGGTTCGCGCGCGACGGCGGATGGCATGCGGATGCCGCGGCCGAACGCTTCGCCCGATACAGCGAAGCCGCCCTGCGCGTGCTCGAGGATGTCGAGCTGGTGTGCACGATCAACGAGCCCAACATGGTGTCGGTGCTGGCCGATCCGGAGGTCGGATTCCCCTCGGTCGGGTTGCCGCCCGGCGTTCCCGAGGTCACCGCGACGCTCGTGGACGCGCACCGGCGCGCGCTGGAGATCGTCCGCGGCGCCGGCAAACGCGGCGGCTGGTCCGTGGCCACGCAGGCCTACCAGCCGATCCCCGGTTCGGAGTCCGTCGCCGCCGCATACGGCGCGTCGCGCGAGGACGTCTTCCTGGATGCCGCCGCGGGCGATGACTGGGTGGGCGTCCAGGCCTACACGCGCACGCGAATCGGGCCGGACGGCCCTCTTCCGATCGCCGAGGACGCCGAGCGCACGCTCACCGGATGGGAGTACTTCCCCGCGGCCGTCGGCGACGGCATCCGCAATGCGTGGACGCGCGCCGGGGTTCCGGTCTACGTGACCGAGAACGGCATCGCGACGGCGGATGACAGCCGCCGCATCGACTACACGCGCGGCGCGCTCGAAGCGGTGCGCGCGTGCATCGATGACGGCGTCGATGTGCGGGGCTACCTGCACTGGAGCGCGCTGGACAACTACGAGTGGGGAAGCTACCGCCCGACCTTCGGTCTGATCGGGTGGGACCGCGAGACGTTCGAGCGGCATCCGAAGCCGAGCCTGGCCTGGCTCGGGGAGGTCGCGCGCGCGAACGCGGTGGTCCGCGCGTGATCCGGCGTCCGCGCGGTCAGTCGTGCGGGGAGGCGTCCGTCGGGCGCAAGTAGCCGCGGACGAACTCGGCGAACAGCGCCTCCATGTCGACGGACTCGTCCAGGAGCCACTGGAGCTGAATGCCGTCCATCACGGCGCTGATCAGTCGTCCGGCCAGTTCTGGGTCGAGGTCGCGGCTCACCTCGCCGGCATCCTGCGCTGCGTCCAGAAGCACGGCCGCGCTCGCGGCGCTGGAGCTGTACCGTTCGGCGAATTCGGCGTGGGCGGGATGCTCGGGATCCGTGGCCTCGGCGGACACGGTCGCGTACAGCGACGTGAGCCCGCGCGAGTGGTGGTTGTACGCGACGACCTTGGCCGCCTGCTCGATGATCGTGTGCTCGGCGGGGTCGCCGGCGGCCAGCCGGATGCGCTCGTCGCGCTGGCGGATGACCTCGCTGAAGAGCTCCTCCTTGCTCGCGAAGTGATGCATCAGACCGGTCGGGGTCAGCCCCACCCGTTTGGCGATCTCGCGCAGCGACCCGCTGTGGAAACCGCTGCGGGCGAAGACGATCAGCGCCTCGTCGACGATCCGCTGCCGGCGCGCCTGGCCTTTCGCGTAGCTGCCCCGCGGCGAGCGCGCGCGCGAGGCGGGAGCGGCCTCTTCGGCCGCCCCCGCCTCTGCGGACCCATCGCTCATTCGCGCGCTTTCCACTCGGAACTGAAGACCTGGGCGGCCATCGCCGGGCGCAGCCGCTTCTCCATCTCCTTGTCGACGAAGTACCCCTTCAGGCTATCGCCGGTGAGTTCGTTGCCGATCGCTGCCATGATCATCGACTGGTCGAGTGAGAGGTAGCGTTCGGCGACCGTGCCGCTGCGCACCGCGATCGAGTCGTAGAAGCCGCCGGGCCCGTAGGCGCCGAGCTCGTTCTCCAGCTTCGCGAGGTTCGCGAGCACGCCCTTCCGGTCGTACGGCAGTGCGAGGAAGCTCGCGTGGGGGGTCACGACCCCGTCACCGAACTCGGGGTCGGGGTTCGTGCCCACGGTGCAGCCCGGCCGATCGATGTCGACATCGGTCTTCTCGCGGTCGGAGGTGTAGCCGTCCGAGCGCATGCCGGCGATGTCGACGCCGTACTCCGCGTATCCGCCGACCGGATCACTCGCCGGCGAGAACCCCCAGTACCCGTACCCGGCATCCTGCAGGCCGTGCTGCTTCTGCACCTCGACGGTGATGGGGTGGTTCAGGCGCCAGGAGCGCGGCCCCCACTTCGTCTCGGGCACGAGGAGGTCGGGCATGAGCGCCTCGAACATGCTTCCGCCCCAGCTGGGCACGAAGCTCATACCGCGGTACGAGTACGCGCCCTCCCAGACGTCGAACCCCTGGTAGGTGCGCACGGTGCCGGTCGGCAACTGCTCCTGCCACGCCCAGTCGCAGCCCGGGGGCATCGTGCGGTGTGTGCCGTAGAGCGCCGTCTCGGGGATGCTGCCGTTCGCGATGCCGAGGTAGGTCGCGATCCGGCTCTCACTCACCGTCGTGTCGTAGTGGTGGCACGTGTAGAAGGCCTCGGCACCCGAGCCGTTGTACATCGGAGCCGCGACGCTGCAGCCCGCCGGAGCGGCATCCCAGAATCCGCCACGATTCGTGCCGGCGGGAAGTCCCGGTGCGCCGGCCGGATCGAAGAACGCCGCGAAGTCCATCGAGTCGTACAGCACGTCCGCCTGATCGGCCAGGGCCGGATCGGCTTCCCGCACGATCCGCAGGCCCGCCGCCAGCCAGCCGTTGTCCACGGTGCTGAGGAACGGCTCGACCGGATCGCCGGAGTCCGGCCACGTCGTGAGCTTCGCGCCCGTCGCCGGGTCGTACCAGTTGTAGAACATCCCGCTCGCCGTGTTGCGCTCGAGGCTCCCGAGCGAGTCGAGCGTCGTCGCGAGACGCTCGTGCGCGTCGTCGGCGGAGATGATGCCGAGGTCGCGGGCGGTGACCGTCGACCACAGGTATCCGCCGATGTTCGTCGGCGAGGTGTACGCCGCCGGGGCGCTGAGATCGCCCGGGATGTTGTCGGCCGGGAGCCCCGTCGCCTCGTCGGTCATCGCATCCAGCGATGTCCAGGTGTCGCGGGCGTAGCGCTCGAGCGTGTCGTCCTTCGGACCGGCGGCCACGGCTCCGCCGCTCGTGGCGACCCCTCCACCCAGGACCAGTGTGGTGGCGACCATCGTCGCCAGGATGTGCGTCATGTGCTGCTCTCCTCGTCGAAAGCGGCCCCGTTTCGCGTACACGTGCAGGAACCGTTCCTTAAAACCTTTCATGTGTCAGGTATTAACACAACCCCTGCGCGGAATCGCCGTGTGCGCAGGGGCGGGGATTCTGGCCGGCGCGCCGCTGGCGGCATCCGTCGGTCGGCGTGCCGGAGGCACGACCCGCTGTCGTGCACGGGTCACTCCTCCTCCCCCGACCCAGGGCGGTGGGAAGTTGTGCGCGGACCTGCCGTCCGGTGGCCGCCCTCGGCCGGCGGGACCACACGGTGGGCTGATGTGCACCACCAGCGACGCCGTCCTCGCGCACGCCCGCCTCCTGGAGATCGGACTCCCTCGGCGCCGGATCGCGGCCGGGGTCGCCGACGGATCCCTGGTGCGTCTGCGGCGCGGCGTGTACGCGCGCGACGGCGCGTGCACCCCGGTGCGCACAGCCGCTCGGCACGGCGGGGCGCTGGCGTGCGTGAGCGCAGCGCAGCATCTGAACCTGTGGACCCTCTCCGCCGAGTCGGCTGTGCATGTCTGGCTCGGCGGGCACGGTCATGGTCGCGCCCACGGGTCCTGTGCGTGCGTGGAGCACTGGGATGCCGTCGCCGGGGCCGATGCGTTCGGCATCCCGTCGGTGCCGCGCGTCCTGCGTCAGCTGCTCGCGTGCCGGGGCGTCGAGGAGTTCTTCGTGGCCCTCGAGTCAGCACTGCGCCAGGGGCTCATCGCGGAGGCGGGACTCGCGTGGCTGCGAGCGACCACCAACGACGCGGCGCGCGGGGCGATCGGATTCGCCCGTCGCGATGCCGACAGCGGGCTCGAGTCCCTCCTGCGGTGGCGGCTGCGTCGGCATCACCTGCGCATCCGATCGCAGGTGACCATCTTCTCGGTGGGGCGCGTCGACTTCCTGATCGGCGATCGGCTCATCCTCGAGGCGGACGGCCGCGGCAACCACGACGGGGCGACCGCGCGGCACAAGGACCTCGTCCGCGACGCGAACGCGGCCGCGTGGGGCTACGTGACGCTCCGGTTCGACTACGCGCTGATCATTCACGACTGGGATGCCGTCGAGCGGGCGATCCTCGCCCAGGTCGAACGCGGCCACCACCTCTACGCGCAGTGAACAGGCGAGCACAACTGCGGGGATGGGGTCCCGACACGCCGTTCGCGCGGTTCGTCAGCCGGCGTGTCGGCGCGATCCCCGCCGCTGTGCACAGGCCCCCGCGGCGTCAGCGCGGGGCGTGCGCCTCGAGGAACTCGTACACGTCGGTCGTGTCCACCCCCGGGAAGGCGCCGGTCGGCAGGGTCGCTAGCAGCGTCCGCGGCGTGCGCACGTTCGGCCACGAGTTCTCGCGCCACGCCGCCTCGAGTTCGGCCGGAGCACGGCGGCAGCAGACCTCCACCGAGTGCTTCGAGACGCCGCGGTTGGGGGTGTCCCGGCCGAGGAACCACTTGGTGTCGTCGAATCGCACCCCCACCGACACCGAGTGCGCGCCCTCGCTCGAGAGCTCGACCCGCGCCGTGCACCAGTACGTGCCGTTGCCGGTGTCGGTGTACTGGTAATAGGGGTTGAAGTGGTCGTCCTCGTCGAACACGACCCGTGACGTCCACTTGCGGCAGCACATCTGCCCCTCGATCGCGCCGAGGCGATCCGTGGGGAAGTTCACGTCGTCGTTCTCGTACGCCTTCGTGATCGTGCCCGATTCATGCACCTTGAGGAAGTGCACCGGGATGCCCAGGTGCACCGTCGCGAGGTTGGTGAAGCGATGCGCCGCGGTCTCGTAGGAGACCGAATACGCGTCGCGCAGGTCTTCGATCGAGATCGCACGGCGCTCTTTCGCTTCCTGCAGAAACGGCACGGCGTGCTCGGCGGGGATCAGCAGCGCGCCGGTGAGGTAGTTCGTCTCCACGCGCTGGCGCAGGAATTCGGCGTAGCTCGACGGCTCGGTGTGCCCGAGGATGCGGCTCGACAGCGCCTGCAGCACCGCGGTGCGCGGGTCTCCCTTCGACGCGAGCCGGCTCGAAAGGTACAGGCGACCGTTCCTGATGTCCGCGACACTGCGGGTGGTCTGCGGCAGGTCGGGCACGTAGTGCAGCGTGAAGCCGAGGTGGGCGGCGATGTCGGATGCCGTCCGCTGCGTGAGCGGACCACCCGGGTGATCGACCGCGGCGAGCAGCCGCTGCGCCTGCTCCTCCAGCTCCGGGAAGTGGTTGTTCTGCGTGCGCATCAGGCGCCGGAGGGCGACGTTGGCGCGCCGTGCCTCCTCGGGGGTGGCCGCCCGCTCGTCGCGCAGGCGATCGATCTCCCCCTGCAGCGCGAGCATCGCCGCGAGCGCCTCGTCGGGGACCGTCTTGCCGATGCGGAACGGCGGGATGCCGAGAGCCTGAAAGGTCTGCCCCCGCATCGCACGTTCGAGCGCGATCTCCATCGTCGCCCGCTCATCGAGCGGCTCGGACTCCAGCAGCGCGTCGAGCGTCGTTCCGAGGGCGCGCGCGATCGCCCGCAGCAGCGTGAGCTTCGGCTCGCGGCGCCCGTTCTCGATCATGGACAGCTGGCTCGGTGCCCGGTCGACGGCGCCGGCGAGCTCGTCGAGCGTCAGTCCGCGTGCGGTGCGCAACTGGCGGATGCGCCGGCCGATCGTGAGGGAGTCCACCTCTTCATCGTCGGGGAGGTCGGATGCCGCATCCCGCGTGAACGCCGTCGTCATGTCGTGATTCTCTCACGTTTGCAGAATTTCCGCGAAAGTTCACAGTCGATTTCGTCGGGGTCAGCACCGATCTTCACCGCACAGTGGAACCACGACAGCACCGACCGATCCAGAACGCGGATCACGAGTTGCCCGATCAGCACACACGCCGACTCGCGACACCTCCCCACCCTTACGGAACTGCTCACAGGAAGACAGGGACATGACACCTGCCACCACCGCCACGGCCCCGATGCGCACGCAGACGGCTCCCCTCACCACCCACACCACTGAGCCGTCGATCGAGATCCTCGGCCGCCTGGGTCCCCGCTACGACGAGATCCTCACCCCCGAAGCGATCGCGTTCCTCACCGAGCTGCACGCGCGCTTCGGTGCCCGCCGGCACGATCGGCTCGCCGACCGGATGCGGCGCCGCTTCGAGATCGGCAACGGCCACGACCCGCGGTTCCGCGACGACACCGCGCACATCCGCGACGACGCGGAATGGCGCGTGGCCGGCGCAGGACCCGCCCTCGAGGACCGCCGTGTCGAGATCACCGGACCGACCGATCCCAAGATGACGATCAACGCCCTGAACTCGGGGGCGCGGGTCTGGCTGGCCGACCAGGAGGACGCCACCAGCCCGACCTGGGCGAACGTGATCGGCGGGCAGCTGTCGCTGCGCGACGCGATCCGCGGCGAGCTGCGCTTCACCAGCGCGGAAGGCAAGACCTACGAGGTGACCGCCGAGCGCACCCCGACGATCGTGATGCGCCCGCGCGGCTGGCACCTGAGCGAAGCGCACCTGCGCTTCACCGACCGTTCGGGCCGCGCGATGGCGGCATCCGGGTCGCTCGTCGACTTCGGGCTCTACTTCTTCCACAACGCACAGCGCCTCATCGCCGACGGCCGGGGGCCGTACTTCTACATCGCGAAGCTCGAGTCCAGCGAAGAGGCCAAGCTGTGGGACGACGTGTTCACGTTCAGCGAGCGCCATCTCGGCATCCCGCACGGCACGATCCGCGCGACCGTGCTGATCGAGACCCTGCCGGCGGCGTTCGAGATGGAGGAGATCCTGTTCGAGCTGCGCGATCACATCGCCGGCCTGAACGCCGGCCGCTGGGATTACATCTTCTCGATCATCAAGAACTACCGCGGCCGCGGGGCGCGCTTCGTGCTCCCCGATCGCAGCGAGGTCACGATGACGGTGCCCTTCATGCGGGCCTACACCGAGCTGCTCGTGAAGACGTGCCACAAGCGCGGCGCCTTCGCGATCGGCGGCATGAGCGCCTTCATCCCGAACCGGCGCGATCCCGAGGTGACGGCGCAGGCCTTCGAGAAGGTCGCCGCCGACAAGAAGCGCGAGGCCGGCGACGGCTTCGACGGCACGTGGGTGGCACACCCCGACCTGATCCCCACCGCGATGGCGGAGTTCGACGCGGTGCTCGGCGACCGCCCGAACCAGATCGAACGGCAGCGCGATGACGTCGAGGTCACGGCATCCGATCTGCTGGACGTCCACATCGGGCGCCCGGTGACCGCCGCGGGCGTGCACGCGAACGTGTCGGTCGCGATCCGCTACATCGAGGCGTGGCTGCGCGGGCTCGGCGCCGTGGCGATCGACAACCTGATGGAGGACGCCGCGACCGCCGAGATCAGCCGGTCGCAGGTATGGCAGTGGATCCACCAGGATCGCTCCACCGCCGAGGGCGATGCGATCACGCGCGAGTACATCGAAGGCCTCATCGGCCAGGTGCTCGACGAGGTGGATCGTCGCGAGGGCGACCGGTACGACGATGCGGCCGGGATCTTCCGCGAAGTCGCGCTGGGGCAGGAGTTCCCCGCGTTCCTCACGCTGCCGGCGTACACCAAGTTCCTCGTCCAGACCGACTGATCCCCCACCCGCCGAAAGAGACGAACATGACGAACTATCAAGACGACATCACTGCGATCCGCGCGCTCAAGGAGCGCAACGGGTCCGGCTGGGACGCCATCGAGCCCGAGTCGGTCGCGCGCATGCGGGCGCAGAACCGCTTCCGCACCGGGCTCGAGATCGCGCAGCACACCGCCGACATCATGCGGCGGGACATGGACGAGTACGACGCCGACTCGTCGGTGTACACCCAGTCGCTCGGCGTCTGGCACGGCTTCATCGGGCAGCAGAAGCTCATCTCGATCAAGAAGCACCTGAAGAGCACGAACAAGCGGTACCTGTACCTGTCGGGATGGATGGTCGCCGCGCTGCGCTCGGAGTTCGGGCCGCTGCCGGATCAGTCCATGCACGAGAAGACCGCGGTCCCGGCGCTGATCGAGGAGCTCTACACGTTCCTGCGGCAGGCCGATGCGCGCGAGCTCGACCTGCTCTTCACGCAGCTCGACAACGCGCGCGCCGCCGGCGACGAGACCGCGGTCGAGTTCATCCAGTCGCAGATCGAGACCTACGAGACCCACGTGGTGCCGATCATCGCCGACATCGACGCGGGCTTCGGCAACCCCGAGGCGACATATCTGCTGGCGAAGAAGATGATCGAGGCGGGCGCCTGCGCGATCCAGATCGAGAATCAGGTCTCGGATGAGAAGCAGTGCGGCCACCAGGACGGCAAGGTCACGGTTCCGCACGAGGACTTCCTCGCGAAGGTCAACGCGGTGCGCTACGCGTTCCTCGAGCTCGGCATCGACAACGGCGTGATCGTCGCACGCACCGACTCGCTCGGCGCCGGCCTCACGCAGAAGATCGCCGTCTCGCATGAGCCGGGCGACCTCGGCGATCAGTACAACGCGTTCCTGGACGTCGACGAGATCTCGGCATCCGAACTCGGCAACGGCGACGTCGTGATCACGCGCGACGGCCGGCTGCTGCGACCGAAGCGGCTCGCGAGCAACCTGTACCGGTTCCGGCCCGGCACCGGCGAGGAGCGCTGCGTGCTGGACTGCATCACCGCGCTGCGAGGCGGCGCCGATCTGCTGTGGATCGAGACCGAGAAGCCGCACATCGAGCAGATCGCCGGCATGGTGGATGCGATCCGCAGGGAGATCCCCGACGCGAAGCTCGTCTACAACAACAGCCCCTCGTTCAACTGGACGCTCAACTTCCGTCAGCAGGCGTACGACGCCCTCCTTGCGGAGGGAGCGGACGTCTCGGGGTACGACCGCGGCGACCTGATGAACGTCGAGTACGACGGCACGGAGCTGGCCCGACAGGCCGACGAGAAGATCCGATCGTTCCAGAAGGACGGCTCGGCGCGGGCCGGGATCTTCCACCACCTCATCACGCTGCCGACGTACCACACCGCCGCTCTGTCGACCGACGATCTGGCGAAGGGGTACTTCGGCGACGAGGGCATGCTCGCGTACGTGAAGGGCGTCCAGCGTCGCGAGATCCGCGAGGGCGTCGCCACGGTCAAGCACCAGAACATGGCCGGCAGCGACATCGGCGACAACCACAAGGAGTACTTCGCCGGCGACGCCGCCCTGAAAGCCGGCGGCACCCACAACACGATGAACCAGTTCAACTGAGCTCGGGTCCGCTGTCCGCGAGACTTCATGGGCGCGACGAGACTGAGGGGAATCCCCACGGTCTCGCGGTGCCTGTGCAGTCTCGCGGATTTTTCCCGCGCGTTTTGTCGATCGGCGGATGCTGCGCTCGACGCCCTTCACGTAACGTCGCCCTGACCGACAGGACGACGCGATCTGGAAGGACACGCGATGAAGTATCTGATGCTCGTGGTGGCGGACCCGAACCACACCGGTGAGGAGGAGCCGCCGATCACGATCGAGCAGTGGGTCGAGGAGACCTACGGGCGCGGCAAGGCGACCGATGGCGACCGCCTGCGCCCGCCGTCCGACGCCAAGAGCGTCCGCCGCCGCAACGGCAAGGTGAGCGTGACCGACGGACCGTTCGCCGAGACCCACGAATGGATCGCGGGATACGACATCCTCGAGTGCGACTCGCTGGAGGAGGCGATCGAGCTCGCGTCGCGGCATCCGATGGCCACGTCGGGCATCATCGAGGTGCGCCCCGCCTGGCCTCTCGACCTCGACTGATCGGCGGTGCCGGAGCGCGCTGTCAGGGTCGTGCTCCGGCGCCTGCCGGTTCCCGTCGAACTTCCGGCGGCACGGGCGCAGGCGACTACGCTCGGAGGCGTGACAGAACGCGCCCCACTCTCCCGCAAGCTCTCCGCGATCGCCGAGTCGGCGACCCTCAAGGTCGACGCGAAGGCGAAGGCCCTGCAGGCCGCCGGCCGCCCGGTGATCAGCTACGCGGCCGGGGAGCCGGACTTCTCGACGCCGCAGTTCATCGTGGATGCCGCCGCCGAGGCGCTGCAGGACAAGGCGAACTACCGCTACACCCCCGCGGTGGGGCTGCCCGTGCTGCGCGAGGCGATCGCCGCGAAGACGCTGCGTGACTCGGGCCTCGAGGTCGACCCGTCGCAGGTCGTCGTCACGAACGGCGGCAAGCAGGCCGTCTACCAGGCGTTCCAGGCGGTCGTGAACCCGGGCGACGAGGTGCTCCTCCCCGCCCCCTACTGGACGACCTACCCCGAGGCGATCGCGCTGGCCGACGGCATCCCGGTCGAGGTGTTCGCCGGCGCCGACCAGGACTACAAGGTGACGGTCGAGCAGCTCGAAGCGGCGCGCACCGAGCGCACGACCGTGCTCGTGTTCGTCTCGCCCTCCAACCCGACCGGGTCGGTGTACACGCCCGAGGAGACGCGCGCGATCGGCGAGTGGGCCGTCGAGCACGGCATCTGGATCATCTCCGACGAGATCTACCAGAACCTCGTCTACGAAGGCGCGCGGGCGGTCTCGATCGTCGAGGCGGTGCCGGATGCCGCCTCCCAGACCATCCTCGTGAACGGCGTCGCGAAGACGTACGCGATGACCGGCTGGCGCGTGGGCTGGATGGTCGGCCCGAAGGACGCGATCAAGCTCGCCGCGAACCTGCAGTCGCATCTGTCCAGCAACGTGAACAACATCGCGCAGCGCGCCGCCCTCGCGGCGCTCACCGGGTCGCAGACCGAGGCCGAGGAGTTCCGCCTCGCGTTCGACCGCCGGCGCAACGTGATCGTGAGCGAGCTCGCCAAGATCGACGGCGTGACGGTGCCGAATCCCCTCGGGGCGTTCTACGTCTACCCCGACGTGCGCGGTCTGCTCGGCCGCGAGTGGCGGGGCAAGACCCCCACGACATCGCTCGAGCTGGCCGACCTCATCCTGGAAGAGGTCGAGGTCGCGGTCGTGCCCGGCGAGGCCTTCGGTCCGAGCGGCTACCTGCGTCTGTCCTACGCGCTCGGCGACGAGCCCCTGCTGGAAGGCGTGCGCCGCCTGCAGGAGCTCTTCGCCTGAGCCGGCCGGTCAGTCGGCTTTGACGACCGCGAAGTCGGCGTCGAGTTCGACGTCGACGTCCTTCCCGTCGCCGAGATCGATCTCGACCTCGTAGACGTGGTCGGCGTCGTCGCTCAGTTCGACGCTCGTGACCGTACCGCCCCCGACGTGCGCGAGCGCGGCGTCGGCGGCCATCGCGGAGGCGAACTCGTCGGGCACGGCGTCGTCGGAGCCCGACGCGTCGTCGCTGCGGTCGTCGGGCTGGGTCGACACGACGTTCAGGTCGGAGTCGAGCTTCACCTCCACGACACCGCCGGCATCCAGCTGCACGTCGATCTCGTAGGCGTAGGCGGCGTTGTCGTCCACGTCGGCGTCGATCACGATGCCCGGCCCCGCGGCTGCGAGCGCGGCGGTGATCGCGGCCTCGAGCTCCGACGGGACAGCGGATGCCGACGGCGACGTCGACCGGTCGTCGCCCTGCCGGTCGGTCGAGTCCTCCGCGATCGTCGTCGCCGATGACGGCGAGAACGTCGCGGTGCCGGTCGCGAACGCGACGGCGGTGCCGGTGGCGATCAGGGCGGCGGCTCCGCCGATGCCGGCGATCCAGATGATGGGCTTGCGCATGGTGTCCTCCTGGGTAGGACTCCACGATCCCAAGCGGCCCCTGAAGCCAACCTGAAGCGGACGGTGCTCGTCAGATCGGCAGCGTCACGACGAATCGCGCGCCGCCCGCGGGCGCGGCATCCGCCCGCACGTCTCCCCCGTGTGCGCGCGCGATCTCCCGCACGATCGCTAGACCCAGGCCGCTTCCGCCGGCGTCGGCGGCTCGGGCTTCGTCGAGACGCACGAAGCGACCGAAGATCCGCTCGCGCTCCGCTTCGGGGACTCCCGGGCCGTCGTCCTCGACGGTGATCACCGCGTGAGCGCCGGACTGCGCCGCCGTGAGCACGACGCGGCTGCGCGCGTGACGGGCAGCGTTGTCGGCGAGGTTGCGCGCGACCTGGCGCAGCAGCCCGACGTCGCCGCGGACGCGCATGGGGTGTACGCCGGTCGCATCGATCTCCACCGACCCGAGCGCGCGCAGGCGCCCGGCCTCCGTGAGCAGCAGATCATCGAGATCCACGTCGGTCACCGCGAGTGCCATCCCGCCCTCGTCGGCCCGCGTGAGCACGAGCATCGCCTGCACCAGGCGCTCCAGTCGCGCACCCTCGTCGAGCACGGCGTCGCTGAGCTCTGCGGCACTGATGCGGTCGGGGTGCGCCCGAGCCACCTCCGCGTACTGCCGAAGCGACGCGAGCGGCGACTTGAGCTCGTGCGATGCATCCGAGAGGAACCGCCGCTGCGCGGCCTGCGACTCCTCGAGGCGCGCCAGCATCCCGTTCATGGTGTGGGCGAGCCGACCGATCTCGTCCCGTGTCGCGGGCTCCTCCACGCGACGTGACAGGTCGGTCGCCGAGAGCTGCTCGACCTGCCGCCGCATGCGCTCGACCGGTGCGAGCGATCGGCCGACCGCGAACCACGTGGTGACGGCGACGACCACTGCGACGAGAGGGACCGAGACGGCAAGAAGCGCGCCGACCGTCGCCAGCGTGGCGTCCACCTCTTCCGTGCTCCGGCCCGCCACGACGATGACGTCGCCGCCTTCGCGTTCGGCCGCGAGCGCGAAGGGCGGGTCGCCGGCATCGAGCCGGATCAGCGCCGGGGCGCTTCCCTCGCGGTCGGCGAGCGCGGCGACGTCGTCCGCGGCGTCGCTCGCGGCGACCACGGAGCCGCTGTCGCGGTCGATCACCTGCCAGAAGCGGTCGTCGTCGACATCGGGAAGCGAGTCCACTCCTGTGCCGTCGACCTGCTCGGCGAACGCGGCCGCGTCCTGCCGAGCCGCCGACTCGAGCTGGCCGTACAGCGCACCGCGCAGCGTGAACCAGAACGCGACGGCGCCCAGCGCGAGCGCGAGCAGCACGACGGATGCCGCGACCGCGGTGATCCGCACCCGGATGCCGGCGCGACGCCGGGGCGCGGCATCCGATTCAGTCGTCATCGGCGCCGATCCGGTAGCCGGCCCCGCGGATCGTGCGGATGCTCTCTCGACCGAAGGGACGGTCGACCTTGGCCCGGAGGTGCCCGATATACACCTCGACGATGTTCGGATCGCCCTCGAACGCGAAGTCCCACACGCCGTCGAGGATCTCGGCCTTCGGCACGACGTCGCCCGCCCGGCGCATCAGGAACTCGAGCACCGCGAACTCGCGGGTCGTGAGCTCGATCGGCCGGCCCGCGCGTCGCACCTCGCGGGCGGCGGGATCGAGCGTGAGGTCGCCGACCGCCAGCGTCGCGGGTCGCGCGCCCGCGCCGCGACGGATCAGGGCACGCAGGCGAGCCAGCAGCACCGCGAACGAGAACGGCTTGGTGAGGTAGTCGTCGGCGCCGGTGTCGAGCCCCTCGACCTGGTCCCACTCGCCGTCCTTCGCAGTGAGCATGAGCACGGGAGTCCAGTTCTCCTCGTCGCGCAGGGTGCGGCACACGACGTAGCCGTTCATGCCGGGCAGCATGATGTCCAGCAGGATCGCCGCGTACCGCTGCTCGCGGGCCAGCCAGAGTCCGTCGGTGCCGGTGTGGGCGACGTCGACGGCGAACCCTTCGGCCTCGAGGCCCCGCTTGAGTCCCTCGGCCAGGCGCGGCTCGTCGTCCACCACCAGGAGTCGCATCCCCCCATCGTGGCGCATCGCGCCTGAAGCGCGCCTGAAGCCGTGAGGTCTGACCGGTCGCGTGCAAGGGACCGGGGATGCCGAACTCAGGCTGGCCGGCGGGCCGGCGATGGGGCGCCCAGCAGATCAGGCACCAGCACGCCGGCCCGCACGCATCCAGCCTGAATTCGGCATCGAGATTCGCCGACGCCGACGTCGAGGACGCCGCGAAGCTACAGCTCGATGCCGACGAGCACGGGCTCCGGCTGCAGGATCAGCCCGAACTCCGCCTGCACCCGGCCCTGGATGAACCGCGCAAGCTGCGCGAGCTCCTCCGCGGAGCCCAGCCCGCGGTTGGTGAGGGCGAGCGCGTGCTTGCTCGACAGTGCGGCGCGGGAGCGCGGCAGCTTGAACCCCTTGCGCAGGCCCGAGTGCTCGATCAGCCACGCGGCGCTCACCTTGACGTCGGACTCCTCCACGGCCGCCGGCGGCACGTAGCCGTCGTAGGCGGCGAGCGGGATCACCAGCACCGGGTCGAGGTCGGGCGCCACGGGCCATCGGGGGCACTCGGGCGGCAGGGTGCGGGCGAAGGATGCCGACACGATCGCGTTCTGGAAGAACGAGCCCGCGCTGTAGGTGTCGGGATCGTCGTCATCGAGCACCATCCCCTTGCGCCGACGCGTGGCGAGCACGTGGTCGCGGATCCACGCGAGCGTGACCGCCGCACCGGGCTCGAGCCCGAGCGCGGTGCGCAGCTGCTCGCCGGTGACCGGGCGGTCTCCGTGGCCCACCTCGGCGAGCTCGAGCGTGACCGACAGGATCACCGCGGGGCGCTCGGCCACCGAACCGTAGTGGTGCTTGAACACCGACGTGCGGAACCCGAGGCCGAGGTCGGCGACCGGCACGGTGGAGACGTCGCCCGTCCCCTCGTCGATCAGCTCGACCTCGACGAGCGTCTGCACGATCTCCTGACCATAGGCGCCGATGTTCTGCACCGGGGCGGCGCCGACGGTGCCCGGGATGCCCGACATCGCCTCGATACCCGCGAGACCCTCCGATACGGCGTACGCGACGAGGTCGTCCCAGTCATGTCCGGCCTGCACGCGAAGCCGCACGAAGCCGGGCCGCGCGGACGGGAGGCGCTCGATCCCGCTCGTGCGCACGCGGACGACGGTGCCCTCGAAGGGCTCGTCGCCGACGAACAGGTTCGAACCGCCGCCGAGCACGAGCAGCGGGCGGCCGTCCGCCCACGCGTCCCGCAGCGCGGTGACCAGCTCCTCGGTGGTGGAGGCCTCGACGAGCCGCTCGGGGGCGCCTCCGGTGCGCAGGGTGGTCAGCTGCGCGAGGGGGATCGGTTCGATGTCGGCCATCGGCTACGAAAGACGCACCCGCACCTGCGCCTTGCCGAGCACCGTCGTCTCGCCGGCGGTCACGGTGAGGTCGATGCGCGCAGCGTCCTCGTCCACCGCTCCGACCTTGGCGCTGATGTGCAGGTCGGCGCCGGTCTCGGGATCGACGACGACCGGGCGCGTGAAGCGCACGCCGTATTCGAGGATCCGGCCGGCATCGCCCAGCCACGGCACGATCGTCTCGACCGCGAGTCCCATCGTGAGCATGCCGTGCGCGAGCACACCGGGCAGACCGACGGATGCCGCCACGTCGTCGCGGTAGTGGATCGGGTTGAAGTCCCCCGACGCGCCGGCATAGCGCACGAGCGACTCCCGGGTCAGGTGCACCGTGCGCTCGGCGACGATCTCGCCGACCTCGAGGGTCGGGGCGCTCACTGCTGCCCCTCCCCGACCAGAAGCACCGAGGTCGCCGTGACGACGTGCTCCCCCGCGGCATCCCGGATCTCGGCGTCGCTCGTGACCATCGCGTTGCCGCCGATCGCCCGCACACCGGTGACCGACAGCGTGCCCGTCAGCTCGTCGCCGGCGACGATCGGGCGCGTATAGCGGAAGCGCTGCTCGGCGTGCAGCACGTTCTGCAGGACGATCCCGGAGTCGGGCTCGGCCAGCAGCTGCTGGAGGGTCTGGTCCTGGATCACCATCGCGAACGTCGGCGGCGCGACGACGTCGGCGTAGCCGAGCGCCTGGGCTGCGGCGGGATCGGAATGCTGGGGGTCGTCGGCGAAGACGGCACGGGCGAACTCGCGCACCTTCTCGCGGCCGACCAGGTACGGCGACGTCGGCGGGAAGACCCGCCCGACGAGCTCGGGGTTCACTGGCACCGCACAAGTCTACCGAGCAGTCGCGCGGCGCCTCCCGCTCACGAGCGCTGCGCGCGGATCGTTCGCACGGCCATCTGCGCGGCGATGAAGACGAGGAAGATCGCGAACAGCACGTTGCCCCAGAACGGGTCGACGAGCGTCGCCAGCCACGCGCCGAGGGCCGTCGTGGTGCACGCGGCGACGCCGATCAGCGCGGCGGCCGGCAGATCGACGTTGCCGCGGCGGAGATTGCCGATCGTGCCCGAGATCGCCGTCGGGATCATCATGAGCAGCGACGTGCCCTTCGCGATCAGGTCGCTCGTGCCGAACAGCAGCATGAGCGCCGGTACGACGATGATCCCGCCTCCGACACCGATGAGCCCGGCCACGGTTCCGGTGACCACTCCGAGCACCACGAGCCCGATGATCGACAGGACGGTGAGCGGGAGGCCGGCATCCCTGGACGGGATGACGATGAACAGGCTCACGATCACGGCGACCAGGAACGCGATGAAGCTCCACCGCAACGCGACGAGCGTGACCCGGGGCAGCAGCCACGTGCCGATCTGCGCGCCGACGACCGCGCCGGCCGCGAGGATCAGCCCGGGGATCCAGGCGACCGAGTCGTGCACGGCGTAGGAGATCACGCCCACGGCGGCGGTGGGCACGATCGCGCCGAGCGACGTGCCGGCGGCCAGGCGCTGATCGAAGGCCAGCACGAGCACGAGCAGCGGAACGATCACGGTGCCCCCGCCCACGCCGAACAGCCCGGAGAGGAGGCCCGCGAGCAGCCCGATCGCCAGGCACGTCAGGATGTGCTTCGGGCCGCGCGGGCGGGCGCCCTCGGATGCGGGGAGTTCGGGCACGCGCTCAGTCTGCCCGTCCGGGCCGCGGCGTCTCGGCCGACGCGCACACCGCGGAGGGCAGGGCGGCGATGATGCGCTCCAGTTCGGCGTCCGTGTGCGCGGCGGAGAGGAACCAGGCCTCGAACACGCTCGGGGGCAGGCTGATGCCCTGATCGAGCAGGGACGCGAAGAACGCGCCGTAGCGCCACGCGTCCTGGTCTTTCGCCTCCGCGTAGTCGCGCACCGCACCCTCGCGGAAGGCCAGCGAGAACAGGCTGCCGGCCCGCGACACCGTCATGGCGACGCCTGCGGCCGCGAACGCGTCCTCGACCGCTCCGGAGAGGATCGCGGCCGAGCGGTCGATCCGCTCGTACACCGACGCGTCGGCGCCGCGCAGTGTGGCAATGCCCGCCGCGACGGCGATCGGGTTGCCGCTGAGCGTCCCGGCCTGGTACACGGGTCCGAGCGGCGCGAGGAGGTCCATGACGTCGGCGCGACCGGCGACGGCTGCCAGCGGCAGCCCGCCGCCGACGATCTTGCCGAACGTCACGAGATCGGGCACCCACATCGGGCCGTCGGAATCAGCGGCCTCGAGCCCCCACCACCCGGCCGGTCCGACGCGGAAGCCGGTGAGCACCTCATCGACGATCAGCAGCGCACCCTCCCGGCGGGTGAGCTCGGACAGCGCGCGGTTGAATCCGGGGTCGGGCACGAGCACGCCGGCGTTCGCGCCCGCCGCCTCGGTGATGATCGCGGCGATCCGACCCGGGTGGGCCGCGAAAGTCTGCTCGATCGCAGGGAGGTCGTTGTAGGGCAACACGATCGTGAGACCCGCGACATCGGCGGGCACACCGGCCGAACCGGGCAGCCCCAGGGTGGCGACCCCCGACCCCGACTCGGCGAGCAGGCCGTCGGAATGACCGTTGTAG
>JAESFR010000254.1_pt1 | contig 18894 bp, 20 predicted proteins | sample 9266191 | NCBI WGS metagenome assembly JAESFR01 (sample SAMN14503063, study PRJNA617104) | algae metagenome | isolation source: Pleurocapsa minor HA4230-MV1 and co-occurring heterotrophs from cement on... | place: USA: Nuuanu Pali Lookout, Hawaii | collected 2009-07-20
TCACGTCAGTCGTCCGCGACGTCGACGCGCACGCGTCGGCCGTCGGCGAGCGCCGTGATCAGCGTGCGCAGGGCCTTGGCCGTGCGTCCGCCGCGCCCGATCACGCGACCCCGGTCATCGGGGTGCACGTGGACCTCCAGGACGTCGCCGCGAGAGGACGTCGAGGAGCGGATGGACACGTCGTCCGGGTGATCCACGATCCCCTTGACGACGTGCTCGAGCGCGGCGGCCAGCACCACGACTACTCTGCGTCGGTCGCGGCGTCGGCGTCAGCCTCCGCCGGAGCCTCGGCCGCAGGCTCGTCGGCCTTCTTCTCGGCCTTGGGCTTGATGACGACCTTCTGGTTCGAGTCGGCCTCGAACGGGGTCTTCGGCTCGGCGACGCGCACGGTCGAGACCGCGTTCTTGTCGCCCTTGAACTTGCCCCAGTCGCCCGTGAGCTTCAGGAGCGCGGCGACCTGCTCGGTCGGCTGCGCGCCGACGCTCAGCCAGTACTGCGCGCGGTCGGAGTCGACCTCGATGAACGAGGGCTCCTCGGTGGGGTGGTACTTGCCGATCTCCTCGATGACACGACCGTCGCGCTTGGTGCGCGAGTCGGCCACGACGATGCGGTAGTACGGCGCGCGGATCTTGCCCAGGCGCTTGAGACGAATCTTGACAGCCACGATTCTCCTGAATGGTGTGAAGTGAGACGAACCGGTCGCCTGGAGAGTGGGGTGCACACCCGGCGGAAGCTCAAAGGGAGGACGACGATGCTGGATAGAGGGTCGAGCATGAGGTCCGACCCTCTATTCTGCCAGATCCTGGGCGGCGTCGAGAACACCCGCCCGCACATGACGAGCGATTTCGCCGACATCCGCCGGTCCGCGGCGTCGCGGCATCCTTCTGCCAGACTGTGCCAATGACGGAGCCCTTCGCGACATCCGCGCGATCTTCGGTCGGTCTCGAATGGGAACTCATGCTGGCCGACGGCGAGACCGGCGACCTGGTGCCGCGCGGTCCTGACGTGATCGACGCGCTCGAGGAGTCCACCGCGCTCGAGCGCTACACCGTCACCGGAGAGCTCCTCACGAACACGGTCGAGGTCACCAGCGGGATCGGCGACACGGTCGCCGCCGCGGTGGATGACATCGCGGACGCGATCGCCGCGATCCGCACCGTGACGAATCCGATGCAGGTCGAGCTGCTGTGCGCCGGCAGCCACCCCTTCGCGCAGTGGTACGACCAGCAGGTCACCGACAAGACCCGCTACCACAAGCTGATCGAGCGGACCCAGTGGTGGGGTCGCAACATGATGATCTGGGGCATCCACGTGCACGTGGGCGTCGAGGACGTCAACAAGGTGTTCCCGATCATCAACGCGCTCACGATCTACCTGCCGCACCTGCAGGCGCTTTCGGCCTCGAGCCCGTTCTGGGCCGGCGATCGCACCGGCTACGCCTCGAACCGCTCGCTGGTGTTCCAGCAGCTGCCCACCGCGGGTCTCCCCTGGCCGCTGCAGTCCTGGGCGCAGTTCGAGGGCTATCTCGATGACATGGTGCGCACCGGGGTCATGGCAGACGCGAGTGAAGTGCGGTGGGACATCCGCCCCGCGCCGCGCTGGGGCACGATCGAGGTCCGCGCGTGCGACGGGATGTCGACGCTGCCCGAGCTCGCCGCGGTCGCCGCGCTCGTGCAGACGCTGGTCGAGCACTTCTCGCGCGAGATCGACGAAGGCCGCGAGCTGCCGTCGATCCAGCCGTGGTTCGTGCGCGAGAACAAGTGGCGCGCGGCGCGCTACGGCCTCGACGCCCGCGTGATCATCGACCGCGAGGGCACCCAGCTGCCGGTGCGCGAGCACCTGCGCGAGACGATGGCGCTCGTGGCGCCCATCGCCGCCGAGCTGCACTGCGCGCGCGAATTCGCCGGGCTCGAGACGATCATGACGCAGGGCGCGAGCTACGCCCGACAGACGCTCGTGGCGGATGCCGCGGACGGCGACCTCCGCGAGGTGGTGCAGCATCTGATCCGCGAGTTCCGCGCGGGGCCCACGCTGCGCGAGCATCTGGCGGCGCTCGGGCACTGAGCCCGGAGCTGCCCTGCAGGCCTGTGACCGGATCAGGTGATTTCACCGGGGCAGGGCTTTTCGCGCGCCCGCATCCTGCGCTGGTGAAATCTCCTGATGCCATCGCAGGGTCGGGCGTGTCCGGGGTCGTGCGGTTCCTCCCCAGCGGCGGGACGTCCGCGTCCACTCCCAGATCTGCGCGCACGCCGGGCGCGCCCTGAGCCAGTGGCGACGGTGGACGGATGCCGACCGACTCTCCCCGCCGCACCCCGGCGATGACCATCACCCAATGGATCGACCGTCGCCATGGCGTGGCCCATTCGTCGCAGCTGCTTCTCGCGGGATACACGCACCGCGACATGGCGGCCGCCGTCGCCGAGGACGAGCTCACCCGAGTGCGCCGGTCGTGGCTCGTGCGTCCCACGGCCGACCGGCGCCGAGCCCTGGCCGCGGCTGCCGGCGGTCGGGCGACGTGTGTCAGCGCGGCGGGTCTCCACGGGCTGTGGACCCCGGACCACGACGGCATCCACGTCGCCGTGCAGGCGACGGCCTCGCGCAACGCGGTGGCGAGGGTTCACCTGCACTGGGCCTCGGCGCCGGCACCGGTGTCCCGGTCGCTCGTCGAGGAGCCGATCGTGAACGTCCTCTTCCACGTCGCGCGATGCATCCCGCCATTCGACGCGCTCACTGTGTGGGAGTCCGCAATCCGCAAGCAGCGGGTGGATGCGGCGATCCTCCGTCGAATCGCGTGGCGGAGCACACGCGCGTCGGCCCCCGCGAGGATCGCAGACGAGCTGTCGGACTCCGGGATGGAGACGCGATTCGTACGGGGAATGCGCGCGATCGGAGTGATCGTGCGCCAGCAGGTCAGGGTCGACGGTCGGTCGGTCGATGGCCTGATCGGCGAGGCGCTGGTGGTGCAGCTCGACGGGTTCGAGTTCCACTCGTCAGCGGCCGAGCGGCGACGGGACCTCGAAGCCGACGCACGTCTGGTCCTCCGCGGATACACCGTTCTGCGCTTCGACTACTTCCAGGTCTTCTTGCGCTGGGACGACGTGGTCGACACCGTCCTGACTGCTGTCGCGCAGGGCCTGCACCGTCATCGCATCAGGTGATTTCACGGATGCAGGACGAATGCGGAGCGATCATCCTGCCCCGGTGACATCACCTGATCTCGGCACCACCGCAGACCGCGCAAACGCCTGTCGCGGCGCGCTAGCCCCGGCCGAGCAGCTTCTGCAGCTCCGCGAGATCGGCCGCGCTCGGCTCCCCAGGCTTCCCCGCGCCCGCGCCCGCTCCCGCACCGGCGCCCAGGCCGAAGCCGGAGCCCGTCGCCGGGGCGGCGGGGACGGATGCCGCGATCCCGGCGTTCTCGGCGGCACGCTTGGCGGGATTGCCCGAACGGGAGCCCTTGGCCTTCTGCTGCTTGCCGCGCTTCGCGGACGCACCGGGCCGGGAGCCGGGGATCGGACCCATGCCCGGGATGTTGGGGGTTCCGCCGCGGGCCACGGTCTTCATCATCTTCGCGGCCTGCTCGAAACGGTTGACCAGCCCGTTGACGTCGGTGACGGTCATCCCCGAGCCGCGGGCGATGCGCAGGCGACGCGAGCCGTTCAGCACCTTGGGGTTGCGCCGCTCGATGGGCGTCATCGAGCGGATGATCGCCTCGGTGCGGTCGAGTTCGCGCTCGTCGAAGTCCTCGAGCTGCTGCTTCATCTGGCCCATGCCGGGGAGCATCCCCAGCATCTTCTTCATCGAGCCCATCTTCTTGAGCTGCTGCATCTGGTCGAGGAAGTCTTCGAGCGTGAAGGAGTCGGTCGCGAGCTTCTCGGCGACCTTGAGCGCTTCGGCCTCGTCGAACGCCTGCTGGGCCTGCTCGATCAGCGTGAGGATGTCACCCAGGTCGAGGATGCGCGAGGCCATCCGGTCGGGGTGGAATGCCTCGAGGTCATCGAGTCCTTCACCCGTCGAGGCGTAGATGATCGGGCGGCCGGTGACCGACGCGACGGACAGCGCGGCGCCGCCGCGCGCGTCGCCGTCGAGCTTCGAGAGCACGACACCGGTGAAGTCGACCCCGTCTTGGAACGCCTTCGCGGTGTTGACGGCGTCCTGCCCGATCATCGCGTCGATGACGAACAGCACCTCGTCGGGGTCGGTGGCCTTGCGGATGTCGGCGGCCTGCTTCATGAGCTCGGCGTCGACGCCGAGGCGGCCGGCCGTGTCGATGATCACGACGTCGTGCTGCTGCCGGCGCGCGACCTCGACGCCGTCGCGCGCGACCTGCACCGGGTCGCCGATGCCGTTGCCCGGCTCGGGGGCGTGGATCGCCGCCCCTGCCTGGCGCGCAACGACCTGGAGCTGGTTGACGGCGTTCGGCCGCTGCAGGTCGGCCGCGATCAGCAGGGGCGTGTGCCCCTCCTTCTCGAGCAGCTTCGCGAGCTTGCCGGCGAACGTCGTCTTACCCGAGCCCTGCAGACCCGCGAGCATGATGATCGTCGGCGGGTTCTTCGCGAACTGCAGGCGCCGCTGCTGCCCGCCCAGGATCGCGATGAGCTCCTCATTCACGATCTGCACGACCTGCTGCGCCGGGTTGAGGGCCTTATTGACCTCGTCGCCCAGCGCGCGCTCGCGCACCTTCGCGGTGAACTCCTTCACCACGGGCAGCGCGACGTCGGCATCCAGCAGCGCACGCCGGATCTCCCGGACGGTGCCGTCGACGTCCGCGGGCGTGAGCTTGCCCTTCGTGCGGAGGTTGCGGAAGGTCTCGGTGAGACGATCGGAGAGCGTGCCGAAGGTTGCCATAGTGCCCTCGAGTTTACGCGAGCCCACCGGGCCTGCTGTCAGGCCGGCCCGAGCTCCTGGAACAGCGTGAGCTGCAGGTCGGCGGGGCCGCGAAGGCGCGCGTTCACCGAGCGCCACGGCGTCTCGCGGGCGGATGCCTCGACCCGCGCGCCCGCGCCGGTCAGCCGATCGACCGTGCCGGCCGTGTCCTCGACCTCCATCGCGAGCCGGATGCGGTCGCTCGCGGCGCCGTCGGTCTCGACCGCGTCGATGAACGCCACCTGTGCGAGGTTCGCGATCTCGAGCGTCGCGCGGCCGGCATCCAGGATCGCCACGCGCGCGCCGCCGGGCGCCTCGTACGCCTCGGCCTGCGGCATCCCGACGACGTCGCGGTAGAACGCGAGGGTCGATTCGAACTCCGGCGCCTGCACGACGACGCGCAGCTGGTGCACGGTGCCCGCGCGAAGTGGGGTGGTGCGTGCCGCGACGTCGGCCGCGCGCAGGACGAGACCTCCGAGCGATGTGCGCCCGGCACCGGAGTGGGCCCATTCCTGGATCGCCCCCACCACGGCCCCTCCCCACGCCGCGCCGCTCACTTCGGCATGCACGCGATCGGCGCCGGATCGAGCGAGGCGATCGGCCACCGCGCGACCGATCCGCGCGCGGCGCAGGGCGGCCTCGCGTTCGAGCTCGTCCTCGAGGCCCATCGGCCCGGCGTTCACGATCGCGAGTGCGAGGCTGTCCGGCGCGAAGCCCTCGGCGAGTGCGAGCACGCCGTCACGCACCGCGTCCGCGGCATCCGATCCGTCGTGGGTCAGCGACTCCTCGAGGGCGGCGATGCGTTCATCCAGTCCCGACCAGAGGATGTCCGACTTCGAGGCGAAGTAGTTGAAGAAGCCCGATCTGCTCACGCCGGCGCGTCGGGCGATGTCGGCGATCGTGGTCGCGTCGAAGCCCCGCTCGAGGAAGAGTTCGCAGGCGGCTTCGGCGAGGACGTCGCGCGAAGAGGATCGCGGGCGGCCCGCGCGCTGGTCGTTCATGGTCACAGCGTAGGAGCCGCGGTCCGGTCCCGCGCAGGATCGGCGTATTGTTGGACGCAATCCAAGAATCGGTTCCATCGGAGGATCCATGCTCGATGTCGTGATCGCGGGGATCGCCCCGACGTATGTCCCCTACGACGAGGGATGGGCGCTCCAGCGCGAGGTGCACGCAGCCGTCGTCCGCGGCGATCGGCCGGACACGCTCCTGCTGCTCGAACACCACGCGGTCTACACCGCGGGCAAGCGCACCGAACCTCACGAGCGTCCGGTCGACGGCACACCGGTGATCGATGTCGACCGGGGAGGCAAGATCACGTGGCACGGCCCGGGCCAGCTCGTCGGATATCCCATCGTCCGGCTCCCCGAGCCCGTCGATGTGCTCGCGCACGTCCGCCGCCTGGAGGGCATCCTGATCGAGGCCCTTGCGGAGCACGGCGTCGACGGCTACCGCGTGGAAGGCCGCAGCGGCGTGTGGGTGCGGCGTCCGCTGTCCGAGGACAAGATCGCCGCGATCGGAGTCCGCGTCGAGCGCGGTGTCACGATGCACGGCTTCGCGGTCAACTGCGACAACTCGCTCGCGGGCTTCCGCGGCATCATCCCGTGCGGGATCACGGATGCCGGTGTCACCACCGTGAGCGAGGTGGTGGGGCGCGACATCTCGCCGGCCGACGTGCTGGACTCGATCTCATCGGCCTTCTCTGCCGCGTACGACCGGTCGGGGGTGCCCGCGTGAGCACGTCGGCACCCGAGGGACGCAAGCTTCTCCGGCTCGAAGTCCGCAATGCGCAGACGCCGATCGAGCGCAAGCCCGAATGGATCAAGACCCGCGCGAAGATGGGGCCGGAGTACACCGCGCTGCACTCCCTCGTGAAAGACGAGGGCCTGCACACGGTGTGCCAGGAGGCGGGCTGCCCCAACATCTACGAGTGCTGGGAAGACCGCGAGGCCACCTTCCTCATCGGCGGCTCCCAGTGCACGCGGCGATGCGACTTCTGCCAGATCGACACCGGGAAGCCGGCGGACTACGACACCGACGAACCACGACGCGTGGCCGAGAGCGTGCAGCGGATGCAGCTGCGCTACGCGACCGTCACGGGCGTGGCGCGCGACGATCTGCCCGACGAGGGCGCGTGGCTGCACGCCGAGACCGTGCGGCGCATCCATGCCGACAACCCCGGCACCGGCGTGGAGATCCTCGCGACCGATTTCTCGGGCGACCCCGCCCTGCTCCGGGAGGTCTTCGAGTCCCGGCCCGAGGTCTTCGCGCACAACGTCGAGACCGTGCCGCGCATCTTCAAGCGGATCCGTCCGGCGTTCCGGTACGAGCGTTCGCTCGACGTCCTGACCCAGGCACGCGACTTCGGGCTCATCACGAAGTCGAACCTCATCCTCGGGATGGGCGAGGAGCCCGACGAGGTCGTCCAGGCGCTCCAGGATCTGCATGACGCCGGCACCGACATCATCACGATCACGCAGTACCTGCGCCCCTCGCCGCGCCACCATCCGGTCGATCGGTGGGTGAAGCCGGACGAGTTCGTGCAGTTCAAGCTCGAGGCCGAGCGGATCGGCTTCCTCGGCGTGCTGGCCGGTCCCCTGGTGCGTTCGTCGTACCGGGCCGGGCGGCTGTGGGCGCAGTCGATGATCTCGAAGGGCCGGGAGATCCCCGCGCACCTCTCGCATCTGGCTGCCGACATCGCGCAGGAGCAGAAGGGCTTCGCCCAGGCCGTCTAGCGCGAGCGCGCTAGGGCGTCGGCCAGATGTAGGGCAGGTCGTCGGGCACGTCGCCGAACCGCGGCCGGTAGAACTCCGGATCCTTTCGAACCAGGTTCGACTGGTGGGACAGGTGGAAGTCCGGATCACCGAGCCACCGCGGCAGGTCGAGGTCGTCCTGGGCGACGCCGTCGACCTCCGGAGCGAAGGCGAGGAGCTTCTCGCGGACGGTGTCGGCTCTGCCGGTGGCGATCCAGGCATCCGTCATGGCGAGCCCGTACGAGACCAGCGCGGGAAGGTGCCCGGTCCACATCTTCGCGGCCGGATGATGCCGCCACCCGTAGCCCGGCACGGTGTTGGCCCGCAGCAGCTGGAAGGTCTCCACGCGCTGTTTGCCGAGCCGCACCACGTCCAGCGCGGCGGCGGAATCAGCGAACGACGGGAAGGGCAGGAAGGTCTGCATTCCGTGCGGGCGTCGATCAGTCCGCGCTGGTGACCGAGAGGACGTCGCCGTCCGAGTCGAGGTTCACCAGGATGACGTCGTCGGTCGCGTCAGGATCGAGCGCGTACTCGAGCACGGCGAACGGGTCGGCCCCGCCGTGCTCGTCTGCCAGGATCGTCATGCTCATCAGCTGGAGCGACCGGATCACGTCGATCTGGATGTCCCCGGAGTTGTCCACGAGGAGGCCCTCGAGCTCCTCCCCCGCGCTCTCCTGCTGCTGGAGGATGTACTCGATCACCTCGCTCGTGCGGTCATCGAGCTCGGAGACCATGGCGTTGCGGGCTGTGCGGTCGATCGACTCGAGCGACGAGATCAGGCTCGCCGCGACGTCGAGCGCGGCTTCGGACACGTCGTCCTGGTCGGGCGCGGTCAGATCGACCGTCACGGACTGGTCGCCGAGATCCACGTTCTCCGACCAGAAGATCGAACCGTCCGGCCCGGACTCCAGCAGCCCGAAGAAATCGTGCTCGATCGCCATGTCCCCATGAAACCAGCACGCGCGCGTCGGCGCCATCCTGTGACGGCGAGCCGCGCAGATGCGTGCGCTCAGTCGACGAGGGATGCCGCGAACACGTGCGGCGTGAACCCGGTGAGGTCGCCGATGCCTTCGCCCTGGCCGAGCAGTTTGACAGGGATGCCGGTGCGCTCCTGCACCGCGAGCACGAACCCGCCCTTGGCCGATCCGTCGAGCTTGGTGAGCACGAGACCCGTGACACCCGCGTGCTCGAGGAACGCCTGCGCCTGCATGACGCCGTTCTGGCCGGTCGTCGCATCCAGCACGAGCAGCACTTCGCTGATCGGCGCCTGCTTCTCGATCACGCGACGGATCTTGCCGAGCTCGTCCATCAGGCCGCCCTTCGTGTGCAGACGGCCCGCCGTGTCGACCAGCACGATCTCGGTGCCGGTCCGCTTCGCGTAGTCGATCGTCTGGAACGCAACGGATGCCGGGTCCTGACCCTCCTGCTGCGGACGCACGATCGTCGCGCCGCCGCGCTCGGCCCACGTGGCCAGCTGGTCGACCGCAGCCGCGCGGAACGTGTCGGCGGCGCCCACGACGACCGATCGCCCGTAGCGCTGAAGGAACTTGGCGAACTTGCCGATCGTCGTCGTCTTCCCCACGCCGTTCACGCCCACCACGAGTACGACGGCGGGTCGCTCCGTGAGTCGCAGCGTCGTGTCGAACTTGGCGAAGTGCTCCTCGAGCGTCTCCTTGAGCATCCGCTGCAGATCACGCGGATCCGTCGTGCGGTACCGCTCCACCTTGTCGCGCAGCTCCTCCACGATGCGCTCGGTGATGTCGGGGCCGAAGTCGGCCGAGAGCAGCGCGGTCTCGAGGTCGTCCCACGTGGTCTCATCGATCGTCGGGCGCACGAACATGCCGCGCAGCGCGCCGCCCAGGGACCACTTCTCCGCCATGCCTCCAGCCTAGGCGTCACCGGACCGAACCCCGGCAGGGCTCAGGAGCCCGCCTCGATGACTTGGAGCTGCAGTCCTACCGGACCGATGACGCGATCGTGCTCGTCGTACGCACTCGTCCCGGGCGGACACTGCACGGAGAAGAAGTAGACGCTCTCGTTCGCCGTGAAGTACCGGGCCGAGTTGACCCATGACGATCCGTCCGTGAGATCCGCTCCGAGCCCCCAGAGTGAGACGACGCCCGCTTCCTGGTGCTGGTCGAGGGCGAACTCGTCCCCGTACGTCTCCACGATCTCGGGCGTGATCTGCGGATCCATGCCGGCGCTGATCGCGGCCAGCGCGCCGATGGTGGACGTGCGGTCGGTGCCCGTCGCGGCGTAGTCGGTGAGCGAGCCCTGGTAGAAGGCGATCGTGCACTGATTGGTCGTATCGGTGTACGACCACGACCCGTTGCCGTTGTCGGCCGCGGCGACCGCGAACTCGGCGTTCGTGCCGAAGGGGTCCACCCACTCCGCGAAGATCGACCCGGGCACGAGCTCATCGCCGGCCTCGAAGGACAGATCGTTCGGAATGGTCGGTTCGGGCTCTTCCACGGGCTCCGGGGCTGCCTCGGAAGCCGGTGTCGAGGACGTCGTGGGTGTTGGCGAGGGCGTGGAGCATCCAGCCAGGAGAAGGACTGCGCCGGCGAGAGCTGCAGCGCCCGCGCGCCAGTGCGCGGAGCGATTCATCGCCGGATGCTATTCCTCCCGCACCGCGCACGCCAGGGCCCACGCACCGGCGTTCAGGCGGTCGCGCGCTCCCCCACCCGCTGGCCCACGACGGCCGAGACTCCGTCCTGTCTCATCGAGACGCCGTACAGGGCGTCGGCGATCTCCATCGTGCGCTTCTGGTGGGTGATCACGATCAGCTGACTGCTCTCCCGCAGCCGTTCGAAGACGCCGAGGAGTCGTCCGAGGTTCGCGTCGTCGAGCGCGGCCTCGACCTCGTCGAGGATGTAGAACGGGCTCGGGCGCGCCATGAAGATCGCCGTCAACAGGGCGACCGCGGCGAGGGATCGCTCGCCGCCCGACAACAGGGACAGCCGCTCGATCTTCTTGCCGACCGGTCGCACGGCGACCTCGATTCCGGTCGACAGCGGGTCGTCGGGGTTGGTGAGCGAGATGCTGCCCGCGCCACCCGGGAACAGAACCGGGAAGACCTCGCCGAACGCCGCCTTGGTGTCTTCGAAGGCCGCGAGGAAGATCGTCTGCATCCGGTCGTCGAGCTCGTCGATGATCGTCAGCAGGTCGCGACGGGTCTCGGTGAGATCGGCGAGCTGGTCGACGAGGAACTTGTGCCGCTGTTCCAGCGCCGCGAACTCCTCGAGGGCGAGGGGGTTCACGCGCCCGAGCTGCGCGAGTTTGCGTTCGGCATCCTGCAGCCTGCGGGTCTGCCGACCTCGATCGAACGGCGTCGGATCGGCGCCATCCTCGCCGGGGACGTCCTGATCCGGACCATATTCCGAAATGAGAATGTCTTCGTCGAGCCCGAGCTCGGACGCCACTCGTTCCAGGAGGCTCGTCACATGCAGCCGCTTCTCGTGGATCTGCAGTTCCAGGCCGTGAACGCTCTCCGTGAGCCCGGACAGGCGATCGCGCAGGGCCGCCTCCTGTCGCCGCAGATCGCCGAGCTCCGCCGTCACCGCCGTGCGTGCGGTCTCCGCAGCCGCGAGCTCCACGCGGGCCCGACTGACCGAGCGGTCCACCGAATCGAGCACTGCCGGCAGCTGGGCCGCCACGCCGGCCGCGATGTCGCGCTGCGCTCGGCGTACGACAGACCGCCGAGCGGCTTCGGCGGCGGCATCCCGCTCGCGTTCGCGCTGGCGTTCGAGCTGGACGACGCGCGCTTCGCCGGCGCGGACGCGCTCCTTGAGCGTCTCGACGTCGAGGCGTGCCCTCATCTCCCCGTCGCGCGCGGCTTCGAGCTCAGCCAGCATGCCCTCACGGGCCGAGGCGTCGAGGATCGGCCGCGGAGCCTCCAGCGCCGCGGTGAGCCGGTCCTCGGCCGCGCGAGCCCCTTTCTCGGCGTCCTCGACGGCCGCCGAGACCTGCGCGAGGTTCGTCGCGAGGCGCTCGCAATCCGCGATCGCCGCTTCCGCCCGCACCGCGGCGCGGTTCACCTTCTCGGTGTGCGCGGCGAGTGCCGCCTCATGCGCGCGCAACGTGGACAGCGCGCTCTTGGTGCGGGCGCGCGCCGTCTCCAGCGCGTGGGTCGCGTCGGCGAGAGCCTCCCGCAGCGAGTCCGCGACCACCACGATCTCCTCCCTGCGGTCGGCTGCGGCGTCCCGCTCGGCGGCGAGTTCGAGGCGTGAGCGACCTTCGCCCGAGCCCGATCGCACCGTGTTCCGGGTGTGGATCTCGCCGGTCCGGGTGACGATCGTGAGACGCCCGCCTTCCGCGCCGCCCAGGAGTGCCCGACCGGCGGACTTCGCCGCGTCGAGGTCGTCCGCGATGAGGACACCCGAGAGGATCCCGAGGATCCCGTCCGGTCCGTTCACGACGTCCCGCGCCCGGACCAGGCCTGCCGCCGGCTCCGGATCGTGCTCGGTCGTCGCAGCCGGCTCGGCGATCGCGATGTCCACAACGCCGAGGTCGGCGCCGCGCACCGTGCGCGCGACGTCGAACGCGTCTGCGACCGTGCCGACGAGCACACCCTCGGCGAGCGGGCCGAGCGCTGCGGCGATCGCGGCCTCGTAGCCCGGAGCCACTTTGATCGCATCCCCGACGAGACCGCGGATGCCGGAACCGCCGAGCGCGACCAGCTCCGCTGCGGCATTGCGCACGTCGAGCGCGCGGCTCAGCGCGGTCGCCTGCGCCGCGAGCGACTCGCCCTCGCGCTCGGCCGCGTGGAGTCGTTCGCGGAGCCGCCCGACCTGTGCTTCCGCGTCGGTCGCGTCCCGCTGCGCGCGCTCGTACGCCGCCGAGTACTCCGCGGCCGAACCTTCCGGCACGAGATCGGGCTCGACGCCGGCCAGTTCGGCCTCGGCCTCGTCGCGGCGCGCCTGAGCCGCCTCCAGCGCGGCGCGCTGCCGGTCCACTCCCGCGCGCACGGCGGCCAGGGCGGATGCCGCGGCCTCGGACGAGCCGCGCAATGCCGTGATCCGCATGTCGTGCTCGGATACCAGTGCGCTCTGTGCGGCGATGTCGATGTCGAGCGCGTCCAGCTCCGCTCTCGCGCGGATCACGTCTCGCGATGCCTCTGCCGCGGCATCCTGGGCATCGCCGAGCCCGGCGGCGATGTCGTCGATCTCCGCCCGCACGTCGTCGATCATCGCCTGCGAGACGGTGGTGAGCTCGATCGCCTCGTCGTCGCCGCTGTCGCCGAGCAGGGCCAGCCGCTGCCCGGTCAGCTGGAACAGACCCCGCAGGCGCTCCTGCACGCGCTCCAGGCCGTACGCGACCGCGCGTGCTTCGTCCACGCCCTCGGCCCGCTGCCGCTCCTCGAGCTGCGCGATGCGCGTACGGACATCGTCGGCCTGCTCCTGCACCACCACGCGCTCGGTATGCCGCTCCTGCTCGCTGCGGGCGTGGTCGGCCAGTTCGCCGCGCAGCGCAGACAGCTCGTCGGCCAGGAGGCGCGCCCGCGCTTCGCGCACGACGGCGGCGATCGTCGCGGCTTCGCGCGCGATCTCGGCCTGCCGACCGAGCGGCTTGAGCTGTCGTCGCAGCTCGCCGGCGAGATCGCTCAGGCGCGTGAGGTTGGCCTCCATGGCCCCGAGCTTGCGGAGGGTCTTCTCCTTGCGACGGCGATGCTTCAGGATTCCCGCGGCCTCCTCGATGAAACCGCGCCGCTCCTCGGGGGAGGCCTGCAGGACGCTGTCCAGTCGGCCCTGGCCGACGATCACGTGCATCTCGCGTCCGAGGCCCGAGTCGCTCAGGAGTTCCTGGACATCCAGCAGGCGGCACACGCTGCCGTTGATCGCGTACTCGCTGGCGCCGTTGCGGAAGAGGGTGCGGCTGATCGTGACCTCGGAGTACTCGATCGGCAGGGCACCGTCGGCATTGTCGATCGTGAGCTGCACCTCTGCGCGACCGAGGGGACCGCGCGTCGCCGTCCCGGCGAAGATGACGTCCTCCATCTTCCCGCCGCGCAGCGTCTTGGCCCCCTGCTCGCCCATGACCCATGCCAGGGCATCGACCACGTTCGACTTGCCCGATCCGTTCGGACCGACGATGCACGTCACACCGGTCTCGAACGCGAACGTCGTGGGCTGCGCGAACGACTTGAACCCCTTGAGCGTCACGCTCTTCAGGTGCATTCGGCAGCCTTCCACCCCGGTCCGGTCACCGACTCACGCTACCCGAGCACATCGCGCGATCCCGGCAGGCGAGCCGCGCCCCGCGTACTCCGCGGCGCACTGCGACAGATGCGACACGCCCGTCGTCCGCCGAATCTGCGAATTCGCTTGACGTGCGTATCCGCCCCGCGCTATCGTCACTCTTCGCGTCTACACACGAAAGGAGGTCACCGATGATGCACATGATCACGCCAGGCTTCGCGCCAGTTCGCCGTTCGCCGTTCTGCGGAATCGCTCCGGTGACCTCGTCGTTCGGCGCCACTGCTCCCACCGCCGGCTGACCGCCGCCCAGGAGGACTCCGTCTCGACGACGGATGCGCCCACGCGAGCCGAGCTCCGACACCGCACCTCTGCGGGTCTGCGGCTGCTTCCTCCGACGAGCACCTCACACGTCGCGTCCGCGCGACCCCGCCCATTCGGGCACCCTTCCATCCACCCTCACTCGAAAGAGACCACCATGAATTCGACACTGGTGCCCGTCCGGTCTCTCGACTCGGACAGGCTTCTGCTCCCCGTATCCTCGACGGACGGCGCGCGCCTGACGCTCGTCGATCGTCTCGAGCTGCGGGTCGGCCTCTGGCTGCTGCTGCGCAGCGCCCGTCGCCGCGACAGCGCGCGTGATCACTCCGACCACGCCCGCCGCGTCGTGAACCACCGGTCGCTCGACGATCGTCACCACGACGCACTCCGTGCGCACGCTCTGCACAGCGTCCGCACCTGACCCGACTGCGGGGCCGCCTCCGGGCGGTCCCGCAGCCCTCGTCCTCCTCCCAGAAACGGAACCCTCATGATCACCGCTCCCGCCGACGTCGACCTGCGACCGCTCACGGTCCCGGCATCCATCGACGCACCCGACGCCGCCGACTTCATCGAGATGGTGCGCGTGCGCAACCTCGTCTACCGCGAGATCTCCGGTCACGACGACCACCGCATCCCGGCCGACGAGCTGCTCCCCCACTTCGCACCCGACGAGCACCAGCGCCGCCTGATGTGGTCGATCATCTCCGACGGGGAGGTCGTCGGCCGGGTGGGCGTCGACCTGCCGTTGGAGGGCGACTCCAAGGTCGCGTTCTGGCTGATCGAGCTGCTGCGCGATTCCTGGGGCCGGGGCATCGGCTCCGCGGCGTACGAGCTGGTCGAGCGCACCGCCCGCGAGAACGGGCGCAGCGTGCTGCAGTCCTGGGCCGAGCACCCGGACGCTCCGGGCCCGCGTCTGGCAGCGCCGACCGGCTTCGGCGACATCCCCGAGGACCACGCCGCCCGGTTCTACCTTCGCCATGGATACACGCTCGAGCAGATCGAGCGCAACAGCGCCTTCGACCTGCGCGGCTCCTTCGACGGCGTGGAGCGCCTCCTCGCCGAGGCGCAGGCCGCCTCGCCCGCATATCGGGTCGTGCAGTGGTCGGTGCCGACGCCGCCCGAGTACGTCGCCGGGTACGCCTGGATGAAGTCGCGGATGGTCACCGACGCACCCGCCGCCGACCTCGAATTCGACGAGGAGACGTGGGATGCCGCGCGCATCGCGCACCTCGACGCGCTGTACAGCGACTCGGGTCGCACGCGCCAGGTCACCGCGGCCCAGCACATCGAGACCGGCGAACTGTGCGCGTTCAACGAACTCGTGATCGGCAAGGACGCCGCAGAAGCGTCGCACCAGGAGGACACCCTCGTCCTCAAGGAGCACCGCGGGCACAAGCTCGGGACGCTGGTGAAGTGCGCCGGCCTGCTCTCCTGGAGGCAGCTCGCCCCGCAGTCGCCGCGCGTGATCACCTACAACGCCGAGGAGAACCGCCCGATGCTCGACATCAATGAGGCGATCGGATTCGTTCCCATCGCGTACGAGGGCGCCTGGAAGAAGGTGCTCGATGCCTGAGGTCACGATCACCCGACTCGTGGTCCCCGAGAGCCTCGACGCCGACGGTGCCGGGCCCTTCCTCGAGATGGTCCGCATCGCGAACGCGGTGTGTCTGGCCGATGCCGGCCACGACTACCTCACCGAGACCGCGGACGAGATGCTCGGATTCTGGCAGGACCAGAGCGACTGGACGCAGATCGGCTACGTCGCCGAGCTCGGCGGCGAGGTGATCGGCGTGCTCAAGATGATGATCTCCAACGAGGAGGGCGTCTCCGCGATCGAGTTCGACACGATGATCGATCCCGATCGATGGGGCGAAGGCGCCGAGGAGCTGCTGCTCGCCGAGATCGAGCGCGAAGCGCGCGAACGCGGGATCGCCACGATCCAGTCCTGGACGCTGCATCGTCCCGACGCGACCGGAGAGATGCTCGCGCCGCCGACGGGCTTCGGCGCCGTGCCCGCGGGCGACCGGCAGACGGTGCTGATGCTCGACCACGGCTACACGCTCGAGCAGGTCGAGCGCAACAGCGTGTTCGATCTGCGCGGCTCGTTCGACCGGGTCCAGACGATGCTCGACGACGCGCTTCGGGCGGCGGGTGAGGACTACCGGCTGCTGTCGTGGACCTCACCGACGCCCGTCGAGCATCTGGACGGGTTCGCCGCCGTGCTCGCCCGCATGTCGACGGACGCACCGGCTGCCGGGCTCGTGATCGACGAGCAGCACTGGGATGCCGCCCGGGTGCAGCGCCGGGATGCCCGGCTCAAGGCGCAGGGGCTGACCGTCTCGGTCGCCGCGGTCGAGCACGTGCCGACCGGAGCGATCGCCGCGTACAACGAGCTGGTCGTGTCGGACGAGCCGGGTGCGGCCACCCAGCAGTACGGCACGCTCGTGCTCAAGGACCACCGCGGCCGGCGCCTGGGCACCGTGGTCAAGTGCGCGAACCTGCTCCGCTGGCGCGAACTGGTGCCGTCCTCTCCCCGGGTCTCCACCTTCAACGCCGAGGAGAACCGGCACATGCTCGACATCAACGAGGCGATCGGCTTCGTGCCGGTCTCCTATGCCGGGGCGTGGAAGAAGGTGATCAGCTGAGCGATGCCGGCGACGTCGTCGCGCGAATCCGCTGGCAGTGCGGGCAGAAGTGGCTCGATCGGTTCATGAACGAGACGCGGACGATCGGCCGCCCGCACCGGACGCACGGTTCGCCGGTGCGCCCGTACGCGCGCAGGGACCGGGCGAAGTAGCCCGACTGGCCGTTGACGTTCACATACTGGGCGTCGAAGCTCGTCCCGCCCTCGGCCAGCGCCTGCTCCAGCACTCCGCGCACTTCGCCGAGCAGCCGGTTGACGGCCCGGGTGGACAGCGCGCGGGCGCTGGTCCCGGGATGGATCCGCGCGCCCCACAGCGCCTCGTCGGCGTAGATGTTGCCCACTCCGCTCAGCACCGTCTGGTCCAGGAGCACACGCTTGATCGCGGAGTCCTTCCGACGCAGCGCCTCCCGGAACGCCCGATCGCGGAAGGCCGGATCCAACGGGTCGCGCGCGATGTGGCCCACCTGGCTCGGCACCGTCGGCTCGTCCGACCCGAGTCCGCCGGGGGCGGCATCCGGCGTCGCGACGAGCCGGTCGATCGTCAGCGAGCCGAAGGTCCTCTGGTCGGCGAAGACGATCGCCAGCTCACCGTGCTCAGGATGCTGGAGGTCCAGGCGCACGCGTTCGTGCCGTTCCCGCTCCGCTCCGGGCGATCGCAGCAGCAGCTGCCCGCTCATCCCGAGGTGCGCGACGAGCGCTTCCGTCGCCGGTCCGGTCGGCGCCGGCGGCGCCAGCGGAATCCAGAGGAACTTGCCGCGCCGGGCGGCTGAGAGCATGCGTCGCCCGGTCAGCGCAGCCTCGAACTGCGCGCCCGATCCCGGGAAACGGGTGAGCGCCCGCTCGTCGAGGACGGTGACTCCGCCGATGACCGCACCTGTCACTGCGGGTTCGAGCCCCGCGCGGACGACCTCGACCTCGGGGAGCTCAGGCACGTCCGCTGAGTTCGCGCCACGCGAGCAGCGCCGCCGCCATTTCGGCCTGCTTCTTGCTCGAGCCCATCCCGTCGGCGGTGCGATCGGCGACCGTGACCGTCGCGGTGAACACCCGGCCGTGGTCGGGTCCGGTGTAGGTCACCTCGTACGTCGGCGGGGCGGAGCCGAGACGCGACGCCAGCTCCTGGAGGGCGGTCTTCGGGTCGACGGCGGCGTCGTACCGGGCCGGGTCGTTCAGCAGCGGGTCGATCAGACGGAGCACCATCCCCGTCGCGGCATCCGCGCCGAGGGACAGGTAGGTCGCGCCGATCACCGCCTCCATCGTGTCGGCGAGGATCGAGTCCTTGTCCCGGCCGCCGGTCTGCTCTTCGCCGCGGCCCAGCTTGACGTGATCGCCGAGGTCGATGCTACGGGCGACCTGCGCGAGGGCGACCGTGGAGACGACGCTCGCGCGCCGCTTGGCGAGCGCGCCCTCATCGAGCTCCGGGTTGGCGGTGAACAGACGCACGGTCACCGCCTGTCCGAGCACCGAGTCGCCGAGGAACTCGAGGCGCTCGTTGTGCGGTCCCTGGCCGTGTTCGTACGCCCACGACCGATGCGTCAGCGCCAGCGACAGAAGCTCGGCGTCGATGACGACGCCGAGCTTGTCGGTGAGACGACTGATGTCAGACGTCAGCGACCTTGCGGCCCTTGTACTCGAGGAACAGCTCCGTGCCCTGCGAGTCGGTGACGACCTTCGCCTGGTGCGGACGGCTGTACACGACCTTGCCGTTCTCGACCGTGGTCGTCAGCGTGATGGGCGCCGCCTTCCACTGGGCACGGCGCGAGCGCGTGTTCGAGCGGGAGACCTTCCGCTTCGGGGGGTTACCTGCCATGGCTTGCTCTCTTCTGTGTTCTCGGCGGCGCGATCCGCACTATGCGCGCGGGGCTTCGTCGTCGTGGTCTGGGGTGAACTGCTTGAGCGCGGCCCAGCGATCGTCGAGGGGCTCGTGCTTCTCTGACCCGGTGCCTACGGCCAGCCGCTCGCCCGTGACCGGATCGAGGCCGGGGCAATCCGGCTGACACACCGGCTGAAACGGAAGCGCCAGTACGGTCGCGTCCCTGACCAGAGTTTCAAGATCCACGTGGTCGTCTTGAACCTCGAAGTCAGTTGCTTCCTCTCCAGGATACGCGAAAAGCTCCTGAAACTC
>JAESFR010000255.1_pt1 | contig 18476 bp, 16 predicted proteins | sample 9266191 | NCBI WGS metagenome assembly JAESFR01 (sample SAMN14503063, study PRJNA617104) | algae metagenome | isolation source: Pleurocapsa minor HA4230-MV1 and co-occurring heterotrophs from cement on... | place: USA: Nuuanu Pali Lookout, Hawaii | collected 2009-07-20
CGCTGCCGCACGCGACGACCGGGTCCTGCGCCGCGTAGGCGCGATACGGCACCAGCTTGCGGGCGAGCTCCTCGCCGCCCACGTTGGGATCGAGGTACTCCGACGGGTAGCCGATCGCGTACGACACCTGCGAGACGGGGAACCCCGCCTGCTGCCAGGCATATCGCGCGTAGGCCCCCGTCGCGGCGTGATCGGGGTGGTCTCCGGCCGTCCAGTCGGCCGAGCCGGTCGGCACGTGCGTGATCAGCCGGTTCGCGTGGTACGCGGTGATCAGCTCCGCGAGCGTCCCCACGAGCGCCTGCGATGCGATCGGCGGATCGCCGTTGATCGGGCTGAGCGCCGGGATGACCCCGTCGAGCATCTTCGGCAGGCTCCCGTAGCCGGTGGCGGGGAATCCGTCGCCGCTCAGGCCGCCGTCCGGCAGACGCAGGAACGCGATCGTGATGTCGGGATCGCCGTCGGGGGACCACTGACTCAGCACCGCGCCGGAGCCGAGCGTGACCTTCTTCTCCGACCAGAAGCCCTCCTGCCCCCGCATCGCGTTGTACGCGCGCAGGATGCCGAGCTCGCGCCCCTGTGCGTACGCCGTGCCACGGCCGGCATCCGAGGCCGTGACGAAGACCGTGCGGACGCAGTCGCCCGCGTCGAACGCCTGCTGCAGGGTGGGGTTCGCGAAGATCAGATCGTCGTCGTAGTGCGCCCAGATCGACATCGTGACGTTCGTCGCGCACGCGGTGTCCGCGGGCGAGACGGGCGCCGGAGGAGGCGTCGGGGTGGGAGTCGGCGTCGGGCTCGGGCTCGGGGTCGGCGACGGCGAGGCGCTCGGCGTCGAGGACGGGGTGCCCGAGGCGGACGGCGCGGCGAAGATCTCGCCGAGCGCGCCACTGGCGACCACGGCGCCGCCGATGCCGAAGACCGCCAGCGCGAGGATGCCGATGACCCAGCCCAGCGCCGCGCCCGAGCGACGTGAGCGTCGCGATGCCCGTTCAGCGCGTCGGGATCCTTCTGCCCGCACGGTTGCCCACCCGATCCACGGCGCACCCCCTTGTGGCCATGCGCGCATGTCATGTTCTCACACGACTCTCATTTTCCCTGGTCGACGCGGGGAGTCGCGACGGGAATGCGGCGGGGGCCGCACCGGTTGCGCCCTGCATGACGGATGCCATCAAGATCGACGTGTGGAGCGACATCGCCTGCCCCTGGTGCTACATCGGCAAGCGCAACCTCGAAAGGGGACTCGCAGACACCGCGACCGACTCCGATGCGCCCGCCGTCGAGGTGACGTTCCACTCGTTCGAGCTCTCACCCGACACCCCTGTCGACTTCGAGGGCGGCGAGGCGGACTACCTCTCCAGTCACAAGGGCATCTCAGCCGCACAGGCGCAGGAGATGCTCGACCGCGTCACCGGCGTCGCGGCGGGATCCGGACTGCAATACCGGTTCGACCACCTCCGGCACACGAACACCGTGAAGGCCCACGAGCTGCTGCACTTCGCCAAGGAGCAGGGCCGGCAGGCCGAGACCGCCGAGCGGCTCATGTCGGCCTACTTCACCGAGGGGCGCCACCTCGGCCGACAGGACGAGCTCGTCGCGCTCGCCGCGGACGCGGGGCTGGATCCGGATGCCGCGCGCGACGCGCTGGAGAGCGGCCGCTACCTGCCCGCCGTGCGCGCCGATCAGGCGCAGGCGACGGCGTACGGCATCAACGGGGTGCCGTTCTTCGTGGTCGACGGCAAGTACGGGGTCTCCGGCGCGCAGCCCGCGGAGGCGTTCTCGCAGATCATCCGCCAGGTGTGGTCGGAGCACCGCGACCCGGCCGCGGTGGATGCCTGAGCGGAAGCGAGCTCGCTAGCGGGGCAGGTTGGCCTCGATGACCTCGACGATCGACGGGTCATCGGGCAGCACCTGCGGGCGATAGCGCTTGACCGTGCCGTCGGGCAGCACGAGGAACTTCTCGAAGTTCCACTGCACGCGCCCGGCCTTGCCCGACTCGTCCTCGGCCTTGGTGAGCTCCTGGTAGATCGGAGCCGCCTTCTTGCCGTTGACGCGGACCTTGTCCATCACGGGGAACGTCACGCCCCACGTGGTCGAGCAGTACTCGAGGATGTCGTCCATGTTCGACAGCTCCTGCAGGAACTGGTTGCTGGGGAAGGCGATCACGTCGAATCCGCGTGCGCCATAGGTCTTCTTCAGCTTCTCGAGCTGCTCGTACTGGGGGGTGAGCCCGCACCGCGATGCCACGTTGACCACGAGCAGCACCTGACCCGCGTGATCGGCGAGCGTCTGCTGCTCGCCGGTGGCGGTCGCGAACGGGATGTTGCGGATGTCTACTGCCGTGGCCTCGGTCATTCCCCCAGGTTAGGCGGGAATCGGAGGGCGGGGCTCCGCGTCTGGGACAATGGAGGGGTGACCGCCACCCTCGCTCCCGCCCGAAGTCTGCGGATCGGGCCGATCGCGCTCGATGCGCCGGTCGTGCTCGCACCGATGGCCGGGATCACGAACACGGCGTTCCGGCGGCTGTGCCGCGAATACGGCGCGGGTCTGTACGTCAGCGAGATGATCACGTCTCGCGCGCTCGTCGAGCGCAATGCCACGACGATGCGCCTGATCACCCACCACGAGTCCGAGACGCCGCGCTCGATCCAGCTGTACGGTGTGGATCCCGCCACCGTCGAGGGCGCCGTGCGCGTGCTCGTCGACGAGGACCGCGCGGATCACATCGACCTCAACTTCGGCTGCCCCGTCCCTAAGGTGACCCGCAAGGGAGGCGGAGCCGCCCTCCCGTGGAAGCTCGGGCTCTTCCGGGAGATCGTCACCCGCGCGGCGCGCGCGGCCGGCGGCATCCCGCTCACGATCAAGATGCGCAAGGGCATCGACTCCGATCACCTCACGTACCTGGATGCCGGCCGCATCGCCGAGGACGCCGGTGTCGCCGCGGTCGCCCTGCATGCCCGGACGGCGGCGGAGTTCTACTCCGGTCAGGCCGACTGGGCGGCGATCGCCGCGCTCAAGCAGGCCGTGACCAGCGTGCCGGTCCTCGGCAACGGAGACATCTGGTCGGCGGAGGATGCCGCGCGCATGATGAGCGAGACCGGGTGCGACGGCGTCGTGGTCGGTCGGGGGTGCCTCGGCAGGCCCTGGCTGTTCGGCGACCTCGCGCGGACACTCGGCGAGCCGGGGGCGGCGAGCGCACCCCCCGTGGACGCCACGCTCGGCTTCATCGCCGCCGCGTTCCGCCGGCACGCCGAGCTGCTCATCGAGTTCTTCGACGACGAGGACCGCGGATGCCGCGACATCCGCAAGCACGTCGCCTGGTACTTCAAGGGGTACCCGGTCGGCGGCGACACCCGCGCCGCGCTCGCGACGGTCTCGAGCCTCGCCGAGATCGACCGCATCCTCGCGACCCTCGACCTCGACGCTGCGTACCCGGGAGCGGCCGCCGAAGGACAGCGCGGTCGCGCGGGAACCCCGAAGCGCCCCGCGCTGCCCGACGGCTGGCTCGAGACGCGAGAGCTCGGTTCCGAGGCGACCTTCGCCCTCGCCGAAGCGGAACTCGACCACAGTGGCGGCTGACGGGGCGGTCCGCGTCGCGACCGAGCGCCCGCAGGGATACGACGACACGGATGCGGCGCGGTTCTTCAGCGAGCACCACCGGTCGCAGCGCGACGACTTCGCGCGGGACCGCGCGCGCGTTCTCCACTCGGCGGCGCTGCGAAGGCTCGCGGCCAAGACCCAGGTGCTCAGCCCGGCGAGCCCGGCCGACTTCGCGCGCAACCGGCTCACCCATTCGCTCGAAGTCGCGCAGGTCGGCAGGGAGCTGGCGACGGCGCTGCGGCTGTCGCCCGACGTCGTGGACACGGCGTGCCTGAGCCACGACCTCGGACACCCTCCGTTCGGTCACAACGGCGAACGCGCGCTCAACGACTGGGCGGAAGACGTCGGGGGCTTCGAGGGCAATGCCCAGACGCTCCGGATCCTCGTCCGACTCGAGCCCAAGGTCGTCGACCCGGAGGGACGCAGTCACGGGTTGAACCTCACTCGGGCGAGCCTCGACGCGACCTGCAAGTACCCGTGGACGGCCGACCACCCGCTTCCCGATCCCGGGGGACGGCTCAAGTTCGGCGTCTATCCCGACGACGAGGACGTCTTCCGCTGGCTGCGGGCGGATGCTCCCGGACGCGTGCGCTGCATCGAGGCCGAGGTGATGGACCTCTCGGATGACATCGCGTACTCGGTCCACGATTTCGAGGACGCGATCGTCAACGGGTACCTCGACCCGGCGCGCCTCGGAGCCGGGTCCGAGCACACGGCGCTTCTGGATGCGATCCAATCGTGGGTCGGCTTCGACTTCGCCCGTGACGAGCTCGAGGACGCCCTCTACCGGCTCATGCGCCTGCCGGAATGGATCGACTCGTTCGACGGCACCCGCGCCTCCCACGCGCGACTGAAGAACCTCACGTCCGACCTGATCGGGCGGTTCGCCCGCGCGGCGACGACGGCGACGCGCGACGCGTACGCCTCCACGGTCCTGACCCGCTACCGCGCGCACGTCGTCGTCCCGCGGGTGATCGAAGCGGAGATGGCCGTCCTCAAGGGCATCATCGGCGCGGTCGTCGTGACGATCGAAGGCCGCAAGTCCGTGTACAAGGAACAGCGGCGCGTGCTCAAGCGGCTGGCGAGCGCGCTGTGGGAGCGGCCGGAGGAGCTCGACGCAATGCACGGGGAGGACTTCCGCGCCGCGACGACGGATGCCGCGCGCCGGCGCGTCGTCGTCGACCAGGTCGCGAGCCTCACCGACCAGCATGCGATCGCGTGGCACGGCCGGCTCGTGGGCGAGGTCGACGCGACATCCCTCGGGGTCTGGGCGCCCGGATCGCGGGCGCGAGCGCAGGGCGGCGACTGATGGCCGGTCGCATCCTGCAGGCCGACGTCGACGAGGTGAAGGCGCGCACGAACATCGCCGACATCATCGGCGAGCGCGTCGCCCTCAAACCGGCCGGTGTCGGCGCGATGAAAGGACTCTGCCCGTTCCACGACGAGCGCAGCCCGAGCTTCAACGTGCGCCCCCAGGCCGGCTTCTACCACTGCTTCGGCTGCAACGAGTCCGGCGACGTGTACTCCTTCCTGCGTGCGATGGACCACGTGTCCTTCACGGAGGCGGTCGAGCGCCTCGCCGGCCGCATCGGCTACACGCTGCACTACGAAGACGGCGCCGCGGCCCCGGAGACCACCGGGCGCGCCCGCCTGTACGCCGCGAACTCCGCCGCGGCGGAGTTCTTCCGCGGTCAGCTCGCGAACCCCGAGGCGGACACCGCACGGCGCTTCCTCGGTGAGCGCGGATTCGATGCGGGCGCGGCGGCGCACTTCGGCGTCGGCTACGCCCCGAAGGGGTGGTCGGGGCTGCGCGACGCGCTCCACAAGCAGGGCTACCGCGACGACGAGCTGCTCGCGGCAGGACTCGTCTCTCAGGGCCAGCGCGGGGTGTACGACCGATTCCGCGGGCGCGCGGTCTGGCCGATCCGCGACGTCACGAGCCAGGTCATCGGATTCGGCGCGCGCCGGCTGTACGAGGATGATCAGGGGCCCAAGTACCTGAACACGCCGGAGACACCCGTGTACCGCAAGTCCCAGGTGCTCTACGGTCTCGATCTGGCCAAGCGCGACATCTCCCGCGACCACCGGGTGGTCGTCGTCGAGGGTTACACCGACGTCATGGCGTGCCACCTGGCCGGGATCACCACCGCGATCGCGAGCTGCGGCACCGCGTTCGGCTCGGACCACATCACGGTGCTGCGCCGGGTGATGGGCGATGACTCCTCGTCGGGCGAGGTCGTGTTCACGTTCGACCCGGATGCCGCCGGGCAGAAGGCCGCGCTGCGCGCCTTCGGCGACGAGAAGCGGTTCGCCGCGCAGACCTACGTCGCCGTCGCCCCGGAAGGGCTCGATCCGTGCGACCTGCGCCTGCAGCGCGGTGACGGCGCGGTGCGCGCGCTGATGGACACGAAGGTGCCGATGTTCGAGTTCGTGATCGATCAGCGCCTGGCGGGCTTCGCGCTGTCCACGGTGGAAGGTCGCGCCGGGGCGCTGCGGGCCGCCGCTCCGATCGTGGCCGAGATCCGCGATCCCTCGCTGCGGCCGGGCTACGTACGCGTGCTGGCGCGCCGGCTGGGTCTGGAACTCTCCGAAGTCGCTGCCGCGGTGGACCGCGCCGCCCGCGGGGGAGGCGCCGCGCGAGCGCGCGAGCAGGAGCGAGACCACGCTCCGGCTCCCGAGCAGACCGGCGAGCCCCTCGTCCGCGTGACGCTGGCGTCGCTGCCGCGCAGTGCCGACGTGGCTCTCGAGCGGGACGCCCTGATGGGGGCGCTGCAGTTCGGCCACCGGCTGGACTCCGACCTTCTCGACCGGGCTGTCGCCGACCCGTTCCGGCATCCCGCTCTCGAGGCCGTCCGCCAGGCCGTGGCGGCCGCGCCCGACAAGAACCGTAACGGATGGGCGGCCGACGCGGTGTCCGCGGTGCGCGAGCCCTACCGCTCGCTCGCGGCCGAACTCCTGACGGCGGACTTCCCTGCCCTCACCGACGACGCCGCGACGGTCTCGGCCTCGTCCCTGGCCCGCCGGCTCGTCGTGCGGGCCCTCGACTCCCAGAAGAGCGAGCTCGTCGGGGCGATCCAGCGCGTCGCACCCGACTCCGATGAGGGACGCTCGATCCGGATGCGGCTGCGAGAGCTCGACGCGGAGCGGCAGAGATTCACCGCCGACGCATGACCCGCCGCATCCGCGCTGGCGTCTCGACCGCCTGCAAGGCAGGATGAGGACATGTCCCACCGTCGAGACGCCGACGTCGCCATCCGTGCGAACGACCTCTCGATCGCGCGCGCGGCGCGGGGTGGGCCCGACGTCCGGGTGGTCGACGGCGTGTCGTTCGAACTCGCCCACGGCGCCACGCTCGCAGTCATGGGTCCGACCGGCGCCGGCAAGTCGAGCCTGCTCGCGGTGCTGGCCGGCGCCGAGGAACCGGGCCTCGCCGTCGTCGGCGGCGCTGCGGAGGTCGAGGGCATCCCCGTCCGGCGACCGGGTCGCGCGCACCGCACCCTGACGTACCTCACCGGCTACATGTCGCAGGCCGCCCCGGTACGGCTGCCCGCCCGCATGACGGTGGCCGATGTGATCGGCGAGCCCATCACGAGCCGCGATCGACGCGTGAACCAGCGCGCGCTGGCGGTGCGGGTCGCGACCCTGCTCGACGAGCTCATGCTGCCGCTCGGCGCGGCCACCAAGTACCCGTACGAGCTCAGCGCGGGCATGCGCCAGCGCGTGGTCTTCGCGCGGGCGCTGGTTCTCCAGCCGCGCGTCCTGATCGCCGACGAGCCGTTCGCCAACATGGACGTCGAGGTGCGCAGGGCCGCCCGCGACGCGATCGTGCGACGCCGGCGGGCGTACGGGATGTCGGCGGTCATCGCGACGAACGACTCGGATGCCGTGCGCGATCTGTCGGCGGATGTCCTCGTCCTGCGCAGCGGACACGCGATCGCCTACGGCCACGGCACGAACGATCTGCTGTGGACGCCCAGCAGCGACGCCGACCCGCGATTGATCGCTTCATGACGTTCCGAGCACCGTCGGCGGTTTGCTAAGCTTTTCGAGTTGCCTGCTTCGGCGGGCATTTTCCTCGGTAGCTCAATTGGCAGAGCAATCGGCTGTTAACCGATAGGTTCTTGGTTCGAGTCCAAGCCGGGGAGCGAACGGCCCTCCGACTCCACTCGGGGGGTCGTTCTCGTTTCGCGCGATGCGCTCAGGCTTCGATGTCGTCGACGCCCGGCATCCACGAGCTGCCCGGCCTGCCCCAGCCGCGTTTGCGCGCGATCTTCTGCACGGTCTTCCAGTCGCCGTCATCCAGCCGGTCGACGTAGAGCACGCCGTCGAGGTGGTCGAATTCGTGCTGCATGATCCGCGCGCGCCACCCGTCGACCTCGACGCGCACGGGGGCGCCCTCCAGGTCGGTGCCGGTCACCGCGACGCGGTCGGAGCGGCGCAGCGGGAACCGCTCGCCCGGGAAGGAGAGGCAGCCTTCCGATTCCTCATCGGGGTCGGGCTCGCCCGGCTCGAGCGGGATCATCCACAGTTCGGGATTGATCAGCACCCCCCGCCACGGCTCGCCGTCGTCATCGCGGTAGCTGTAGACGAAGATCCGCATCGGGACGCCGACCTGCGGCGCCGCGAGACCCACTCCGGGGGCGGTGTCCATCGTCTCGAACATGTCGGCGACGAGCTGACGCACCTCGTCGGTGACGTCGTCGACGGCCGCAGCGGGAGCGTGCAGGACCGGGTCGCCCATGATGCGAATCGGGAGAACAGCCACGCCTTCAGCCTATCGAGGGAGCCGTGCGGTTAGGGTCGGAGGGTGATGTGGGCAGGCAGCGATATCGACAACATCCAGGATGTCGGCAACGCGCTCGTCGGCGTCTTCGACAACCCGTCGCTCCTGATCGGCATCCCGCTCGCGCTGCTCGGCGCGGTGTTCATGTCCTTCGGCGCGCAGTATCAGCATCGCGGTGTGACGAAAGTCGAGTCGCTGTCCGGCGGCGCGGCATCGGGCGGCCTGACCCTGCTGCAGCTGAAGAGACTCCTCACGCGTCCCTCGTGGGTCGTCGGCACGGTGATGCTCGCGCTGGCGATCGTGTGCCAGCTCGGGGCGCTGTCGTTCGCGCCGCTCATCGTGGTGCAGCCGCTCGGCGCGATCGCCTTGGTGATCACGACTCTCCTGAACGCCCGCATCAGCGGTCACCGCCCCACGAAGCGCTCGATCCGCGCGATCATCGAGTGCGTCGGCGGCATCTTCATCTTCGTCACCATCGCGGCGCTCGTCGCGACCGACGAGCCGGTCACCGATCGCCAGCTGATCACGATCCTCATCATCCTGGCCGTCGTGACGGTGGTCTTCAGCGCACTGTGGCTGTGGCTGCGCCGGCGCATGAAGGCGCTGTTCTACATCATCGGCGCGGGGGTGATGTACGGCTTCGTGGCCACCCTCGCCAAGGTCGTCATCAGCCGCATCCAGTCCGGCGACTTCGAGTGGCTCACGGTCACCTGCCTGGTCGCGCTGCTCCTGGCGGCGGGCGTGGGCGCGTACTTCGTGCAGACCGCGTATTCGTCGGGCCCCCCCGATCTGGTGATCGCCGGTCTCACGGTGATCGACCCGATCGTCGCGATCGTGATCGGCCTGACCGTGCTGGGCGAAGCGGCGAACGCTCCGCTGTGGGCCTACATCGGGTTCGGCGTCGCCGGCATCATCGCCGTGATCGGCGTGTGGGACCTCGCGCGCAACCACCCGCAGGTCGTGAGCGACAGCCAGGAGCTGCCGATCCAGCGGGGGAGCACCGGCGCCGAGCCCCATACGCCCAAGACCAACACCGAGCGCTTCGATGAAGCGGTCGCGAAGGTGTGGCCCAATCCTCCGGTCGACGACGACAGGGCGCCGTTGCACTGACGCGCGTCAGTCGGCGACGTCGATCGTGATGCGCCCGTCGCGCATCCGCCCCTTGTCGCCGGCGAGGGGAGCGGGCGCCGGCAGCTCGACCTGCGCCTCCCAGAGGGCGTTCGCCTCGTCCGCGCTCGGGCGCCAGACCGCGTCGAGGCCCGTGCCCACACCCGACAGCGATCCGCCGAGCCCGCGTGCCCGTCGCTTCCTCGTGTCGCTCACGATCAGGGGGAGCGCCGTCGCGAGGGCGATCACCGCGACGGCCCCGACGGCCAGCGCGACCCACGATCCGGCATCCATCCCTGCATTCTCGCACCGGTGGGATGAGAAAAGACGGCCGCCCTCACGGGGGCCGTCTCTCACGTGGGGCGGGTGGGACTTGAACCCACGATCGTCGGGTTATGAGCCCGCTGCCTTGACCAGCTTGGCCACCGCCCCGCGACCATCGAGCCTATACGCCTCCGCCGCTCACATCGCGTTGCCGATGTAGGAGTACTTCACGAACACCTCGGGCGCGTGACCTGCCTCTTCGAGCACGCCCTGCACGGCCGTGAGCATGTAGTGCAGATCCCAGCCCATGTAGAGGAAGTTGTCGTCATCCAGCGGGTCCCACTGGCCGTTCCACGCCATCGCGGGATAGACCGGCCCGCCGCGACGGGCGCTGAAGCGCACGACGCTCTCGCGCGCATCCGCCCACAGCCGCTTGTAGATGCGATTGAACAGGTATTTGACGTCGTGCACTTCCCAGTGCTCGCCCCGGTACTCGGTGTACGCGAACTCGCGTTCCCAGCCGGGCGGGAACCCGCGCCGCAGCACGGCGTCGAGGATGGGCGTCAGCCCGTCGTCGTCGATGCCGGCGATGTCGGAGCGCTTCCACGTGCGGAGGAAGAGCCCGGTCATCGCCGAGGTGCGCGCGCCGATCGCCGCGGTTCCCCAAGCGGGGACGCCCGCCAGCTCGCGGGTGAGCCCGATGTCGCTGCGCGCATACGCCGAATCGCGCTTGCCGGGAAAGGACAGGTCCAGAGCGCGCAGGGCGAGGTCGTCCTCGAGGAGGGTGAGGTTCCCGATCGTCTTCGCGAGCGCGCGGTGGCTGTTCTGCTCGTCGTCGGTGTAGTCGCTCCACACCCGGATGCCGTCGCCCGACCACGTGGCGGCGGGCGAGACCGGCACGATCGGATCGACGACCAGATCCGCCCGCGGTTGGGCGCCCGAGATGCGCGCCAGCGCATAGGTGGGGTGCGGCAGCTCCGCGAATCGCAGGGCGGCCCGCATCCGCTCGTCGGAGGGCGTGATCCGCGCGATCGCAGAGCGCAGACTCTCCTCGCCCTCCGCGTGGGCACGGCACAGGCGCGCGGCGAGACGATCGTTTGAGAGCCCGGCGACCGCCCGGCGCATGAGCAGCGACTGCACATCCTCCAGGGTCGCGATGAGGGCGTCCCGGTCGGTCAGCCCGGCGCGGTGGCTGAGCACCGCCCGCATCACGAGCGGGTTCATGCCCTTGCCGAACGTCTGGAGGTACGCCAGCTGCCCCGACAGCCCGGCGTCGGTCTCCGACGACGGATCCAGCAGCGTCCGGTAGACCTCGGAGCACTCGCGCCACTGCGCCGCGTGCGTGCGCAGCGCCGCGGCGTCCAACCGCGGGAATCGGGCGCGGAACTCGCCGTACACGCCGTGCTCGCCGGATGCCGCCACTTCGCGTCCGGTCGTCATGACCATGTAGTGCCGCCAGAAGGCGCCGATCGACTCGCCCGTGTTGCGCTCGATGGGCAGCCAGAACTCGTCCTCGATCGCGCGCTGCTCGTCGTGCGAGAGGCCCATCAGGACGTAGTTGTGGATGAGCTCATGGTCGCGGAGCGGCTCTCCGGTGGAATTGAGGCTCGCGAAGATCTGCTGGGCGTTCGCCCCGGCGCCGAGGGTGATCGCCACATGCTCGAGCTTCTGCAGGCCGCGCCACACGCGGGGCGCGTCCTCGAGGCTGATCCGGCTGCGGAAGAACGCGTAGTTGTCATCGAACCGCGAGTCCCGCAGCGCACCGTCGTCCGGTCGCCGATCGAACACGACGCTCTCGAAGACGTCGGCCCATGCGCGGTGCGGGCGCAGCCGCGTCCGACCGTCGGGACCGGTCAGCACGCGGCGCAGCTCTTCCGCGAGCGCCGGGTCTGCGGCGCGCACCGTGTCGTGCAGCGCGGCCACCAGCAGCATCAGCGTCGTGATGCGCTGCTGGCCGTCGATCAGGACGAGCTCACCCGCTTCGGCGCTGAGCGAGGACAGCACCGAGCCGATGAAGTGCATGTGGTGCGGGTCCGTGTCGGCGACGGCACGCACATCGGCCAGCAGCTGTTCGCACCCGCCGATGTCCCACCGGTACTGCCGCTGGTACACCGGCACCACGATCGTCGCGTCGATGGTGGAGAGCCACGAGATGGTGCCGACGGCTGTCGCATCGATGTTCGTGGCCGTCGTCATGTGGTGGTTCCGCCCCCTGGTGCTCCGACAGACGATTCTAGTCGCGGCATCCGGTCCACCGTTTATTCACGGCCGCGTCCAGGAGCCTGTGCGCGGCCGCGGATAGGCTTGCCTAAGTTGAGCCTGTTAAAACGTGCTGGCTCCCAACGAAAGGCTGATCCACCTCATGGGTTACATCAAGTCCGCCGCTCTCGAAGAGACCGGCTACGTCGTCCTCGACCGCTACGACCAGGAGCTCGATCCGAAGGAGTGGCTGGACATCGAGTACAACGACTGGAAGTCCTCCGGCGACACCCGCTTCGCTCCGCTGGCCAGTGCCTTCGGAGAGATCGAGTGCAACGGCTTCTGGAATCACAAGCCCCCGCGCACCGACAAGGACGGCGTCTGGATCGATTCGCAGGTCGAGAAGGCTCCGAACCTCACCCGCCGCGCGCTGGAGCCCGGGGCGAACGTCGGTCGCTGCCGCGTGATCGAGCTGCAGCCGACGCCGTACGGCGACTGCCTCTACAACCTCCACCAGGACGACAACAACCGCCTCAACCCCGACGGCACCGGCTGGGTCGTGCGCGGCTTCTTCAACCTGACCGACGACAAGGACAGCTTCTTCGTCCTCCGGGAGAACCGCACCGACCCCGCGGGTGAGGTGCGCATCGCGCTGCCGGCCGGCGCACAGCTGATCATCGACACGCAGCGCCTCTGGCACGCCGCGACCCACGTCGGCGACGAGCCCCGCTACTGTCTGATCACCTCGTGGACCTCCGGTCCCGAACTGGATGCGTACATCGAGAAGCACAACGGCGTGAACCACACCGAGAGCGTCGCGGTGCCGCAGGATGTGCTCGACGCCGGCTACGCCGAGCAGGCGCGGAAGGATGCCGCCCGCGCGGCCTACTACGCCGCGAAGGGCCAGGTCGAGGTGCAGGCGATGAGCGAAGCCTGATCCACGCGGGATCTGCGTCGGCCCGGTCGTCCTCGACCGGGCCGACGCCTGTGCGCTCCCGAGCATGCGAGGCGGGAAAACACCGAATCACACGCTTGTGATTCGGTGCCCCGGTGGGCGATAATGGGCGCAGAACCGCACAGCCGCCATGGCTCTCCGGTCGCAGGTCGTAGGGGAAGACGCACCTGACGAAAAGGAGAGATCATGGCTTCACCACAGTCGCGTGGAGTGATCTTCATTCACTCCGCGCCACGCGCGTTGTGTCCCCACCTGGAGTGGGCCGTCGGGCGTGCCCTGGGCCACGCGGTCAGCTTCGACTGGTCGGAGCAGCCGGTCCTCAGCGGCAGCAAGCGCGCGGAGTTCTACTGGGAGGGGCCGGCGGGCACGGGCGCCGCCCTCGCGACCGCGATCCGCGGGTGGGAGCACCTCCGATTCGAGGTCACCGAGGATCCCTCCGCGCGCAGCGACGGGGGGCGGTGGCTGCACACGCCCGGCCTCGGCATCCATTACGCGCAGACCGACTCGGCCGGCAACATCGTGATCGGCGAGGACCGGATCCGCTACGCCATGGAGGTCGCCGCCGGTGACCCGGTGGAACTGCACGGCGAGCTGCAGGTGGCGCTCGGCGCCGCGTGGGACGAAGAGCTCGAGCCGTTCCGCCACGCCTCCGACGAGGCATCCGTCGTCTGGCTGCACAAAGTGGGCTGAGGGGAGGAGTGCGGTTGTCGAGCAGCGCCGAAGGCGCGAATCGAGACGCAGGCGGATGAGGCGCCACTACCGGCAGTCGGAGGACGATTTCCCGGATGCCGAGACCGCGAATCCCGCCTGAAACGACAGATGCCCCCGACCAAGGCTTCGGCCGGGGGCGTCTTCGTCGGTCCGGCGACTACTCGGAGGCGAACGCGACGACCGCGTTGTGCCCGCCGAAGCCGAAGGAATTGCTGATCGCGAGCTGCGGACCCGCGCCGAGCGGCTGCACTTCGCCCGAGATGCGGAACGGCACCGCCGGGTCCTGCGTCGTCAGGTTGATGGTCGGGGGTGCGACCCGGTCGCGCAGCGCGAGGATCGTGAAGATCGCCTCGAGGGCGCCGGTGCCGCCGAGCAGGTGACCCGTGGATGCCTTCGTGGCGGAGACCGGGATGTCATCGACCCGGTCGCCGAAGACGCTGTGCAGGGCGACGTACTCGTTCGGGTCGCCGACCGGCGTCGAGGTCGCGTGCGCGTTGATGTGGGTGACGTCGTCGGGGGAGGCCCCGGCCATCTCCAGCGCCGCACGGACGGCTCGCGCGGCGCCGGTGCCCTCCGGGTCGTTCGCCGTGATGTGGTACGAATCGGCGGTGACACCGCCACCGACGACGGCGGCGTAGATCTTGGCGCCACGAGCACGGGCGTGCTCCTCGGTCTCGAGGATCAGCGCCGCCGCGCCTTCGCCCATCACGAATCCGTCTCGGTCGATGCTGCCCGGACGCGACGCGTGCGCCGGGTCGTCGTTGCGCTTGGACAGCGCCTGCATCGAGGCGAACGAGGCCACCGTGATCGGGTGGATCGCGGACTCGGTGCCGCCGGCGATCACGACGTCGGCGAGGCCGTCGCGCAGGTGCTCGATCGCGTTCACGATCGACTCCGTGCTCGACGCGCACGCGCTCGCCACGGTGCGCGCGTACGCGCGGGCGTTGAAGTGCAGCGAGAGATTCCCGGCCGCCGCATTCGGCATGAGCATCGGCACCGTCATCGGCATGACACGCCGCGGGCCCTTCTCGCGCAGCGTGTCCCACGCGTCCAGCAGCGTCCACACGCCGCCGATGCCCGTGGCGAAGTCCACACCCAGGCGGTCGGGGTCCACCTCCGGACTGCCGGCGTCGGCCCAGGCCTCCATCGCGGCGACGAGCGCGAACTGCGACGACGGATCGAGGCGCTTGGCCATCGGGCGCTCGAGGATCGTGTCGGGGCGCACCTTCGCCTCGGCGGCGAAGGTCACCGGCAGCTGGTACTCCTCGACCCAGTCGTGCTCCAGGGTGCGCGCACCGGAGACGCCTTCCAGGAGCGCCGACCAGCTCTCGGGCGCGGTGCCGCCGAGAGGGGACGACACACCGATTCCGGTGACGACGATGCGGGGGTTGCTCATGCTGTGTCTGATCCTCAGAGTGTGCCGGTGGGGGCGTGATGCCCCCACCGGGGGGCTAGCCTCGGGCCAGCCAGGGTCTACGCCTGGTTCGACGTGATGAAGGTGACGGCGTCACCCACGGTCTTGAGGTTCTTGACCTCGTCGTCGGGGATGGTGACGCCGAACTTCTCCTCGGCATTGACGACGATGGTCATCATCGAGATCGAGTCGATGTCCAGGTCGTCGGTGAAGGACTTCTCGAGCGCGACCTCGTCGGCCGAGATCCCCGTCTCGTCGGTGATGAGCTCGGCGAGTCCTGCGAGGACCTCGTCGTTGCTGAATGCCATGGGTTTCTCCTTGTTCTTCGGGGGTGCCCCGTCGGGGCCGTGTTCAGTCTAGGGTCGTGCTTCGTCGCCGTCAGGGAAGGACGACGACCTGCGCGCCGAACACCAGCCCGGCGCCGAACCCGATCTGCAGAGCGAGGCCGCCGCTGAGTTCGGGGTGCTCCTCGAGCAGCCGATGCGTGGCCAGCGGGATGGATGCCGCGGACGTGTTGCCCGTGGTCTCGATGTCGCGGCCGATCACGACGGTGTCGGGGAGCTTCAGCTGCTTGGCGAACTCGTCGATGATGCGCATGTTCGCCTGGTGGGGCACGAACGCCGCGAGGTCGCTCGCCTCCACGCCGGCCGCCTCGAGCGCCTGGCGTGCGACCTTGACCATCTCCCACACCGCCCAGCGGAACACGGTCGGGCCCTCCTGGCGCAGCGTCGGCCACGGTGCCGCACCGTCACGGAAGTCCGTGAGGGTGTGGTTCATGCCGACCGCCTCGGCCTTCGAGCCGTCGGAGCCCCACACGGTCGGACCGATGCCCGGTGTCTCGCTCGGTCCGATCACGACCGCCCCGGCGCCGTCGCCGAGGAGGAACGAGATGCTGCGGTCGGCGGGGTCGACGACGTCGCTGAGCTTCTCCGTGCCGATCACGAGCGCATAGTTCGCAGCCCCCGCCCGGATGAGCGCATCCGCCTGCGCGACGCCGTAGGCGAACCCCGCGCACGCCGCGTTGAGGTCGTACGCGGCGGCGGGGTTCGAGCCGACCCGGTCGGCCACGATGGCCGAGACGGACGGCGTCTGCTTCGGGTTGCTGATCGTGGCGACGATCACCGCGTCGATGCGCTCGGACGGCACACCGGAGCGCTCGATCGCCTCGCGCGCGGCATCCGTCGCCAGATCGATCGCGTCGGTCTCCGGCACCGCGCGGGTGCGTGTGATGATCCCGGTGCGCTGTCGGATCCATTCGTCGCTCGAGTCGATCGGGCCGATCAGGTCTTCGTTGGGGACGAAGATCTCGCCGCGCGCCGCGCCGTACGAGTAGATGCGCGTGTGCGCCGGCCCGGTGGCCTGGGTGAGTGTGCGGGTCATCGGGATCTCTCCGGTCATGCGGCATCGCCCTCCAGGAGCGCCTGGGCGGGGGCGAGGTCTTCGGGGGTCTTCACGGCGACCGCGGGAACGCCGCGCAGGGCGCGCTTGGCGAGGCCGGTGAGCGTGCCGGCGGGGGAGAGCTCGATGATCCCGGTGACCCCCGACGCGCCGAACGACGCCATGCACAGGTCCCAGCGCACGGGCGAGGCGACCTGGGCGACGAGCGAATCGACGAATTCGCGACCCGACGCGACCGTCGCGCCGTCGCGGTTGGACCACACCGGAACCGTCGGGTCGTGCACCTCGACGCCCGCCGTCGCGTCGCGCAGCGCGTCGACGGCGGGACTCATGTAGCGCGTGTGGAACGCGCCCGCGACCTGCAGCGGGATCACCCGGGTGCCGGCCGGCGGCTCGGCCGCGAGGGCCTGAAGCGCAGGCAGCGCGCCGGCCGCGACGAGCTGCCCTCCGCCGTTGTAGTTCGCGGGGGTGAGTTCGAGCTCTTCCAGGCGCGCCACGACCGTCGCCTCGTCGCCGCCGATGACCGCGCTCATGCCGGTCTGCTCCGCGGCTGCGGCATCCGCCATCGCGCGCCCGCGGATGCCGACCAGGCGCAGGGCGTCCTCGTCGCTGAGCACACCGGATGCCGCGGCGGCGGCGAACTCGCCGACCGAGTGGCCGGCGACCCCGGCGATGCCGCTGCGGTCGGACAGGGCGCCCCATGACAGCAGGCTCGCCGCGACGATGAGCGGCTGGGCGACCTGCGTGTCACGGATGCGGTCGGCATCCCATTCCGTGCCTGCCGCCACGAGGTCCACGCCCGACCACTCCGAGAAGGCGGCAAGTCGGTCGCGCGCGCCGTCGAGCTCGAGCCAGGGGGTCAGGAAACCGGGGGTCTGCGAACCCTGGCCAGGGAAGACGGCGATGATCACCATCCCATCCTGCCAAGGATGCGGAGGCGGCCTCTGGCGGTGCCGTCACAAGAATCGCCGCGACCTTTGTGTGCTGCGTACAGGATCACGGGGTCCCGCGCCGGCCGGGCGGCATCCGGCGGCGGGTCGCGTCGGTTCCGATCGACCCGAGGATGAGGGCGGTCTGCAGGATCACGGCCTCACGGGGCCCGGTCGCGTCCCAGCCGATGACGTCCGAGACGCGCTTGAGGCGATAGCGCACCGTGTTGGGATGAACGAACAGCTCGCGCGCCGTCGCCTCGAGCGAGCGGCCGTTGTCCAGATAGCTCCACAGCGTCGTGACGAGGTCGGCGCTGTGCGCCTGCAGCGGGCGGAAGATGCGCTCGACCAGGGTCTGCTTCGCGAGCGGATCGCCGGCGAGGGCGCGCTCGGGGAGGAGGTCGTCGGCTTCGACCGGTCGCGGCGCGTTTCGCCACGCACGCGCCACGGCGAAGCCTGCGAGCGACGCCCGCGCGCTCTGGCTCGCATCCACGAGCGCGGGCACCGCAGGACCCAGCACCAGATAGCCCGGACCGAAGCCGGGCTCGAGCCGCTTCGCGATCTCGGGGAACGGCAGTTCCGGCGCCTCCTCGGTGCGACCGGGGAGCTCGGCGCGGCCGAGCACGAGGACGAGCCGCGAGCCCTGCACGCCGATCAGGACGTCGACGCCGAGCTTGCGGGCGCTCCGGCGCAGCTGGTCGACGTCGAAGAGCGGCGGTGTCGTGCCGACCAGCACCGCGACTTCGCCGTGCCCGTGCCAGCCGAGCGCCGCGATGCGGCTGGGCAGCTCTTCGTCCGCTTCGCCCGTGAGGATCGAGTCCACCACGAGCGCCTCCAGACGCGCGTCCCACAGACCCCGCGCCTCCGCCGCTCGTGCATACACGTCCGCCGCGGCGAACGCCACGTCGCGCGAATAGAGCAGGATGCCCTCGCGAAGGTCGTCGCCCTTGCCGACGAGGCGCTCCTCCGTCACCTCGACCGTCACCCGGATCAGCTGCAGCGTCTGGGTGAGGCTCACGCTGCGCAGCAGCTCCCGGGGCGCGGCGGCGAAGATGTCCGCCGCGATCCACGGGGTCGAGGTGGGGTCGTCGTACCACTGGATGAACGAGGAGATGCCGGCCT
>JAESFR010000256.1_pt1 | contig 18166 bp, 15 predicted proteins | sample 9266191 | NCBI WGS metagenome assembly JAESFR01 (sample SAMN14503063, study PRJNA617104) | algae metagenome | isolation source: Pleurocapsa minor HA4230-MV1 and co-occurring heterotrophs from cement on... | place: USA: Nuuanu Pali Lookout, Hawaii | collected 2009-07-20
GGCCGGTGCGTACGGGCTGATCCGCACGACGTCGCCGACGACCACGACGGCCGGAGAGCGGATGCCGCGCTCGGCGGCCTGCCCGGCGATCGTGTCGAGCGTGCCGATCGTCACGCGCTGTCGCGGGCCGAAGCCGTCTTCGACCACCGCGACCGGGCAACCGGGACCGCGCAGTCCGCGGGCCAGCGTGAGCGCGGAGTGCGCGAGGGTGCCGATTCCCATCAGCAGCACGACGGTGTGGTCGGCGCCGCCGCCGAGGTCGGCGATCTGGTCGTGGCCGGTCACGACGGTGAACGCCGTGGCGAGCCCGCGATGAGTGAGCGGGACGCCGGCGATCGCGGGCACCGAGATCGCACTCGTAATGCCCGGGACGACCTCGACCTCGATGCCGGCGTCGCGGCAGAACGCGAGCTCCTCGCCGCCGCGGCCGAACACGTACGGGTCGCCGCCCTTCAGGCGCACGACCTGCTTGCCCTCACGCGCGAGGTGCACGAGGAGCGCGTTGATCGCGTCCTGCGGAACGGCGTGGTGGCCGGGGAGCTTGCCGACGTCCACGACCTCGGCCCGCAGCTCGACGCCCTCGGCCGCAAGGCCGTCGAGCACACCGCGCGCGCCGAGACGGTCGGCGACGATCACGTCGGCGGACTCGAGCGCGCGGAGTCCCTTGACCGTCAGCAGCCCGGGATCGCCCGGGCCGGCACCCACGAGCATCACGCGGCCCGGCGATGTCGCATCCACGAGGTCCGCAGAATCGCGCGAAGTCCGGACGATCTCTGCAGAATCCTGCGATGTCCGCGCGATTCTGCGAATGTCGGGGCCACTCATCGCGCACCCCCCGAGAGCAGCAGGCCGCGGCGCTTCAGCATCCGCCGCTCGAGGGGTCCGAAGAAGACCAGCTCGATCAGGATGCCGATCACGAGGATCAGCAGGATCGTCGCGAGCACGCCGGCCAGGTCGGCGAGCTCGCGCGACTGCTGGAGCATCGAGCCCAGACCGAAGCCGATCGAGCCGCCGGTCGCGATGATCTCGGCGGCCATCAGCGAGCGCCACGAGAACGCCCAGCCCTGCTTGAGCCCCGCGAGGTAGCCGGGAAGAGCCGCGGGGAGGATCACCGCGGTCGCGAGCTGCCAGCGCGAGGCGCCGAGCACCGTGCCGACCCGGCGCAGCTGCGGCGGCACCTGGTCGACGCCCGCGATCAGCCCGTTGACGATCGAGGGGATCGCCCCCATCAGGATCACGAAGTACACGGTCGCGTCGGAGAGCCCGAACCAGATGATCGCGGCGGGCACCCACGCGACCGACGGCAGCACCTGGAGCCCGGAGATGATCGGGCCGACGGCGCGGCGGATCGGGCGGACCTCGGCCAGCAGCAGGCCGATGGGTGTGCCGACGACGATCGCGATGAGGAATCCGACGATGCCGCGCTCGAGGCTCGTCGCGACCGCCTCCTGGAGGCGCCCGGTGTCCCACGCGAGGCCGAGCGCGCTCCAGACGTCGCCGGGACTCGGCACCTTGTCGGGCCGGGGGTCGGCGATCACGACGTACAGCTGCCACGCGACCAGCAGCAGCAGCACGAACACGACGGGCGGCACGACGCTCGCGGCGAACCGGCGCCAGCGGCTCGGTGCCCGGTCGGTCACCGTCTGGAGTCGGTCGAGGCCCGCTTCGAGGGAGCGGAGGTCGTCGGGAGAACCGGATGCCGCGGCATCCGTCGTGGTCGCGGTGAGCGTGTCATGCGGCATTGCGGCGGATCTCCTCCCGCAGCTTCTCGGTGATCTCCACCGAGAGGGCGGCGACCTCGGGCGACTCGATGCGCCGCCCGGTCGTCTTGGCGATGCGCCATTCCTGCACGACGCGACCCGGGCGGCTTCCGAGCAGCACGACGCGCTGACCGAGGCGCGCCGCCTCGCGCACGTTGTGGGTCACGAACACGATCGTGCGGCCCGTCGCCCGCCACACGCGCTCGAGCTCTTCGTGCAGCAGGTCGCGGGTGATCGCATCCAGCGCGGCGAACGGCTCGTCCATCAGCAGCACCGGGCGGTCCTGTGCGAGCGCCCGCGCGAGCGCGACACGCTGGCGCATGCCGCCTGACAGCTCGTGCGGCCGCTTCTCGGCGGCATCCGCGAGGTTCACGGTGTCCAGCAGAGCGAGCGCCTTCTCGCGGCGCTGCGCACGCGGCACGCCGCGCAGGCGCAGGGCCAGTTCGACGTTGCGCCGGGCGGTGAGCCAGGACATGAGCGCGGACTCCTGGAACATGACCGCCGAACCCTCCGGCGGTGTGTCGATGCGGCCCGCCGTGGGCTCATCGAGCCCGGCGATGAGGTTGAGGAGCGTCGACTTGCCGCACCCCGATGCGCCCAGCAGGCACACGAACTCGCCCGGCGCGATGTCGAGCGAGACGTCTTCCAGCACGACGGGCCCGCCGCCGAACCGCTTCGAGACGCCGTCGATGCGCACGGCCGGCTCGGGCGCGAGCGGCGCCGGCACGACCGGGGTCACGCCGTCGAAGCTCGGGCCCAGCAGATCGGGCACGCCCGCCCCCGGCGCCGCCTGAGCGGCACCGGGGGTCGGCGTGGCGGCGGGAGTCATGTCAGTCCTCGCCGAGCCCCGCGACCGAGACCGGCTCGGCACCGCCCGACTCCCGCAGTTCGTTCAGCAGCCGCAGGTCGAACAGCCCGTCGATCGAGCCCTCCTTCTGAGTCCCCGCCTCGATGCCGTTGTCCACGAGCGTCTCGAACGTGTCGGCGTGCGGGTCGACCGAGAACGTGACGTGCTCGAGGGCGCGCTCGATCACGGCGTCATCCAGCGGCTTTCCGGTCTCGGCCTCGATCGCGCCGTTGATGACGTCCGGGGCCTCACCCGGGTTGTCGGCGATCCACTGCACGGCGGCGTTGTGGCCCTCCAAAAGCTCCGCGACGACATCCGGGTGCTCGTCGAGGAAGTCCTTGCGCACGAGCAGCACGGTCGTCGGGAACTCGCCGTCCTCCCAGAGGTCGGCCTCGTCCTGGAGCACGTGCGCTCCCGCGTCGATGATCAGGCGCGACACCCACGGCTCGGGCAGCCACGCCCCGTCGAGCTGCCCGTCCTGGAACAGGGTGAGGGTCTGGGCGTTCTCGGTCGGGGTGATCTGCACGTCGCCGCCGCCCGAGGTGTCGGTCTCGAAGCCTTCGTCCTTCAGCCACACCCGCGCCGCGACATCCTGCGTGTTGCCCAGCTGCGGGGTCGCGATCGTGGTGCCCTCGAGATCCGCCGGGCTGTCGATCCCCTCGCGGACGACGAGGGCCGCACCGCCGGTCGCGGCGCCGGCCACGATGCGCGCCGACTCGCCGCCCGACTGAATGAACGTGTTGATCGACGGGTTCGGGCCGATGTAGGTCGCGTCGATCGCGCCTGCGGAGAGCGCCTCGATCGCCGCGGGCCCGGCGTTGAAGACCTGGGTGGTGATGGTCACGTCGTCGCCGAGTGCGTCCTGGAACAGGCCCTCCTCGAGCCCGACGAGCGCGGGCGCGTGGGTGACGTTCGCGAAGTATCCCAGCCGAAGTTCGTCGACCGACGAGCCCGCCGCGGCGGCGGTCGTGCCCGGATCGGCGCTCGCCGAGGCGCAGCCGGCCATCATCGCGGCCACGAGTCCCAGGGATGTGAGTGCTGTCGCGGTGCGGATCTTGTCGTTCACGGTGTCGCCTCCTTCAGTCGGCATTTCTCGGTGGGTGGGTGCACGGACTGCTAAGCCCGCACGATGCCGGCGGCCAGTGTCGCGCCGTCGGACGGATGGATGACCAGGAACGAGCCGCCCTCGCGGCTGGTGGCGTAGGGCTCGAGCGGCAGGTCGGCGGCGAGTCGGAGTCGCGCCCGCCCGATGTCGTTCGTCGCGAGGGTCTCGGCGGGCTCGTGGGTCAGAGCGTCGAGGTCGTAGCGCGACTCGATCTGGGCGATCACGGCCTGTACGGTCGCGGTGCCGTGCTTGACGAGCACGCGGATGCCGGGGGTCAGGGTGCGGGCATCCAGCTGGAAGAGTTCGACGTGCACGTCGCGACTCGCGGCCGGAAGCGTGCCGGCGGCGACCACGAGCGCTCCGCGTGCGGTGTCGATGTCGTCGGCGAACTCGAGCGAGACGGACTGGGGAGCCGCGGCCTCGTCGACCTCGATACCCGCCGACCGGATGCCGATGACCGTGGTGGACCGCCCGGCGGGGAAGACTTCGACGCGCTCGCCCACGCGCACGACTCCGCTCGAGATGCGGCCGGCGACGGCCCGGTAGTCGCGCAGCCGCTCCGCCTCGTCGGCCTCGATGCCGGGGGCGAGGCCGCCCTGCGGGCGCAGCACGAGCTGCACCGGCAGGCGGAACGGTTGGGCGTCGTCGAGGTGCGACGCAGCGGCGTGTCGATCGGCGCGTCCGACCTCGTCGGTACCCGGCAGGGCCTCGAGCAGCTCGAGCAGTGCCGGCCCGGTGTACCAGGGGGTCCGCTCCGAGCGATCGACGATGTTGTCGCCCTGGAGGGCCGAGACGGGGACGACGTGCAGATCGTCGATCCCGAGCTCCGCCGCGACGGCCTCGGCCTGCGCCGCGACCGCGGAGAACGCCCCCTCGGCGAATCCCACGAGGTCGATCTTGTTGACCGCGACGATCACGTGGGGCACCCGCAGCAGGGCGATGACCGCGAGGTGGCGCCGGGTCTGCTCGAGCACGCCCTTGCGGCCGTCCACGAGCACGACGACCGCATCCGCGGTGGTCGCGCCGGTCACCATGTTGCGGGTGTACTGAACGTGTCCGGGGCAGTCGGCGAGGATGAAGCTGCGGGTCCCGGTCGAGAAGTAGCGGTACGCGACATCGATCGTGATGCCCTGCTCCCGCTCGGCGCGCAGCCCGTCGGTCAGGAGCGCGAAGTCGAAGTCTCCGTGCGCGAAGCCGCGGTCGGCCGACGTGCGCGCGACCTGCTCGAGCTGATCGGCGAGGATCGCCTTCGAGTCGTGCAGCAGGCGCCCGACGAGCGTCGACTTGCCGTCGTCGACCGAGCCCGCTGTGGCGAACCGGAACAACGTCTGCTGCGGCGCCGGGACTGCTCGGCTGTCGGAATCTGCGACTTCCCGCCCGGTCTGAGCACCGATTGTGACAGGGGAGCCGTCCTGGATGAGGGGGACACTGGTCATCAGAAGTACCCGTCCTTCTTGCGGTCTTCCATCGCCGCCTCCGAGATGCGGTCGTCGGCGCGTGTCGCACCCCGCTCGGTGAGGGTGGAGCGGGCGATCTCGGCGACGATCGAGCCGAGGTCCGCGGCATCCGACTCGACCGCGCCCGTGCAGCTCATGTCGCCGACGGTGCGGTACCGGACGACTCGGCGCTCGACGGTCTCGTCGGTCCGCGGCGGGGAGTACTCGCCGACCGCGCGCCACATTCCGTCGCGGGCATAGACCTCGCGCTCGTGCGCGAAGTACAGCGGCGGAAGCGGGATGCCCTCGCGCTCGATGTAGCGCCACACATCCAGCTCGGTCCAGTTCGAGATCGGGAACGCCCGGACGTGCTGGCCCGGGGTGTGCCGGCCGTTGTACAGGCTCCACAGCTCGGGGCGCTGATTGCGCGGATCCCACTGGCCGAACTCGTCGCGCAGCGAGATGATGCGCTCCTTCGCCCGCGCCTTGTCCTCGTCGCGACGGGCGCCGCCGAACACCGCGTCATGCCGACCGGCCGCGATCGCCTCGAGGAGGGGGAGTGTCTGCAGGGGATTGCGCGTGCCGTCGGCGCGCTCGTGGAGGCGCCCGTCGTCGATGTAGTCCTGGACGCGGGCCACCTCCAGACGGATGCCGAGACGTGCGACCGTCTCATCGCGGAACGCGAGCACCTCGGGGAAGTTATGGCCGGTGTCCACGTGCAGCACCGGGAACGGCACGCGTCCGGGGGCGAACGCCTTGGTCGCAAGATGGAGCACGACCACCGAGTCCTTGCCGCCCGAGAACAACAGGACCGGGCGCTCGAATTCGGCGACGACCTCGCGGATGATGTGGATCGCCTCCGCCTCGAGCACGTCGAGGGTCGAGAGGGCGGCCGTCCCGCGCTCGACGACCGATCCGATGTGCTCAGTCATAGGTGCAGCCCGCATTCGGTCTTGGAGAGCCCCGCCCAGCGTCCGGAGCGCGGATCGGCGCCGGGCTCGACCCGCGCCGTGCACGGCTCGCAGCCGATAGAGGGGTAGCCGTTGGAGACGAGGAGGTTCACGGGCACCTGGTGCGCGCCCGCGTAGTCGAGCAGGTCGTCGAAGCTCCACGCCGCGACCGGGTTCACCTTGACCAGCCCGTTCCGCTCGTCCCACGTCACGAGCGGTGTGAGGGCGCGGGTCGGCGCCTCCTCGCGTCGCACGCCGGTGAACCAGACCTCGTACCCGGCGAGGGCATCCTGCAGGGGCGCGACCTTGCGAAGCGCGCAGCACTGCCCGGGGTCGCGCGCGTAGAGCTTCTCGCCGTATTCCGCGTCCTGCTCGGCCACGGTCTGCGCGGGCAGCACATCGACGATCCGCACGTCCAGCACGCGACCCACTTCGTCGCGCGTGAACCGCGTCTCGGCGAAGTGGTACCCGGTGTCCAGGAACAGCACGTCGACGCCCGCGAGCTGCTCGGCCACCAGATGCGGGAGCGCGGCATCCGCCATCGAGCAGGCGACGGCCGCGGCCTCCGCGCCGAAGTTCGCCGCGACCCACGCGACCACTTCGGCCGGCGAGGCCTCGTGATCGGTCAGGCTGCCGAGCTCGACGTTGCCGCGCTCGGCGAGCGCCTTCAACTCTTCCCGCGAGCGCCGCGTGGCGATCCGGGGTGCCAGGGAGACGCTCACTGCAGCGCCTCCTCGTCCGCCCGGTGCGCCCACTGCGCGAAGGTCTCATCCGTCGCGGCATCCCGATCGGCGAGGAAGCGCCGCACGACCCGTTCGGTGTAGTCGGCGATGCCGTCGGCGCTCACCTTGAGGCCTCGGACCGTCCGGCCCAGGCCCGCCTCGTCGCGGTCGGCGCTGACGAGTCCGCCCCCCAGGTGCACCTGGTAGCCGGGCACCTGCTCTCCGTCGATCGTGACGAGCTGGCCCTTCAGGCCGATGTCGGCGGTCTGGATGCGGGCGCACGAGTTGGGGCAGCCGTTGACGTGCAGGGAGATCGGATGCGGCAGCGCGAACTGCTCGAGCCGCTTCTCGAGATCCAGCACCGCGGCGGTCGCAAAGGCCTTCGTCTCGACGATCGCGAGCTTGCAGAACTCGATGCCCGTGCACGCGATCGTGCCGCGGCGGATCAGGCTTGGGCGCGCCGACAGGCCGAGGTCGTCCAGCCCCGCGATCAGCGACTCGACCCGGTCCTCGGGGATGTCGAGGATCACGACCTTCTGGTGCGGTGTGGTGCGCAGGCGCGTGGACCCGTGCTCCTCGACGAGATCGGCGAGACGCGTGAGCGCGGGGCCTGAGATGCGTCCGACGATCGGAGTGGCTCCGACGTAGAACAGGCCGTCCTTCTGCTTGTGGACCCCGACGTGGTCGCCGTGCGCGAGCGGCTTGGGGGCGGCCGGGCCGTCGGGAAGGGCGTAGCCGAGGTACTCGTCCTGCAGCACCTGGCGGAACTTCTCGGTGCCCCACTCCGCCAGCAGGAACTTCAGGCGTGCCTTGTTGCGCAGGCGCCGGTAGCCGTAGTCGCGGAAGATCTGCGCGACGCCGTGCCACACGTCGGCGGTGCGCTCGGGCGAGACGAACACGCCGAGACGCTCGGCGAGCCGGGGTGCGGTGGACAGGCCGCCGCCCACCCACAGGTCGTAGCCGATGCCGAGCTCGGGGTGCTCGACCGCCACGAACGCGACGTCGTTGATCTCGTGCACGACGTCCTGGCTCGGATGCCCGGTGACGGCGGACTTGAACTTTCGGGGCAGGTTCGCCAGCGACGCATCGCCGATGAAGCGCGATGTGATCTCGTCGATCTGGGGCGTCGGGTCCAGCAGCTCGTCCGCCGCGATGCCGGCGACCGGCGAGCCGAGCACCACACGGGGCACGTCGCCGCACGCTTCGGTGGTGCCGAGCCCGACCGTTTCGAGCCGTCGCCAGATCTCGGGCACGTCCTCGACCCGGATCCAGTGCAGCTGGATGTTCTGCCGGTCGGTCAGGTCGGCGGTGTCGCGTGCGAAGTCGGTCGAGATGCCGCCGATGACGCGCAGCTGCCGGGTCGTGAGCTGGCCTCCGTCGATGCGGACCCGCATCATGAAGTACTCGTCTTCGAGCTCGTGCGGCTCGAGCGTCGCAGTGCGACCGCCGTCGATGCCGGGCTTGCGCTGCGTGTACAGCCCCCAGACGCGGAACCGGCCGTGCAGATCGGTCGGGTCGATCGAGGCGAACCCGCCCTTCGAGTAGATCTCCTCGATACGGCCGCGCACGCTCAGGCCGTCATCGACCTGCTTCCACTCCTCGTTGCCGTTGAGGGGCGCGTGCCCGTCGATCTTCCACTGCCCGTTGGGCTTGGACGAGGGGCGGGGCGGGCGTGCCGGCGCGTGGTCGCGGCGGGGCTCCGGTGTGCGCGTTTCGGTGTCGCTGAGTGCCATGGGGACCTTCGGGCCGTCCCGGGCGCACCCGGGGCGGACCCCGTCGAGCCCGCGTGGCGAGACTAGGTGCGAAGGAGTGGGGGGCCAATCCGGTCGTCAGAGTGCGTCACCGGACGTAATCGGACGTCACGCGAGTTGCGCGCCCGCGTACGTCGTGGCTACTCGCGTGGCCGCCGCCTGGCGGGGCGCTGCATCCACTCGCGCGTGAAGAACCGGGGAGATTTCGTCGCGGTGACCGGCCAGGGCGCCTGTGGGGGCTGATTTCGCCCCGGTCTTTCACCGCCTAAAGGTCGGACGGTCGCGGCAACGGACGCGCAGAGGGGCACGACCCGGTCGGATCGTGCCCCTCTGGTGCGCTGAGATCTCAGACGGCGTCGGTGCGCTCGTCCGAGCGGCCGCGCGAGAAGCCGGCGTCGAAGCCGCGCTCGTATGCGCGCTGGGCCGCGCGGCCGGTGCGGTCGCCGGAGCGGTGCTCCCGGTGCTCGTGCCCGTGATGCGGGTGGGCGCCGTGACCGTGGTGACCGTGGCCGTGGTGACCGTGGCCGTGGTGACCGTGCGCGTGCTCGGCGTGCTCATCGCAGCCGTGCCCGCGATGGCCGGGGCCGAACCCGGTCCGGAAGCCGGGACCGAACCCGCCCCCGAAACCGGGGCCGAATCCGCGACCGCCGCGGAAGCCGGGCCCGAAACCGCGACCGGGGCCGAAACCGCGACCGGGGCCGAAGCCGTGACCGGGGCCGAAGCCGCGACCCGGCGAGCGCTGCTCCTCGTCCCAGCCGAGTTCGCGGGCGATCGCCTCGAGCGAGGCCATCGTGGTGGCGTAGTCCTCGGGTGAGACGGCGCCGGCCACGCGCGAGCGGATGCCGTCGACGACGCCTTCGAGGCGCTCACGGGCCTCGCGGCCCTCGTCGGTGAGCACCCAGGTGCCGTCGCCGGTCTCATCGACCCAGCCGAGCTCGGCGAGTCGACGCAGTCGCTTGCCCTTGCGGACGAAGCGCTCGGCGAACGCCGGGAGCTCGGTGTCTCCGGAGAGCGCGTTCAGCAGCATCCAGTCGCGCCGGTCGATGCCGGCGCCGTCGAATGCCTCGGCGAACTCGCGGGTCAGGAGTCCGTCGACCGCGCGCAGCCAGAAGCCGAGCGGACGACGGTCGGCGGGCACGCTCTCGCGCGCTTCGCCGGAGGCCCCCTCGTCGGAGGGGGGAGGTGTGAAGTCAGAGTCTTCGCTGTTCATGGGGAATCCTTTCGTGGGCGGCGGAGCCGCCGATGTTGCATGTAGAAGAACATGTATATGTAGTGTGACATGGAATCGCGATACATGTCAACTAACATGTAAATTCGTCGTATGGCTTCTTCGTCCGACGACCCCTCCGACGCGATCGCCGCCGCGCTCGCCCGCCTGCGCGGACGACGGATGCCGCGGCCGCCGTGGGACGGCGCGCACGAGCATCCGCACCACCGCGGCGACGCAGCGCACTCGGGCGAGGCGCCGTGGATGCGCGGCGGCCCGCACTCCGGCCGCGGTGCCCCGCCCTGGGCGGGCGGTCCACGGCTCGGGGGTCCGGCCCGCTTCCGGCTGCTCGAGGCGCTGGCCGCGGCATCCGGAGCGCTGTCGGTCAGCGAGATCGCGGCCGCCGTCGGGGTGGATCAGCCCCGGGCGTCGCGGCTGGTGCAGCAGGCCGTGCACATGGGTCTCGTGCGTCGCGAAGCCGACCCCGACGACGCGCGGCGCACCCGCGTCGCGCTCACCGACAACGGCAGGTCGCTCGTGCGCGGGTTCCGCGGCGAGCGGCGCGACGCGATGGAGGCCGCGCTCGCGGCGTTCACCGATCAGGAGCGCGCCGAGCTCGCCCGGCTGCTCACCAAGCTCGCCGACTCCTGGCCGCACTAGGCGGTCAGGAGCGCAGGCGCTCCTGCACGGCCTTGACCGGAATCAGCAGCGCGAGGCCGATCGCGAGCACCAGCACGATCCCGAGGATGCCGAAGTACGCCGCCCCGCCGATCGTGACGAAGATCGCGAACATCGTGGGGGCCAGGAACGACACCGCGCGACCGGTCGTGGCGTAGAGGCCGAACACCTCGCCCTCGCGGCCGGGCGGGATGATGCGCGCGAGGAACGTGCGCGATGCCGACTGCGCAGGGCCGACGAAGAGGCAGAGCGCGAGGCCCGCGGTCCAGAACACGATCTGCCCGCCGTCGTGCAGGAAGAACACGAGAAGACCCGACACGATCAGGCCGATCAGCGCCGCGACGATCACCGGCTTGGCGCCGAGGCGGTCATCCAGGACGCCGACCGCGATGGTCGAGACGCCGGCGACCACGTTCGCCGCGATCGCGAAGATGATCACCTCGCCCGGCGAGAAGCCGAAGACGGATGCCGCGAGCACGCCGCCGAACGTGAACACGCCCGCCAGGCCGTCGCGGAAGACCGCGCTGGCCAGCAGGAACCACACGGTGTGGCGGGACTCGCGCCACAGCCGCGCGATGTCGCGACCGAGCCGGGCGTAGGAGGCGAAGAAGTGCACGCGCTCGCGCTCGGCCCCGGTGCCGCGGTATTCCGGCACCGCGAACAGCACCGGCAGCGCGAACACGCCGAACCAGATCGCCGAGACGATCATCGCCACGCGCACCGGCAGCCCGTCCTCGTCGGGGACGCCGAACAGACCCTGGATGAAGCCGAAGTACACGATCAGCAGCAGCACGATGCCGCCGATGTACCCCATGCCCCATCCGAAGCCGCTCACCTTGCCGATCGAGCGGGGCGTGGAGACCTGCGAGAGCATCGCGTTGTAGTTGACGCCGGCGAACTCGAAGAACACGTTGCCCGCCGCGACGAGGAACAGGCCGAGCCACAGGAACGACGGATCGGGCTGCACGAAGAACATCGCGGCGGTCAGGGCGACGACGATGTACGTGTTGACCGCGAGCCAGAACTTGCGCCGGCCCGACGTGTCGGAGCGCTGACCGGTGACGGGGGCGAGGACCGCGATCAGCAGGCCCGCCGCGGCGAGAGCCCATCCGAGCTGCGCCTCGACCGTGCCCTCGGGCCCGAAGCTCGAGCCGGTGAGATAGACCGCGAAGACGAACGTGGTGACCACCGCGTTGAACGCGGCCGACCCCCAGTCCCACAGTCCCCACGCGACGACCACGCGCTTGCGCGTGGTCGTCGGGCCCTCGGCACCCGCGGCCGTCGCGAGCGCGTCCGTCGGGGTGATCCCGGCGAACTGCGGGAGGTCGGGACGCATCCGGGGAACGTCGGGATCGTTCATGTCGGTCACGCTAGAGCCCTTCGGTGAACGGCAGGGGCGTCGATGCGCCCGCCGCGGCAATGCGATGGTCGGGGCCAGGCTACAGCCGCGCGGGCGCCGTCACGGCACATCCGCGGAGGCGACGGCATCCGGTGCCAGAATGGACGCATGCCCGCCCACGTTGAGCGCACCGAGCTGCCCGGGATCGGCATCCGTCACGACATCGTGACCGACCGCGGGAGGCGACTCTCGGTGCTCAACCTCCGGGACGGCGGGCGCGAACTCGCCCTGGCCGACGAGGACGACCCCGACCGCGCGAGCGAGACGATCGAGCTCACCGACGACGAGGCCACCGCGCTGAGCGAGGTGCTCGGGGGATCGCTCATCCTCACCCAGCTCGCCGGCCTGCGCGAGCAGGCGGCCGGCCTGTCGGTCGAGCAGATCCCGGTGCGGGCCGACTCGCCGTTCGTCGGCCGCCCGCTGGGCGACACGAAGGCCCGCACGCGCACCCGGTGCTCGATCGTGGCGATCGCCCGCGAGAGCGAGATCCTGCCCGCGCCCGGTCCGGCCGACCTCTTCCGCGCCGGCGACACCATCGTCGCCGTCGGCACGCGCGACGGCCTGGACCACCTGGTCCGCATCATCGCCGGAACCGGCTGAGTCGATGGACCACGACGCGCTCGTCCTCATCGAGATCGGCGCGCTCGTGCTCGGGATCGGGCTGCTCAGCCGCGTCGCGTCATGGTGGGGGATCTCGCCGATCCCGCTGATCCTGCTCGGCGGTCTCGCGTTCGGCGAGGGCGGGCTGTTCCCCTTCACGCAGGGCGGGGAGTTCATCGAGATCGGCGCCGAGATCGGGGTCATCCTGCTGCTGCTCATGCTCGGTCTCGAGTACACGGCGCAGGAGCTGGTCGGCAACCTCAAGGGCTCGCGCACCGCGGGTCTGATCGACATGGTGCTCAACGCCGCCCCGGGCGCGCTCGTCGCCCTGCTGCTCGGCTGGGGTCCGGTCGCCGCGGTCGCGATGGCGGGCATCACCTGGGTGTCCTCGTCAGGCGTGGTCGCCAAGGTGCTGCAGGACCTCGGGCGTCTCACCAACCGCGAGACGCCGGTGGTGCTCTCGATCCTCGTGATCGAGGACTTCGCGATGGCCTTCTACCTGCCGGTGCTCACGGCCCTCCTGATCGGCACGAGCCTGCTCGCCGGCACCGTGTCGGTCGTGATCGCGCTGGTGGCCGTCGTGCTCATCCTGTACGTCGCGCTCCGGCACGGCGGGATCGTCTCGCGACTGGTCTGGTCGCAGCAGGCCGACATCCTCCTGCTCTCCGTGCTCGGACTCGGCCTTCTCGTCGCGGGCCTCGCCGCGGGCGCGAACGTGTCGGCGGCGGTGGGCGCGTTCCTCGTCGGGATCGCGATCTCGGGTCCGGCCGCCAAGCACGCGCAGCGCGTGCTCACCCCGCTGCGCGACCTGTTCGCGGCGGTGTTCTTCCTCTTCATCGGACTCTCGACCGACACGAGGGACCTCATTCCGATGCTTCTGCCGGCGATCGCCCTCGCGGTGGTCGGAATCGCGACGAAGGTGCTGACCGGGTATCTCGCGGCTCGTCGGGCGGGCATTGCGGAGCCCGGTCGCTGGCGCGCGGGATTCGCGCTGACGCCGCGCGGGGAGTTCTCGATCGTGATCGCGGGGCTGGCCGTGGCGGCGGGCGTCGACCGATCGCTCGCGGCGCTCGCGACGGCCTACGTGCTGATCACGATGATCGCCGGGCCGCTCCTGGCCCGCATCCCGGATTCGCCGCGCTTCAAGGCGCGGACCAAGCGCATCCAGGCCGAGCGGCGGGCGCGCCAGGGCGCGTGAGGGGTGTCAGCCGGCGCGTGCGCCGCGCCACTCCTGCTCGAGGATCGCGTAGATCCCGGTGTCGGCCCAGTCACCCTTGAACCACATGTGCTCGCGGAAATGCGCCTCGTGCCGCATCCCGAGCCGCACGCAGAGCGCGACGGATGCCGCGTTGCGCGGATCCAGCTCGGCGAACACGCGGTGCAGTCCCAGTTCGCCGAACGCGAGGTCCAGCACGAGGGCCGCGGCCTCCCGCGCATACCCCCGACCCTGGAATCGCGGGTCGAGCAGCCAGCCGATCTCCGCGGCGCGGTCGTCCGTGCTCGCGAGCTTGAAGTACATCGTCCCGATCAGTCGCCCCGACGCATCGCGGATGGCCGGCTGCACGAAATCGTCGACGTCCGCGAGCCGCGTGGCGACGGCATCCCGCTCCAGCACTTCGTGCACGCGCTCGGCCGAGCGCGGCTCGTAGAGCAGGTATTCGCAGACCTCGGGGTCGGACTGGATCGCGTACAGCGCGTCGAAGTCGTCGGGGCGCAGCAGTTCGAGCCGCACGCGCTCGCCCGCGAGCGGACGGAACTCCCAGGGCAGACCCATGCGGCCATCCTCGCAGTCGCCGCTAGGCTCGCGGGCGACACGTGCCGTGCGAACCACGGCGGAGCGGAGACCGGATGAGCACAGCGGATGCCGCCGCCGAAGCCGCGGACACCCCTCCGCGCGGCAGGACCGAGCGCCGGGTCGCTCGCCTGCAGGGCGCGGGCGGGACCGACGAGCACGTCGTCATGTACTTCAAGGAGCGCATCTACGCGACCTTCACCGGTCTCGCGATCGTGCTGGTCGTGACGGCGAACGACAACCCCCGCGTGGGCCACGCCGCGCTGGCGCTGATCCTGGGCGTGCTGGGGATCACGGCCGCCGGGTTCGTATCGGATGTGATCTCGCACCTCGTCGTGCATCGGGAGTTCCCGTCCGCGCCCGAGTTCGGCATCCTGCTGAGGATCTCCGCCGGAGCGCTGGGAACCCTGGTGACGCCACTCCTCCTGCTCGCCCTCGTCGTCCTCGATGTGCTCGTCCTCGATGCGGCACTGATCGCCGCGATCGTCGTCTACGTGGTCACCCTCGGGCTGATCGGTTGGTTCGCCGTGCGTCGCTCGCGGATCGCCTGGTGGAAGCAGGTGATCGCCATGGTCATGCTGATGGTCCTCGGGCTCATCGTGGTCGTGCTGCAGACTCTCGCGCATCGCGAGTAGAACCCGCCTTCGTGCGCGCCCGAGGCTCTTGGGCGCAGGCGGCGCCCGCGCGCCGGCAGGCTCTTCCGCCGCCGTGGCCGCGTGTGGTTCAGTGAGCGCATGGGATCCTCGCCCCCTGACCCGGCCGTCCCCTTCAACGGTCGGCTGGCCATCCTGCTCGCGATGGCGATGTTCGTCCTCGTCTTCGACACGTCGCTGATGAACGTGTCGATCTCCGCGGTGGTCCGCGACCTGGACACCACCGCGAGCGGCGTACAGGGGGCGATCGCCCTGGAGGCGCTCGTCTCGGCGGCCTTCATCCTGATCGGCGGCAAGACCGGCGACCTGATCGGACGCAAGCTCGCCTACATCCTGGGCCTCCTCGGCTACGCGGTGGGCGCGGTCGCGATGACTCTGGCGCAGGACCTGAACACCGTGATCATCTTCTGGGCGCTGATCGGCGGTCTCGGCGCATCGCTGCTGCTCCCCTCGATGCAGTCCCTCATCCACGGCAACTTCCAGGGCGCGCACCAGAAGCGGGTGTACGCCCTGGTGGGCGCCTCCGCGGCGATCGCGGCGGCCGTCGGACCGCTGCTCGGCGGCTTCATCACGACGTTCCTGTCGTGGCGGGTCGGCTTCCTCCTCGAAGCCGTGATCATCGCGATCGTGCTCGTGGGCGCCGGGCTGGTGAAGGACGTGCCGTTCACCGGCGACCGCACGATCGACCTCGTCGGCGCCGCGCTGTCGGTCATCGGCATGGGCGGCGTCGTGCTCGGCATCCTGGTCTGGCAGGAGGGCGGCGGGTACGTCGGGGTGATCATCGGGATCGGCATCGTCGCGCTCGGCGGACTGGTGTTCTGGCTCAACTCCCGCAAGCGGCGCGGCAAGGCGACGCTGCTGGATCCGGTGCTGTTCGCCTCGAAGCCCTTCCGTGCGGGCGTGAGCGGGCAGCTGCTGCAGCAGATCGCCCTCGGCGGCACGATGATCGTGCTGCCGCTGTACCTGCAGATGGTGCTCGAGTACAACGCGCTGCAGGCGGGGCTGTCGATCGCGCCGCTCTCGCTCAGCATGTTCGCCGTCGCGCTGCTGGCCGGACGGATGGCCAAGGGCCGCCCGGCGAACCTCATCCTGTGGGGATTCGTCCTCGCCGTGATCGGGCTCGTCGCGCTCGTGCCGCTCGTGCCGATCGCCGACTCGGGCTGGTACCTGACGATCCCGCTGCTGATCGCCGGATCCGGACTCGGCCTGCTCGTCTCGCAGCTGAACAACTACACCCTCTCGCCGATCACCGACGAGCGCGTGAGCGAAGCCGCCGGCGTGAATTCGGCCGCGGGGTCGTTCGGCCTGTCGTTCGGTCTCGCGTTCGCGGGGGCGATCATGCTCGCGACGCTCGCGCTGAGCTTCACGACCCTCGCCGACTCGTCGAGCGTGCTGACGACGCAGGAGCAGCAGCAGGTCTCCGCAGTGCTCGAAGACGACGCGCAGCTCATGTCGAACACCGGGCTGGAGGAGCTCCTCGCGGACGAGCCGCCCGAGACGTCGGCGGAGATCATCCGGATCAACACCGAGGCCCGCCACATCGCGCTGCAGGTCGCGCTGCTCATCCCGATCCTGGCGGGCGTGGTCGGCATCCTCAACGGGTTGCGCATGCGGCGTCTGCCCGATCCCGTCTCCGCCGGATCGGGCGAGACCGTCCTGGGCTGACCGCCGAACTTGAGTCGGGTCATATCAACTTCATTTGACACGCTCAGCGAGGTTCAGTAGGGTTGAGTCATCGCGGCTCAACCTCCGTTGCGCCGCCCCCTGGACAGAGAAGGAATCAGACATGCCCCGTGCTGTTGGAATCGACCTCGGAACCACGAACTCCGTCGTGAGCGTGCTCGAGGGCGGCGAGCCGAAGGTCATCGCGAACGCAGAAGGCTTCCGCACCACCCCGTCGGTGGTCGCCTTCACCAAGGACGGCGAGGTGCTGGTCGGCGAGACCGCCAAGCGCCAGGCCGTCACGAACGTCGACCGGACGATCTCGTCGGTCAAGCGCCACATGGGCACCGACTGGAACTTCGGCGTCGACACCAAGAAGTGGACGCCGCAGGAGATCTCCGCGCGCATCCTCGGCAAGCTCAAGCGCGACGCCGAGGAGTACCTCGGTGACACGGTGACGGATGCCGTCATCACCGTCCCCGCGTACTTCAACGACGCCGAGCGCCAGGCCACGAAGGAGGCCGGCGAGATCGCGGGCCTGAACGTCCTGCGCATCATCAACGAGCCCACCGCCGCCGCGCTCGCGTACGGCCTCGACAAGGGCAAGGAGGACGAGCTCATCCTCGTCTTCGACCTCGGTGGCGGAACGTTCGACGTCTCGCTGCTCGAAGTGGGCAAGGACGACGACTTCTCCACGATCCAGGTGCGCGCCACCGCGGGCGACAACCGCCTCGGTGGAGACGACTGGGACCAGCGCCTGGTCGACTACTTCATCAAGCAGTTCAAGGACACGACCGGTGTCGACGTCTCGAACGACAAGATCGCGCTGCAGCGCCTCAAGGAGGCCGCGGAGCAGGCGAAGAAGGAGCTCTCGAGCTCCATGTCGACCAGCGTCAACCTGCCGTACCTGTCGCTCACCGACAGCGGCCCCGTCTCGCTGTCCGAGACCGTGACCCGCGCGAAGTTCGAGGACCTCACGAAGGACCTGCTCGATCGCACGAAGAAGCCGTTCGAGGACGTCATCCGCGAAGCCGGCATCAAGGTCGGCGACATCGACCACGTCGTGCTCGTGGGTGGTTCCACCCGCATGCCGGCCGTGGCCGAGCTCGTGAAGCAGGAGGCCGGCAAGGAGCCCAACAAGGGCGTGAACCCGGATGAGGTCGTCGCCGTCGGCGCGGCCCTGCAGGCCGGCGTGCTGCGCGGCGAGCGCAAGGACGTGCTGCTGATCGACGTGACCCCCCTGAGCCTCGGAATCGAGACCAAGGGCGGCATCATGACGAAGCTCATCGAGCGCAACACCGCGATCCCGACCAAGCGCAGCGAGACCTTCACGACCGCGGACGACAACCAGCCGTCGGTCGCTATCCAGGTCTTCCAGGGCGAGCGCGACTTCACGCGCGACAACAAGCCGCTGGGCACGTTCGAGCTCACCGGCATCGCGCCGGCGCCGCGCGGCATCCCGCAGGTCGAGGTCACGTTCGACATCGACGCGAACGGCATCGTGCACGTGTCCGCGAAGGACAAGGGCACCGGCAAGGAGCAGTCGATGACGATCACGGGCGGCTCGTCGCTTCCGAAGGACGACATCGAGCGCATGGTGCGCG
>JAESFR010000257.1_pt1 | contig 18136 bp, 13 predicted proteins | sample 9266191 | NCBI WGS metagenome assembly JAESFR01 (sample SAMN14503063, study PRJNA617104) | algae metagenome | isolation source: Pleurocapsa minor HA4230-MV1 and co-occurring heterotrophs from cement on... | place: USA: Nuuanu Pali Lookout, Hawaii | collected 2009-07-20
CGCACGACTCACATGCCGGCGTGGTCGAACGCGAGCGTGGGCACGTCCACGATGTGCGCGCCGCCGTCGACGACCAGCACCGCGCCGGTCATGTACGACGACTCCGCCGAGCCGAGGAACCGCGCGACCGATGCGATCTCCGACGGGCGCGCCGCACGACCGAGCGGCACGTCGGCGGTGACCGTGCGGTAGGCCTCCTCGCGCGACGCGATACCGGCGCGCTGCCCGAACTCGTCCATCTCGGCATCCGCCATCGGCGTCTGCACCCACCCGGGGCAGATCGCGTTCACGCGCACACCGTGCCGGCCGTAGTCGCGCGCGAGCGAGCGGGTCAGGCCGATCAGCGCGTGCTTGCCCACCGTGTATCCCGCGACGCTGGGGCCGGCGAACAGGCCCGCGAGCGAGGAGATCACCACGATCTGACCCTTCGCCTCGATCAGCGCGGGCAGGCACTCCCGGGCCATCGTGAACGCCGTCGTGAGGTTCGCGGTGAGCGAGGACTGCCATCCCTCGTCGTCGGTCTCGCCGACGGGAGCGAACCCGTGCCCGCCGGCGTTCGCGATCAGAACATCGATCCGCCCGAAGTGGTCGAGCACGGTCTGCACGGCCGCCCGCGCGGATGCCGCATCGGCGGCATCCGCCACGACGGGCATCGCGCCCACCGAGGCCTCCACGGACTGGAGGGGCTCCAGACGGCGTCCGACCACGACGACGTGCGCGCCCTCCGCGGCGAACCGCTCGGCGATCGCGGCACCGATTCCGGTGCCGCCTCCGGTGATCACGACGACTCTGCCGCTGACGGCTGCTGAGATGAGCGACATGTGCGGTCCTTCCTCTGGGGGTCTGGGGGTTCTAGGCGGGGAACGTGGAGCGGGCGCTGTACCCGAAGTCGCTGAGCAGCGCGGTGCCGTTCACGGCGCGCGCGAGCGGCGACGCCAGGAACGCGATCTGCGCCGCGACCTCGTCGGGGGTCTGCACCGGGTACGGCTCGGCCGAGAAGCCCGCGACCAGGCCGAGATCGCCGCGACTCATCGCGGTGTCGACGATCGACGGGCACACCGCCGTCACGCGGATGCCGTCGGGCGCCAGGTCGACCGCGGCGGCGCGGACGAGCTGCACGACCGCGGCCTTCGACGCCGCGTACGGAGCCATCCCCGGGGCGGTCACGAGCGCGGAGTCGCTCGCGACGCACACGACGGCCGCGGCATTCGAGCTGCGCAGGGCCGGCACGGCAGCCCGCAGGACCAGGAACGTTCCGGTGACGTTCACGGCGAACACGGCAGCCCAGTCGGCGGCGGTCACCTCCGGCAGGAGCGTGCCCACCGGGCCGGAGATCCCCGCGCACGAGACGACCACGTCGAGTCCGCCGAAGCGGTCGACGGCCCGCTCGACCGCGGCGCCGACCTCGTCCTCATCGGTGACGTCGGCGGCGACGGCGAGGACGTCGGAGGCCGCGCCGTGCGCGGCGGCGAGGGCCGCGGCATCCCGGTCCACGGCGACGACATGCGACCCTTCGCGCACGAGCCGCCGCACGGTCGCCGCGCCGATGCCACCCGCCGCACCCGTCACGAGCGCCGCCCGGCCCTGCAGTCGCAGCCTCATCGCCCCGCCTTCCGCCTGTGCCCGGCATCCGCTGCCGGCATCGTCATCCTGCCTCGGTGACGGATGCCGCCGGCCGATGCGTGCGCGGGCGGGCGAGCCTCCTACGCTCTGCGTCAAGAGCCAGGGGGTCGTGCGGCCGGAGAATCGCTGAAGACGTGGCGCACCGCGCCGCACTTCGCGCAAAGGAGCCAGAGGTGCCCGAATCCTCTCCCCAGACCCGGCTGCGGCCGAACACCCTCGGTGTCGCCGCGATCGTCTTCCTCGTGCTCGCGGCCGTGGCGCCGCTGACCGGCATCGTCGTCGTCGCGTCGCTCGCGATCGCGCTCGGCAACGGCGGCGGGGCCCCGGCGTCGTTCTTCATCGTCGCGATCGTGCTGCTCTTCTTCGCGATCGGCTACGCCCAGATGTCGAAGCAGCTGGTCAACTCCGGCGGCTTCTACGCGTTCGTCGTGAAGGGCCTCGGGCGCACCGGCGGACTCGTCGCGGGCCTGATCGCGACGCTCGGCTACAACTTCTTCGTCGTGGGCACGATCGGCACGAGCGGATTCTTCATGCAGGTGATCATCGCCCAGCTGACCGGCCTGGACATCAGCTGGATCGTATGGGGACTGCTGTCGATCGTCGTGTGCTTCCTGATGGCGCGGGCGGGCATCGACTTCAGCACGAAGGTGCTCGGGGTCTCGCTCGTGCTCGAGGTCGCGATCCTCGTCGTGTTCGACATCTCGGTCCTCGTGCAGACCGGCTTCGACATCTCCGCGTTCTCGCCCGAGGCGGTTTTCTCCGGCTCGCTGCCCATCGGCCTGCTGCTGGCGGCCACCGCGTTCCTCGGGTTCGAGGCGACCGCGCTGTTCAGCGAAGAGGCGCGCAACCCGCTCAAGACCGTGCCGCGCGCCACCTACACGGCGATCATCGCCATCGGGCTGATCCTCGGCATCACCACGTGGGCCGTCGTCTCGGCGATCGGCGTGCAGGACGCGCAGCAGGTGGCGCTGGATCACCTGGCCACCGGGGACCTGATCTTCAGCCTCGCCGACAGCTACCTCGGCCCCGTGCTCACGGTCATCATGGAGATCCTGCTGCTGGTGAGCCTGTTCGCCGCCATGCTCGCGTTCCACAACTCCGCGACGCGCTACCTGTACTCGCTCGGCCGCGCCCGCGTGCTCCCGCATGCCCTCAGCCGCACGCGTGCGAACGGGGCGCCCCAGATCGCCGGGCTCGTCCAGGCGTCTTTCGCGGCGATCGTCGCGCTGCTGTTCTTCATCGCGGGGCTCGATCCGATCCTCAACCTCGTGCCGGCGATGCTCGGCTTCGGCACGCTCGCCGTGCTCGTGCTGCAGGGGCTGGCGGCGCTCGCGATCATCGTGCACTTCCGCCGCACGCGCGATCCGCGCTGGTGGAGCACGTTCATCGCCCCCGGCATCGGATTCCTCGGGCTCGTGACGATCATCGTGCTCGCGGTCGTCAACTTCGACGTCGTGGCCGGCTCGAACGAGCTCGTGATCCGCCTGATGCCGCTGCTGCTGGTGGCCGCCCTGATCGGCGGGATCATCTACGGCGCGTACCTCAAGCGCAGCAAACCCGCGGTCTACGACGCCCTCGCGACCGACATCGAGCGCTTCAACGTGCACGTGACCCACGGCGACGAGAAGCCGCACATCCCCGAGCCGAGCATCTGACCGACAGCGCGGCATCCGCCTGCTGTTCCCCCCTCGAAGGAGACCCCGTGACCGACACCGTCAACCTGTCCGACACCTCGACCTGGCTGCCCCTGGACGGCCTCGCGCCCGGATTCGATGCGAGCAAGTCGCCGCTCTCGTCCGACCTCGACGGCCGCACGTTCACGCTCGTGGATGACCGGGGCACCCGCATCGGGCACACCTTCGCGCCCGGATCGGTCTCGTGGGACTACCGTCCGGGTGCCGGCGACCCGATCGAGGCGGCCGTCCAGACGGACGCGTGCGAGGTCGTGCGCGTGGACGACGACCTGTACTACGCGCAGTTCCACCACGACTACCACCCGAACGAGTCCGTATCGCTCTTCCTCGATCTGCGCAGCGGCTACGCGCTCGCGGTGATCGCGATCCTCGGCGAGAAGACGCGCGAGCGCGTCGCCGTGCAGCACGTGTTCGCGGTATCGCGCATCGAAGAGCTCCCGCAGTCGGGCGACGCGCCCGCGCCGACCGCCGAGCTGATCGGCCGCCGCGTGCTGTGGGTCTACTCCTCGGTGCACGCGTACGAGCACGTGTACCTGTCGCCGCACTGGTACACGTGGCAGTGCCTCGCCGGCCCCGAGCAGGGGCTGGCCGACACCGACGAGAACACGGTGTGGCGCGTGCGCCCCGGCATCTACGTCTTCACGTGGCGCGAGAAGGTCATCCCGTGCGGCTCGGTCACGATCGCCGACCACCGGGATCAGAAGGCGCTGCGCGCGCACGGCGTGCTGTTCGGCGAGGGCGAGGCGGGCCAGAAGCCCACGCACTTCACGTTCGGCGCCCACGGTCGCCTGATCTCGAACACGCTGCATCCGGCCGAGTACGACCCCGCGCGGGCACTGGAGCGCTGAGGTGCCCGCCGATCTCATCCTGACCGGCGGCACGATCCGCACGGCCGACCGGGCGAACCCGCTCGCCGAGGCGATCGCGTTCCAGGACGGACGCATCGTGGCCGTGGGCGCGGAGGCCCAGGTGCTCGCGCTGCGCGGCGAGGGCACGCAGATGCGCGACCTCGCCGGCGGGGCGGTGTACCCGGGCTTCGTGGACGTGCACAACCACCACGCGGTGGCGGGGGTGACCGACCTGTTCGAGCTGTCGTTCGGCGTCGCGCTCGGGCTGGACGAGATCCTGGAGCGGGTCCGCGCGCACGCCGCACGACTGCCCACCGGCGCGTGGGTCACGGGCGGGTCGTGGGCGAGCACGCTCATGGGCGAGCTCAACAGCTCGGCGGTGCGCGCACGGCTCGACGAGGTCGCCGGCGGGCGCCCGGTCATGCTGTCCGACGACAGCCACCACAATCGGTGGGCGAGCACCGCCGCGCTGCGCGCCGCCGGGATCACGAAAGACAGCATCCCGGCCGACGGCGTCACGCTCCTCGACCCCGAAGACGGCGAGCCGAGCGGCGTGCTGCTCGAAGCCGCGGGAGTGCTCGTCGCGCAGGCGCACCAGGCGTCGGGCGGGCTGACGCCCGAGCAGCACCGCCGCGCCTCGCAGCGCGGGATCGAGCTGCTGGGCTCGTTCGGGGTCACGGCGTTCCAGGACGCCGCGGTGTCGGTCGAGACGCTCGCGGCGCTGCGGTCGCTCGACGAGGCCGGCGAGCTCGACGCCTGGGTGGTCTCGAGCCTGCTGGTCAACGACGAGATCTTCGGCTACGAAGTGATCGGCGAGCCGCTCATCGCGCGCGGCGAGGAGTTCCGCACAACCCATCACCGGCCCGACTTCGTCAAGATCTTCCTCGACGGGGTGCCGCCCGCCCGCACGGCGCTGTTCCTCGAGCCGTACCTTCCCGACGAGGCGCACGGGGCGCACTTCCACGGCACGACGACGATGGATGCCGCCGAGCTGCACGGTTGGCTGGTCGCGGTCGCCGAGCGCGGGCTCGGTGCGAAGGTGCACGTCACGGGTGACGGCTCGGCGAGCCTGCTCCTGGATGTCGTGGAGCGTCTGCGGGAGGCGGGGTTCACCGACACCGCGATCCAGATGGCGCACGGGCAGTTCCTCGCCGACGCCGACATCGAGCGGATGGTGCGGCTGCGCGTCTCCGCGGACATCTCGCCGTTCCTGTGGTTCCCGGGGGTCATCCCCGATGCCCTCGCGGCCGTGCTCGGCGAAGACCGCGCCGGGCGCTCGCAGCCCAACCGCGCGATCCTCGACGCCGGCGGGCTCGTGGCCGGCGGCTCCGACTGGCCGGTGAGCGAGTCGCCGAACCCGTTCGAGGGGATGCAGGGCCTCGTGACCCGCGCCGACCCGCTCGGCCGCGCACCCGGGGTGCTCTGGCCCGAGCAGGCGATCAGCGCCGCGGAGGCGCTCGAGGTCTTCACGATCAACGCCGCGACCGCGATGGGCCTCGGCGAGGAGACCGGCTCGCTCGAGGTCGGAAAGTCCGCGGACTTCGTGGTGCTCGACCGCGACTTCGTCGCCGGCCCCGCCGACGAGATCATCCGCACGCGCGTGCGGGAGACCTGGTTCGCCGGGCGGCAGGTCTACGCCGGCGACTGATCCGGCCGCCTGCCCGTCGATCGGCGTGAAGAACCGGGGAGAAACGAGTGCAGCGAGGCTGGAGAGCCCCTTTGCGTTCCGGTTTCTCCCCGGTTCTTCACGCGTCAGCGCTCAGCGGCCGCGATCCTCCACCAGGAAGCGCGCGCCCAGCTCGCCGATCAGCACCGACGGCGCGTTCGTGTTGCCGGTCGTCACGCGCGGCATGATCGAGGCGTCGATCACGCGGAGGCCGTCGATGCCGCGCACCCGCAGACGCCCGTCGACGACGGAGGCGGCATCCCGCCCCATGCGGCACGTGCCCACCTGGTGGTGATAGGTCGCGACCGTCCGGCGGACGTACGCCTCCAGGTCGTCGTCCGGCACGTCGGGACCGGGATAGACCTCCTGCGCGCCCCACTCCTCCGCGAGCGCGGGCTGCCGCCCGATCGAGCGGCACTGGCGCACCGAGGCGATGAGCGACGCGACGTCCTCGTCGTCGGCGAGCGCCTGCAGGTCGATCTGCACCGGGTCATCGAGCCCGGGACCGCTCAGGGTGAGCGATCCCCGGCTCTTGGGCGTCACGATGCCGGCCATGAGCGAGAAGCCGTCGGACACCGTGGGCTCGAGGGTGTCGCCGAACATGGGCACCGAGAAGTTGATCGGCTGCGTGTCGGGCACGTCGAGCTCGGGCCGGCTCTTCCAGAACAGATGCGTCTGGGTCACCGACACTCCGCTCTGCGGCGGCCCGACCGGCTTGGTGGTCGTGGTGAAGATCACGGGCGAGAGCAGGTGGTCGTGCAGGTTCCTGCCGACATCGGGACTGTCCTGCACGAGCGGGATGCGGAGCTCCGCGAGCTCGTCCGCCGGACCGATCCCCGAGCGCAGCAGGATCGCGGGCGAGTCGATCGCGCCGGCCGAGAGCACGACCTCGTCGGCGCGCAGCTCGTGGTCTTCGCCGTCCTGCCGGTAGCGGACGCCGACCGCACGGCCGTCCTCGACGATCACGGAGTGCACGTGGCATCCGGTGCGGATCTCGAGCCGGTCGCGCACGGGCTTGAGATACGCGGTCCACGTGTTGCTGCGGCGACCGTCCTTCATGGTCACCTGCTCCTGAGAGATGCCGTCGAGGTGATCTCCGTTGTAGTCGGCGTTGTGCTCGAGTCCCTCTTGCACGGCGGCGTCGATGATGGATGCCTGGATCGGGGTGAGCGGGTAGTCGTCGGTCACCGGCAGCGGGCCGCCCGCGCCGCGCAGCTGCGACGCACCACCCGAGAAGTCCTCGATCGCCTGGAAGACCGGCAGCACGTCGTCCCAGGCCCAACCGTCACCGCCGACCTCGGCCCAGTGGTCGTAGTCCGCCGGCGCGCAGCGCACCCAGATCATCGCGTTCAGGGCGTGGGAGCCCCCGAGCACCTTGCCGCGCGGCAGGTGGAGGCGGCGGCCGGCGGCGCCGGCCTGCGGCACCGTGTAGTAGTCCCAGTCGTCGACGCTGTGCCAGAGCTCCCCCATCCGCATGGGGTCGTGGATCGCCGGGTTCGTGTCTTCGCCGCCCGCCTCCAGCAGGGTCACCGAGACGCCGGCATCCACGAGTCGCCGCGCGACCACCGCGCCCGACGACCCGCCGCCGACGACGATCACGCTCGTCACGGTCTCAGCCCTTCCGGCCGGGGCCGCTCACGACCTGCGGCACGGCGACGGACTTGAGCCCCTCGACACCGAACTCCATGCCGTAGCCCGAGCTCTTCGTGCCGCCGAACGGCACCATGGGGTGCAGTCCGCCGTGCGAGTTGATCCACACCGTGCCGGCCTGCATCCGGGTCGCGTGCGCGCGGGCCTCGTCGGGGTCGCTCGACCAGACCGACGAGCCCAGCCCGACATCGGCCGCGTTCGCGCGCGCGAACGCGTCGTCCACGTCGCTGTAGCGGATGACCGGCAGCACCGGCCCGAACTGCTCCTCGTCGACGATCGCGACCCCGTCGGTGACGTCCGCGACGATCGTGGCCTTGTAGAACAGCGCGCCGAGCTCCGGCGCGGCCTCGCCGCCGACGACCACGCGGCCGCCGTGCGCCTTCGCGTCCTCGACGAGCCCCTTCACGATGTCGAACTGCTCCTGGTTCTGCACGGGGCCGAGCACGTTGTTCTCGTCGAGCCCCGGCCCCATCGGGGTCTGCGCCGCGATCTCGGCGAGCGCATCGACGACCTCGTCGTACACCGAGTCGTGCACGTACAGCCGCTTGAGCGCGGCGCACGTCTGGCCGGTGTTGATGAACGCGCCCCAGAACAGGTCCTGGGCGATCGCCTTCGCGTCGGTGCCGGGCAGCACGACTCCGGCGTCGTTGCCACCGAGCTCGAGGGTGAGACGCGCGAGGTTGCCGGCCGAGCTCTCGATGATCTTGCGTCCGACCTCGGTCGAGCCGGTGAACATCACCTTGGCGACATCGGCGTGCGCGGCGAGGCGTCCGCCGATCGATCCCGGGCCCGAGATCGCGATCAGCACGTCGGGAGGCAGCACCTCGTTCATGACCGATACGAGCGCGAGCACGCTCAGCGGCGTGTTGCTGCTGGGCTTGATCACGACCGTGTTGCCCATGCGCAGCGACGGCCCGATCTGCCAGATCGAGATCATCATCGGCCAGTTCCACGGGCTGATCGCGCCGACGACGCCCGCCGCCTTGTAGATCAGCTCCGCGTGCAGGTTCTCGTCATCGACCATGACCTCGGGCTCGAGCACGGTCGCGGCGTTCGAGCGCAGCCACGCCGAGCACGCGCCCACCTCGAAGCGCGCGTTCGGACCGTTGAGGGGCTTGCCCTGCTCGCGGGAGAGGATGCGGGCGAGCGCTTCGGCGTTCGCGTCGATCGCGTCGGCCGTGGCGAGCAGCAGCTCGATGCGCTTGTCGTGACCGAGCGCCTCCCACCCGGGCTGTGCGGCCTTCGCGCGGGCGACGGCCGCGTCCAGCTCCTCCGCGGTCTGCACCGGGACCCGGCCGATGACCTCTCGCGTCGCAGCGTCGAGGATCTCGCGACCCTCGCCCTCGGGGGCGGCCACACGGCTCAACAGCCCGGAGTAGTCGGCCAGGGTTGCGGATTCGGACATCGGTGTCTCCTTCTGGGATGCAGAGCGCCTCGGCGGTGCGAGGGACGACGGATGCGGCATCCTTCGTCCTCCTCATTGTTTCCAGCGCCTGCGGCGCCGGATTGACCGACAGCGCGCCGATCATGACCGGGCGCGAACGTCTCGGCAGTCGATCCCGGGGGGACACCGTCCCGGTCGCAGGAGCGGGTGCGACGAACGGGGCCTGAGTGACGGTCGGAACGCCGATGCGGGTCAGCTCCCGACGACCGGCACCTGCGCACCGGACCAGCGCCTATACTCGTGCCGTCCGGCTTCGCCGCCGGTGCTCGGAAAATGGGCACGCCGCCGCTCTCCGGTTCCCTCCGGTCAGCGCGCGAGACACATACGGATCCCGTCGTCTCCGTCCTGTCTCGAGGTATCGCCATGCCCACCGTCTCCGCCCACGTCGCCGCCACCCTGGCCCGCCACATCGACCACGTGTTCGGGGTGATGGGCAACGGCAACGCGCACTTCCTCGATGCGCTCGAGCGCTCGACCGACGTCGAGTACACCGCGGTGCGCCACGAGGCCGGCGGCGTGGTGGCCGCGGACGCCTACCACCGCGCGGGCGGAGGGCTCGCGGTCGCGACGGCGACGTACGGCGCCGGCTTCACGAACACGCTCACCGCGCTCGCGGAGTCGGTGCAGGCGCACGTGCCCCTCGTGCTCGTCGTCGGCGACGAGCCGACCTCCGGCCCTCGGCCGTGGGACGTCGACCAGATCGCGCTCGCCTCGGCGGTCGGCGCGCGCACCTACACCGTCGGCCGGGCGGATGCCGCGGCGACCACGGTCATCGCGATCGAGCACGCGCTGCGCTACCGGGTGCCGACGGTGCTCGCGATCCCCTACGACGTCGCGGCGCTCGAGGCCGGCGACGTGCCGGAGGCCCCCGAGCCGCGCCTGCCCGAGCCCGAGACCCCGCGCGGGCCGTTCCCGGCGCAGGCGATCCGCGACGCCGCCGCGGCGCTCGCCGGGGCAGAGCGTCCGTTCCTGCTCGCGGGGCGCGGCGCCTGGCTCGCCGGCGCCGGCGAAGCCCTCGGGGCGATCGCCGACGCGACCGGGGCGCTCACCGCGTCGACGGCGCTCGGCCGCGGGGTCTTCCCGCGCCCCGAGTACGACCTCGGCGTCACCGGCGGCTTCGGCGCCGAAGCCGCGATGGAGCTGATCGCCCAGGCCGATGTCGCCGTGGTCTTCGGCGCGTCCCTCAACCAGTTCACGATGCGCTTCGGGGCGCTCTTCGCCCCCGGCACGAGGGTCTTCCAGGTCGATCTCGCACCGGCCGCGACGCACCCGCATGTCGGCGGGTACATCCGGGGGGATGCCGCGCTCGTCGCCCGCGCGATCGCCGACGAGCTCGCAGCCCTCGACGCGCGGCCGAGCGGCTGGCGGGAGTCCGCGGACGCGGCATCCGCCCGCGCGCACGACGAGGCTGAGGAGCTCGCGGACGACGGCCGGCTCGACCCGCGGGCGGCTGCTCGCCGGATCGCCGAGCTGCTTCCGCCGGACCGCGTCGTGGTCTCGGACGGCGGGCACTTCATCGGGTGGGCGAACATGTACTGGCCGGTCGCCTCACCCGACCGGATGATGATGGTCGGCACCGCGTTCCAGTCGATCGGGCTGGGGTTCGCGAGCGTTCCGGGCGCCGCGCGGGCGCGCCCCGGCGCGACGATCGTGCTCACGACCGGCGACGGCGGCGGGCTCATGGCGCTCGCCGACCTGGAGTCCGCGGTGCGGGTCGCGGGCGGGCGGGGGCTCGCCGTGGTCTGGAACGACGCCGCGTACGGTGCCGAGGTGAACCTCTACGGCCTGAAGGGCCTCGCGGAGGGCCCGATGCTGATCCCCGAGGTCGACTTCGCGGCGCTCGCGCGCGGCTTCGGAGCGGAGGGTGTCGTCGTGCGGCGCCTCGCCGACCTCGACCGGCTCGCCGAGTGGGCGGGGATGCCGGCATCCGATCGGCCGTTCCTGCTGCTGGACCTGCGCGTCTCGGGCAGCGTGATCGCGCCGTACCAGCAGGAGATCATCCGCGTGAACTCCTAGCCCGCGGCGGCAGGACTGCTCGCCTGTCACGATCTGCCGGTCAAGGCCGCAGATCGTGACAGGCGAGCGGTCCGAGGAGGGAGCGCTCAGGCGCGGGCGAGCCCGCGGATCGGGCTGGCGGACTGCTCGGCCTCGTGGTCGGGACCGAGCGGGATGCCGGAGCGATCGCGCAGCAGCAGCGTCGCGATCAGGCCGATCACGGTCATTCCGGCGAGGTACCACGTGACCGACAGCGTCGAACCGGTCGCCTGCACGAGGGCCGTCGCGATCGTCGGGGCGAACGCACCGCCGAGGATCGCGCCGATCGCGTACGAGATCGAGACGCCGGAGAAGCGGATGGATGCCGGGAACAGCTCGGAGTACAGCGCGGCCTGCGGTCCGTACGTGAAGCCCAGACCGATCGTGAGGATCGCCAGGCCCAGGAACAGCAGCCAGATGTCGCCGGTGTTCACGAGCGGGAACAGCAGGAACACGCCCACGAGCTGCAGGATCCAGCCGATGATGTAGGTCGTACGCCGGCCGATGCGGTCGGAGATGAAGCCGGCGGCGAGGGTGGAGAGCAGCCACGTGACCGCCGAGCCGGCCACGGCCCACAGCACGGGTCCGCGCTCGAGTGCGAGCGGCCCGTCGGGGTTGGTCGAGTAGCCCTGGATGTAGCCACCGGTGGTCATGTAGCCCACCGCGTTATTCCCTGCGAACACGAGCGCGGCGATGATCACGAGCAGCAGGTGCTTGCGGAAGAGCGTGATGATCGGCATCTTCGCCTTCTCCTTGCGCTCGGCGAGCTCGGCGAAGACCGGGCTCTCCTCCACGCGGCGCCGCACGTAGTAGCCCACGAGGATCAGCACGACGCTCAGGAGGAACGGCACGCGCCAGCCCCACTCCAGGAACGCGTCGCCCGGGGCGATCATCGCCATGAGCGCCATCACGCCCGACGCGAGGAGCAGTCCGAGCGGCACGCCGATCTGCGGGGACGCGCCGAACGCGCCGCGGCGCGTCTTCGGCGCGTGCTCGACGGCCATGAGCACCGCGCCGCCCCACTCGCCGCCGGCGGAGATGCCCTGCAGGATGCGCAGGAGCACCAGCAGGATCGGCGCGGCGATGCCGATCGCCTCGTAGGTGGGCAGGACGCCGATGAGCGCGGTGGCGGCACCCATCAGGATCAGCGTCCACATCAGCACGACCTTGCGGCCGTACTTGTCGCCGAAGTGTCCGGCCAGGAACGCGCCGAGCGGGCGGAACAAAAAGCTCACGCCGACGGTCGCGAAGGCGACGATCGCGCTGTTGGCGCCGAGCGGCGCGAAGAACAACTGGCCGAAGACAAGGCCGACGGCCGTGGCGTAGATGAAGAAGTCGTACCACTCGACGGTCGTGCCGACGACCGTGGCGAAGACGACGCGGCGGCGATCCGTGGATGCGGCGATGGTGCCGGTCGGGGTGAACCCGGTGGGCGATGAGGCGGACATATGAGACTCCATTGTCAGGTCGACTGCGCTGTCTGGCACGCCGGTAGTTGGGGCTTGCCGGGGGTACTCAGATAATATACGATTTCGGATATGACGCAAGGGCGAGGGAGCCGATGACCATTTCGACGGATGCTGCGAGCAGCGGCTCGGACGCACTTCCGGCGCGACCGGGCAAGATCATCGCGATCCACCTGAGCTACGCGTCGCGGGCGGATCAGCGCGGCCGGCGCCCCGATGCCCCCTCCTACTTCTTCAAGCCCTCGAGCTCGGTCGGGGCATCCGGCGGCACGATCGAGCGTCCGGCCGGCACCGAGCTGCTCGCGTTCGAGGGCGAGATCGCGCTCGTGATCGGCACCGCCGCCCGCCGGGTGGCGCTCGGCGACGCGTGGAGTCGCGTCGGCTGGGTGACGGCGGCGAACGACTTCGGCCTGTACGACCTGCGCGCGAACGACAAGGGCTCGAACGTGCGGTCCAAGGGCGGCGACGGATTCACCCCCCTCGGCCCCGGGCTCCTCGACGCGCGCGCGGTCGCGGACACCGCGCTGCGCGTGCGCACGTGGGTCAACGGCGAACTCGCGCAGGACGACTCGACCGACGGGCTGATCTTCTCGCTGGCCCAGCTCGTCGCCGACCTGTCGCAGCACTTCACGCTCGAGCCCGGCGACGTGATCCTCACCGGCACGCCCGCCGGATCGTCCGTCGTGGTCCCCGGCGACGTCGTCGAGGTCGAGGTGGACGCCCCCGCGCTGGGGCTCTCGTCCGGGCGGCTGGTCACGACCGTCACGCAGGGTGCGGCATCCTTCGACGCCGAACTCGGCTCGCTGCCCGCCGTCGACGACACGCAGCGCGCCGAGGCGTGGGGTTCACGCGAGGCGGCAGGACTGCCCGCCACCACCGATTCCGAAGCCACCACCGCCGTCACGAGATCAGGTGATGTCACCGGGGTAGGGCGAAACCCCGCAGATTCTCCTGTACCGGTGACATCACCTGATGCGGTGACGACCCTCTCGCCGGAGCTGCGCGAGAAGCTCGCGCGGGTGCCCGTCGCGGGGCTCTCGGCGCAGCTGCGCAAGCGGGGCCTGAACAACGTCACGATCGACGGCGTGCGGCCGATGCACCCGGGCACCAAGGTCGTCGGCACCGCCAAGACGCTGCGGTTCGTGCCCGGCCGTGAAGACCTGTTCGCCTCGCACGGCGGCGGCTACAACGCACAGAAGCGGGCGTTCGACGCCGTGAACGAGGGCGAGATCCTCGTGATCGAAGCGCGCGGCGAGACCGGCTCCGGCACGCTCGGCGACATCCTCGCCCTGCGCGCGAAGGCGCGCGGAGCGGCCGGCATCATCACCGACGGCGGAGTGCGCGACTACGACGCGGTCGCCGAGGTCGGCATCCCGGTCTTCTCCGCAGGCGCGCACCCGGCCGTGCTCGGCCGGCGGCACGTGCCGTGGGATGTGGACGTCACGATCGGATGCGGCGGCACGACCATCCAGCCGGGCGACATCCTCGTGGGCGACGGCGACGGCGTGATCGTGATCCCGCCCGCCCTGGCCGACGAGGTCGTCGACGCCGCCCTCGCGCAGGAGGACGAGGACGCGTGGGTCGCGCAGCAGGTCGCGGCCGGCCACCCGGTGGACGGGCTGTTCCCGATGGATCCCGAGTGGAGAGCGAGGTACGACGCATGGCGGCCGAGCAAGTGACCCCCCGGTCCACCGACGCGCAGCCCGATGCGGCTGCGGCCGGCCAGAGCAAATCGCAGCGCGCGTATCACTGGATCAAGGGCCGCATCGCGAGTCAGGACTTCACCCCGGGGTACCGGCTCGTGCTCGGATCGATCGCGGCCGAACTCGACATGAGCGTCGTCCCGGTGCGCGAGGCGATCCGCCAGCTCGAGGCCGAGGGACTCGTGACCTTCGAGCGCAACGTCGGCGCGCACGTCTCAATGGTCGACGACACCGCCTACCGCTACAGCATGCAGTCGCTCAGCATCCTCGAGGGGGCGGCGACCGCGCTGGCGGCCCGCCGCCTCACCACCGAGGACGTGCGTCGCGCCCGTGCGGTCAACGACCTCATGGTCGAGATGCTCGACCACTTCGACCCGCGCTCATTCACCGCGCTCAACCAGGAGTTCCACTCCCTGCTGTTCGCGAAGTGCGCCAACCCGCGCATGCTCGACCTCGTGAACGCCGAATGGGCGCGCCTCGGGCACCTGCGCGACTCCACCTTCAGCTTCGTGCCCGGCCGCGCCGCGGAATCGGTGCGCGAGCACGAGAGCATCCTGCAGCTCATCGAGAACTCCGCGCCGCTCGGCGAGATCGAGAAGGTCGCACGCCGCCACCGCTCGGCGACGCTCGACGCCTACATGGTGCACGAGCACCCCGACGAGACCCTCGGCCTCCCGGCCTTCTGATTCCGCATCACCCCGAACCGCCTTCGACCACTGCGAGGAACCATGACCGACACCGCCACGACGGCATCCGCGACCGGAGCGCATCGCGTTCCCGACGACCTGCCCACCCGCATCCAGCACTACATCGACGGCGCGTTCGTCGACAGTGTCGACGGCGACACGTTCGACGTGCTCGACCCCGTGACGAATCAGACCTACCTCACGGCCGCCGCGGGCAAGAAGGCCGACGTCGACAAGGCGGTCGCCGCCGCACGGCGCGCGTTCACCGATGGCCCGTGGCCGCGGATGCTGCCGCGCGAGCGCTCGCGCATCCTGCACCGCATCGCCGACATCGTCGAGTCGCGCGATGCCCGCCTCGCCGAGCTCGAGTCGTTCGACAGCGGACTGCCCATCACGCAGGCCCTCGGGCAGGCGCGGCGGGCGGCGGAGAACTTCCGGTTCTTCGCCGACCTGATCGTGGCCCAGACCGATGATGCCTTCAAGGTTCCGGGCCGCCAGCTCAACTACGTCAACCGCAAGCCCATCGGCGTCGCGGGGCTCATCACGCCGTGGAACACCCCGTTCATGCTCGAGTCGTGGAAGCTCGGTCCGGCGCTCGCGACCGGCAACACAGTCGTGCTCAAGCCGGCCGAGTTCACACCGCTCTCGGCGTCGCTCTGGGCCGGGATCTTCGAGGAGGCAGGGCTCCCGAAGGGCGTCTTCAACCTCGTGAACGGCCTCGGCGAAGACGCGGGCGACGCCCTCGTGAAGCACCCCGACGTGCCGCTGATCTCGTTCACCGGAGAGAGCTCGACCGGGCAGCTGATCTTCGGCAACGCCGCGCCGTTCCTGAAGGGACTGTCGATGGAGCTCGGCGGCAAGTCCCCCGCGATCGTCTTCGAGGATGCCGACCTCGATGCCGCGATCGATGCGACGATCTTCGGCGTGTTCTCGCTCAACGGCGAGCGCTGCACCGCGGGCAGCCGCATCCTCGTGCAGCGCTCGGTGTACGAGGAGTTCGTGCAGCACTACGCCGCGCAGGCGTCGCGCGTGAAGGTCGGCTACCCGCACGACCCCGCGACCGAGGTCGGTGCGCTCGTGCACCCCGAGCACTACGCGAAGGTGATGAGCTACGTCGAGCTCGGCAAGACCGAGGGGCGCCTCGTCGCCGGCGGCGGTCGCCCCGAGGGATTCCCCGAGGGCAACTTCGTCGCGCCGACGGTGTTCGCCGATGTCTCCCCCGACGCCCGGATCTTCCAGGAGGAGATCTTCGGCCCCGTCGTGGCGATCACGCCGTTCGACACGTGGCAGGAGGCCCTCGAACTCGCGAACAACACGAAGTACGGCCTCGCCGCGTACCTGTGGACGAACGACCTCCAGGGCGCCCACAACTTCGCCCAGTCGATCGAGGCCGGCATGGTGTGGCTCAACTCGAACAACGTCCGCGACCTGCGCACGCCGTTCGGCGGCGTGAAGGCCTCGGGGCTGGGTCACGAGGGCGGGTACCGCTCGATCGACTTCTACACCGACCAGCAGGCCGTGCACATCACCCTCGGCCCCACCCACAACCCCACTTTCGGCAAGGAAGCCTGACATGACCGACCGCACCGCCAAGACCCTCACCTCCTCGGGCTTCTTCGTCAGCCAGGAAGCGCCCATCCACACCGACAACCCGGTGCCCACGCCGTCGGTGCCCGCGCCGGACATCCTGCGCTGCGCGTACATGGAGCTCGTCGTGACCGACCTGGCGGCATCCCGTCGGTTCTACGTCGACGTGCTCGACCTCGTGGTGACCGAGGAGGACGAGAGCACCGTCTACCTGCGCTCGATGGAGGAGTTCATCCACCACAACCTCGTGCTGCGCCAGGGCCCGGTGGCCGCGGTGGCCGCATTCTCGTACCGGGTGCGCACGCCGGAAGACCTCGACACGGCCGTCGCGTTCTACCAGGAGCTCGGCTGCGAGGTGCGCCGCAACCCCGACGGATTCACGAAGGGCATCGGCGACTCGGTGCGGGTGGTCGATCCGCTCGGCTTCCCGTACGAGTTCTTCCACGACGTGGAGCACGTCGAGCGCTTGGCATGGCGATACGACCTCTACACGCCGGGCGCACTCGTGCGGCTGGATCACTTCAACCAGGTGACCCCCGACGTGCCGCGCGCGGTGGCCTTCATGCAGGACCTCGGGTTCCGCGTGACCGAGGACATTCAGGACGACGAGGGCACGGTGTACGCCGCGTGGATGCGCCGCAAGCCGACCGTGCACGACACGGCGATGACCGGCGGAGACGGGCCGCGGATGCATCACGTCGCGTTCTCGACGCACGAGAAGCACAACATCCTCGCGATCTGCGACAAGCTCGGCGCCCTCCGCCGTTCCGACGCGATCGAGCGCGGACCGGGCCGGCACGGCGTGAGCAACGCGTTCTACCTGTACCTGCGCGACCCCGACGGGCACCGCGTCGAGATCTACACGCAGGACTACTACACCGGCGACCCCGACAACCCGGTGGTCACGTGGGACGTGCACGACAATCAGCGCCGCGACTGGTGGGGCAACCCGGTCGTCCCGTCGTGGTACACCGAGGCGTCGCTCGTGCTCGACCTCGACGGCAACCCGCAGCCCGTGCTCGCGCGCACCGACACGTCGGAGATGGCCGTCACGATCGGCGCCGACGGGTTCTCGTACACCCGCCCGGGCGACGAGGCCGAAGAGCTGCCGAGCTGGAAGCAGGGCGAGTACAAGCTCGGCAACCAGCTCTGACCCGGCATCCGTGTCCCGGAATCCACCGCTCGGCGAGCCGCCGAGCGCGCGACTTCGGGACATGCAGCAGGACAGAGTGGGACACGGACAAGGAGAACGGATGCTGACACCCGAGATCATCGCGGCGATCGCGGCCGAGCTCGCCGAGGCCGACCGCACGCACGGGGTGATCCCCCGGATCACCGCGCGCCACCCGGAGGCCACCGTCGAGGACTCCTACGCGATCCAGGGCGTGTGGCGCGACCGGATGATCGCCGGCGGACGCCGGCTGGTGGGGCGCAAGATCGGGCTGACCTCCAAGGCGATGCAGCAGGCCACCGGCATCACCGAGCCCGACTACGGCGTGATGTTCGATGACACCGTGTACGCGTCGGGCGCCGAGATCCCGGTGTCGCTGTTCTCGAACGTGCGCATCGAGGTCGAGCTCGCGTTCGTGCTCGCGAAGCCGCTCGAGGGTCCCGACTGCACGCTCGATGACGCGCTCGAGGCGATCGAGTACGCCGTCCCTGCCCTCGAGGTGCTCAATTCGCACATCGAGCTCGAGGGGCGCACGATCGTCGACACGATCTCGGACAACGCCGC
>JAESFR010000258.1_pt1 | contig 17955 bp, 15 predicted proteins | sample 9266191 | NCBI WGS metagenome assembly JAESFR01 (sample SAMN14503063, study PRJNA617104) | algae metagenome | isolation source: Pleurocapsa minor HA4230-MV1 and co-occurring heterotrophs from cement on... | place: USA: Nuuanu Pali Lookout, Hawaii | collected 2009-07-20
ACCACGAAGCCGTCCAAGGCCAACCAGGAGGCCTTCGATCGCGCGGTGCATGAGATCGCGCACATCACCGGACACTTGCTGGAGGACCTCGTCGCGGTGACGCCGCCGAAGAACCGCGAGGAGGAGGCCGCGAAGGCCCGCGCCCGCGCGATCGCGTCGGGTCGCTACTCCGCTGCCTGAGCTCGGGTATCCTGGTCGGCTCGCCATCCGCGGGCCGGCGCACGCGCCGACGGATGCCGCACGGCGGCGCAACCGGGAAGCGAGCACGGGTTCGTCATGGGCTACCTCGACCTCAGCGTCATCGCGTACGCACTGCCGGACGGCCGGCCGCTGCTGGATGACGTGTCGTTCCGGGTCGGCGAGGGGTCGACCACCGCGCTGATCGGGCCGAACGGGGCGGGCAAGACGACGCTGCTGCGGATCATCCGCGGCGACGAGCAGGCGCACGGCGGTGTCGTGTCGATCGGCGGCGCCCTCGGGGTGATGGATCAGTTCGTCGGCCATGGCGCGGAGGGGCAGACCGTCCACGAGCTGCTGATCGACGTGGCGCCGCGGCGCATCCGCGATGCCGCACGCGAACTGGAGGCCGCAGAGGCCGCGATCATCGAGACCGACGACCTGGAGTCGCAGCTGAGGTACGCGACCGCCCTCGCCGACTACGCGGACGCCGGAGGCTACGAGCACGAGACGGTCTGGGACCAGTGCACCACCGCCGCGCTGGGCATGCCGTTCGCCCGCGCACGGTTCCGGGAGCCGACCACGCTGTCGGGCGGCGAGCAGAAGCGACTCGTGCTCGAGGCGCTCCTGCGCGGCCCCGACGACGTGCTGCTGCTGGATGAGCCCGACAACTACCTCGACGTTCCGGGTAAGCGGTGGCTCGAGGCGCAGCTGCGCACGACGTCGAAGACCGTGCTGCTCGTCTCGCACGACCGTGAGCTCCTCGCGCGCGCGGCCGACCGCATCGTGACCCTCGAGACGGGCGCGGCCGGCAGCACGGCCTGGGTGCACGGCGGCGGTTTCGCGACTTATCACGCGGCGCGCGCCGACCGGATGGACCGACTCGACGAGCTGCGTCGCCGATGGGACGAGCAGCACGCGAAGCTCAAGGCGCTCGTCGCGTCGCTCAAGGTCAAGGCGACCTCGAGCGACGAGTTCGCCTCGCGCTACCGGGCCGCCCAGACCCGCCTCGCGAAGTTCGAGGAGGCCGGCCCTCCGCAGGAGCGCCCGCCCGAACAGGACCTGCAGCTCCGGTTGCGCGGAGCGCGCACGGGCAAGCGGGCGGTCGTCGCCGAGAGGCTCGAGCTGACGGGCCTGATGAAGCCGTTCGACCTCGAGGTGTGGTTCGGCGACCGCGTCGCGGTGCTCGGCTCGAACGGCTCGGGCAAGTCCCACTTCCTGCGACTCCTCGCGCGCGGCGGCACCGAACCCGACGCGCGGCTCGGGCACTTGACGACCGCCGGCGCGAAGCTCGAGCCGGTCGCGCACGCGGGGCGCGGCATCCTGGGTGCGCGTGTCGTGCCGGGCTGGTTCGCCCAGACGCACCGGCATCCGGAGTTCGCGGGACGCACGCTGCTGGAGATCCTGCACCGCGGCGACGAGAACCGGCCGGGCATGCCGCGGGATGCGGCGAGCTCGGCGCTGGACCGGTACGGCCTCGTCGGCCAGGCGCTGCAGTTCTTCGACACGCTGTCGGGAGGCCAGCAAGCGCGGTTCCAGATCCTGCTGCTCGAACTGTCGGGAACCACGCTTCTGCTCCTGGATGAGCCGACCGACAACCTCGACCTCGCGTCGGCCGAAGCGCTCGAAGCGGCGCTCGCCCGTTTCGAGGGCACGGTCCTGGCGGTCACGCACGACCGCTGGTTCGCGCGATCGTTCGACCGGTTCCTGGTGTTCGGCGCCGACGGCGAGGTCTACGAGTCGTCCGAGCCCGTCTGGGACGAGAAGCGGGTCGCCCGCACCCGGTGACCCTGTCGTGGGCTGCTCGCCTGTCACGACCTGCGGGTCGGGGCAGCAGATTGCGACAGGCGAGCAGCGCGAGGTTGGGGGTCAGCGCAGGCGGAAAGCCTCGGCGGCGCGTGCGCCGGGATCGAGCGCGAGGTCGGCGAGCTCGGCCCCCACGCCGGGCGCGAATTTGAACCCCTGACCGGAGAATCCCGCCCCCACCACGATCCGCCCGACGCGGTCGAGCACGAAGGCCTCGTCGGGCGTCGAGGTGTAGGTGCAGCTGATCGGCACCGCGGTGGTCGGATCCAGCCCCGGGAACCACTCGCGCACGTAGGCGGAGAGCTGCGCGGCGTGCTTGTCGGTGCGGAACGGGCGCTCGTCGAGGTCGACCCGGTCGCCGACGCTGTGGAACCCGACCTTGACCCCTTCGCCCGGCGTGGGCATGCCGTACACGTTCGCGGGCCAGGCTCCCGGCGTCACGAAGTGGTTGAACGACGGCCACGGCGTCGCCGGATCACGCGGGGCGAAGTGGGCCGGGCTCTCCTCGGTCACGACGAGCGGAGGCAGGGGGATGCCGGGAACCAGGTGTTCCGTCCACGCCCCGGCGGTCACCACCACGGCGTCGGCGCGCAGCGCTCCCGCCTCGGTGCGGATCGTGACGCCGTCGGCATCCTGCTCGATCGCCCGCGCAGGGCTCTCCCACCGCACCTCGCCCCCCGCGGCGACGATGCGTCGCTCGAGCTCCACGAGCGCCGCGGACGCGCGAGCCACGCCGGCGTCGGGCGAGAAGAGGACGGTGTCTTCGAACCGCATGCCCGGCCAGCGCCGGGCGGCGTCGGAACTGTCGAGCAGCTCGGCCGGGATGCCGCGCTCGCGCAGCTGCGCGCTGATCTCGGCCAGCCCGTACCCGGTGCCGCCGAGCGCGGCTCCCGAACCGTGCGAGACGAGACCGTGCAGCCGGAGCAGCGGTTCGCCGCCCGGTTCGCCGAGCGCATCCCACCCCTCGCGCGCGCGGCCGAGCAGATCGAGGTAGTGGTCGGCCGCGTAGGCGTTGTTGAAGTTCCGGGTCTCGCCGTGCGACGCGCCGCGGGTGTGGCCGCGCGCGAATCGCTCCAGCACGACGGGGCGCTCGCCGCGGCGGGTGAGCGCCCACGCCGTCGAGAGTCCCATCACGCCGCCTCCGACGACGACGACCCGCACGTGCTCGCTCATCCCTCGATCTTCGCAGGGCGTTCACTCCCGGACTGCTCGCCTGTCACAATCCGCGACCATCACCCGCAGATCGTGACAGGCGAGCAGTTCCAGGCCCCGCGGGTCAGGCGCCGACGAGCTCGGATTCGGCGGATGCCGACCCGACGGCATCCGCGCGGTCGGCGTCCGCGCCCGAGGCGCGGGTGGAGGACCGACCGGCGGGAAGCCAGAACGCGGCGACCATCGCGGCGGCCAGCACCGCTGCTCCGACCAGGACCGCCGGGCGTGCGGCGTCGACATACAGATCGGGCAGCAGTTCACCGCCCGCGCCGACGAAGACCGCGGTCATCACTGCCGTGCCGAGCGCGATGCCGATCTCCCGCACCGTGGAGTTGACGCCGGATGCCTTCGCGTGATCGAGCACGCCGAGCGTCGCCAGGAGCGCGGTCGCCGAGGGGGCGAAGACGAGCCCCATGCCGACGCCCGCCATCACGAACGGCACGACCAGCTGGGCGTAGGCGAGGTCGGTCGACATGATCAGGGCGATCCAGGTGAGCGCCGCCGCCTGCAGGCCGAGACCCGCCACCATCAGCACCCGCGTGCCCACCCGCGGCGCGACGATCCCGGCGAGCGGGGCGACGAACATCGGCGCGAGCGTCCAGGGCGTGGTCTGCACCGCGGCCTCGAGCGGCGTCGAGCCCTGCACGACCTGCATGTACTGGATCAGGATGAAGACCGCTCCGAATGTGCCGAAGCTGAAGGCGAAGCCGACGATGTTCGTGACCGAGAAGGACCGGTCGCGGAACAGGCGCAGCGGAACGAGCGGGGCCTTCGCGCGGCTCTGCCACACGACGAATCCGATCAGGAGCACGACGGCCCCGGCGATCTCGGCGATCACTCCCGCCGAGTCCCAGCCGTCGTCGTTGCCGCGGACGATCGCGTGCACGAGCCCGAGCACACCGACGCCGGCGAGCACCGCGCCCACGATGTCGATCCGCGCGCGGATGCCGAAGTCGTTGCCCAGGGCAAGATACGCGAGGGGGATGGCGATCAGGGCGACCGGCACGTTGATCCAGAAGATCGCCTGCCAGCTCCAGCCCTCCATCACGGCCCCGCCGACGAGGGGACCGACTGCGACGCCCAATCCCGAGATACCGCCCCAGATCCCGATCGCGAGCGGGCGGCGCTCGGGAGCCACGCCGCCGGAGATGAGTGCGAGCGACAACGGCAGCACGCCGGCCGCGCCGAAGCCCTGCAGCGCGCGGGCGGCGATGAGCTGGCCCGGGTCGGTGCTGAGGGCCGCGAGAACCGAGCCGATGCCGAAGACCGCGATGCCGATCACGAATACCGTGCGGCGTCCGAATCGATCGCCGAGTGCGGAGGCGACGAGGATCATGCCCGCGAACGCCAGCGTGTAGGCGTTCACGAACCACTGGAGCTCTTCGATCGACGCGCCGAGGCGTTCGTGGAGCACGGGCAGCGCATTGGTCATCACGAGGTTGTCGAGCGTGGCCATGAACATCGGGACGGATGCCGCGGCCACGACGAGCCCGAAGGCCCGGCGCCGGTGAGTGGGGGGAGCGGTCGTGGTCATCGTCAGTCCTTCAGCCCAGTTGTAATCGAATGATTACTTCAACATGGCCACTGTAGTAATCGACTGATAACATGTCAACCATGACCGCGGATCCCACCGAGACAGCCGAACCGGCGACCGATCCGGCACGCCGGATGAGCTCCGAGGAGCGGCGCGAGTCGATCATCGCGGCGGCGATCGCGGTGTTCGGTGCGAAGGGCTACGTCGGCACGACGACCGACGACGTGGCGCGCGCGGCATCCGTCTCCCAGCCCTACGTCGTCCGCCTGTTCGGCACGAAGGAGAACCTGTTCCTCGCAGCGCTGGGCGACGCGCTCGATCGGCTGCTCGTGGCCTTCCGGGGCGTGCCGTCCGCCGACGACCTGCACGAGCGCGGCGAGCTCATGGGTCAGGCCTACCTGCGGCTCCTCGAGGTGCGCGGCCTGCACCAGATCCTCTCGCACGCGTTCCTGCTGGGCGCGCACCCCGTGATCGGGCCGGCGGCGCGCGACGGGTTCGCGACGGTATGGCGCTATCTCCGCGACGAGGGCGGGTTCACTGCGCAGGAGGCGGAGACGTTCCTCGCGACGGGCATGCTCATCAACACGATGCTGGGACTGCGCATCACCGAGGAGTACGGGGCGGATGCCGGGATGACCGAGTTGCTGAACGAGTGCTTCCCCGCGAGCATCCAGTTCGTGCTCGACGAGGCCCCCCGCGCCGACGAGCCCTGGTAGCGGCATCCCGCCCGCCGGAGCAGCCCGGGTAGGCTGAGGACGTGAGCATGGAGATCGAGATCGGTCGCGCCAAGCGCGCGCGTCGCGCCTTTACGTTCGACGACATCGCGGTCGTGCCCTCCCGCCGCACCCGCAACCCCGAAGACGTCTCGACGGCGTGGACGATCGACGCGTTCCAGTTCGCGATCCCGGTGCTCGGTGCGCCGATGGACTCCGTCGTGAGCCCCACGACGGCGATCATGCTCGGGCAGCTGGGCGGGCTCGGCGTCCTCGACCTCGAGGGGCTGTGGACCCGCTACGACGACCCCGAGCCGCTGCTCGCCGAGATCGCCTCACTGGATGACGCCTCGGCCACGCGGCGCATGCAGGAGCTGTACTCCGAGCCGATCAAGCCCGAGCTCGTGCGCGACCGGCTCGCGGAGATCCGCGCGGGCGGAGTCACCGTCGCGGGCGCCCTGACGCCGCAGCGCACGCAGGAGCTGTACGAGACAGTCGTGGCCGCGGGCGTCGACCTGTTCGTGATCCGCGGCACCACGGTCTCGGCGGAGCACGTGTCGTCGGTGGATCAGCCGCTCAACCTCAAGAAGTTCATCTACGACCTCGACGTGCCGGTGATCGTCGGCGGGGCCTCGACCTACACCGCCGCCCTCCACCTGATGCGCACCGGAGCCGCCGGCGTGCTCGTCGGATTCGGCGGGGGCGCCGCCTCGACCACGCGCGCGACGCTCGGCATCCACGCGCCCATGGCGACCGCCGTGTCCGACGTCGCCGCCGCGCGGCGCGACTACCTGGACGAGTCGGGCGGACGCTACGTGCACGTGATCGCCGACGGCGGCGTGGGCACGTCCGGTGACATCGTCAAGGCGCTCGCGATGGGGGCGGATGCCGTCATGCTCGGCGTCGCTCTGTCGCGCGCGACCGACGCACCGGGGCGCGGCTATCACTGGGGCCCCGAGTCGCACCACTCCAAGCTCCCCCGCGGCCACCGCGTGGGCGTCGAGCAGGTGACCACGCTCGAGTCCGTGCTCTACGGGCCCGCTCCGGTGGCCGACGGCACGGCCAACCTGATCGGGGCGCTCAAGAAGTCGATGGCGACGACCGGGTACTCCGACCTCAAGGAGTTCCAGCGGGTGGATGTCGTCGTCGCCCCCTACAGCGCGGGATGACCTTCCCCGACACGCAGGCCGCTCCGCCGGAGGTGTTCCCCCCGACGCTGCGAGAGGTCATGCTGCGCCCGCGCTGGCTGGCGCTGCTCGCGCTGTGCCTCGTGGTGGCGGGGGTGTTCGCGTGGCTGGGGCAGTGGCAGCTCGCCCGTGCGATCGACACCGACCCGGCGCCGGCCGGGGCGACCGAGGAGGTGCGTCCGCTCGCCGAAGTGACCGAGCCCGGCGCCTACGTCCCCGAGCCGGTCGTGGGTCAGCGCGTGACCGTGACCGGCACCTGGATGCCGGGCGACTTCATCATCGTGTCGTCGAGGTTCAACGACGGCGCGAAGGGGTACTGGGTGACCGGCCAGCTTCGGGTCGCCGGCGAGCCGGGTGCCCAGCCGGAGTCGGTCGCCGTCGCGATCGGATGGGCCGCGACCGAGGAGGAGGCGCACGACGCGGCGAGTCAGCTCGACGAGATCGCCTCGGCGCCGGATGCCGCGACCACGCCGCTCGCGATCACCGGCCGTCTGATCTCCGACGAGGGCGCGGTGCTTCCGCCGCAGGACGACCCGTACGAGCTCTCCCGGATGTCGCCCGCCGCGCTGCTCTCGCGCTGGCACGACATCGACGGGCTCGACGTCTACCGGGCGTACATCGCGTCCGAGTCGGCGCAGGGTCCCCTCGAGAACATCTCGTCGCCGCCGCCCGCCGAGGGCTCGAACGTCAACTGGCTCAACATCTTCTATGCGGTGGAGTGGGCGGTCTTCGCGGGCTTCGCGTTCTATCTCTGGTACCGCCTGGCGCGCGACGCGTGGGAGCGCGAGGTCGAAGAGCTCGAGGGCGGGGAGCCGCCGGCATCCTGAGCCCGCGCGAGCCGTGGTCGCGGAGGGGCGGCATCGCCCGCAGGTAGACTGGATGCATGCCCGCGGCCCCGAAACTCGCCTCTTTCCCGGCCATCCGCGGCGCGCTCCGGTTCTACCAGGTCTGCTCGATCATCACGGGCACCATGCTGCTGCTGCTGTGCGCCGAGATGCTCGCGAAGTACGTGCTCGGCTACGAGCTCTATCTCGGCGGGTCCGGCGGATTCCTGTGGTTCGCGCCCGTGGTCGAGGGCCCGGAAGGGCTCGAGTCGACCGGCGACGGGCTCAACCTCTCACTCGGCATCCTGATCGCGCACGGCTGGTTCTACGTCGTGTACCTCTTCGCGTGCTTCCGTGTGTGGAGCCTGATGCGCTGGCCGTTCTGGCGCTTCCTCCTGCTCGCGTCGGGCGGCATCGTCCCGCTCCTGTCGTTCTTCCTCGAGGTGCGCGTCGCCCGCGACGTGCGGGCGTACCTGCGCACGCGCGAAGACGCGGAGCTGCGCTCCCGCGCCGATCACTCGTCCCTCACCCAGGCCATCCCGACGGAGAACAAGCGTTGACCCAGCACCCATCCAGTACCGGGACCGAGACTGAGCAGCGACCCGTCCTCGTCGTCGATTTCGGGGCGCAGTACGCGCAACTGATCGCGCGCCGCGTGCGCGAAGCGGGCGTCTACAGCGAGATCGTGCCGCACACCGCGACCGCGGCGGAGATCGCCGAGAAGAACCCGGTCGGACTCATCCTGTCGGGCGGTCCGTCGTCGGTGTACGAGCAGGGCGCGCCGTCGCTGGACAGCGGCGTGTTCGACCTCGGCGTGCCGACCCTCGGCATCTGCTACGGCTTCCAGGTGATGGCCCAGGCGCTCGGCGGCGAGGTGGCCAACACCGGATTGCGCGAGTACGGTGCGACGGATGCCGCCCTCTCGGGCGACGGCGGCGTGCTGCTGGCCGGGCAGCCGGCCGAGCAGAACGTCTGGATGAGCCACGGCGACCAGGTCTCGAAGGCTCCCGACGGCTTCGACGTGCTCGCCTCGACCGCGGCCACGCCGGTCGCCGCGTTCGGCAGCGACGTGCGGCGCATGTACGGCGTGCAGTGGCACCCCGAGGTCAAGCACACCGACCACGGCCAGCGCGTGATCGAGAACTTCCTGCACCGCGCCGCGGGTCTGCCCTCGGACTGGAACAGCGGCAACGTGATCGCCGAGCAGGTCGCACGGATCCGCGAGCAGGTCGGGTCGGGGCGGGTCATCTGCGGGCTGTCCGGCGGTGTCGACTCGGCCGTCGCCGCGGCGATCGTGCACGAGGCCGTCGGCGACCAGCTCGTGTGCATCTTCGTGGACCACGGCCTGCTGCGCAAGGGCGAGCGCGAGCAGGTCGAGAACGACTACGTGGCGTCCACGGGCGTGCGCCTCGTGACGATCGACGCCCGCGAGCAGTTCCTGACGGCGCTCGCGGGAGTGAGCGACCCCGAGCAGAAGCGCAAGATCATCGGGCGCGAGTTCATCCGCTCGTTCGAAGCCGCCGAGAAGGCCCTCGTGCTCGAGGCGGCTGCCGACGGCGAGCCGATCCGCTTCCTGGTGCAGGGCACGCTCTACCCCGACGTCGTGGAGTCCGGCGGTGGCAGCGGCACCGCGAACATCAAGTCGCACCACAATGTCGGCGGGCTCCCCGAAGACCTGCAGTTCGACCTCGTCGAACCGCTGCGCACGCTCTTCAAGGACGAGGTGCGCGCGATCGGACGCGAGCTCGGCCTTCCCGAGGTGATCGTCGGCCGCCAGCCGTTTCCGGGCCCCGGCCTCGGCATCCGGATCGTCGGTGAGGTCACCGCTGACCGTCTCGAGATTCTGCGCGATGCCGACGCGATCGCACGCGACGAGCTGACGCGCGCAGGGCTGGACGGCGAGATCTGGCAGTGCCCCGTCGTGCTCCTGGCCGACGTGCGCTCGGTCGGGGTGCAGGGCGACGGACGCACCTATGGCCACCCGATCGTGCTGCGCCCGGTGTCCTCCGAAGACGCGATGACCGCCGACTGGACGCGACTGCCCTACGACGTGCTCGCCCGGATCTCCAACCGGATCACGAACGAGGTGCGCGAAGTCAACCGGGTCGTGCTCGATGTGACCTCCAAGCCCCCGGGCACCATCGAGTGGGAGTGACCCGCTAGGGCAGGTCCTGCGCGGGCGGATCCGCCGCGGCAGGATGGAGCGGTGGACGCTTCCTTCCCCGACGCCGAATACGTCATCCTCTCCAGTCGGCTGATCCCCGACCGCGACGGCGGCTATGCCCTCGCGACGCTCGCGCGGGCGCGTCACATGGCTGCCGCGGGAGTGCACGGCGGTCAGGGGCCCCTGCTGCTCACCCTCGATCCCGGCACGCCCGCCGAGCACGCGCAGCACCGCGCCGCGTTCGCCGGCCGCGACCTCGTGATCGACCCCGCGCGCATGCGCAACCTGTTCGACGAGGCCGCCGGTCCGCACGGGGGAGCCGCGGACTGGCTGCGCGAGGCCTCGCATCCGGGCGAGCCGGATCCCTCGCTGGAGTACCGCCGGATCGATGACGCCGGTGGCCGCCCGGTTCTCGCCCTGCCGGTGATCGCGGGCGATCCGGACTGGCACGTCACCGGCGCCGCCGTGGCCGTGTACGACGAGCGGGGGTCGGTGTCCGGCGTCGTGGCGGGGTTCGGCGCGCTCTACCGCGCGTGGCTCGAGCACGTCGTCGACGGCATCCGTGCCGGGGATGCCGAGCGACCGGTGATCGTCGTGTGCGAGTCCCGTCAGCTGGGGGAGCTGCTCGCGGGATGGGACGACCCGGCGCTGCGCCTGGTGCACGCGATCCACACGATCCACCTCGAGCCCCCGTTCAGCCCGGACGCGCCCCTGAACCCCCTGTGGTCGCGCTGGTTCTCGCTCGCCGAGCGGTTCGACGCCGTGCTCTGGCCCACCGAGGCGCAGCGCGCCGACGTCGAGGATCGATTCGGGACGTCGCCCGTGCACGTCGTGGTGCCGCACGCCGTGCCGGCCGCAGTGACGGTCACTCCGCTCTCCGCCCGTGAGCCGGATCGCATCGTGATGCTGAACCGGCTCGCACCGGGCAAGCGCATCGACCACGCGATCGAGGCGTTCGCGCGCGTGATCGCCGCGGTGCCCGACGCGACGCTCGACGTCTTCGGCGCCGGGCCCGAGCACGAGAGCCTCCAGCGCCTGATCGACGATCGGAGCCTCAGTGCGCACGTCGTGCTGCGCGGCCTCACGGAGGATCCGGGTCGCGAGCTCGACGCGGCATCCGTCTTCGTCTCGACCTCGGCCTTCGAGGGCCAGGGCCTCTCGATCGCCGAGGCGCTCGTGCACGGGTGCCCGGTCGTGGCGTACGACGTGCGGTACGGCCCGCGTGACCTGCTCGCGACGGGGGGCGGCCTGCTCGTCCCCGACGGCGACATCGACGCACTCGCGGCGGCGCTCATCGACGTGCTGACCGACGTCGAGCTGCGCGCCCGGTTGAGCGCAGAGGCCGTCGCATCATCGCGGGCCGTGGACCCGGCGCACTCGATGGCGGCCCTGGCCCAGGCAGTCGAAGACGTGCTGGCGCGGCCGTCCCGTCGCGCACAGCCCTGAGCCAGGCGGAGCGGCTCTGCCGCCGGAGCGGCTGCCGGCGGATCCGCCGAAGGCGGAACCGGATGCGGACCGAGGTGCACCCGCGCACGCTGGGGGCATGGCAGAAGACGGCAAGATCCCCCAGTTCGGGACCGAAGCGCGACGCGAGCTGTTCCATCAGCGGGTGCTCGTGCTCGACGGTCCGCTCGACGACGACAACGGCACCCTGATCGCGACGCAGTTGCTCGCGCTCGCGGCGGAGGATGACACCTCCGACATCGCGCTGTGGATCCACTCCCCGGGCGGATCGGTGCCTGCGATGCTCGCGATCCGCGACGTCATGCGGCTGATCCCCAACGACGTCGCGACGCTCGCCCTGGGCCTGGCCTGCAGTGCGGGCCAGTTCCTCCTCTCGGCCGGAACGAAGGGCAAGCGGCGCGCACTCCCGCACGCGCGGATCCTGATGCATCAGGGTTCGTCGGGCATCGGCGGCTCGACCGTCGACGTCGAGGTGCAGGCCGACGACCTTCGGCACATGCGCGACACGGTGCTCGGGCTGATCGCCGCCGACACGGGTCAGCCGGTCGAGCGCATCTTCGAGGACTCGCTGCACGACCGCTGGTACACCGCGGCGCAGGCGCAGGACTACGGATTCATCGACGGCATCGTCATACAGTTCGCGCAGGTCGTGCCGCGGCGCCGCCGGCCCGCCGGCCTCGGACTGGGGCTGCCGCCCGAGCGCGCCACGGAGGTGGCGGCATGAGCTACACGATCCCGAACGTCGTCTCGCCGCATCCGCGTGGCGACCGGATCATGGACGTCTACTCGCACCTGCTGACGGAGCGCGTCGTCTACCTCGGCACCGCGGTGGACGCGGGTGTCGCGAACGCGCTGATCGCCCAGCTGCTGCACCTGGACGCCGACAGCCCGGAGCGCGACATCCAGCTCTACATCAACTGCGAGGGCGGCGACCCGAGTGCGATGCTCGCGATCTACGACACGATGCGGCACGTGCGTCCCGACATCGCCACCACATGCGTGGGTCAGGCGGTCGGGGTGGGAGCGGTCATGCTCGCTGCGGGGGCGCCCGGCAAGCGCGCCGTCCTCCCGCACGCGCGGGTCGTACTGCACCAGCCCGCAGGGCAGGGGCGTGGGGCGATCCCCGACCTGATCCTGCAGGCCGACGAACTCGTGCGGGTGCGCGGTGAGGTCGAGCAGGTGCTCGCCCGCCACACCGGGCAGGATGCCGCGAAGCTGCGCACCGACACCGACCGCGACCGCGTCTTCACCGCGGACGAGGCCGTGGCGTACGGGCTCGCGGACCGCGTGCTGGTCGAGCGCCTCGGCTGACTTGCCCGATTCCGCCCTCGGCCTCTGCGGGGTCGGTTAAGGTGACGACATGCGGGCGGTCGTCATCGGCAGCGGGTTCGGTGGTCTCGCGGCGGCGATCCGGCTGGCCGCGGCGGGCCACGAGACCGTCGTGCTCGAACAGCGCGAGCGCATCGGCGGGCGCGCCTACCTCTACGAGCTCGACGGGTTCCGCTTCGACGGCGGACCCACGGTGCTCACCGCCCCATTCATGTTCGAGGAGCTGTTCGCCCTCGCCGGCGAGCGCCTCGCCGATCATGTGCAGCTCGTGCCGCTCGATCCCTTCTACCGCGCCTTCGACGCGGACGGCACCGCGTTCGACTTCCATGCCGACCCCGACCGGATGCAGCGGGAGGTCGCCGCGCGGAGCCCGCGCGACGCGTCGGGCTACGCGCGGCTGAGCGGGCGCATCAGCCGGATCTTCGACGCGTTCTACCCGTACACCGAGCGGCCGATGATGCAGCTGCACGTCATGCTGCGCATGCTGCCCTTCCTGCTGCGCCACCGTGCGGCACTGGGCGTGCAGCGTCTGGTCGACGGGTGCGTGCGCGACCCCTTTCTGCGCCGCGCGCTGGCTTTCCATCCGCTGCTGATCGGCGGGCATCCCGCCCGGACGCCCGCGCTGTACTCGCTCATCGTCGAGTTCGAGCGCCGCTGGGGCGTGCACTACGCGGTCGGGGGAACCGCCGCTCTCGTCGACGCGCTCGGGGCGCTGCTGGAGCGCCTGGGCGGCAGCGTCCGGTGCGACACCGGCGTCGAGCGGATCCTCGTGCGCGACGGACGCGCGGTGGGCGTGCGTTTGCGCGACGGCTCGCAGGTCGACGCCGACGTCGTGATCTCGAACGCCGACCCCGGCTACACCTACGAGCACCTGATCGAGCCGACTCCCGCGATCGCGGCGCTGCGGCAGCGCACCGCCCGCCCGAGCATGTCGTTGCACGTGCTGTACTTCGGCGCCGACCGCACGTGGCCCGACACCCCGCTCGCCCACCACAATCTCCTCCTGGCCGGGGAGTCCCGGCGCGTGCTGGACCGGGTGTTCGGACGCTGGCTGCCGCGACGCCGTCGCCCACCCGAGCCGCTCACGGCGGACGATCTGTTCCTCTACGTGCATCTGCCCACCCGCACCGACCCGTCGCTCGCGCCCGCGGGGTGCGAAGCGCTGTACGTGCTGGTCGCGGCGCCTCCGCTCAAGAACGGCGAAGCCGTCCCGGCCGACCACGCGCGACGCGTGCGCGACCTCGTCGTGGGCGTGCTCGACGAGCGCTACCTGCCCGGGCTCGCCGAGCACCTCGTCGTCGAGTACGCGATCGGCCCCGAGCACTTCCGCGACGTGCTGAACACCCCGCACGGGGCCGCGTTCTCGCTGCAGCCGACGCTCTTCCAGTCGGGATGGTTCCGTCCGCACAACCGCTCGCCGCGCGTGGAGGGGCTGTATCTCGTCGGCGCGGGCACGCATCCGGGGGCCGGCATCCCCGCGGTCCTGGCGTCGGGCAAGATCGCCGCCGACCTCATCGCCCGCCCGGCGGGTCGGAGATCCCCGCAGCCGGCGGGGGCCGGACGATGACCGCCGCATTCGCGACGCACGGCTTCGGCGAGAGCCCGGAGGTCGCCCTGGACGACGTGCCGGTGACCGGCGCGCTCCCGACGTGGCTGACCGGCTCGCTCCTGCGCAACGGACCGGGCACGTTCCAGGTCGGCGACCGCCGCTACCGGCACTGGTTCGACGGTCTGGCGATGCTGCACCGCTTCACGATCCAGGACGGCCGCGTCTCGTACGCGAACCGCTTCCTCGAGACGGAGTCGTACCGGGCAGCGCGCGACGAGGGCCGCATCGCCTACCCGGAGTTCGCGACCGACCCGTGCCGCTCGATGTTCGCGCGGGCGATGGCGGTCTTCGATCCGCAGGTGACCGACAGCGCCAAGGTCAACATCGCGCGGGTGGCCGAACGCTTCCTCGCGCTCGCCGAGACCCCGATCCAGGTCGAGTTCGACCCGGACACCCTGCGGACGGTCGGCGTCGCCGGGTGGGACCGGTCGGACTTCGGCCGCATGACCACCGTCCATCCGCACCTCGACGACCAGCGCCACGAGGCGATCAACCTCGTCACCCGCTACGGCGCACTGAGCAGTTACGTGTTCCGGCGGGTCGACACCGCCGCGCCCGGCGAAGCGCTGCGCGGCGACACGCTCGCGAGTCGCGCGGTGCGCGAGCCGTCGTACATCCACTCGTTCGGCATGTCGGAGCGCCACCTCGTGATCGTCGAGTTCCCGCTCGTCGTCAACCCGATCTCGCTGCTGCTGTGGCTGCGCCCGTACATCGAGAACTTCCGGTGGAAGCCGCAGCGCGGATGCCGCATCCATGTGTTCGACCGCATCACCGGAGCGCACGTGCAGTCCGCGACCGCCGACCCGTTCTTCGCGTTCCACCACGTCAACGCGTTCGACGACGACGGCTCGGTCGTGCTCGACCTCGTCGGTTACGACGACGCGTCGGTGATCGAGTCGTTCTACCTGCAGCGGCTCTCCGAGCCCGACGTCGAGATCCCGCGGGGCACGCTGCGCCGGTTGCGGGTGCCGCTGAGCGGAGCAGCGGGTCGCCTGCAGGCGGAGGAGATCTCACCGACGGGGCTGGAGCTGCCGAGCATCGACTACGCCCGGCGCAACACGAGTCCGCAGCTGCGGTTCGTGTACGGGGTGGGTGTGCGCGGGGACCGCGGGTTCTACGACCAGCTCGTCAAGATCGACCTCGAGACCCGCGGAACCTCGACGTGGCACGAGACCCACTGCTACCCGGGCGAAGGGGTCTTCGTCGGCCGCCCGGGCCGCACCGCCGAAGACGACGGCGTCGTCCTGTCCGTCGTGCTGGACGCCGTGCGCGGCACATCGTTCCTGCTCGTGCTCGACGCGGCATCCTTCACCGAGGTGGCGCGCGCGGAGCTGCCGCATCCGGTGCTCCTGGGCTACCACGGGCAGTTCTACGGCGACGTACCCGGCCAGGTCCTGCCCGCCCAGGGGTCGTAGTCCGCCAGCAGCTCTCCCTGCTCGGGGCGCTCCGCCTCCGGCACGTGCTGCAGGTTGATGCGCACGCGATACCAGAGCGAGCTCGAGCCGCGCATCCCGTCGACGAGGGTGTCGGCCGGATGCAGCAGCGCGGCGACCTGCGGATGCTGCGACCGCCACGCCTCGAGCGCCTCGAGGGCCTCGGGCTTCGTTTTGGTGCGGGCGATCTCGATGAGCGGCATCGTCGACTGCCGCCGCCCGTCGGCGCCGCCGCCGCGCGGGGGCTTCTCGGCCGGGCCGAGCTGCGCGGCCAGGGCGAGGAGGCCGTCGAGCGTTCCGACCGCGTCGTCGATCCCCTCGTGCGGATCGCCGATCTCGGCGAATCGCGCGGGCACCGTGAGCGCGGTGAACTCGCCGGGGCGCCGGGTGCGGACCTCATCCCAGGACAGCGGCGTCGAGACGCGGGCATCGGGCAGCGGCCGGATCGAGTAGGCCGAGGCGACGGTCCGGTCCTTCGCGTTCTGGTTGAAGTCCACGAACACGCTCTCGCCCCGCTCCTCCTTCCACCACCGCGCGGTGGCCAGGCCCGGTGCCCGGTTCTCGACCTCGCGCGCGAGCGTCTCCGCCGCGAGGCGCACGTCCCGGAAGTCCCACTGCGGCGCGATCCGCACGAGGACGTGCAGCCCCCTCGAGCCGCTCGTCTTCGGCCAGCCGACCAGGCCCACGTCGTCGAGCACCTCGCGCGCGACCATCGCGACGTCGACGATCTGCGACCAGTCCACGCCCGGCATGGGGTCGAGGTCGACCCGCAGCTCGTCGGGGTGATCGAGATCCTCGGCGCGCACGGGATGCGGGTTCAGGTCGAGGCATCCGAGGTTGACCACCCACGCCAGGCCCGCGGCATCCCGGATCACGGCCTCTTCGGCCGATGTGCCCCGGGCGTAGTGCAGAGTCGCGGTGTCGATGAAGTCGGGATGGTTCTCGGGGACCCGCTTCTGGAAGAACGCCTCCTGATCGATGCCCTTCACGAAGCGCTTGAGCACCATGGGCCGTCCGGCGGCACCGCGCAGCGCACCGGGGGCGACGGCCAGGAAGTACCGCACCACATCGAGCTTGGTCAGGCCGGGCTCGGGGAAGACGACCTTGTCGGGACTCGAGATCCGCACCTCGTGCCCGTCGATCTCGAGGATCTCGCCGGTGCTCTTGGGAGGGCTCACGCTCGTCACGCTAGCGCGCGGCCGGATGCCGCGGCCAGGGGTTGACCTCGGTGGACGCGTCAGGCGACGAGGGTGAGGCCCGCGCGATTGACGACCGCCGAGCCCGCGGCGGGTGCGGACTCGGTGCGTGCGCGCAGATCGTCGACCACCGCGGCGGTCAGCTCGACGAGTGTGACCTCGAGCGCGCCCGCGACGGCGGCGATCATCTCGCTCGAGGGCTCCTTGAGCCCGCGCTCCATCTCGGAGAGATACTGCGGGGAGACGCCGGCGCGCTCCGCCGTGTCGGCCAGCCGCTCACCGCGTCCGTGACGGATGCGGCGCAGCCGGTCGCCCAGCGCGTCTCGCCACAGCGGTTCGGGCTGTCGCGGGATGCGGGGCCGCTTCGTCGGCATCGGGATGATCTCGGCCATGCGCTCACGATAGGACGCGCGCCCGCGCGGGCCGAGCCGTTCCGCTCAGAGCGGAACCGCGACGCTCAGAGGATGAGCATCCCGCGGGCGAGGAGCCACACGAAGAAGCACGCCGAGCCGAGGGCCGAGATCGTGAGGGCGACGCGGTGGAAGCCGGTGCCTTCGTCGCGCCGCCACGCCTGCACCACGATCACACCCAGGAGCACGGTCACGGCCATCGCCACGAACGGGAGCACGAGCAGCGGCCATGCGCCGCTGGGCAGTCCGAACGCCAGGATCATCGTGTCGACGTTCAGCAGGATCAGGACGAGACCGATCGCGAAGCCGAGGTTGAGCACCGCGGCGGTCGTGGCGACCAGCACCGCTCCCTCGGGCGCTTCGCCCCGCCGCGAACGCAGCCACGACAGGCCGTACACGACCCCGTAGACCAGCGTCGACCCGAGAACGAGCAGGGTCAGCGCGCCGATCGCGAGCTGGATCGGATCGCGATCCTGCACGAGGTCGCGGTCGAGTCGGTAGATCGCCGGGGTCGCCTGGATGTCGGTCGCGGTGAGGAAGTCCGGCGGCGGCATCTCATCGATGCACGACGCATCGGGCTCCGCCTGCGGATCGTCGAGGAACTGCCGGGCGATCCCGGCCGCGCAGTCGTCGTACCAGTTCGAGACGACCGCGCCGTGCCCGATCGCCGGGAACGTGTACAGGTAGTGCGTGGAGAGGGTGGCCGCCGTCGACTCGGCGAACGCGACCGGGGTGACCGGGTCGTACTGGCCGGTGGTCAGCAGCGTCGGGATGCCGCTCGTGACGGCGGCGTTCTCGACCTCTCCGAGCGGCGGCACGGCCCAGAGGGCGCAGTCCTCACGGAACCCGTCCGACAGCGCGAAGTGCTCGAGCATCGGATCTTGCGCGAGCGCTTCG